>JAESFT010000038.1_pt1 | contig 347493 bp, 300 predicted proteins | sample 9269451 | NCBI WGS metagenome assembly JAESFT01 (sample SAMN14502557, study PRJNA617106) | algae metagenome | isolation source: Scytonema hyalinum WJT4-NPBG1 and co-occurring heterotrophs from well... | place: USA: Mojave Desert, Joshua Tree National Park, California | collected 2006-05-25
CGCCATCGTCTTGGTGATGGCGGCGGTCAGCGTGGTCTTGCCGTGGTCGACGTGCCCGATGGTCCCGATGTTGACGTGCGGCTTGGTCCGCTCGAACTTCTGCTTCGCCATGGTGGCTGCTTGCTCCTTGATTCCGGCGCTCGATGGCCGGGCGGGTCATGCCCGCTGTCTACAGCGGATCGTGGGCCACCAGACTGTCCGGTGGCCCCGGTCCGTCGTTCTCTACCGTGAATCGACTAGGTGCGGTTCGCCTTGGCCAGGAACTCTTCCATGATCGCGGCGGTAACCGGCGCGTAGTGGTCGAACTCCATCGAGGAGACCGCGCGACCCTGCGACATGGACCGAAGGTCAGTCACGTAGCCGAACATCGCCGCGAGCGGCACGTTGGCCCGGACCACCTGAGCGCCAGCGCGCTCCTCCATGCCCTGGATCTGACCACGGCGGGAGTTCAGGTCGCCGATAACGTCGCCCATGAACTCGTCCGGCGTGGTGACCTCGACCCGCATGATCGGCTCAAGCACGGTCGGCTTGCCCTTGCGGAGCGCATCCTTGAGCGCCAGCGAACCGGCGATCTTGAACGCCATTTCCGAGGAGTCGACGTCGTGGTACGACCCGTCGAGCAGGCTGGCCTTGACGTCAACGACCGGGTTGCCGGTCACGCCGCCTGTGGCCATCGCCTCCTGGATCCCGGCATTGATGGCCGGAATGTACTCCTTGGGAATGGTGCCGCCCTGGGTCTTGTCCTCGAACTCGTAGCCGACACCGCGCTCCTGCGGCTCGAACTGGACGATGGCGTGGCCATACTGGCCCTTACCGCCGGACTGGCGGACGTGGCGCCCCTCGGCCTTGACCGGGAGGGTGATGGTCTCCTTGTATGCCACCTGCGGCCGACCGACGTTGGCCTCGACCTTGAACTCGCGGAGCATGCGGTCAACGATGATGGAGAGGTGAAGCTCACCCATCCCGTCGATGACCATCTGGCCCGTGTCCTCGTCGGTGTGCATCCGGAAGGTCGGATCCTCCTCCGCGAGGCGGAGCAGGGCGGCCGTCATCTTGTCCTGGTCAGCGCGCGTCTTCGGCTCGACCGAGACGGAAATGACCGGGTCCGGGAACTCGATCGACTCGAGGATGATCGGATTGGCCGGGTCGGTCAGCGTGTCACCGGTCGTGGTGTTCTTGAGACCGATGACGGCGCAGATGTCGCCGGCGGTGATCTGCGGGATCTCCTCGCGGCTGTTGGAGTGCATCTGCAGTAGGCGCCCGATGCGCTCGCGCTCGCCCTTGGAGGAGTTCTGGACGTAGGAGCCCGACTCCATCCGGCCGGAATAGACCCGGATGTAGGTGAGCTTGCCGACGTGCGGGTCGGTCGCGATCTTGAAGGCCAGCGCGGAGAACGGAGCGGTCGGGTCGATCGCGCGGGTGGCGTCCTCACCCGTTCGCGGGTCCGTACCGACGATCGCCGGGACATCCAGCGGCGACGGCAGGTAGTAGGTGATCGCGTCCAGCATCAGCTGGACACCCTTGTTCTTCAGGGCGGACCCACACAGCACCGGGACGAGCTCGGAGCGGAGGACGGCCTTGCGCAGCCCCTCGCGGATCTGCTCCGGCGTCGGCTCAACGCCGTCCAGGTAGGACATCATCATCTCTTCGTCGCTCTCGGCGACGGCCTCGACCATGAACTGCCGGGCGGCAGCGGCACGCTCAGCCATGTCAGCCGGGATATCGGTGACATTGATGTCCGTACCAAGGTCGTTGGTGAAGATGTGGGCCTTCTGCTCGATCAGGTCGACGACGCCCTGGAAGTTGGACTCGGCGCCGATCGGGAGCTGAACCGGAACCGGCTTGGCCTTCAGGCGGTCGACGATCATCTCAACCGTGCGCTCGAAGGAGGCACCGGTGCGGTCCATCTTGTTGACGAAGCAGAACCGGGGGACCCGGTACTTGTCGGCCTGGCGCCAGACGGTCTCGGACTGCGGCTCGACGCCGGCGACGGCATCGAAGACCACGACGCCCCCGTCGAGAACGCGCAGGGACCGTTCGACCTCGACGGTGAAGTCAACGTGGCCCGGGGTGTCGATGATGTTGATGCGGTGCTCGCGCCACTGGCAGGTCGTGGCGGCGGAGGTGATGGTGATACCCCGCTCGCGCTCCTGCTCCATCCAGTCCATCGTCGCGGCCCCGTCATGGACCTCGCCCGGCTTCCGGACGCGGCCCGTGTACAGGAGGATTCGCTCGGTGGTGGTGGTCTTGCCGGCATCGATGTGCGCGATGATGCCGATGTTGCGAGTCCGCCGGAGAATCGTCTGCGGGTCTCGCAGGTCAGGCTTGGTGGCGGTCGCGGTCATGGTCGCTGTTCCTTACTGCGGGCGAGCCGCATCGATCCGGGGATGGTGACGACGGGACGGGACTGGACGCGTTCAAGCACAACGGGCGACGCGGGCATGCCCGGCGTCGCCCGTCGGGATCGAACTCGGCCAGGGGCCGGGTGTCCTAGAAGCGGTAGTGCGAGAACGCGCGGTTGGCCTCGGCCATCCGGTGGGTGTCCTCACGCCGCTTGATGGTGGCGCCGGTGCCGTTGAAGGCGTCGAGCAGCTCGTTGGCGAGCTTCTCCTGCATCGACTTGCCCGGGCGGTTCTGCGCGGAGCCGATCAGCCAGCGGATGGCGAGAGACTGGCGGCGCGAGCCCTCGATCTGGACCGGGACCTGGTAGGTGGCACCACCGACGCGGCGGGGCTTGACCTCGAGGACCGGGGTGGCGTTGTAAAGGGCCTGCTCGAACACCTCGATCGGCGAGCGACCAGTCCGGGCCTGGATGATGTCCATGGCGCCGTACATGATCTTCTCGGCGACGCCCTTCTTGCCGCGCTGCATGACCTTGTTCGTGAACCGGGTGACCAGTTCGCTGTTGAAGCGCGGATCCGGGGCGACCGGCCGGCGCTCGACCTTTCCTCGACGAGGCATTCGCGTTTCTCTCTTCCCTGCTGGCCGGGCGATCCGCCCGGTTTCGGCGGGCTCCGGCGCATCTGACCTGAATACTTGATTGTTCGGGGCGACGCATTCACCCCGGACACACGAACGAGCGGCCAATGCCTATGGCATCGTTCCGCTCATCGTGCGGGTCTACTCACTGCCCACCGCCGTGGCGGCGGGCTCCAGTCGCGGCGGTCACTGACCGCGCGACTGGAGGTGACTAGCGGCGACCCTTCGCCGGTGCGGCGGCGCCAGCCTTGGCAAGCTTGGTCCCGTACTTCGAGCGGCCCTGCTTGCGGTTCTCGACACCACGGGCGTCGAGCGTGCCCCGGACGATGTGATACCGGACGCCGGGAAGGTCCTTGACCTTGCCGCCGCGGATCAGCACGACCGAGTGCTCCTGGAGGTTGTGACCCTCGCCGGGAATGTAGGCCGTGACCTCGATGCCGTTGCTCAGCTTGACACGCGCGATCTTGCGCAGCGCCGAGTTCGGCTTCTTCGGGGTCATGGTCTTGACCTGGGTGCAGACACCGCGCTTCTGCGGCGAGTAGCTGCCTTGGCGAAGGCGCCCGGCGTAGCGGCCAAGCGCGTTGTTGGTGAAACCGAGAGCCGGCGCCTTGGTCTTCTTCCCGGGCGTCTTGCGGCCCTTGCGGACCAGCTGGTTGATCGTCGGCACGAACTTCTCCTGGCGAGGTGGGATAGCGTCGGTGCTCATCTCCGGCACGCGACCGGCGACGACACGCCGAGCCACCCTGCGCATTGCTTGATGATGACGAGTACGACGGAATGCCGGCCTCACCAAAACACCCGACAATGCGGGCGTGAGGCACTAGTGTACGCCCTGACAGGGCCGTTTTTCAACTGACGATTCATGGCGGACGGGTCGCAGTGGCGGTCGACATGACCCGTCGCCCTCGCCTCGCTAGCTGGCGATCCTCGGGACCGGCAATGCCTCGTCGGTCGGGTCCTCAGCGAGCACAATGCCACGGTTGACGCTCGATTCGCGAGGATCCCATGATCGCAGACGCAGCCATCTACTTCGGTAACCGCCGCAACCCCACGCCCGTCGCGCTGGATGAGATGCTCGACGCCTGTCGCACCCTTGGCGGCATGGCGTGGATTGACCTTTCCATGCCGACGGCCGACGAGCTCGATGCTCTGGCGGCGGAGTTCAGCCTGCCTGCCCTTGCCGTGCAGGATGCGCTCGCGGCACATCAGCGTCCCAAGATCGAGCGGTACGACGATCAGACCTTTGTGGTCGTCAAGGCCGCTCGATACGTCGACGACCGTGAGCTGATCGAGCTGGACGAGCTTCACCTGTTCGTCGGCCAGCGCTTCGTCATCTCGGTCCGGCATGGCCCGCGCCCCCTGCTGGATGAGGTTCGGCAACGGGTGGAGCGTGACACCGGGATGGTCCATGACGGTCCGGAGGACATCCTGTACGCCATCCTCGACCAGGTCGTGGACGACTACGCCGAAGCGGTGCGGCGGATCAGCCAGGACATCGATGCCATCGAGACGCTGGTGTTCGCACCGAATGCCGATGTAACACGCCGGACCTACGACCTCACGCGCGAGATCATCGAGTTCCAGCGGGCCGTGATGGCGGTCCCGGGGATCGTCGCATCCATCCAGCGGGCGATGGAGCGGGCTGGCGACGACATCGAGTTGCAGCGCCAGTTCCGAGACGTCCATGACCACGCTACGCGAATCAGCGAGCAGGTGACCGGATTCCGGGCCTTGCTGGAGAGCTTGGTCGCCATCAATCTCAGCATCGTCGGCCAGCGGCAGAACGACGAAGTCCGGGCGTTGACCGAAGCGTCTCTCCGACAGAACGACGAGATCCGCGTCCTGGGTGAGACGACCCTCCGCCAGAGCGAGGAAGTGAAGAAGATCTCTGCCTGGGCGGCAATCCTCTTCGCTCCGACTCTGATCGGGACGGTGTATGGAATGAACTTCGACCACATGCCGGAACTGCACTGGACCTGGGGCTATCCGCTGGCGATCGGGCTGATGCTGCTGACCGGCCTGCTCCTCTTCGTCCTTTTCCGCTCACGTGGCTGGCTGACCTCCACGATGTCGTCTACTCCCGTCCGCGAGCGACCTGACGTCGAATGAGGCGCGGGAACCGCTCGCCCCTACCCTTCTGATTCCCACCAAGCTATGGACGACCGGAGCGATTCCGAAGTCGCAGGGAGTGCCCGGCCATGATTATCGACAGCGCGATCTATGTGAACGGTAGCCGGCAGGATGCCCCATCGAGCATTCGCGACAGCCTGTCGGTCTGCGAAGCCACCGACGGGATTGCCTGGATCGGCATGTACCAGCCATCGGCTTATGAGTTCGGGACGGTGACCGAGGAGTTCGGCCTGCACGAGCTGGCCATCGAGGACGCGGTGCGAGCCCACCAGCGCCCCAAGATCGAGCGCTACGGCAACACCCTGTTCGTCGTGCTGCGTGCCGCCAGGTACCTGGATGCCTCGGAGACGGTCTCGTTCTCCGAGCTGCACGTCTTCATCGGCCAGCGCTTCGTCATTACCGTACGTCACGGCATGGCGCCCGATCTTGGCCGTGTCCGGCGTCGAATGGAATCTGACCCGGACATCCTCCGGATGGGGCCGCAGGCCATCCTGTACGCGATCCTGGACCGCGTCGTCGACGACTATGCGCCCGTGGTCGCCGGGCTCGAGAAGGACATCGAGCAGATCGAGGTCCAGGTCTTCGGAGGTGAGCAGGACGTAACCCGGCGAACTTACGAGCTGGCCCGCGAGGTGATCGAGTTCCAGCGCGCGATCAAGCCGATCAGCGGGATCGTCGCGGCCCTCATCGCCGGCGCGGAGAAGTACGGCATGGACATCGAGCTCCAGCGGTACCTGCGAGACGTCCAGGATCACGCCATCCAGGTCCAGGACCAGGTCGCGGGGTTCCGCGAGTTGCTGCAGAACATCCTTAACGTCAACCTTGCCATCGTCGGGCTGCGGCAGAACGAGGAGGTCAAGGCGCTGACGGAAGCGTCGATCCACCAAGGCGACGAGGTCAAGAAGATCTCTGCCTGGGCCGCAGTGCTGTTTGCCCCAACCCTGATCGGCACGGTTTACGGGATGAACTTCGATCACATGCCCGAGCTGCACTGGACCTGGGGCTACCCGCTCTCGCTGCTGATGATGGTCGTTACCGGGTTCGTGCTCTATCTGGTCTTCCGGTCACGCGGCTGGCTATCCTGAAGCGGTTCGATTACCGCGTGACGTGACCGGAACGTCGTCTCGCGGACCGCAGCTCGAAACCGGTGATGACATGACAAAGGGCCAGCCGGGTAACCGGCTGGCCCTTCGTGCTAGTGACGCGTGTCGACGACCTAGTTGGTGTCGTCGTTGAGCGGCGAGTCCTGCGGGCCCGTGATCGAGAACATGCTGTCCTCGTCGGGTCGGTCCAGCATCGCGACGCCGGTCGGCACCATCAGCTCGCCGATTTCTGCGTCCGCGCCCTCGCCCCGCTCCTTCTCGAGCCGGGCGAGAGTAGCGGCGTTCAGCGACTCGGCAGCGGTCGGCAGACCGAGGCTGGCGCCGAAACCGGTTCCAGCCGGGATCAGCTTGCCGATGATGACGTTCTCCTTGAGACCGCGGAGCTGGTCGACCTTGCCGTTGATCGCGGCTTCGGTGAGCACGCTCGTGGTCTGCTGGAAGGACGCAGCCGAGAGGAACGAGTCGGTCTCCAGCGAGGCCTTGGTGATCCCGAGCAGGACCGGCATGGCCGTCGCCGGCTCACCGCCCTGGGCGAGGATCTCCTCGTTGATCTGCTGGAACTCGAACCGGTCGATGCGCTCCTCCGGCAGGTAGTCGGTGTCGCCCGGGTGAACGATGCTCACCTTCCGCATCATCTGGCGGCACATCACCTCGATGTGCTTGTCGTTCGTGTTGACGCCCTGGGCCTTGTAGACCTTCTGGACCTCTTCGATGATGTAGGACTGGACATCGTCCCGGCCCTGCGTCAGGAGGATGTCCTGCGGGTCCTTGGCGCCCTCGGTCAGCTGCTGACCGGGGAGGACCGTCGACCCACTCTCGACCAGGATCTGGTAGGTGACGGGGACAGCCCGCTCCTCCTCGACCTGCTCGACGTTGCGGACATAGATGGTCCGGTCGTCGAGGATGAACGAGCCGTTGATGTCGGCGGTCAGCTTCTGCTCGTCGGGACCAAGGGCGATGACCGTGCGGTCCTTGACGACCGGATCACCCGGCTGCAGCTGCGGCTGCCATCCCTCACCCAACCGGTAGGTGCGAACGGTCTCCTCCTCACTGACGATGAAGAGCTTCCGCCCCTCGTCCGTCTGCTCGATCTTGACCATTCCCTCCTTCTCGGCGAGCACGGCGCGGCCCTTGGGAGAGCGCGCCTCGAACAGCTCCTCGACGCGCGGCAGGCCGGACGTGATGTCGGCCCGCGCCACACCACCGGTGTGGAAGGTGCGCATCGTGAGCTGGGTACCCGGCTCACCGATGGACTGAGCGGCGATGATACCGACGGCCTCACCACGCTCGACCAGCTTGCCGGAGGCGAGGTCTCGCCCGTAGCACTGCTGGCAGACGCCATGGGACGCCTCGCACATCAGGACCGAGCGGCTGATCACCTGCATGACGCCGGCATCCAGTACCTCGCGAACGAAGTCGCGCTGGGAGCCGTCCGGCATATCGAACCGGTCGGTCAGCTCCGTGCCCTTTTCGAACAGGATCTCGCCCGTCTCCGGGTGAACCAGGTCCGCCGCAAGCACACGGCCGATGATCTTGGCGCGGAAGTCGTCGTCCGGCATCCGCTTGCCATCGGACAGGATCCGGCTCTGGGTAATTCCCTGCTCCGTCCCACAGTCCTCGATGGTGACCATGACGTCCTGGGCCACGTCGCAGAGGCGGCGGGTCAGGTAGCCGGAGTCGGCCGTCCGGATCGCGGTATCGGCCAGACCCTTGCGGGCACCGTGCGTGGAGATGAAGTATTCGAGAACCGTTAGCCCCTCACGGAAGTTGGAGCGGATCGGAATCTCGATGATCTTCCCCTCGGGGTCGAGCACCAGTCCACGCATACCAGCCATCTGCGTGATCTGGTTCATGTTTCCCTTCGCGCCGGAGTCCGCCATCATCCAGACGTTGTTCTGGGGATGGAGCCGGTCCTCGACGTCCTTGGTGAGGTCGTCGCGGGCACCGTTCCAGATGACTTCCAGCTCGCGGAGGCGCTCCTCCTCGGTCACGAGACCGCGGCGGAACTGGCGATCGAGCGTGTCGGCACGAACGTCAGCCGCAGCGAGGATGGCGGGCTTGGTCTCCGACATCGTCACGTCAGACACGGAGACGGTCATGCCGCCCCGGGTGCTGTAGATGAACCCGGTCTGCTTGATGTCGTTGACGACTCCCGCCACCCGGACCGGATCGCGGAACAGGCGGTAGGCATCGGCGACCACGGCACGAAGCTGCTTGCGCCCCATCGTGTCGTTGTAGAAGGTGCGGATGTCGGGCGGCAGGGTCATGTTGAAGATGACCCGACCGACGGTCGTATCGATCTTCTGGACTTCACCCGGCTGCTGGGCGTAGCGGTCCGTATGGACCGTGATATCGGCCTGAAGGTCGACCACGCCACAGTCGTAAGCGGTCTTGACCTCTTCCATCGACGAGAAGACCTTGCCCCAGCCACGCGGCAGCGTGCCCCTGGCGTACTCCTCGTCGAAGTTGACCTTGCTGGTCATGTAGTAGCAGCCAAGAACGATGTCCTGCGTCGGCGACACGATTGGGTCACCGTTGCTCGGCGAGAGCAGGTTGCGGACAGAGAGCATGCGCTCCCGGGCCTCGGCTTGGGCCGCGCGGGACAGCGGAACGTGGACCGCCATCTGGTCGCCGTCGAAGTCCGCATTGAACGCCTGGCAGACGAGCGGGTGCAGCTGGATAGCCGACCCGTCAATCAGCTGAACGCGGAACGCCTGGATGCCGAGGCGGTGCAGCGTCGGGGCGCGGTTCAGCAGCACGACGTAGTCCTGAACAACCTCTTCGAGGACGTCCCAGACCCGGCTGTCAACCCGCTCCACGAGGCGCTTGGCGGCCTTGATGTTGTGGGCAAAGCCCTTGTCGACCAGCTTGCGCATGACGAACGGCTTGAACAGCTCGAGTGCCATCCGCTTGGGCAGGCCGCACTCATCCAGCTCAAGCCGCGGGCCGACGACAATCACGGACCGGCCGGAGTAGTCGACGCGCTTGCCGAGCAGGTTCTGGCGGAACCGGCCCTGCTTGCCCTTGAGCAGGTCGGAGAGGCTCTTGAGCTTGTGCTTGCCGGAACCCGAGACGACGCGGCCACGGCGACCGTTGTCGATCAGGGCGTCGACGGCCTCCTGCAGCATCCGCTTCTCGTTCCGGACGATGATGTCCGGCGCGCCAAGCTCCAGGAGCCGCTTGAGGCGGTTGTTCCGGTTGATGACGCGGCGGTAGAGGTCGTTGAGGTCGGAGGTCGCGAAACGGCCACCGTCGAGCTGGACCATCGGGCGGAGTTCGGGCGGGATCACCGGCAGCGCCGTGAAGATCATCCACGCCGGCTGGTTGCCGCTCTTGCGCAGGGCCTCGACGACGCGGAGGCGCTTGGTGGCCTTCTTCCGCTTGACGTCAGAGGCGGACTGCATCTCGGTCCGCAGGTCGAGAGCCAGCTGATCGAGATCGACCTTCTTGACGAACTCGAAGACCGCCTCGGCGCCCATGCCTGCCTTGAACACACCGGAGGGGATTGCCTCCTGGAGCTCACGGTACTGGGACTCCGAGAGGATCTGGAGTTCCTTGAGATCGTTGAGCTGCTTGAGGACCTCGTTGCGCTGAGTCTCCTCAGCCTTGATCTCCTCGGCGAGCTTGTCCTCGATCTTCTTGCGTCGCTCGTCGGCCTCGTAGGTCAGCTGGTCCGACTCGGCACCGGACAGCGCGTCAGCGCCACCAGCCTCCGTGTCGTACTGCTTCTCGACGCGGTCGCGCTCGGCGCGGTAGGCGTCCTCCAGCCGGGAGATGCGATCGGCGTTGACGGCCTCGCCCTCCTCGACCACGAGACGACCACCGAACGAGATAGTCTCCGGGGCACTCTGGCCGTCCAGCTCGCCGAGACGGGCCGAGAGGGCCTCGTAGTCGGTCCGGAGGACTTCCAGCTCCTGCTTGCTGCGCTGCTGCGCGGCTGCGGTGACTTTCTTCGCGCTGTCGGTCAGGTTGCCGACCTCGCGGGTGACGTTCTCGCTAATCTCCGACAGCTGGGCCTCAGCGTCGGCGCGGAGCTCGGCGACGATCGCCTCATGCTCCTCGTTGATCTCCTCGATCGCGGACTGGCGAGCATCGTCGTCGACGTTGGTGACGAGGTAGCTGGCGAAGTACAGGATGCGCTCGAGGTTGCGCGGGGTGATGTCGAGCAGCAGGCCCAGGCGGGTCGGCGTGCCCTTGACAAACCAGATATGGGCGACCGGCGCGGCGAGCTCGATGTGGCCCATCCGCTCACGGCGGACCTTGGACCGCGTGACCTCGACGCCGCACTTGTCGCAGACGGTCCCGGCATGCCGGATCCGCTTGTACTTGCCGCAGTAGCACTCCCAGTCACGGGTCGGACCGAAGATCCGCTCGCAGAACAGACCGCCATGCTCCGGCTTCAGGGTCCGGTAGTTGATCGTCTCCGGCTTGGTGACCTCACCGTGCGACCAGTCGCGGATGGCTTCCGGCGACGCAAGGCTGATCCGGATGGCGTTGAAGTTGTTGACGTCGAGAACCCGGCCACGATCCTGGCGATCGGCCCGCGGCATGCGGTCGCCATCACGATCCAGCCCCACGCCTTCCAGCGACGAGCGGGACGCAGCCATGGCGGCGGAGAAACGGTCGTCCGTATTGGCGGAGTCGTAGACGACCTGGTTGGTGGAATCGGCAGACGAGGTGCTCAAGCTGCACGTCCTTCGGGATGATGGCGCGGGGACGACCGGAGCCGCCCCGCGCGGGACGAATGGGAGTGGGACGAAGGAAAGGGACTGACTACTCGTCGACGCCGCGCTCGAACCCGGACAGGTTGATGCGCTCGATCTTGGTCATCAGGTCCCGGGTGTCCTCGGAGAACTCGATCGTCTCGTCGTTCTCGTTGATCACGTCGATCGAGAGACCCAGCGAGCGGAGCTCCTTGACGAGAACCTTGAAGCTCTCGGGCACGCCGGCCTCGTTGATCTCCTCGCCCTTGACGATGGCTTCGTAGGTCTTGACCCGGCCGACGATGTCGTCGGACTTGACGGTCAGCATTTCCTGGAGGATGTGCGCGGCGCCGTAGGCCTCCAGCGCCCAGACCTCCATCTCGCCGAACCGCTGCCCGCCGAACTGCGCCTTGCCGCCCAGCGGTTGCTGGGTAACGAGGGAGTACGGGCCGGTGGACCGGGCGTGGATCTTGTCCTCGACCAGGTGGTGCAGCTTCAGCATGTAGATCACGCCGACCGTCACTGGGCGATCGAACTTCTCGCCGGAGCGGCCGTCGTAGAGATCGACCTTGCCGTCCTCCGGCAACCCGGCCTCCTTGAGCGCCTGACGGATTTCCTCCTCATGGGCGCCGTCGAAGACCGGCGTGGCGACCTTGAATCCCAGCCGCTGGGCCGCCCAGCCGAGGTGCGTCTCCAGCACCTGGCCGATGTTCATCCGCGACGGGACGCCGATCGGGTTCAGGATGATGTCGACTGGCTGGCCGTCCGGCAGGAACGGCATGTCCTCGGTCGGGATGATCCGGGAGATGACGCCCTTGTTGCCGTGGCGACCGGCCATCTTGTCGCCGACCGAGATCTTCCGCTTCTGCGCGATGCTGACGCGGACCATCTCGTTGACGCCGGCCGGGAGCTCGTGATCGGAGCTCTCGTCGCGGCGGAACCGGCGGATGTCCACGACCTTGCCGTAGACACCGTGCGGCACGCGCAGGGAGGTGTCCTTCACCTCGCGGGCCTTCTCGCCGAAGATCGCCCGGAGCAGTCGCTCCTCGGCGCTCAGCTCGGTCTCGCCCCGCGGGGTGACCTTGCCGACGAGGATGTCGTTCGGCCGGACTTCTGCACCGATCCGGATGATCCCGTTCTCATCCAGGTTGGCGAGGCTGTCCTCACCGACGTTCGGGATGTCGCGGGTGATCTCCTCCGGACCCAGCTTGGTATCGCGGGCCTCGACCTCGTGCTTCTCAACGTGGATGGACGTGTAAACGTCCTCCTTGACGAGCCGCTCGGAGAGGAGGATGGCGTCCTCGAAGTTACCGCCCTCGAAGGGCATGAACGCGACGAGCACGTTCTGGCCAAGGGCGAGCTCACCGTTCTCCGTGGAGGAGGAGTCGGCCAGCACTTCGTCGACCTGGACGTGCTGCCCGCGCCGAACGATCGGGCGCTGGTTGATGCACGTGTCCTGGTTGGAGCGGACGAACTTCCGCAGGTTGTAGATGTGCTCGTCGCCATCGGTGTCGCGGACGATGATCCGCGCGCCATCGGCGGAGAGCACCTCGCCCTCGTGTCGCGAGACTACGACCTGGCCGGAGTCGCGGGCAGCCAGGTGCTCGACGCCCGTGCCGATGATCGGCGACGACGCCTTGAGCAGCGGGACCGCCTGCTTCTGCATGTTGGCGCCCATCAGCGCCCGGTTGGCGTCGTCGTGCTCGAGGAAGGGGATCAGGGCCGTACCGACCGAGATTACCTGCTTCGGCGAGACGTCCATGTAATTGCACTGCTCGGGCGCGATCTGCGGGAAGCGGTGACCACCGCCGACCCGGACCGTGACCGTGTCCTCGATGATCCGGTTCTTCTCGTCGACCGCGGTGGTCGCCTGGGCGATCATTACCTGCTCCTCCCGATCGGCGGAGAGGTAGTCGATGATCGTGGTCGCGACGGACTGGATCCGGACCGACTGGACGTTGTTGGCCTTGAGCTGCTCAACATGCTCGGCCGTCAGCTCGATGCCGGAGTCGAGGACCACTTCACCGGTTTCCGCGTTGATAGCCGGACCCTTGAGGATCTGGCCTTCCAGCGGGATGATCGGATCGTCAACCATCAGCGACGACACGACCCGCCGGTATGGCGTCTCGATGAAGCCGTACTGATTGATCTTGGCGTACGTGGCGAGCTGGCCGATCAGGCCGATGTTCGGACCTTCCGGCGTCTCGATCGGGCAGATGCGGCCGTAGTGGGACGGGTGAACGTCACGGACGTCCATGCCGGCCCGGTCGCGGGACAGACCACCGGGACCAAGAGCCGACAGGCGGCGCTTGTGGCTGAGCTCGGCCAGCGGGTTGGTCTGATCCATGAACTGGGACAGCTGCGACCCGCCGAAGAACTCCCGGACCGCCGCCATGACGGGGCGGGTCGTGGAAATCAGCCCCTGCGGGGTCACCGTCTCGATGTCCTGGATCGTCATCCGCTCCCGGATACCGCGCTCCAGGCGCTGGAACCCGGTCCGGACGTGCATCTGGATCAGCTCGCCGACCGCACGGATGCGCCGGTTGCCGAGGTGATCGATGTCGTCCGGCTGCGACCCGCCGTTGTTCAGGCGGATCATCTCCCGAATGATCTCGACCAGGTCCTCCCGGGTGAGGATGCGCGAGAACGTCATCTCGCTCTCAGCGTCAGTGCCCCGGTTGCGCTTGTGCAGGCGCTCGTTGAGCTTGTACCGGCCGACGCGGGCGAGGTCGTAGCGGCGCTCGTTGAAGAACAGGTTCTCCAGCGTCGTCGTCGCGTTCTCGCGGGTCGGCGGGTCGCCCGGGCGGAGTCGGCGATAGAGCTCGATCAGCGCCTCTTCACGGGTGGTGGTCGATTCCTTGTCAACGGTCGTCGCGATGAAGCGGCGATCCGGGTTGGTATCGACATCGCTGAAGAGGTCGAGCAGGTCCTCGTTGCTCTCGTAGCCGATGGCGCGCAGCAGGATGCTGACCGGCATCTTCCGCTTGCGGTCGACCTTGACGGAGAGGACATCACGGTTGCTGGTCTCGAACTCCAGCCAAGCACCACGGCTCGGGATCAGCTTGGCAGTCGCCAGCTGCTTGCCTGAGGTCGGGTCGATGCTGCGCTCGAAGTAGACGCCCGGCGACCGGACCAGCTGGGACACGACGACGCGCTCGGCTCCGTTGATGATGAACGTCCCGTCGGTCGTCATCATCGGGAAGTCGCCGAGGAAGATGCCGTCGGTGCCCGTCTCCTTGATCTCACCCGTCTCCTTGAGCAGCAGGCGAGCGCTGATCCGGAGTGGAGCGGCAAAGGTCAGGTCGCGCTCACGGCAATAGTTCTCACAGACCCGGATGTCGCTCTTGGCGCGCTCCTGCTCGGGCCCCTTGGGCATGCGGGTCCAGGCCGGGTCGAACCGAGGGTCGAAGATCTCGAGTTCCATCTTGCGATGGTTGTCACCGATCGGGCTGATCTCTTCGAGCAGCTCACGCAGGCCGGTCTCGACGAACCAGTCGAACGACTGGACCTGCACCTGAACGAGGTTCGGCATTTCCAGGACAGTCGGGATGCGGGAGAATGTCCGGCGATCGATGCCGGTGTTGGAGACCACCTGCCGGTCGCCGGTGATGGTCGCCGGGAGCCCCAGAGTGCTGGGGTTCAGGACCTCGTTGAGACGCAAATCCTTCTGATCAACGGCCATGCAGACGCTACCTCCGTCTCATCCGAGTTGGGACCGGGCCGGTTGCTGTTGACCGGTCCTGCCGTGGGAAACGCGTTGTGGTGGGGAACAACGGGCGGACATTCACCCGTGGTATGGTGCCGCTCGACGTACAGGCGACCTGCGAGTTCCGGGTCCGACGCCCGCCCCGGGAGAGAAATCCCGGCCGGCAGGGTCCGCGCGAGGCACAAGCGGTACCCGACGCGCGATTCAGACGCCAATACGGGAGGGGTACAAGACACCTCCCGTCTCACTCGCTTGTTCTCAGTGGTCGCCGCCCGCCGGCCGTGCCTTGATGGTATCCTCCCGCAACCCGGACCTAAAGCACCCGGATTCCGCGAAAGAACATCATACGCTTTCCTCTGCATGATGTCAAGCTGGCACCACCAGATCCCCACCAGCGCCCGGACACCGTCGTCCGTGGCCGGCATCGCCTCCCTCCGCCACCTCACCGCGCGCTGCATTGGTAGACTGCCGACCACACCATCCGCCTCCGGCCCGTCCTTCGTCCCCCGGCTGTTGCTGCCGAAGGCTCCGGGCCCCGCAGATTCGTCATGCCGCGCGGTCGACCCTCGTGCGACCGTCCTCCCGGAGAACGCATCCCGTGTCCACTACCGGTTATATCGACCTGCGCTCCGATACCGTGACCCACCCGACCGACGCGATGCGCCGCGCGATGGCGGCCGCCGAGGTCGGAGACGACCAGTACCGCGAGGACCCGACCGTTGCCCGGCTCGAGGAGCGCGCTGCCGAGCTGTTCGGGATGGAAGCGGCGTTGTTCGTCGCGTCCGGGACCATGGGTAACCTGGTCGCGCTGCTGACGCACTGCGGCCGCGGCGAGGAAGTGATCCTTGGCGACCAGAGCCACATCGTCTGGTACGAGAACAGCGGCGCCGCGGTCCTCGGCGGGATCGTCTACCAGCAGGTCCTGACTGCCGCGTCCGGTGAGCTGGAGCTGGACCTCCTTGCGGGGATGATCCGTACCCGCAGCGAGTTCAACGCCCCGACCCGCCTGATCGCGATCGAGAACACCCATAACCGGCGAGGCGGTACGGTCCTCTCGATGGACTATCTACGGGGCCTGCGCCAACTGGCCAACGACGCGGGTGTCCGGATCCACATGGACGGGGCCCGCGTCTTCAATGCCGCCGTCGCCTCCGGCCACTCGCTGGCGGAGATTGCCGGCACAGTCGACACCATCCAGTTCTGCCTGTCCAAGGGACTCGCCGCACCGGTCGGCTCGATGATCGCCGGCCCGCGCGACTTCATCGAGGTCGCACGGCAGCGCCGGCGCCTCGTCGGCGGGGCCATGCGCCAGGCCGGCGTGATCGCCGCGGCCGGGCTCGTCGCCCTGGAAGAGATGTGCGACCGGCTGGCCGACGACCATGCCCGCGCCCGTCGGCTGGCCGAAGGACTGGCCGCCGTCCCCGGCGTCACGATCGATCTCGCGTCCGTCCAGAGCAACATCATCGTCTTCCGCCCGCCTCACGCCGACTTCGACGCCGTCTCGGCCGCCTTCCGGGCAGAAGGCATCCTTTGCTCGGGGTTCGGCGCGCTCGGACTGCGGATGGTCACCCATTACCAAATCGACGACGCGGCGATCGACCGGACCCTCGCTGTGGCCAACCAGGTCCTCGCCGGTCGGTCCACGTCGCCCGTCGCGGCGGACTAGGCGTGCCAATGACCGCCCTGCGCGATCGTCACGTCGTCCTGGCCGTTTCGGGTGGGATCGCTGCCTACAAGGCGGTCGACCTCGCCAGCAAGCTCGTCCAGGCCGGGGTCCGGCTCGACGTCGTGATGACGGAGGGGGCGCAGCGGTTCATCCAGCCACTGTCCTTCGAGGCGCTCACCCGAGGCCGGGTCCATACCGACCTCTGGAGCCCATGGACGACCGACCTCGCCGGCCATGTCACCATCGCGGACCAAGCCGAATGCGTGATCGTCGCACCGGCCACCGCCAATACGATTGCCCGGCTGGCACTCGGTCTCTCGGACGACCTGCTCGGGGCGGTCCATCTCTCCACCGTCGCACCGCTCCTGATCGCTCCGGCGATGGAGCATCACATGTATCACCACCCGGCGACGCAGGGGCATCTCGACACCCTGCGCACCCGGGGGGTGACATTCGTCGGCCCGGAGCCCGGCCGGCTCGCGTCGGGAGCGATGGGCGACGGGCGGCTGGCCGACCCGGCGACAATCGTCTCGGCCCTGCGCGCGGTCCTTGGCCGACACGGGTCACTGGTCGGTACCCGGATGACGGTCACGGCCGGGGGAACGCAGGAGCCCATCGACCCGGTCCGGAGCATCACCAACCGCTCCAGCGGGCGGATGGGGTACGCGCTGGCACAGGCGGCGATCGATCACGGGGCAACGCTGACCCTCATCACCGCTCCGGGTGACCAGCCGATCCCATGGGGCGTGGAGGTCATCCGCGTCACCACCGCCGCCGAGATGGCCGCCGCCGTCGATGACGCCGTCCCGACGACCGACGTCCTGGTCATGGCAGCTGCGGTCGCCGACTTCACGCCGGCCGCGGCATCCGACACCAAGATCAAGAAGGGAAGCGACCCGGTCCTCGACCTCCGGTTGACGGCGACCCGCGACATTCTGGCGTCTACCGACCGGCCAGGGATGATCAAGGTCGGATTCGCCGCGGAAACCCATGACTTGCTCATCAACGCCGGGGAGAAGCTGCGACGCAAGCGGCTGGATCTGATCATCGCCAACGGAGCCGTGGCGACGATCGGCTCGACGACATCGTCCGCCACCCTGCTCGCCCCCGACCGCGAGCCGGACGTGCTGCCCGCCATGCCCAAGGAGGCGGTCGCCGAGGTCATCATCGACCGGATCGCGCGCATGGTCGCCGACCGCGCCGGGCGGGCCTGACCTGATGTTGCCCCTTCCCCAGCGTGACACCGGCTCCGGTGCGTCGTCCCAGATCGCTTTCGAGGTGGTCGTCAACCTCTACGCCGCCTTTGTCGTCCTCTTCCTGACGCGGGCCGTGCTCCTGGTCGCCCAGGTTGACGAGCGGGTCTGGATCGGCCGGACCGTCTACCGGTTTACCGATCCAGTGGTCGCGCCCCTCGGACTCGTACCCGGCGCCAGCCGGTACCTCATCGGCTCGCTCAGCCTGGCCGACTTCACGATCCTTGCGATTGTCGTCCTGATCCCGCTTGGCATCGCCCTCCGGCGCGGTACCTCCGACCGCCCGACCGGCTTCTGATCACTGGCCCCGCCCCGAAAATCTGCACGAAGCCTCCGCTATCGTCCGGGTTTCCCGGATCATTGCCATGATGAAATGCTGGACGGGTTCTTGCATTCGGGCGATCAGGAGATCATGCCCGGCGGACCAGTCCGTCCGCCTGGTCGCCAACGAGTGACCCGAGATGTGGGCGGAGGTCCACACTTCATGCACAAGAACGAGCTGATCCGCCAGGTGGCACTGCAGACGGACGTCCCTCACCGGACGGTTGCCCGGGTCGTGAACGAGATGCTGCGGACGATCACCGATGAGGTCGGGCACGGCCGGCGCGTCGTCCTGACCGGATTCGGCACCTTTGAGCTCCGGGAGCGAAGCGCTCGGCGCGGGGTTGATCCCCGGACCGGAACGGATATCACCGTGCCGGCGACGCGAACACCGGGCTTCACGTCTTCAGCCACGTTCAAGCAGCGCGTCCAGCCCGCCCCTGCCGAAGACTGAGTCCGACCTGACCGGTCGACGGGGCTGCTCCCGGAACGCCTGTCGGGGACAGCCAGCCGAAGTTAGGGGCAGGCAAACGTCGTGCGCGCCAGCGGCTATCATGGGCGAAGCCGGAACCCGGTTCCCGCTTCCTGACCGCCCTGAACGCTTGCTCAAGGAGCTCCCATGTCCCGAGCCGTTACCCGCGCCATCCTCGGCATCCTCCTCGTCGCCGCTGCTCGCAAGGTGACCGACATCGTGGTCGACCGGGTCTTTGGCCCGGACGAAGACGCCAAGTAGCCCTCCTTGCGACAGCGCTCCGCGGCCACCGACCCCGAACCCGTCCTGCACGTCATCCCGATCGCGACGATGGAACCCGGTCCGGGCGCCATCCCGCGGAACCATCGTGCCCACCGGATCGAGGTCATTGCCAATCCGGCTACACGCATGAGCGGGCGAGACCTGGCAGTAGCCCTGTCGGAATGGCGGGTCGGGCTTGAGCACGTCACATTGCGGTTCACCGACGGCCCCGGTGCCGCTGAGCGGCTGGCCCGGCAGGCCGTCGAGTCCGGCGCTGCTGACGTTGTCGTGGCAGCCGGCGGCGATGGAACGGTAGGTGAAGTCGCGACCGGGCTGGTTGGGACCGGCATCCCGCTGGGGATCATCCCGGCCGGCTCGACCAACATCGTCGCCAAGGAACTTGGCATCCCGGCCCGCCCGGAAGACGCCTTGCGTCTGATCGCCGGTCAACACGACATCATGACGATGGACCTCGCGATCGCCAACGATCGCGCGATGCTGCATATGGCTGGAGCCGGCTTCGACAGCCGGCTCTTCGCCATGACGGATCCGAAGCTCAAGCGCCGCTTCGGCTGGGGGGCCTACTTCCCGGCTGGTATCCGCGCCTCGCTGGCTCGTCCCGTCCGCCTCCAGATTATGACCGAAGCGGAGAGTTTTGAGGTCGAGTCTCCGCTGGTCCTGGTTGCCAACGGCGCCTCGATCATTCACCGGAACCTGCGGATCGATACACACCCGACCATCGATGACGGGTTACTGGATCTGTACATCGTCTCGGCCACCAACCCCCTCCCGACCATCGAAACCATGCTCCACGCACTCCTCGGCGGCCTTGGCGACGCGCCAGAGGTCATCTATCGGCGCGTCACATCGGTCCACATCGAGAGCAACGATCCCCTGCCCTACCAGGTCGACGGCGACGTGGCCGGCCAGCTTCCCCTCGACATCAGCCTGTCGGCGCAGGTCCTGAGGGTCATCGTCCCGCCACGGTGAGGCCAGGGCTGGCGGGCGATGGTGGCGACCTTTCGTCCACTCGCCTGCGTGACGACCGCACCATTCACCTCGGTTCCGGTGTCGTTGGCCCCACGGCCATGACGAGATTGCGCCCGTCGCGGCGATGGACCAGGAAGGCCAATGTCAGCAGTCCTGGCTCCGAGCCACCCTTGGGCTAGAGACCATCGACCAACGCCTGATCGAACGGAACGCCGGGACTGATCGACAACGCCCCGGCAACCGGGTCCCTGCACATCGCCTCGTCCAGCTGGCGAGGCGACGCCATCGTCTGGACGAGGTAGTCCGCCGTCCCGGACCACTCAACCAGATCATTTCCCCGCGGCTCCGTCCGCCCAGCAAGCTGCCCGTTCTGGAGACCAGCGATCGCCGCTACAAGCGAAGATTCGTCCGGTGTACCGGTTGACTCCTGTACTGAGTCCGGCCGGGCAAGAGCGGGGAACATGGCGAAATCGGGGACTATCAACGTCCTTCGCGTGACCCGACCGAGACAGGCGATACTCCGGCTTCATGGCGGCTCGCTCGCTGATCCTGACCTGCTCCTGTTACGCCGGACATGGTTCGTCTCCGCCCAGGCCGAAGCGAAACCGTTATCCCGACCAACACGAACGCGGCCACCGGACCTCCGGTGGCCGCGTCGTGCGGGACTCAATGCGATATCCGCCGGATCTAGCGAACGTCCTTGATCTTGACCTGCTGCTGTCCACCGGGGCTGAAGAAGTAGGTCGTATCGCCGATCCGCTTGCCGGTCAGCGCCTTCCCCAGCGGAGACTCATTGGAGATCATGTTTGCCGACGGCTTGGCCTCGATCGCACCGACCAGGGTGTACTCCTCGAGTTCGCCGTCGCCGAAATCGACCGTCACCTTGGACCCGATCCGCACGATCCCGGACGTGTTCCCCTCGGTAGGCTCGACGACGACGACGTTCTGGAGCATCGACTCCAGCTCCGCGATCCGCCGCTCATTCATGCCCTGATCCTGCCGGGCCGCATCGTAGGCAGCGTTCTCCCGCAGGTCGCCGTGCGATCGGGCCTCAGCCACCGCCGCGACCAGTTCCGGCCGACGGACCTCGATCAGTTCCTTCAGTTCGGCGCTGAGCCGCTCCATCCCCTCACGCGTGACCTGCGTCGCCTTCCGACTATCCATCGTCGCCTTCCTGACCCTTCTTCATGTGTGCGGAAAAGCGATGGCACCGGGACCCACTGGTCCCCGGCCCATCGCCTTGCATTCATATCTCGCATATCGCGTTCCGGGACCTCTCCAGGAGGCAACCCGGTCCGCGACAGTTTCCTGGCTCGCTAGCGGACCTTGAACTCGGCTTCGATCTCGACCGGGATACGGTCCGGGAGTTCTCCCATTCCGACTGCGGATCGGGTCGGCAGTCCCGCCTCGGGCCCGAAAACCTCGACGAACAGGTCGGTACAGCCGTTGATTACCAGCGGCTGTCGGCCGAATCCGGTGGACGAGTTCACCATCCCCAGAACCTTCATGACGCGGACCACGCGGTCGAGATCACCACCCAGTGCCTCGCGGACCGTCGCGATGATCTGGAGCCCGCACTCCCGTGCCGCGTCGACGGCCTGCTCGACGGTTACGTCGGCATCGACCTGCCCGACGGGTCCGCCCTTGACCGGGCCGGTACCGGAGATCAGCAGCCGACCGGTGTCCTCGTCAAGGATGTAGCGGGTATAGGTGGCAACTGGATTCACGGTCTCCGGCAGCGTGATCCCGAGTTCAGCAAGTCGGTCGTCGATACGGCCCATCGTGTGCCTCCTGGCATCGTCATAGCGAACGAGCGATTCCCGAAACGACGTGACCAGCCTCCGGAAGCGCGACCTTCTCGGCCCGCTCCCGTGGCTGGTCTCCGGGAACCTGTTGGGCTCCAGTGTACGCGGCTCGCGTGAGTCGAACACGCGGGTGATTGCCAGAGGATTCTTCTGCTCATGACCTGCCCGACCGGTTTCGGCAAGGATCCGAACACGATCCAGCTGAACCCTTGACGTCTATGGACCGTACGTATACTATGTACGTACAGTCCCGACGGGCCGAGAGATCCGACGTGGACCACCACCGAACACTGAAACGGCGCCGGGAGTTGCGGGACCTCCGGCGGGACCGGTCAGTGAGAGGGCTCCAGTCCGGAACCGTGCGCGTTGCGGGGCGTCGCGCGGGAAAGGGCCGAAGCAGGTGGCCGCCGACGATTCGAGGTTTGTCGGGACTGAATCCATGTTCTGCCATCCGTCAACGAAGTGGATGGTTCCCCCAATTGCCCAGACTTTCGTATGCTTGTCCGCACGTCAGCAAGCAGGCGACCAGTTTCCGGCCGCCGAGACGATGGGCAGATTTTCGGTGAAACTCGTACTCGCGATCATCAATGACTACGATGTCGACCGCGTCCTCCGCTCCCTGACCTCGGCCGGGTTGAGCGTGACACGCATCGCGTCCGCTGGTGGCTTTCTTCGGACCGGCAACGTCACCATCATGGTGGGGGTGGAAGACGCGGAACTCGATCAATGCCTCGACCTGCTCGCGCACGCGGGTGCACGACGGGTCGTCGCCTCACCTCAGGATCCGACCCTGGACTATGAGGACATCGGCGGCCATGGGATCGCCGCCGTCTCACTCGGCGGGATGAGTGTCTTCGTGCTCAAGGTCGAGCGCTATGAGCGGATGATGGCGCCTGCCACTCCCGTCCACCCGCGCCGATGACGATCCCAGCACGCCAACCCCGCCGTGTCAGTCTGATCCGCGCCTACGGGATGGTCCTGGGCTTCGCTCTTGGGCAGGTCGGTCCGTTCATCCCCGGTGCGGTACGCCCACGCCCGCCTATCGTCCGGGATGTGGAGTCCGAGCACGGTCCGGGCGAGTTCCACCCCCTGGAGCGCATTGACCCCGCGACGGTCCTCACGATCCCGCTGGAAACCCAGGCAAGTCCCGGAGCGCGTGTCAGGCCAGGCAGCGCCGGACGCTTCGACCTGAATTAACAGCCGCCGACGCCGAAGCGGGCCGATGAGCCCGTTTCGGCGTCCGTCTTCCACGCTCCCGTCGTCAGGCGGTCAGGGCATCGGCGCCATGGGCTGCTCGTGCCAGGTCCTGGCAGGCTCCTGCAGCATCGGATCGAGCATCCGTTGCATGGCCATGATGTGGCTGCACGACCCTCCGATGGTGTGCGCCGCGGCGGTGTGGCAGGTACATGTCCACTCGCCGCCGTCCAGGGCAACTTCGTAGTCGTCGTGTCCGCCATGGAACGTAGCCGTAATGCGGCCCAGCTCCACCCTATCGGGTTCCTGTGCGTAACGATTCGCCTTCTCGATCCGGCTGATGAGACTGCTGTGCATCGTTCAGGACTCCTGTCCGTGTGGGAGGCGAGACGTTCGCTTCACGCCCCACATCGTGACCAACCGCGTGCGACTGGCCCGGAAAACGGCACACGCCGGACGAAGCTCGTCCGGCGCCAGGTCTTCTCCTCTTCGATTGTCACCGGCAAGGGCATCGGCTGCTCCCGCTGAACCGGCCCCACCTGGAACCGATCATATCGGACGCGTGCCCGAGTCTATCAGCCACCCGACAGGTGGGCCAGTGGGCCTGGGAAGGTCAGCTCGGACCGGGTTCGTCTCGTTCCATCCGCTATACTGCCCGCTACCGCTGAACCAGGAGGCGATCCCGCCTCGATGATGATCCGCGCAGGATCCCGGAGCCCCGCTGCCCGGGACGCGCCAACCGGCACACCAGCGGCCGATCGCGTATCGGCCCACCGACGCACGCCAGGCGCGTGCGGCACCGCGAGGAACGACCGTGGCACAGGGCTCTTCGACATCCAGCAGCCGGACCAGCAGCGTCCGCGCCGTCCGGCAGGGACGCCGACTCAACCGCTCCGAGCAGCGGGCCATGGAGATCCGGCAGGCCCGGACCCAGACTAGCCGCGCCGCCGAACGGGTGGAGACGCCGCTGGCCCCGCCGACCTCTGCTCCTGGTGCAGCTCGGGCCCGGCGTCGGCAGGAGCCTCGCCTCGGGGTCCGGGCCGTCTCGCTGACCCGCGAGCAGGAGTACACCTTCGTCCGGTCCGACCTTCGCCGCCTGCTGATCCTCAGCGCCGTCCTCATCGTCGCGATGGTCGTGGTCCTCATCGCACTCGAGACCGTGTTCTAGGGCCGACACCGTATCCGATGGCGGCAGCGCTGCCCCTGCGTTGAGCCCACCCCTCGCCCCGGATAGAGAGAAGGGGCCACCGGATGAACCGGTGGCCCCTTCTCCCTGTCTGCCAGATGACCGACCGGTCCCCGGCTAGTTGTTCATGTCGTCGTCGTCGACGTCGTAGGACGTAATTGCGATGGGCGGCTCGTCGCTGTCGGACGGCTCGATCTCGTCGGCGACGTCGCCGGCCGAGTCGTCCTCCTCCTCCGCCTCTTCTTCCTCGTCCGCGTAGAGGACATCATCATCGCGACGCAGCAGGTTGCCCTCGCGGTCAGCCTGGCGCACAGCCTTGAGCTTGCCCGGGAAGGACGGTCGCGTTCCAAGCTGCGGCGCCCGGTAGACCTCGCGGAGGATGACCCGCAGGCTCTGCGAGCTCAACCCCAGCGAGAAGATCTCGTACCGGTTGCCTTCGCCAATCATCTCGGTGATGCGCTGGGCGATCCCGACCTCGATCTCTCCCAGCCGCTGGCCCGTGCGGTCCTCGACGTAGATTCGCGGCCCCTCGACGACCAGCGACAGTTGCTCGCCCGGGTCGACCTCGGCCAGCCGGACCAGCTCAGCCGGGTTGACCAGCTCGCCATGCCAGGTCTTGCCGACCTCTTCGATGAAGACCGCCGGCCGCGGCAGCGGCAGCGACTCCTCGACATTCCGGTGCTGGCGCTTGTCCTCCGGCTGCTGCATCAGGAGGTCCAACCGGCCCAGGTTCCGCCGAGCGATCAGGTTGGCCGGGTCGATCCCGAGTGCCTGCTCGTATGCGTCGAGCGCCTCGGTATAGCGGTTCATCTCCAGGAGCGCCCGGCCACGCCGGTTGTGGGGTTCGGCATCCCGGGGGAAGCGACTGATCAGGTCTTCATTGATCGCGATGGCGTCGGTCCAGCGACCGTCCATCGCCGCCGCGCGCGCGTCGCTGATCAGCTGGCGCTTGGTCTTGTCCGTTCGGTCCCGCGTGTCAGTCATGCGCGTCCTCTTTTCCTGGGCGTTGCCGGGTTGCCCGGCCGGTCGTCATCGTGGGGTCAGCATCAGGTGTGGTTGACCACTCGTCTGGTACGCGTCAGCGGACCGGTGCGCCGATTGGCTCGCCTATGACGTACCAGGGGCCAGTCGTCGTGATCCGGACATCGACCAGCTTGCCGAGCAGGTCGGCGTCCTCCGGGGCATCGATATGGACGAGGGTATTGCCCCGGCTCCGTCCTGACCACCGGCCCTTGTTCCGCCCCTCGACCAGGACCTCGGTCGTGGTGCCAAGGCGACCGGCGTTGATCTCGGTCCCGATCCGCTCCTGCAGCTTCTCCAGCGCCTGGTGCCGGCGGTGCTTCTCGGCGTGAGGGATATCGTCCTCCCATCGAGCCGAAAGCGTTCCCGGGCGGGGCGAGTACATCGCCAGATGAACCTTCTCGCAGCGCGCTTCCTCCAGCATGGCGTACGTCTGGAGGAACTGCTCCTCGGTCTCGCCCGGGAAGCCGACAATGATGTCGGTCGCGACGGTCAGGTCCGGCATGCGGCCGCGAGCGTATCCAAGCCGCTCCAGCCAGAGATCCCGCGAGTAGCGCCGGCGCATTCGGCGGAGGACCTCGTTGTCGCCGGCCTGGACCGGCAGGTTGAGGTGCTCGCAGAGGGACGGCAGTTCGGCCATCGTGTCGAACAGCTCGTCAGTCATGTACATCGGATGGGATGTCAGGTACCGGAGCCGCTCCAGACCCGGGATGGCGTCAACGGCCCGGAGCAGGTTCGCGAGCGAGTCCTTCTCCGCGAGGTCGTGCCCCCAGGCGTTGACCGTCTGACCGAGGAGCGTCACCTCGCGTACGCCGTCGGCGACCAGCCGCTCGACTTCGCGGACGATGGACCCCATCGGGCGGGACGTCTCGCGACCACGACGATATGGGACGATGCAGTACGAGCAGAGGAAGTTGCAGCCGTAAATGATCGGCACGAACGCCGTGACGCCCTTGCGATACCCCTCGGCCGCAGCCGTGTCCTCGGCCGATGGCGCGTAGTAGTGCGGCAGCTCGGCGAGGTCGTCCTCGAGGCGAGCCAGCTCCGGCACGACGAGCCCCAGCCGGTCGAAGTCGGACGGGTCGAAGAACAGATCGACGTGCGGGAAGCGCTTCCGGAGCTGCTCCTGCTGATTGGTGACCATGCACCCGGTCAGCACGACCTTGGCCTCGGGACGATCGCGCTTGAGCCGTGCCAGGGAGCCGAGCTTGCCGGCGACCTTGTCCTCAGCCGCCTGCCGGACAACGCAGGAATTCAGCACGACGATATCGGCATCCTGCTCGTTGGCGGTCTGGCGATAGCCGACCTCCTGCAGCAGTGAAGCGACCTTGGCGCTATCGGCCTCGTTCATCTGGCAGCCGATCGTCCAGATATGGAACTGCTTGCCGTTAGCGGGAAGCGGCGCCGGGCCGTGTGCGACGTGCGGAGCCTGTTCGGCGTGAGGCGCACCAGTTAATGGATCGAGCGCCGGGTTGGATGGCGCCGGGCCCCCGTCGACTGTCCGGATCGGGATGATCGTTCGCGACGAAACCATGGACTCCTCGGTGCTGCTCGGGACAGGACGAGCCCCTTCCCCGGTCCAGGGGCGAGCCGGGATGAAGACAACTCAGCCCCGAAGTATAGCCGGTTCCGCCCGGCGAATCCCACCTATGTCAAGACGGTGGTCGGGACGGAGCGCCCCTACCGACGAGCCATGCCTCCTCAACGGGTATCGCAGGCGGTTCGCGCATCGAGCCCACGATCGAGCCCACGTCGGACGGACGCAAGCGCGTGAACGACCTGAACCGGTTCGCGAGCCGAGGCCCGGCCCTGTACGCACCCCTGCTTTCACCCCGGTAGGGACAGGACGCTAATCGCAGCGACTTGCGTCGGTGTCAGGATCTCGCACGGTCGTGCTTTGCGAACAAACATGCCCTATCGACCGCTTTTCCTGGCTGAACGGTGCAGGTAATTCGCTCCGGCGGCCCTCCCAAGAGGGCAACGCGGCACCGGTATAGCCCAATGACCGCAACGACACCGGGGCCGCGGGCCGTGCTCAACCCGATCCCTAGGTTTACGTCTTCCGGAAGCCGTATTCTCGGTTCATACTCAGAAGAAACCGGTGTCGCAATCCGCCCCGGACACCCCCTCGATGACCGATAGACAACCCCAAACCACGCTGCTACACTCGCGTCCAAACCCGATCCGCCCCGCCACGGAATGACCTGACCAGAGTTCCCATCACCGACGCGATGGGCCGTCTCTCGTCGTCCCTGGCCCCGGATCGCCCCCTCTGACAGCCGCTGCAGCGAGGACCGGAACGACCTTGACCAGCCACAAGTGTGGAAACTGCTTCTTCTTCCAGGAAGCCGGGTTCGCCGGTAGCGGCTGGTGCCTGAACGCCGACCGGGCACAGTCTTCGGACGTGCGCAGCCTGGTCCGTCGCAACGAGCTCGCCTGCCGCAACGACTGGGGCGCGAGTCTCTGGGCAGATCCGAAGACGGCCGCCGAGACGGGCGCCGTCCTCAAGCGGATCGACCTCGAAGCCGAGCGCCCTGCCACGGCCAGCGAGATCAGCTCGGTCGTCGGCATTCGTGAACCGGCCCCCCGTAACATTCAGGAGGATCGCATCACCGTCCCGTCCAGCGAGGACAGGGTCGCCTCTGCCGCCGCACGGCCCGCGCGGCCCGGAGACGAGTGGTTCGGCACTGGTCCCTCCAACGGAACGTACCCGTCGGCGCCCACGGCAACCAGACCTCAGCAGTCCCGCGATTCGATGGACGGTGAGGACCTCGTCGTCGGCGACATCCGGGTTCGTGACATGGGAGACACCGGCCGTCGACCGCTCGTCGACCAGATCCCGGCTGACATCCAGCCCCGACGTGGTCCCGCGGAGCCGGTTGTGCCGTCCGTTGCCGACGCGTCCCTGCCGGAGCCGCGACCGATCCGCGCGATCCGACCGGTCCCGACACTGTCCACGACGCGAAATGACGTGTTTGACGGCGCTGCTGACCTGGACGTTCACGCTCCGGTCATTGAGGGGCTTCGGACACGAAACATGATGGACCGGTCCTCCAGTGACGGACCTGCTCCTGCGCCCGATAACAGCAGCCCTCGCCCAGCCGACGCGCTGCGACGTAGTGGCCCCACGGGTCGACCAGCCACGACGGATCCCACGTCGGGCGATGCTGGCACCTCGTCGGAGGAGCGACCCACCCGGGCTACGACCCGAGCCAATCCCATCGCTCCGCACTTGCCGGCGGGGGTGACGCCCGCACCGGTCCCGGAACCTGTCCCGGCGCGGGAGATGACGCGACGCGACACGCGATCGACTTCGGGCAATGCCCGTCCAGTCATCCCCCGGCCGACCAGCCCCCAGCCGGAGCGACCGGCGGCATCATCATCCGCTCGCCCGGTCATGGCGACCGCGCTGCCGGATCACCCGAACCACCTGACCGAGCGCCCCCCATACCGGCGCCCGGCTACCTTGCCTGAGTTGCCACAGGAGCGCTTCGACGCACGGTTGGGGGACAGCACGCCGTTGAGCGATAGCGATGCCGCTCACCCAGTGATGGCACCACGGCTGGATCGCTCTGCCGGTACCCGCCAGGACCGAACCGCGTCGTCACCACAGCACCGGTCGGAGCGACCAGCGCCGATGGACGAGCCGGAACGGGCAACTCCCCGGCGTTCCGCTGGCCGACCACCCTTGCCCGGAGGACAGCGGAGGCCAACCCCTCCTGCCGCACGGACGATCCCGACGGTCGGCGAGGTGCGTGCGAGCCGGGATGGCTCGCGGCCGGGGGATCATGGGCAGCGGGCACCCGAACGCACCGCCCCTGAACGCCAGGCACGTGCTCCGATCCCGGATCGTCGACGGAACGGACGCCCGATGTCCGACGAGTCAGTTCGCGAGGACCGCGCGCCCTGGGACGACGAGCCCACTGCGACGTTCGCCGATCGGCCTTCGGTGGATCAGCTGCTTCCGCCCGTCCAGCTCCGACCGGAACTCGCTGACTACGGCGACTATGGCGACTGGATGAAGCTCGACCCGGTCATGCCGCGGCTTGCCCCGGATCTCGCTCGCCGATGCGAGACCTGCCGTGATTTCCGGCCGGCCGCGGATGGGGAGCGAGGCTGGTGCGCCAACAAGGACGCCTTCACGGTCCGCAAGGTGGTCTATGCCGATGAGCTGCCCTGCATGAACAGCTTTGGCTGCTGGTGGGTGCCCTACGACGACATCTGGCTGTCCGAGGCCAGCGTCCGGGAGCATCGCAACCCGACGCCGCTGCTTGACCAGCTCATGCCGGAGCTCAACGACTGGACCCGCGAGGACCGACGGCGAGGTTCTTGACCAGGTTGACGATGACAGGCAGACACGGTTTGCCTGTGCGTGTCCGCGAGGATTGGACCTGTACCGGGCTCCAATGGTCCTCGATTCCGTCCTGATGAGGATTTCCGTCTGTGCAGGAGCCGGTCCGACTGGTACGATTGGGTCACACGGAGGTCGATCCTGAGGGGTCGCCGACTCGTATCCGATGACTCTCGTGGCACACGGACCGGTCGCCAGCCTGGCTGGTGGTGACCCGTCGGTTTCCGTTGTCACGTCCTACGGGTTGGATCAGGCGCCGTGCGCCTGACGGGGGAGCCAACCACACCTATGGCTGTATTCGGCGAGACACTACGCCAGGCACGTGCTTACAAGGGCGTTACGCTCAAGGAAGCCGAGCAGGCAACCCGCATCAATCGCCATCACCTCGCGGCGCTCGAGGATGAGAACTTCGCCGCACTCCCTCCGCTGATCTACCAGCGAGGCATCGTCCGCAACTACGCCGTCTTCCTCGACCTGGACCCGAACAAGGTCCTGACGATGTTCGAGGACGCGCATGGCTCGGCGTCGACCACCGGTTCCATCCCGATGGCAGTCAAGCCACTCGAGATGCCGAACCACTTCACACCCAACTTCGCCATCATCGCTTTCATGGTCGTGCTCAGCGCGATCGTGTTCGCATGGGTCTACAGCGTCTACCGTGGGCCGTCGGACGTGTTGCCGACGCCGACCATGCAGACGACCGTGACTCCGATGACGTCGGGCGCCGCGGCCGCCCCGGTGCTGCCGACGGCAACCGCCACGCCGGACCGGGGCGACGACGAGGACGAGGTTGACGGGGCAAGCACGCCTGAGGCCGAGGAGTCGACGGCTGGCACCACGCGTCCCATGAGTGAGGCCAACGCCCGCCGGACCGAGGTCGCCGCGACCCAGGCCGCCCAGGCCGCCGAGCCTACGGCTGAACCCACGGAAGCGACCGAGGACGTGACGGCCGCGGGTGCCGACGAGGAGCCGACCGCCACCGCCCAGGCGCCCCGGCAGAGCCGCGAGGATCGCGAGGCGACGGAAGCCGCCGAGGAGGCCGCGGACGCCGAGCAGGAATCTGCAGACGCGACTCAGGCAGCGGCCGACGAGGCCATGCTGACCATCAGCTTCACGCCCACTGCCACGGTCTACCTGACGGTTTATGGCGACGGGGTGCTGCTCTACGATGGGCAAGTCGAGGCCGGTACGGAGCTTGGCCCGTACAACGCCTACAGCTATGACATTTATACCTCCGACTCGGTCAACACGCTGATCAACAACCTGGACGAGGGCACAACGTTCTACATGCCGGTCCAGTCGTTCAGTCTCCCGTAGCGACGCAGTCACCAATCTCGACAAAGCAAGAGGGGCCAGCTCGTCGTCGAGCTGGCCCCTCTTCCGTTTCATGTCTGTCCGTCTCGTCGTCAGGCAGCCCGGATAGCAGCCGCCACCGCGTCACCGACCTCCGCCGTCGAGGCCGTTCCGCCCATCACGTCGGCCGTCGTCGTGCCCGCGCCGAGGACGGATTCGACCGCCGCTTCCACTGTCGCCGCCTCGTCCTCCAGACCGAGCGAGGTCCGGAGCATCATCGCGGCCGACAGGATCGTCCCGACCGGGTTGGCCCGACCCTGCCCGGCAATGTCCGGCGCGCTGCCATGGATCGGCTCGTAGACGCCGAACCGGCCGCCGTGCCCGTTCCGGGAGGCGCCAAGCGATGCGGACGGGAGCAGCCCGATCGATCCTGCCATCATCGACGCTTCATCGGTCAGGATGTCGCCGAACATGTTCTCGGTCACGACGACGTCGTAGCGGCTCGGCTGCCGGACCAGGTGCATCGCCATCGCGTCGACGAGGACGTTCTCCATCGTGACGTCCGCGTGCGCCGTGGCGACCTCGGTCGCGATGGAACGCCACAGGCGTGACGATTCCAGGACGTTGGCCTTGTCCACGCTCGCGACCCGACCAGCCCGCTCAGCGGCCATCTCGAACGCCAGTTCGATGATCCGTCGGACCTCGTGCTCCCGGTAGATCAGCGTATCGACCGCGACACGGCCGCGTCGCTCGCGCCACTGCTTTGATGGACGACCGAAGTAGATGCCGCCGGTCAATTCGCGGACGACCAGCAGATCGACCCCGTCGACCAGTTCCGGCTTGAGCGGAGACACGTCGCGCAGGGCGGGCATGACCCGGACCGGTCGCAGGTTGGCGAAGAGTCCGAGCGCCTTGCGCAGACGAAGAAGCCCCTGCTCTGGCCGGACCTTCGCCGCCGGGTTATCCCACTTCGGCCCTCCAACGGCCCCGAGCAGGACCGCATCGCTGGACCTGGCACGGTCGATGTCCTCCTCGCGCAGGGCCGTCCCGTGGGTGTCGATAGCGATGCCGCCGATCAGGACGTCCTCGAAATGGAAGGCGTGGCCATACCGGGCGCTGACCGCGCCAAGCACCTTGATCGCCTCGGCCGTGACCTCAGGTCCGACCCCGTCGCCGGACAGCACGACGATGTTGAACGTCATCTGGTTTGCTCCCTGATCATTCCGTCCAGAAACCACGCCGCATCCTACCGCGTGCGGTCGGGTTCCCTTCCGGTCGTGTTCATGACAAGACGGCTCATCGCGGCCAGCACCGACTCGCGTTCGCCACACCTGACCACAAGCGAAAGCCCCTCCCCGTCGCGACGGGGAGGGGCTGAGGAGGCGTTTCCTCAGTCGGCTGTGGCGACGAAAGGCTCGGGATGATTGACCGTCGGCTTCCAGGGCTCACGGCGGCGCTCGTACGCCGAGATGGCGTCCTCGCTCCGGAGCGTGAGACCGATGTCGTCGAGTCCCTCCATCAGCCGGTAGCGGGTGAAGTCGTCCATCGGGAACGAGGCGCTCAACCGCAGTGCCGGGACGGTGACTGTGCGCGTCTCGAGGTCAATGACGACTTCGGTCGTCGGGTCGACCTCGATCGCGGACATGATCTCCTCGGCGAAACCCTGCTCGACGACGACCGGGATAATCCCGCCCTTGGTGGCGTTGTTCCGGAAGATGTCGCCGAAGCGCGACGAGATCACCGCCCGGAACCCGTAGTCCTGCAGCGCCCAGACGGCATGTTCGCGCGACGACCCGACGCCGAAGTTGGGACCGGCGACCATGATCGTCGCCTGCTGATACTCCGGCCGGTTGAGCACGAAGTCCGGGTCATTCTCGCGCCAGGCCGAGAACAGCCCGGCTCCGAAGCCCGTCCGCTCAACGCGCTTCAGCCAGACAGCCGGGATGATCTGGTCGGTATCGACGTCGGCCCGGTCCAGCGGCACCGCCGTACCGGTGATGGTCCTGATCGGTTCCATTCGTCCTCCGGGCTAGTTCAGGTCGTCCGGCGTGGCGAAGTGCCCCATCACGGCCGTGGCGGCGGCGATGGCGGGAGAGACGAGGTGGGTCCGCCCACCCTTGCCCTGCCGCCCCTCGAAATTGCGGTTGCTCGTGCTGGCGCAGCGCTCGCCCGGCGACAGCTGGTCCGGATTCATGCCCAAGCACATGGAGCATCCGGCCGCCCGCCACTCGAAGCCGGCATCCAGGAAGATCTGGTCCAGTCCCTCGGCCTCAGCCTGGGCGCGGACCCGCATCGAGCCGGGTACGACCATCGCCCGCATGCCGTCCCGGACCTTGCGGCCCTCCAGGATCTGCGCCGCCGTCCGGAGGTCCTCGATCCGACCGTTGGTGCAGGACCCCAGGAAGATGGTGTCGACCGGGATGTCGCGAATCGCCGTCCCCGGCTGCAGCCCCATGTAGGTCAGCGCCCGCTCGATGGCGTCCCGCTGCTGCGGCTCGCTGACGTCACGCGGATCCGGGACCCGCCCGTCGATCCCGGTGACCTGCCCCGGGTTGGTCCCCCAGGAGACATGCGGCGAGATTTTCGCGGCATCGAGCACGACCTCGCGGTCGAACACGGCGCCCTCATCCGTTGGCAGCGTCTGCCAATCGGCCAGGGCGGCTTCCCAGTCCGCACCCTTGGGCGCGTGCGGGCGGCCCTCGACGTAGGCAAATGTCGTGTCATCCGGCGCGACCATCCCAGCCCGCGCTCCGGCCTCGATCGACATGTTGCAGATCGTCATCCGGCCCTCCATCGAGAGGGCGCGGATCGCCGAGCCGCGGTACTCGACCATGTAGCCGATCCCGCCGCCAGTGCCGATCTCACCGATGATCGCGAGGATGATGTCCTTGGCCGACGAACCGGCAGGCAGCTCGCCGTCGACCGTGATCGCCATGGTCTTCGGCCGGCTCTGGGGCACGGTCTGCGTGGCGAGGACATGCTCGACCTCGCTGGTCCCGATCCCGAACGCCAGCGAGCCGAACGCGCCGTGGGTACTGGTGTGACTGTCGCCGCAGACGATCGTCATCCCGGGCTGGGTCAGTCCCTGCTCCGGGCCGATGATGTGGACGATACCCTGACCCGGGTCGCCCATCGGGTAGAGTCGGATCCCGAACTCCCTCGCATTCCGGGTCAGCGCCGACACCTGCGTCGCCGAGACCTGGTCGGCGATCGGGAGGTGGATCCCCTGGGTCGGCACGTTGTGATCGGCGGTCGCGACGGTCAGATTAGGCCGGCGCACCCGCCGCCCCTGCATCCGGAGTCCGTCGAAAGCCTGCGGCGACGTGACCTCGTGGACAAGGTGAAGATCGATGTAGAGAAGGTCGGGCTCGCCAGGCGCAGAGTGGACCAGGTGCCGTTCCCATAGCTTGTCGCTCAATGTCGTCGCCGCTACCACGTGCCGTTGCCTCCTGGGCTGGGTGATTGGGTCGTCGTCGGGTGTGGTCCCGGGACTGAAGCCCCCGGGTTCAGGACAAATTCGCCAGCGATCCGGTCTCGCAGAGCGCCGCGCCGGCGAATCGTGCGCCTCAGCTGGTCGCTTCGGCGACCGGAGCGCATTCGACGGGATGGACCCTCAACTGGGACCCGTTCCAGTCTGTACCGGCGCCGCGCACATTCTCGGTCAACCCGGGGACTTCAGCCCCGGGAACACCATGTCGGCAATCAGTCGCCCTCGACCGGAGCGATGGTCACCTCACGGGCGATGGCGACCTTGCTGACCGCCGCCAGGTACGCCCGGGCACTCGCCTCGACGATGTCGGTCGCGAGGCCGTCGCCGATGTAGGTAATGCCCTCGTCGCGGACGCGGATCCGGACGCGGCCCTGCGCGTCCTCGCCCTCCGTCACGGCGTCGACGTGGAAAGCTTCCAGCTCCGGGTTCAGCCCCGTCGCCGCGTCGATGGCGGCGAAGAAGGCATCGACGGGGCCGTTGCCCTCTCCATCTCCGGCGACCTCATGGCCATGCCGGGTGACGACCACCGACGCCGTCGCGGGCCCGGCGTTCCCGAGGGACGCGTTCCACCGAACCAGGCGGTACCCGTCTCCCTCCGGCAGTGCATCGCCCTCCAACTGGTCGCTGACGAGCGCGATCAGGTCGGCGGCGACGATCGTCTTCTTGCGGTCGGCCAGCATCAGGAAGCGCTCATAGGCCTCCTGGATGCCGTCCTCGTCCAGCCGCAGGCCGATCTCGTTCAGCGCGTTGCGGAAGCCGGCGCGGCCGGAGTGCTTGCCGAGAACCAGCTTGGTCCCCTGCCAGCCGACCGTTGCCGGATCCATGATCTCGTAGGTCGTCCGCTCCTTGAGCACGCCGTCCTGGTGGATGCCGGCCTCATGGGCGAACGCGTTGGCGCCGACGATTGCCTTGTTCGGCGCGACCGGCATCCCGGTCAGCGACGCGACGATGCGGCTGGCCGGTGCGAGGCGTTCGGTCCGGATGCCGGTCCAGGTCCCGCCCCATTCGGACCCGCGGGTCTGGAGTGCCATGACCACCTCTTCGAGGGAGGTGTTGCCGGCCCGCTCGCCGATCCCGTTGATCGTCACCTCGACCTGCCGCGCGCCCGCGGAGATCGCGGCCAGCGTGTTGGCCGTCGCCATCCCGAGGTCGTCGTGGCAGTGGGTGGAAATGACGATATCGTCGATCCCCTCGACGCGCTCGCGCAGGTAGGAGATCAGCCGGATGTACTCGTTCGGCATTGTGTAACCGACGGTGTCCGGGATGTTCAGCGTCGTCGCGCCGTGCCGGATGGCCGTCGAGAACACCTGGGCCATGAAGTCCCAGTCGCTGCGGGTGGCATCCTCACAGGAGAACTCCACGTCGCTGGTATACCCCTTGGCCGCCGCGACACTCGTCGCTACGCGGTCCAACACCTGCTCGCGCGTCATCCGCAGCTTGTGCTTGAGATGGACATCGGACGTCGCGATGAAGGTGTGGATCCGGCCCTGCTCGGCGCCGCGGATCGCCTGGGCGGCCCGCTCGATATCTCCAGGGTGGGCCCGGGCCAGTCCGGCGATCGTGACGCCCCTGGCGCGGGCGGCGATCGAGCGAACCGCCTCGAAGTCGCCGGGCGACGCGGCCGGGAACCCCGCTTCGATCACGTCGACACCAAGGGCGACGAGCACGTCCGCCACTTCGAGCTTCTCGTCGGCGTTGAGCGTGGCCCCGGGGGACTGCTCGCCGTCGCGAAGGGTCGTATCGAAGATCAGGACGCGCTGCGCCGGGTCGCGCTCGGCGGTCGACGGATGCGTAGGTACGGTGTCCTCGGCCATGTCGGGTCTCCTGGGGCGAACGGTGGCGTCACGGGGTCGCCGCCGGTCGCGGCTTGGGTCAGCTGGCTACGCCAGCGGTCTCCTGGGCAGCCACGGACGGGCGATTGACCTTCTTGCCCTGCTGGAGGAACGGCATCATGTCGCGCAGTTCCTTGCCGACCTTCTCGATCGGGTGGTCGTTGCCCTCACGGCGGAGCTTCATGAACTGCTCCCGGCCGCCGGTCTCGTTCTCGGCGATCCACTTTGCGGCGAAGGAGCCGTCCTGGATCTCGGCCAGCAGCTCGCGCATCGCCTGCTTGCTGGTCTCGTTGATCACGCGCGGGCCGGCGTTGTAGTCGCCCCACTCGGCGGTATCGCTGATCGAGTAGCGCATGTACTCGATGCCGCCCTGGTACATCAGGTCGACGATCAGCTTGAGCTCATGGAGCACCTCGAAGTAGGCGCTCTCTGGCTCATAGCCGGCCTCGGTGAGGACCTCATAGCCGGCCATGACCAGTGCCGACGCACCGCCGCAGAGGACGGCCTGCTCACCGAACAGGTCGGTCTCGGTTTCTTCCTTGAAGGTCGTCTCGAGGACACCGGCCTTGAGCGATGCCATCGCGTAGGCGTACGCCAGCGCGTTCTCCTTGGCGTTGCCCGTGGCATCCTGCGCGACGGCGACGAGCGCCGGCACACCGATGCCCTCCTCGAACAGCTCACGGACGCGATGGCCCGGGCTCTTCGGGGCAATCATCGAGACGTCGATGTCGGCCGGCGGGACGATCGCGCCAAAGTGGATCGCGAAACCGTGGGCGAACATCAGCGTCTTGCCCGCCGTCAGGTTCGGGGCGATCTCGCTCTCGTAGATCTTCTTCTGAAGGTGGTCCGGGACGAGAAGCATGATCGTGTCCGCCGCCTTGGTGGCCTCCGCGACCGTCATGACGGTCAGACCCTCGGCCTCCGCCTTGGCCCGGCTCCGGCTGCCCTCGTGCAGGCCGACGATCACCTTGACGCCACTGTCGCGCAGGTTCAGCGCGTGGGCGTGTCCCTGGCTACCGAAGCCGATGATCGCGACGGTCTTGCTCTCGATCGCGCCCGGGTTGGCATCCTGCTCGTAATAGATCGTCGCCGCCACGTGATCTCCTTCTCTGGTCTCGAGTGCCGTCGTCTTCATCTGGAAAGACGCCGGAGTATGCCATCCGCCGGACTATCCCGGCGGAACCTGCTGATCAGGGCCTAGTTGCTGGCGCCGTTGGCCGCCGCGGCGAGGATCCGCTGGTCGCGGCTCCGCCCGTTCGAGCCGGCCGTTTCCGGCACCGACGCGACCGCCGACCCGCGCGCCATCGCGAGCTGGCCGCTGCGGACCATCTCACGGATCCCGTAACCCCGCAGCATCGCGATCAGCGCGTCGATCTTGCTCTCCGCGCCGGTCGCCTCGACGAGGAGGGACGTCGGCGTCGCGTCGACGATCCGGGCCTCGTAGATCTCGGCGATCTGCATGATCTCCGAGCGGTACTGCGGCTTCGCGGCGACCTTGATCAGCGCCAGCTCGCGGGAGACGGTCGGGACATGAGTCACGTCCGTGACCTTGAGGACCTCGATCACCTTGTAAAGCTGCTTGGCGATCTGCTCGACCTGGTCCTCCGGGGCGGAGACGACCATCGTGATCCGAGAGACGCCCGGCTGCTCACTGTGACCGACCGTGATCGAGTCGATGTTGAACGACCGGCGGCGCATCATCGACACGACGCGGGTGAGGACGCCCGGCTGGTCCTCGACGAGCACGACGAGTGTGCTCTGCTGCTGCCGGGGATTCGGCGTTGCCATCAGTCCAGTTCTCCCGCGGGGCCGCTGAACATCATCTCGTTGTTGGAGCCGCCCGGCGGCACCATCGGCCAGACGTTCATCTCCGGCTCGATCACGAAGTCGATCACGACCGTGCCGGGGATGCTCCGCGCCCGCTCGATCGCCGGGGCGATCTCCTCGTGCGTCGTCACCCGGATGCCGGTCGCGCCGTAGGCCTCGGCCAGCTTCACGAAGTCCGGCGCCAGGATGTCGACCTCGGAGTAGTTCTTGGCGTGGAAGAGGTCCTGCCACTGCCGGACCATGCCGAGGTAGCCGTTGTTGATCACGGCGATGTTGAGATCCAGCTTCTCCTGCATGCAGGTCGCCAGCTCGTTGAGCGACATCTGGAACCCGCCGTCGCCGACGACAGTCCAGACCTCGAGCTCTGGTCGGCCCATCTTGGCGCCGATCGCGGCCGGCAGGCCGTAGCCCATCGTGCCGAGGCCGCCTGACGACAGCCAGCGGTCCGGGTAGTTGAACCCGAAGTACTGGGCCGTCCACATCTGGTGCTGCCCGACGTCCGTGCAGACGATCGCCTCACCGTTGGTCGCCTCGGCGATACCCCGGATGATCGTGTAGGGCTCGGGTCCCGCCGGCGTCGTCTCCAGCGCGTCCTGCAGGACGGTGTTGCGCTGCGACGCGATCCAGCTGGTCCACTCGCTGCGGTCGGTCTCCTGGATCAGGGGCAGCAGCAGCTCCAGCGCCTCGCGGGCGTCGCCGACGACGGGCACATCGCAGTGGACGTTCTTGCCGATCTCGGCCGGGTCGATGTCGACGTGGATGATCTTCGCGTTGCGGGCGAAGTCGTCCAGCCGGCCGGTTGCCCGGTCATCGAAGCGGGCGCCGATGTTGATCAGCAGATCGCAGGCGTTGAGTGCGGCATTCACCTCGCGGTGGCCGTGCATGCCCATCATGCCGAGGGCCAGCGGATCATCCTCGGGGAAGCAGCCAAGCCCGAGCAGCGTGAAGGCGATCGGGATGCCGCTCTTCCGGACGAACGCCGCGAACTCCTCGGTCCCGTTGGCGAGCATGATGCCGTGGCCGGCCATGATCAGCGGACGCTCGGCCTGCCCGATCAGCTCGGCCGCCGCCCGGATCTGCCGGATGTTGGGGGTGATGGTCGGCTGGTAGCCACGGCGGCTGACCGTCTCCGGGTAGTGGAAGGACCCCTTGGTCGTGAAGACGTTCTTGGGGATGTCGACCAGCACCGGGCCCGGCCGCCCGCTCCGGGCCAGCCAGAACGCTTCCTTGATCGTCGGCGCGATGTCCTCGACGCGGTTGACCAGGTAGTTGTGCTTGGTCACCGGGAGGGTGATGCCCTGGATATCGACTTCCTGGAAGCCGTCCTTGCCGATCAGGCTCTGGTTGACCTGCCCGGTGATCGCGACAACGGGAACGGAGTCGAGCTGGGCGTTGGCGAGGCCGGTGACCAGATTGGTCGCGCCGGGTCCCGACGTCGCCATGCAGACCCCGACCCGGCCGGTGGCCCGGGCGTACCCATCGGCGGCTAGCGCGGCCCACTGCTCGAACCGGACCAAGACGTGGTGCAGGTTGGCGGCGGGAAGGGCATCGTAGAGCGGGATGACCGCGCCACCGGGGTACCCGAAGATGGTGTCTACCCCCTCGGCCTCGAGGGACGACGTCACGATCTGGGCGCCGGTCATGACCGGGAACCCGTGACGGTCGAGCGGCCACTCACGCTCGGACCACGGAAGTGTGGCGGGCGTTGCGGCGGACGGAGGGGCAGAGACCATCGTCGCGGTCCTTTCAGCGATCGCGTGCTCCGGGGCCGGATACCCGGAGCGGGGACAGAGTCGGATGATGGGAGGAACTGCCCGAGCAGACAACAAAAAAGCCTCCCGTGATTGGGAGGCCCTCAGTCTTATCTCGTGCTGGCGCGTCTCACGCCTGTGTCGCCGGGCTCTCCCACACGCCGTCGAGGCTCCCTACCGGGAGCTCGATAAGTACGAGAATGTCCAGGATGGAGAGGGTGCTGCTGGCGTTGTTCATCAGTCTGTCCCTCCACCCGGGCCCATGGGCGCTACGTCCTGCGATTGCGAAGACACGGGCATCCTACCGATCCTGTTCAGATCTGTCAACCCGGTCCGATGGCCTGGCCCGTTCCACCACCATTGCCCGCTGATTTGGTCATCGGACGGCGAAGCCAACGATATGCGGATCCAGCACGCCAAACGGGGTCGCGACCTCGAACTCGTCGTGGGTTACAGACGCGAACCCGGCCGCCTGGATCGCGCTCAATGTTTCGCGATCGGGCTGGCACCCATCCGCGACGTGCCGGCAGACCGGCCGGAACCAGCGCTGCCGACAGCGGCGGGAAGTGCCCGTGGCCGCGGCGACATGCTCTAGGAAGACGAACCGTCCGCCGGGCCGTAACACCCGCCGGACTTCTCGCAGCACGGTCACCTGGTCCGTCACGGAACACAGCACGAGCGTCGCGACGACGGCATCGACACTGGCGTCCGGGAGCGGGATCGCCTCGCCGACTCCGGCCACGACGGTAATCTCTCGCGTGTGTTCCCGGGCCGTCCGCTCGATGTGGTCGTGCAGGAACTCGTTGGGCTCCAGCCCGGTCCAGTGAACGTCTGGGCGGTAGTCCCGGAGATTCCGCCCTGTGCCCGGCCCGAGCTCCAGGACATCACCGGTCAGGCCACCGAGAAGCCGGGTCATCGGCTCGCGGTATTCCGGCGGGTCGGTCGCGTTGGCGAACATCCACGCCGCGACCCGTTGATGAATGCCCCGCCGTTGCATGCGCGTGTCTCCTCCGGTCCGCCCGCTATGCCGCGTGAGAACCGTATCAGCCAACCGGCCCGGGATGAGGTGCATTGCCGCCTGCCTCGTCAGGTGAGGATCCGCTGGCTGACCAGGGCCAGGTACGCGGGCCGGTCGAGGGAGTCCGGGACGCTACGTGGCCGGGACGGCGGTTCACCGACGACCGGCTGGTACCCAGCCCGTTCCGAGACGAAGGTCGCCCGGCCGTTGGCCATAGCGGGTAGTCGCTGTTCCAGCCGGTGAATCTCGGTCGTCGGGATGGTTCCGGTGACCGTCGCGATGTCGCCTGCCAGGACCGTCCCATCCGGTTGCGCTCGGGCGACGACCAGTGCCTGCAACAAGTCCCCGATGGCCCCTTCCGGTGCCTCCAGTTCGAATCGATCGACCGGCTCCAGCACGCGCGTCCCCGCTTCCCGCAACGCCGCCATGACAACCAGCGGGGTCAGGCGCCGGTAATCCATCGCGACCGATGTCGGAGCCATGGCGGTCTCGGTGACGGTCACGATGCTGTCCGTGACCGCCCAGCCGCGCAGCCCCTCGGACAATGTGGCAAAGACCGTCTCCTCGATCGCCCGGTAGAACGAGAGATCCAGCGCTCCGGACGGTCGCTGGAATCGAATGCCACTCCCCGGCTCAGCTGGTTCAATCCGGATCCCGACCGTCGCGAGAAACGGATTGTCCCCGTCGGTGATCCACTCCACCGCGCTGCCGGTGCCGCTAACTTGCTCGATGCAGACGACGGTACTCGGGGAGAACCGGACCGGCAATCCGTACTGGTCGGCCAGGGTCGCGGTGATCACTTCCTTCTGCACTTCACCATACAGTCGCACCGACAACTCACCCCGCAGATCGTCGCGGTGGACATCGATCAGCGGGTCCTGCTCAGCGAGTCGCTGCAGGGCCATCGCCAGTTCTCCCCGGCGTGTCGGGTCCTCGGGCGAGACGATGCTCTCCAGCGTCGGCCGGTTGAAGGATCCACTGACTCGCGGCGGTGGTTCCCCGATGACGTCCCCTACCCGACAGCTTCGAAGCCCATGCAGCCGGACGATCTCTCCCGCTGTCGCGGATCCTGCGGCCTCTATCGCGCCATCGATGAAGCGGTCGATCCCGGTCACCCGCTCCTCGTCCGTGTCCGTCCCACCGCTGGGACTGGAGCGGGTCAGCGTGACCCGCTCCCGGCGCGTGATCTGGCCGGCATGGATGCGGACCGAGGCGAGCTTCTCGCCCGAGGGCAGCCGGTGGATCTTGAACACCCTTGCTGACAGGGGCTGCCCGGCGAGTCCCGTCCGGTCGGCGAATGGCAGGTACCTGGGCACACCAGCGAGGAGCAACTCGACACCGGCTCCCGTGATCGCCGAGCCGCACCATACCGGCGTGACAGCCCCACGCCTGGCCTGTAGCACCAGCTCCCGCGCCACCTGTTTTCGCGGCAGGTGACCATCCCGGCGGACATACTCCCCGAGAAAGCGGTCATTCCCCGCGGCCAGCGTGTCGATGATCCTCTCGACCTCACCCGGAGCAAGCGGGTCATGAACGATCGCTGTCGCGCCACGGCTCCCGCAGTCCGTCGCGGTCGCCATGGGGACGACGCGCAGGCCGAGCTGCTCGCGGAGGTCGGACAACACGTCCGCCGGCCGCGCCCCGATACGATCGATCTTGTTGATGAAGACCAGCATCGGCAGCCCGGACGACCGGACCACCCGGACCAGGCGTCGCGTCTGCGGCTGGATGCCCTCCACAGCGGAGACGACGAGGATCACCCCGTCCAGCGCGAGCAGCGACCGCTCGACCTCCGCGATGAAATCCGCGTGGCCGGGCGTGTCGATGAGGTTGACCGTCGTGCCATCGAGGGTGAAGGAAACGACCGCGGACTGGATCGTGATGCCGCGCTGTCGTTCGAGATCGAGTGTGTCTGTCTGCGTGCTGCCCCCGTCGACGCTGCCCGGCGCATCGATGACGCCGGTCTCGAACAGGATGCGCTCGGTCAGACTCGTCTTGCCGGCGTTAACATGCGCCAGCACTCCCAGATTGATGATCGCCATGCGTCAGAAGGCCCCTGTCGAATCCCATCACGGCGTGAAGATGATTCGAGGGCTGGCGCATGGGTCATCCTTCCTGGGACTGGGTGATCGCGACCGGCACTGGTCACGCTGGGTCAAGGGTCCTGACTGACACCCTATGGTCGACGCGCGACCCTGTCAAGCAGGTGGCACCGCGAGATTCCCGTTCCTCCCTCCCCGTTCAGACGCCTGGCGTGGCGAGGCTGTCGAGAATGACGACCGGCGCACAGACCCCGTCCTCCAGGCAGGACTGAATCGACCCGGCCAGCACCGTCATGGCCGAGGCGGGGACAGCGTCAGCGCCGGAGACGATCAGCTCGACCACGTAAGTGTCGAACTGAACGACCAGTTCCGTCACGAGGACCTCCTCTTCGCCGGCCACGGTATAGGTCAGGAGGGTTCCGCCGTCACCGGTCCGGACGATCTCATTGCTGGTCCGGACGTCGGCGAGCGTTTCATCCGTCCCAAGGATGCCGGGAATGTCAGCGCGGTAGTTATCGGCGTCGTTGGCGGTGGCGTGGCGTGACACGTATCCGCCGATGCTCACCGGGTCGTCGACGGACCGGTAGGCGAACTCGACGACCTCTCCGGCGCCGTACGAGGCGAACCGTGCGGTCCGTGCCTCCGCGGCGGTCCCATCACGCCCGGCGACCGGCACGGTTTCGCCATCGGCGACCACATACCTACTCACGTCAGGATCGAGTCGGTCACCGACGATATCCGGGATGGCGTTACCCGGTGTTGTCCCGCCCGCGGGGTCGGCAGTCAGGCGCGTGGCAACCACGGAGAAGAGATTCTCCGCGAGCTCGATCGAGGGCTCGAAGGAGCTCGTGAATTCGACTGCCACCTCGACGAGGACCGAGCCCACGACTCCAACCGCGGTGACCTGGCGGTAGTCCTGCGCCCCAAGGGGATCGTTGCCGCTACCCATGATGATCGTCGGTGCGTCACCATCGCCTGTCCGGCTCCCCGATACGGGAGCGACCTCCGCCCCATCGAGCGCGGCGCGGGCGTCGATCAGATCTTGTGCCGCCGCCCCCGCTTCCCCGGCGGATCGGTACTGGCCGACCGCTCCGGTCACCCGATCGGGTGACGGGCTGACCAGGTCCGATTCCCGGACGAGCACCAGGACGCTGCCCCGGCCCATCCCGTCCCGCGTGGGCACTGGAACCGACCCTCCGCCCCGGTAGAGCGCGTCGAACCGGTCCAGCGTCGCGGCGCCCCCGGTCGCTCCGACCCCTGAAACGAACCCGGTCAAACCGGTCGCATCAAGGTCGGACGGACGGGGCAGCACGGCGGCGAAGTCGATGGACCTGTTCGGCTGTCGCGCCGAGGCGCCCTGCACCACGACTCCAACGAGCAGGACCACGACGAGCAACACGAGCAACACCGGAGAGTGGGAACGTCTGGGCATCGGCAGGCTCCCTTGGAAATGGCGAGACGGACCACGGCTCTCGCCATGGTCCGTCTACCGTAGCCGCTTTCATGTCCGGGGATCGGTGATCCAGCGGCGCTACGCCTAGAACGATTCCTCGTCCTCGAGGTCGGCGAACGGGATCGGGAGGTGGCCATTCTGCTGGGCGCAGACGTGGACACCCGGTCCCATGGGAGCGCCACACATCGTGCAGCGCGGCCGACCGGCGGCGACAACCGTCGCCGCCGTCCCGCTGATGTCCTCGGCCTGGGCGCGGGTCAGTCTGCAGGCGAACGGAGAGCCCGCGGCCTCATCGTCATCGTCCTCATCCGGCGAGTTGATGTCGTGGGCGATCACGACGACGCGGGAAGCGCCTTCGTCGTATCCCAGCTCGATCCGGCCCACCCGGAACTGGCGCCGCGTCTCCGTATCAAACTCGACCGGCATCTCACTTCGGTCGAGGTTCAGCCCGCCGGTCTCGAACTGCTCGAGCATCTGCCCGAGCGCGAGTCCCAGCGCCTGGATCTGCTGCTTCTCCATCCACATGATCGCGGTCTGGCCGTCAGCGATGACCATGAACCGGAAACGACGCTGACCGGGTTCGCCGATCGCCTCGACGCGGACTCGCTGGGCGTCGACCACGGAACGCTCTCCGAAGGGGTCGGCTGGCATTGGAGGATTCTTCCTTGCCCCGGTCCGCCCGCTCAGCGATCGCGCCGGGGGCCTGGCAACGGGGCCATCTTCGTGCTTCAACAGGAAGAGAAGAGCATATCACGCGCCAGCGCGGTCGGATCGCCGAACCAGGCCCGGAGACCGGCCAACCGGGTGGGTTTCCTGCCCGGTTGGCCAGTGGGTCGGTCTCCGGTTTACCCGGCCGATGACGTGGCCGGCTCCGCGACTCGCCCGTTCGCCGGCGCGCCAGCCCGGTCAGCTCCATTCGCCCCTGCCGCAGTCGCCGCGGCGCCATCCGCGTCGGCCCGGCCGGTCGCTTCAACCACGTCACGGTGCTGCCCGTTTGCCGTACCGTTGCCATTGCCGCCCTGCATCTCGGGCACGCGCCGGATCATGTCTTCCAGGTTGAACCCAGTCAGCGACTCCAGCAGCGCCGGGACCTGGGCAACGATCTGCGACATGTCGCCCGTCAGCTTGTTCACGCCAGTCGTATCGCCGCCGGTGCCGACGACCGTGATTCGGTCGACCTTGGACAGCGGCTCGGACACCGCGCGAACGACTTCGGGCAGATTGGTGAGCAGCTTGTCCAGGACGGCGGCCTGGTTGTACTCCTGATAGGCCAGCGCCCGGACGTTCATGGCCTGCGCCTCGGCGTCGCCCTTGGCCCGAATGACCTCGGCCTCGGCGAGACCCTGGCGCCGCGTGATGTCGGCCCGCGCCTCGCCGTCCAGCCTGGTCGCCTCCGCTTTACCGGTCGCCTCGAAGATCTGGCGCTGGCGGTCCGCCTCAGCCAGGGTCTCGATTCGCCGGCGTTCGACCTCGGCCGTCTTCAGGACGGTCGCGATCAGTTCCTTCTCACGGCGCTGGATCTCGGCCTCCTGCACGGCGACCTGGCGGAGCTTGCGGACCTCCTCGATCCGGACCTCCTCCTCGACGACCCGCTGCTGCTGGACGTTGGCCTGGATCTCGTAGGCCTTGTCCGACGCCGCCTGCTGGGTCTGGACGGTCGCGTTGTACTCCGCCTGCTTGAGATTCAGGTCCCGGACGGCCTCCGCCTGGCGGGTCTGGCTCGCGGTCTGGGCGATGACCTCGTCCTGCTGGGCGACGGCCTCGGCGATCCGGGCCTCGCGGGCCGCATTGGCCCGCTTGATCGCGGTGTCTCGGTCGGCCTCGGCCGTCGCGATGTCGGCACCGCGCCGGACGAGCGCGATGTCTGGCCGACCCATGTTGAGGATGTACTCGTTCTTGTCCCTGACCTCGCGGATGGTGAACGAGATGACCTCGAGCCCCATCTTCGCCATGTCCTCGGCGACGTTGGAGCGCATCCGGTCCGCGACCATCTCCGGCTCCTTGACGATCGACTCGACCGTCAGCTGGCCGACGATGCCGCGCAGATGACCTTCCATGACCAGCCGGATCAGGTCCTGTTGCTCCTGGCGGGGCTTGTTCAGGAACTGCTCGGCCGCCGTCAGGATATTGACCGGGTCACTCTTGACCTTGATCTGGGCGACGGCCTCGACATTCACCGCCACACCCTGGTTGGTGTAGAGGTCCTGCGTCGGGGCCACGTCGAAGCTCATCAGCTCCAGCGACAGGCTGCGCGATTGCTGGATCATCGGCCAGACGACCTTGCCGCTGCCCTTGATGACCTTGGTCCCGCCGAAACCGTAGACGATCAGCGCCTCGTTCGGACCGACCTTGCGATACAGCATCGCGCTGACCGCGAAGATCGCGACGAGAAGAATGACCAACCCACCAACGATAACCAGGAGTGCTACCAGGTCCAATGCTCGCCCCTCTCCCTTGCCTGGCGCCGGCGTCCTCGCCGGACGGTAATCGCAGCCTACGGTACCCGCTCGTCGGGAAAACCGCGTCGTTGTCGCGAATCTGTCACATGGGCCGCGAACCATCACCCGACTGCCCGGACCGCGCCGCCTCACCCGTACTCGGGACGTCCGGAGCGACGGCGTCCAGCGCCCGGAGTTCGGCTTCCATGGCCGCGAGCGCGGATCGCTCGTCGCCATCCGGTACCAGTTCAGCCCACGGCTGAACGTAGGCGATCCCGGCCCGCGTCTCCATGATGACGACCTCGACGCCCCGCCCGACCGCCGCACCGGCGACTCCGCGAGCAGCCGACACCTGCCGGTAGCCCTGCTGCTCGTAGACGATCTCGCCGGTGCCGTTCTCCCGGATTGACGACGACACCCGGGCCAAGGTTCCCGGCAACTCATAGTCCTTCGGGTCCATGGCCTTGTCCGCCGGCGCGATCACCTTGCGCAGAAACCAGATGACCGCAGCCGCTCCGGCGAGCCCGGCCAGCAGGCCGAGGACGATCGCCACCGGCGCGATCCAGCCGAGGCCGTTCCGGACCAGGTAGCCAACGCCGCCGAAGAACGCGACGAAGGCCAGAATGCTGTTCACATTTAGGAGACCCAGCACCCCATGGCCGCCGCTACCGTGATCGGCGCCTCCGGCGTCGCCATGCCCATGGCCGTCCCCGCCGATCCCGATTGAGCCGAGCAACACGCTGAACACGACGAAGATCAGGCCGAAGAAGAAACCTCCGAGCAGGATCGCGTCGAGCAGGTCATTGATCGGGAACATCGTCGGAACCTCGGTGTACTTCGGCATGATCCGTGGGAGGAACGTTATCGCCCGCGCCTATACTCAAGGGTACGAGATACCATAAAGGGAGTCCCAGCTTGACCGACACCCCGAATCGCAGATCGTCGCACGGCCGCGACCTCACCCCGGATGTCGCCATTGGCCAGATCGACGCCGGTGCTGATGTCATCGTTCCCCTCGGGGAGGAGCCCCGGATCGGCGTTGCCGATGTCGAGCCCACCGAGGCGTCGACGGACGACCGCAAGGTGTCGTCGCTCGATGCCGAGACAGTCCGCAATGACCCGGAGGTCCGCGCCTTCATCACCCAGGCGAACATCAACCTCGGTGTGCTCGGCTTCACCGAGCACGGGTTCCGCCACGTCGGGCTGGTCTCCAACATCGCCCGGAACGTCCTGGCCCGTCTCGGCTACGACGAGCGCCAGCAGGAACTGGCCGCCATCGCCGGGTACCTGCACGACATCGGCAACGTCGTTTCCCGGCACGGGCACGCCGGCACGGGCGCGATGCTGGCCTACCCCATCCTGACCCGGCTGAAATCCGACCCCGAGGACACAGCCGTCGTCCTGGGCGCGATCGGCTCCCATGGCGACGACGGGGGGCGGCTGGGTGAGCCGGTTCACCCGGTCTCCGCGGCGCTGATCCTGGCTGACAAGTCCGACGTCCACCGCTCCCGGGTCCGCAACACCGACGAGTCGACCTTTGACCAGCATGACCGGGTGAACTACGCCGCCACGTCGTCGTTCCTCCGGGTCGACCGTGCCGCCCGGACGATCACGCTGGAATTGGCGATCGATACGCAGATGGCTCCAGTGATGGAGTACTTCGAGATCTTCCTGCCCCGGATGCTGATGAGCCGCCACGCCGCGACGTTGCTCGACTGCCACTTCCACATCTCGATCAACGACGTCGTCGTCCTCTAGGGCGGCTGACGGGACGCCGGCCGGGGTAGACTGGGAGTCACACCAGACCACGCTCCCTGCGCCCCAGCTCCCCTTCCCCTGCGGGCCGCGCATCCCTCTTCACAGTCAGGACATCGCCTCATGGCCATTGCTCTCGGCAATCGTTCGGCCCGGTCCCGGACCGCTTCGAGCTGGCGCGATTTCGACTTCTATCTCATCGCGACCATGTTCGTGCTGATGGGCTTCGGCCTCGTCGCGATCTTCAGCGCCTACGGCCTCGGGTCGGTGGGCGAGAGCCAGGCCGTGCAGCAGGGTGGTCTCGCCCTCATCGGCCTGATCCTGATGATCGTGGTCGCAAGTATTGACTACCGCTTTCTCGCGTCGCTCGCCATCCCGATCTATGCGGCGGGTATCGCCGGCATCCTCGCCGTCAAGGTCGTCGGTGACACCATCAGCGGTGCCCAGTCGTGGATCTACATCGGCCCGATCACGATCCAGCCGTCGGAGTTCGCGAAGGTCACGACGCTGATCGCGCTGGCCACCTTCGTCTCATCGCGCGGCGCCGCGATGCGTGATCCCCTCAACATGCTCGTCGCGTCGCTGATCGTCGCGCTACCGGCCGGACTGGTCCTGATCGAGCCCGACCTTGGGTCCTCGATCATCTACATGGTGATGTGGTTCGCGGTGATGATCACCGCCCGCACCCGCCCGATCTACTTTGTCCTCGGCTTCCTCGCGCTGCCCGCGGTGATCTTCGTCGCGTGGAACTACGTCATGGAACCGTACCAGCGGACCCGCCTCCTGGTTTCTTACGACCCGGGGAGCGATCCGCAGGGAGCCGGGTTCAACATCATCCAGGCCCGTATCGCGATCGGTGACGGCGGCCTGTGGGGACGCGGACTCGCCGGCGGCACCCAAAGTCAGTACGACCTGCTGTCGGTCCGCGAGTCCGACTTCATCTTCGCCCACGTCTCGTCGATGTTCGGCTTCGTCGGGATGCTGGCACTGATGATCGCCTTCGTCCTCATGCTGTGGCGGGTCCTGCGGGTCGTCGACCTCGCCCGCGACCAGCTCGGGCAGTGCCTAGCGATGGGCATCTTCGGGATGCTGTTCTTCCAGACCTTTTTGAACATCGGCTACAACATCGGCCTAATGCCAGTCACCGGTGTGACGCTGCCGTTCATCTCGCAGGGGTCGTCGTCCCTGTGGACCTACCTGATCGGGATCGGCATCCTCCAGAGCATCCTCCTCGGCCATCGTAAGTTCGCATTCCAGCGGGGCCTGTAGCCAACTGGTCGCCCTTACAACTGGCGGGACAGTGAGATGGGGCGCCCATCCCGGGCGCCCCTTCTCTCTGTCCGGCGTTGGGCACCGACCCCGGGTCGAGATCAGTCCCGGTCGTGCTGCGCGTCGTGGATGATCGCCTCAGCCTCGTCGACGGCCTCGTGCCGCTCCTCCTCGACCAGCGCCTGCACCTCACCGCTCTCCCTGACGGCGATGGACGCCATCAACGGGTCCGGCTCGGCTTCGGCCTGAAACAGCAGATGGAATCGGCCCCGCCCGGAGGCGGAAGGTTCCGGAACAACCTTGAACTGGTCGGCCGTCAGACCACGGGCATTGACTGCCTCGACCAGTTCCTCGATCGACGCGAACAGCTGCGTCTCCCAGATGGTATCCATGCCTCGTGGCTCCTCTCAGACGTCAGTGTCGTCCCCGGTGCCAGCCCGATCGCTCGCCCGGATCCGCTGCGCCAGCTCGTACATCTCCGAGCGGGGGCGACCCGTCAACGCCGCCGCTTCCTTCGCCGCCCGGCTGACCGGCAGCCCGGAGGCCAGCAACGACCGGATCACGCGCTCGTCGTCCGCCTGCTCGCCAGCCGCGTCCGTGGGACCACCGGCGGGCGCGGCCCCGACGACGATCACGATCTCACCGCGGGGCGGGTGGGACCGGTAGTGGTCGGCCACCTCCGACAGCGTACCGTGCCGGACCTCTTCATGGACCTTGGTCAGCTCGCGAGCAACGACGACCGGACGGTCACCGAGGGCAGCGGCGACGTCGACGAGCGTCTCGACCAGGCGAGTCGGCGCCTCGAACAGGACGATCGGCATTCCCGGCGCGGCCGCCCGGCCCAGCTCCGTCGCCCGGTCGCGACCCTCGCGGGACAGGAAACCGACGACCACGAACGGCCCCGGCACCAGGCCCGATGCCGAGACGGCCGCGACGAGCGACGACGCGCCCGGGACCGGCGACACCCGGAAGCCGGCGCCATGCGCGGCCGCGACCAGGTCGTTCCCGGGGTCACTGATTGCCGGGGTGCCGGCGTCCGTCACCAAGGCAACGTCGCCCTCGGCCAGGGCAGCAAGCAGACGCTCCCGGCGGGCCCGCTCGTTGTGCTGGTGATAGCTGATCATCGGGGTATCGACCCCGGCGTGACGCAGCAGTGACAGCGTGTGGCGCGTGTCCTCGGCGGCAATCAGCGACACCGCGCCGAGCACCTCGACCGCGCGGGGCGTGAGGTCACGCAGATTGCCGATCGGGGTCGCGACGACGAACAGCGTGCCCAAGCCTGCCTCCAGGATGATGGTCGTCCGGACATTGAGCCCGGTCCCGGAAACGGCATCCGGGTGGCCGCGGCCGGTATACTTCCAGGACGATGTACGAACACCCACGAGCCGGCGCGACCACCCCCGGCGGCCAGCGAAGGGAACCGCGACCGTGACCGGCCCCATGCTCTTCGGCCTCGACGACACCCCGGACGACCGCGACGATCAGGCCCCCGGCGCTCCTTCGGCGGGCGGACTGTCCCTGCCCGGGATGCCGCCCGCCGCGACTCCAGCGAATGCCGCCCCGGCTGTCGCTCCCACCCAGACGCAGTCACTCTACCGCCGCTACCGGCCGCAAAGTTTCGATGCCGATGACCTGGTCGGACAGGAGCATATCGTCCGGACGCTCCGGAACGCCGTCGAGCGCGGCCGGGTCGCCCACGCTTACCTGTTCTGCGGCCCGCGCGGTACGGGCAAGACGACGACGGCCCGGTTACTCGCCAAGGCGGCCAACTGTCTCGACCCGGACCCGCACGTCCGGCCGTGTAACCGTTGTGCCCACTGCGTGGCGATTACGACCGGTGCGACGACCGACGTCATCGAGATCGACGCCGCCAGCAACCGCGGTATCGATGACATCCGCGACCTCCGCGAGCGGGTGAAGTACGCGCCGACGCACCTCAAGACCAAGTTCTACATCATCGACGAGGCTCATCAGATCACAGGTGCGGCCGGCAACGCCTTCCTGAAGACGCTTGAGGAGCCGCCACCCCATACCAAGTTCGTCCTCGCGACGACCGATCCGGAAGACCTGCTCCCGACGATCGTGTCGCGCTGCCAGCGCTTCGACTTCCGCCGCATCTCCCTGTCCGCCGCCGTCAACCGGCTCCGGACCGTCGCGACCGCGGAGGGCCTGGAGGTCGACGACGAGGCGCTCGCGGCGATCGCCCGGGCCGGGACCGGGTCGCTCCGGGACTCGCTCGGTCTGCTCGACCAGCTGTCCGTCTACCAGGAGTCCGGTGAGCAGGCTGGATCCGGCGTCATCACGGCGGACTCGGTCCGGGCGCTGCTTGGCGTGAGCCGCAACGATCGCGTGGAGACGATCGCGCGGGCACTCGCTGACCGCGACGTGGCGTCCGGCCTGGACGCGATCAACGGCGCGGTCGAGGCCGGTGAGGATCCGCGCCAGCTCAACCGCCAGTTGGTCGCTTACCTGCGGATCCTGATGCACGAACTGGCCGGGGGCTCGCCGGACGCCGATGCGACGGCCCGGGAGCTGGCCCAGGCCTTTGATCTGCACGACCTGGCGAAGATCGCGCAGCGGTTCAGCGAGAACGACAGCCGTATCCGCCACGCCGCAATCCCGCAGTTGCCGTTCGAGATCGCGCTGGTCGAGAGCATCCTCCGGCCGGCCGGCGGCACCGTCACGAGCGCGGCACCGGCCACTCCGCGGACAACCACCGCTTCGCGTCCAGCGCCGTCCCTGGAACCGGCCCAGCAGGCGCCGCCTCGCCAGGCGCCGCCCGCTCCGCCCCGGGACGAACCCCCGGCTCCTCCCGTCGCCGCAGCGACTCCGGTTCGTCCCGCCCAGCCTTCTCCGGCCGAGCCCGAGTCGTACGTCCCCGACGAGCCGGACTGGATGCGGGAAGCCGACCCGGACCTCGGGACGATCGTGCGCCGACCGGCGGCCGAATCCGAGCCGCCGCCCGCGCCACGGACCGGGCCGTCGATCCGCGACCGTGTCCGCAACCCGTCGGCCCGGGTCGGCGCTCCCCCTCCCCAGCGGGAGCCTGCCCCTTCCGCTGCCCCTCAGCCACGCCAGGAGCCGCCACGCTCACCCGCCACCCCGGCGCGCCCGGCGGCGAATCCTGATCCGGCACAGGACGGGGGCGGCGAGGCGGTCTCGGTCCAGCGGCTGGTCGAGCTCTGGAGCCGGATCCGGGCGGACGTCAAGCTGCAGAATCGCCGGATCGAGGCGCTGCTCGCCGAGGTCGATCCCGTGGCGATCGAGGGCGGTACCGTCGTTCTGCGGGCGGCTTATCCGTTCCACCGGAAGCGGCTGGAAGAGGACGACGTCAAAGAGGTCGTCCAGGCGGCGGTGAGTCGCCGGGCCGGGACTTCCCTCAAGGTCCGGACGATTCTGAAAGGGGAGGACGACGGGTCGATCCGGCTCGTTCCCTCGCCCAACCCGCCGCCACCGGTGCCGCGAAGCAACACCCGCCCCGAGTTCCCGGGCGATGACATCCCGGAAGTAGCGGCCGATCCGGAACTACACCGCGCCGAGGAGCCCACTCCCGACCCTGTTCCGGCGGTGCCGTCCTACAATGCGGAAAGCGCGGACGCGCCAGAACCCGGAAGCGGCGGCGCGGCAGCGCGCCCAGCGGCCGAAGCGCGGGCATTCCGGCCGGAAGACGATGAGGCGATCGTCCAGGCCGCACGGACTATCTTCGACGGCGAAGAGATCCCCGACCCGTTCGCCGGTGAGGACGGGACCGTCTAACCCGTGCGGTCGGGCGTGGCTGTTACGGTCGCGCTGCGTCGGGGAGGGGTGGACGCGGATGCCGGATCCGCCTCATCAGGGGCCGGGGACACTGATGGCGCTGGCTCTACCGAAGGGTCGCTCGCGGCGACCGGCGAGGTCGTCGGCGTGGCGTCCGCCGGTGCCGCATCCAGCGGTTGCGGAACGCCATCGCCTCCGACCAGATACACCGTCGGACCGGTATCGTCGCTAGTCAGCACCATCAGACCGGCCGACGTCCAGCCGAGGCCGGCGACCGTCCCGGACGCGGGCAGCCGGACATCGACGACTGTGCTGGTCCCAATCCGTCCGACCCGGAGGGAACTAATCCTGACTTCGTCCCCCTCGGCACGGACGAGCAAATAGGCGATCAGGCCGTCCGGACCTGGCACGACTTGTCCTACGCCGGCAGACGGACCGATGACGCCGGCCGCGACGACGAGATTACGCCGGTCGGTCCGCAGGCGGGAAACGAACAGATCACGGCCCTGTCGCAGCGTGTCGGCGGAAACCGGTCCAGTCGCGTCGGTGAAGAGGATTCCCGACCCGTCCGGCAGCCAGGTGGCATTCCCGGCCGACCGGCCTCGTCCCGGAGCCAGTCGGACCAGGTCGATCCCGTCGACGCGGATCGGCGAGTAGTACAACCCGACCGGCTCGCCCGACTTGCCCGACGCCGTGATCGCGATGCCGCTGCCATCCGGCTCCCAAATGACCTGGCGGATATCGGCCAGATTGCCGCTGCCCGGGATCGGGGCCGGTTCGGCGGTCTCCGGCACGCGGATCAGCAGCCCGTCGGCCAGACCGACGATCAGGTCATCGGAACCGGGGCCGAGCGCGAGCGTCGAGACGCCGTCACCGGGCGCCTGTTCCGATGCGGCGATCCCGGCCAGCCCACTCAGGTCGTCAATCGTCCGGAGCGTCTCGCCGTCCGGCCCGAGGATGACGACCCGGGCTTCGTCGAACGCCACAGGATCAGGCAACCCGTCGCTGGCCGGAATGGCAGGGGTCGCCACGGGCGCTCCTGCCTCGGGCGTAGCTGCCGCCCCGGGACCGAGAAGGATCGCTGCCCGGTCGCCGGCCGGTGAGACCGATAGGGCGGAGACCGCCCCCGGAAGCTCCGGTGTCAGAAGCTCGCCTGCGGCGGTGGCGATCAGCAGTTGTCCGTCCGCGACGAAGAAGGCGGATTCCGGCCCGCCCTGTGGAAGGAGCAGGTCCGAGGAGTCAATGGGAAGCGGAGTGCCGATGGGCTGGCCCGGCATCGCGGTGATCGGGGTGCCGACACTGTCCTCGACGACCGTGGCAGTCACGGCCGGCGGGCGCGATTGCTCCGCGAACCGGCGGTTCCGTTCGTCTTCGCCGATCCGGGGACCGCAACCAGCCAGGACCAGCCCGGCCAGGAGACCAGACACGACCATGGACCAGGACCGGGAGCGACCGGTCCCCGCCGACTTCTCTTGTCGAATTGAGTGGAGGGCGAACACGGCGGGTCACCTAGAGGAAGGGCGGGACCACCCGTCACGGGACGGCCTGAGGAACAGCGGCTTGTTGTCCAGGGCAAAGTGCCGATTCGTGAACGGACAGTATCGGTCAATAGCCCCCCAGCGACAACATCCCGGCGGTTGCAACGGCCATCTCCTGACCATGCCAGGCCGAGATGGCGGCGGGCCATCTGCTAGACTCTGGCCGCGAGAACAGGTCATTTTCCCAAGCGGCCGGTCCATCCCGGCGCGCCTGACAAGGTTTCAACGGAGGTCCGGAATGGCGCTCACGATCGCCGAAGTCGAGCAGGTCGCGGCTCTGGCGCGACTGGAGCTGTCCGAAGACGAGAAGCGATCGTTGCGCGATCAGCTGTCGGACATCCTCGGTCACATCGCCGTCCTGGAGCGCGTCGACACGTCTGCCATCCCGCCGACGGCCCAGGTCATCCCGCTGACCAACGTCCTCCGGGAGGATGCCGTACGGCCGTCACTCCCGCGCGAAGCAGCACTCGCCAACGCGCCCCGCCAGAGCGACGGCTTCTTCGAGGTCTCGGCCGTCATGGGGACCGAGCCCGAATCCGCCTGAGCGCCCCCGTCCCGTCCCTGCCCGGTCACACCCTCACCCGGAGGCTCCGCCCGTCATGGCTTCGCCCGCTCACCCCGACGCAACTGATCCGACCTGGCTGTCCGCGGCCACTGCCCGCCAGCTGCTCGACGCGCGGCAGGTGTCGTCCCGCGAGCTGACGCAGGCTCACCTCGACCGGATCGCCGACCTGGACGGAGCTGTCCGCGCGTACATCGAGGTCACGGCTGAAAGCGCGCTGGCGCAAGCCGACGCGGCGGACGCACGGATCGCGGCCGGCGAGGTTGCCCCGCTGACCGGCATCCCGGTCGCCCTCAAGGACGTCCTGGTCACGACCGACGCCCCGACGACCGCCGCCTCCCGGATCCTGCGCGGCTACCGGTCGCCCTACGACGCGACGGTGGTGCGGAAGCTCCGCGAAGCCGGCGCTCCCTTTCTCGGCAAGACCAACACCGACGAGTTCGCGATGGGCTCCTCAACCGAGTTCAGCGCCTGGGGGACGACGCGCAACCCCTGGGACCTGACGACCGTGCCGGGTGGATCGTCCGGCGGACCGAGTGCTGCCGTCGCGGCCGGGATCGCAACGTTGTCGCTCGGCTCCGATACCGGTGGGTCGATCCGGCAGCCGGCCGGCTTCTGCGGCATCGTCGGGCTCAAGCCGACGTATGGTCGCGTCTCACGCTACGGCCTGATCGCCTTCGCCTCGTCGCTCGACCAGATCGGCCCGTTCACCAGGACAGTCGAGGACGCAGCGATCATGCTGGACGCGATCGCCGGCCAGGACCCGATGGACGCGACCAGCGCTCCCGTCGATCCACCCCGGGCGGCCGAGGCTGTAGCCGGCGCGACCGATCTGCGCGGCATCCGCGTCGGCGTCGCGAAGGAATACGCGATTGACGGCATGGACCCCGGCGTCAGTGCCGCCGTCGACGCAGCGATCGAGCAGCTCCGCGCGCTCGGTGCCGAGATCGTCGAGGTCAGTCTGCCGCACACCGAGTATGCGCTGGCGACCTACTACATCACCGCTCCCTCCGAGGCCAGCGCCAACCTCTCGCGCTTCGACGGCGTCCGGTTCGGCTACCGCGCCGAGGGCCGGACCCTGCGCGAGACCTACGACCGCACCCGCGGCGAGGGGTTCGGCCCGGAGGTCAAGCGGCGGATCATGCTCGGGACGTACGCGCTGAGCAGCGGTTACTACGATGCCTACTACGTCAAGGCGCAGAAGGTCCGGACGCTGGTCAAGGCCGATTTCGACGCGGCCTTCGAGCAGTGTGACGTCATTGCCTGCCCGACGTCTCCGACCGTGGCATTCGGCGTCGGGTCACGGACGGATGACCCGTTCCAGATGTACCTGGCCGACGTCTTCACGATCCCGGCGAACATGGCGGGTATCCCGGGTGTGTCGGTCCCGTGTGGGTTCAGCGCCGATCTTCCGGTGAGCCTGCAGCTGCTTGGCCGGGCATTCGACGAGGGGAACCTGCTCCGGATCGCGCGGACCTACGAGCAGGCGGCGGGCTGGGTCGATCAGCGCCCCGCCTTCCGCAACCTCCCCGACGCCGGAGAGGACGGTACCCGTCCGTCCCTGGACGGCCTCGGCGCCTGGCGGGAGCCCATCGGCGTCTGACGCCGGATCCGGAAACCTAGGTCCGAAACGGGAGGAAGGGCCGGTCCATTGAGGACTGGCCCTCTTCTCGTGATGAGGACGACGCGGCAGGTCCCCTGTCCGCCCATCGAGCACGTCCCGCCGGGCGAGCGCGTCGGTCACCGTCAGCATCCCGGCATCCGGGAGGGCCGTCACGGCGTTGGTCCGGCTGATCGCCCGGATCAACCGCTCCAGCTCCGTCGCCTCGCGCTCGCACTCCGCCAGCAGATCGGCGACGCGCTCGGAGGGATCCTCGCCCTCCTGGACCTGAGCGTTATGCTGCATCCGGTGGACGAGTCTCGCTATCGGCTTCTGGGTGTCGGACCTCGCCGCGAGCGCCTCGGCCAGCTTCATCGCCTCTCCCTGCTCCATCCATGATCGTCTCGCACGGCATCTCCGTTCGCACGCTTGACGCCACACGCCCGGCCCGGTATTCTTATGTACGCTCTTTCGGGAGCGCACAACTTACGGGCCTGTAGCTCAACGGCAGAGCATCTGACTCTTAATCAGCTGGTTGGAGGTTCGAATCCTCCCGGGCTCACCAGAGAAACCCTCGCTTCGGCGGGGGTTTCGTCGTTCCCGGTTCCTGCAACAGGATCAGGTTCGACCCAACTGCAACAGTCGATGCAGCAGCGGGATTGGACCGGCCATCGAATCGGCCCTACGGGGACTCGGCCTTGACCGGGACAGGCCGCCGAGCCTGTCGGCGGCTTCGCAGAGCTGCTCCGGCTCGACGTGCGTTGAGACCTGCGATGTCGTGCTGAGCCGGCTGTGTCCAGGGATCTCCATGACAACTCGCTGGGTCACGTCTCGGGCGGCCACGAACGACTCATGACTTCAGCGCAGGTCGTGATACCGCCAACCGACCAGACCGGCTTTGGGCAGGAGTCGCTTGTAGTCCTTGAAGACCTCCGTCGGGTTTATCAGTGTGCCGACAGTGGAGCCCGGTTCAGCCCAGCCATCCATTGTTTCGGAGGCCCCTCGGCGGTGGCAGGCTGCATCAGGCGCCCACGGAGACGGCTGGCGAGTACGCGGGACAAATCGAACCCGTGATCAGTGCAGGCATTCATGTAGCAGCGAACACCGAGAGCAGGCTCGGTCCAAGACCGCTGTGGTCAGATTGTTGGCTTGGGAAGTGCAGCAGGGCCAGAACTGAGTCGCTCCTTGCGCGTCACCCGATCCGCGCCCCTCGCCCCTACCGATCTCACATCCTTAATCTTCAGGTCGGGCCAGGCGGGGCGCTACTCTGCTGACCGAGCTCAACCAATCGAGAGGAGTCAGATTGAATCGCATGGATCTAGTCGTCCGCGGCGCCATTGCCGGCGTTGCTGGTGTCGCAGTCATGACCATCGGGGAGAAGGTCGAGCAACGCTTTACCCACCGACCCGACTCCTATATGCCCGCCAAGACACTTGCGGCCTTGCTCGGAAGAGAGCCGAAACCCTATGTCCATCACCGGGGATTCAATTGGGCTATGCATTACGGTCAGGGCATGGCGCTAGGGATCGTCAGGGGGCTCATGGCCGAGCGGGGCATTCGCGGTCCGGTGGGTTCGTACATCTTCACCAGCATCCGCCTGCTCAATGATCAAACGCTCGAGAACGCGACAGGAGTAGGTTCACTCCCCTGGACCTGGCCGGTCGACGAGCAGGTCATCGACATCGCCCACAAGAGTATCTACGCGTTCGCCACCGGATTCATCGCCGACCGGCTCATCCCCGGTCCCAGGGAAACGCCACGACCGATGCGCCCCTGGACAACGCGGCGTACCTGAGCCGAATTGAACGGCATACCGCTAGCTGGTTCGCGGAACGAGATGATACGGCGGGCTCGGGGGCCCTCGATATCCGCCCGGCCCGGGTTGGTCCGGCCGGCCAAAGGGTGAGTGTGCTCCTTTGAGAGGACGCTATACTCATGCTCCGCCACAATAGTTGACATCGACGTCCTGCCACTCACCCTCAGGAGCACGCCTTGGACGCCGGCAGCCCTTCCCCAAGCTTCCCGGCCCTGCGCAGGCAACCAACGCACATCCCCGGGCTGGACACGGTTCTCAACGGCGGGATGCTCACGGGTGACGTCTATCTCGTCGCCGGTGAACCTGGTACGGGCAAGACCACTCTGGGCAATCACCTCGCGTTTGCCCATGCGGCTGCCGGTGGAAACGTCCTCTTCGCGACACTCCTGAGCGAGTCGCATGACCGGATGCTCGCTCACCTCCAGGGCCTGCAGTTCGTCGACTCCGCACGAGTGGGAGAGCAGATTCATTATGTGAGCCTCCTCACCGGGCTCCAGGAGGGTGGTGTCGAGGCGATGCTCCGGACGCTGGTCGACACCATCCGGACCTACACGCCGACCCTTCTCGTCATCGATAGCGCAGGAGCCTCTCGCACGCTCACTACGACGGACTTCGACTTCGGCCACTTCATTCACGCGCTCCAGGCCCGGGCAATGCTGCACGGCTGCACCACGGTCCTGCTCGCGAGTGCCCGGGAGGCCGAACTCGCGGCGAGACATGTCGACGGACTCATCCGCCTCTCCAATGACTCCATTGGCACGACCGACGTTCGCTCCCTGCGGGTGGTCAAGTTGCGCGGTTCCGCCTACCTCCATGGACTGCACACCTTCGCCATCGATACGACCGGCATCGCGGTATTCCCCCGGCTGGAATCCGTCTATTCCCGGCTCCTCCCGCAATGGACCGGGATCGATCGCCTGTCCCTGGGCGTCGCCGGGCTCGACGCCATGACCGGAGACGGGGTGCTGTCCGGGAGTTCTGCGACCGTGCTCGGGACTCCCGGTTCAGGAAAGACCCTGCTCGGTCTGCACTTTCTGGCCGAGGGGGTGCGACAGGGCGAACCGTGTCTGCTTGCCGGGTTCCAGGAAACGCCATCAGGTATCGCGTCGACCGCTGATCGCGTCGGCCTCGAACTGGCACCGCATCTGGCGTCCGGTCTCCTACGCGTCATGTGGCGCCCACCGCTGGACTTCACCCCTGATGATTAGGCCTGGCAGTTGCTGGCCGCGATCGAGGAGCATCAGCCCCGCCGGCTGTTCGTGGATGCCCTGAGCGATCTCTTCCGGCTCTTTCCGGCGCCGGAGCGTCGAACCCACTTCGTCCAGGCCCTGGCGAACAGGCTCCGGGATCGGGGAGTGACCACCCTCTTCGTGCTGGAGATTGATGCCGTCACGGGTCCCGTGCTCACGATGCCGGTGCCGAACCTCTCGGCCGCCATGGATGCTTCGATCCTGCTGCGAAGCGTCGAGATCCGCTCCTCACTGCATCGAATGGTGTCCGTTATCAAGCAGCGCGAGTCCGCCATCGACCGGACCATGCGTGAGCTGATGATCGGCCCCGAGGGGATGAGCGTTGGGGCGCCGTTCAGCGCGAGCAACCTGTTGACCGGAACCGCCGCTCCTCTGGACGAGGAGTCCTAGGGACATAGCCGCTGCGTTCTGGCTGGCATGATGACGATCCTCATCGTCGATGACGAGCAGAGCATGCGGCAGCTACTCGCCGCGGTCCTCCACGATGAGGGGTAAGCGGCCAACGGCCGTCCGGTCGTCGCCCAACGCCACCGCGAGCTGGACCACGATGAAGGGGCCAGCGTCGACCAGCAGCAGGAACATGATTGGTCGGTACTTCGGTGGGGTAAGGCATTGCGTAATCGTGATCAAATCGTAGCCTCTGGCAGCGCGAGGCCGGGGCCCCTCCGCAAGGTCACGTACTTAGAACGGCGTTGATCGTGATCTACAGGGTGCGAGCCCAAACCCGGTTCACGGTCATCCTGTTGGCCGGACGGTCGGTCGAGCTTGCGCTGGTTGTCCCTGGGTGATCGTGAGCAGGATCCGGCGAGCGCGTGAACGCCGTACTCAGGCTTGCCGACGCTGCCGGCGTTGACGACATTACCAGAGCGCTCTGACAGCCAGTCGAGGCCACTGCCTCTCCGCGGTGGTCCCGTCGCCATGTGCTGGTATGACGGGTCCACCAAGGGTTGCCGGATTACGGTCGCCGGGGTCACCCGCGATTGACGAGTCCCCTATTTCTGATCTGCAGACGATCCATGCTTAGGTGGAGCGGCGTGGCTTTCCATGTTGATCACCCGGTCGTGTGGGCGAGGCGCTCAGCATGGAGGGTTTCCTTGTCCTGCTGGTACAACGCATACACGAGTGAGGCGGCCGCTGTGGCGCCTTCGTGAGCTGCGGTCTGTACCTGGTGCGAGTGCAACGAGGTGACATCACCGGCAGCGTAGACGCCGGCAACGCTGGTTTTGGCCTCGGCATCAACCTTTATATGCCCGTCCTCGGTCAGCTCAACGCCCAACGACCGGGCTAGTGCCGCGTTCGGCTCAGCTCCCTGGGAACTGAACAGGTGATCGAGCGGGATTTCCCGGCCCCCCGCGAGCAGCACTGCTTCGAAGCACCCTATGGTGCGGGACCGCGCCCTGACAATTCGGTCCACGACAATCTCTATGCCGTGGGACTGCAGTTCTTCAAGCTGGTCCAACGGTACTCCGACACGCTGACTATTCGTGAGGACGGTCACGGTCTTGGGGTTGAAGCGCAGCATTTCCAGGGCCAGCTCAACAGTCTCCGCGTCATTCCCCACCACGAGCACCCGCTGGTCCCGCATCTCATATCCATCACAGGTGATACACCAGTGCATGGTCTTGCCGATGTAGTCCTCATAACCCGGGAACTGGACCCATTTGTCCGTGACCCCGGTGGCCAGAATGAGTCCACGCCCTTGGTGCGTCGTCCCCGCCGACGTGACCGCGAACCCGTACTCGTCATGGGTGACCGTATCGACAACAGCTTCCTGGATGTGCACCCCGAACCGTTCCGCCTGGGCTCGACCACGCGCGCACAGGTCGACGATGGAAATGCCGTCAGGGAAGCCAAGATAGTTGTGATTGAGCTGGCTCCAACTGGATCGTCCCGGTCGTGGAGACTCGAAGAGGACGACCGACCGGCGCGCCCGGGCGAGGGCGATTGCTGCCGAAAGCCCAGCCGGTCCACCTCCGACGATCAATGCGTCGTGCCGGTCGCCAAGGGGAAGTTTCATCTTGCAGGGTCCCTTGCAGGCAGTCATCGGTGAGGTCGGCGCTTTCCGTGGTCACGTAACGGCGGGTTCCCGGACGGTTCAGGACCGGCATACGAACCTGGTCCGAGCTCCCACATCTCACCTTGGGTCATCGGGGTCGTGCGCACTTTTCAGAGTGAGCAGATGTTTGTTGTCGCCATTGGATCGGCCAGCTTCGAGCGGTTGCCAGCCCTGCTCCATGGCGTCGATCCCTTCGCCCATGCGGTGAGACATCATCGTTCCGCCAGGAAGAGCCCGGTATGCGCTTGCACCAGCCCATACCCAGCCGGACGGGTGAGTACAGGACCGCACATCACGCATCTCCAGACCCGAGCGATTCTCGAAGCGGTCGGATACTTCCAGAACTTCCTAGTCTGCGACAAGCACATCCCGTATTGCCGCTCCGAGTGAATGGGTGTAGTCGAGACGACGAGGAAACCGCCATACCCGCCTGGCGAAGACTTGGGATCAAGGCTACGTCGAAATCGAGGGCATGCCGGTCCACGACAGCTTGCCGATATGAACGTCGAATACGGCTGGCTCCTGGCCGATCCTGATTCTCACAGGACCGGCCAGGTCTGACACGACGGCTACAAGTGGTGAAGTCGTCGCTCACCTTGGTGAAGGAGCCCTGCCGTGTCACGAGCAGCGGCTCGTCCCCGCCGCTCGATGTGGCGACCTATGCAGCGGGAGTTCCCGCTTCCGGCGTGCCCGTGGTCGGTGTACCAGTGGTCGGGGTACCCGTAGTCGGGGTGCCAACCCCGACCGTCGGAGTGCCGGCAGTGGGCGTCCCGTCCGGGCCGCACTCGACCGCAACGCCGCCTGGCTCCGTCTCGATCACGTTCGTGAAGTCGAGCTCGACCGGACCCGGGTACGTGACCTCTGTCCCTTCACCCTCGATGATGCCCCGCGTGCGCAGGCTCTCGAGGAACTCGGAAACCGTCTCGTACGGCGCCTGGGCGAAAGCGCGGTCGTTGGCCGGGCGGCTCCCGGCTGCGTAGTTGGCAAGAACGCGGTGCTCGGCTTCCTCGGCGCCGTACTGGAACATGACCTTGACGAGATCAGTTCGGCCGAGGTCACTGAACTGCCGGATGGCCGCTGCCGCAGCGCCGGTCTCGGCGGTCTCCTGCTGCACGAGGGCCGTGAAGAAGTCGTTGAAAACGGTCAGGGCGGTCGGCGGGACGGTGAACGTCTCGAAGAGCGACGTCCCACCAGCGGCCTCGAAGGCTTCCTTGTGGGCCTGCTCCTGGGCCTGGGCAGCCGTGACGATCGCGACCAGGCGGTCGCTCCACGCGACGTCGAACTCGCCGTTGGCGTTGGCTTCAAGGCCCGCGCCGAGGAAGGCGACGCCGAAGGTCTCCGTCGTCACGATGATATCGAGGATGTCCTGGAGACTCTGGTCTTCCTGAGCGCGCGCCTTCAGGAACGACGTCTGGGCGGCGGAGAACCCAACGGCCGTGGCTCCCGCGGTGACGCCCGCGGCGACCAGCAGGCTTCGGCGGGACAGGTGAGGTGAGAACATGGTGCTCTGGACGGTCATCTTCTGGCTCCGTTCGTCATAGCGTCTGAGACGGGGGTCATGCGCCGTAGCTACGGCTCCAGCTGCGTCAGTCCGGTGGTGTCGATCTCACCGGGACCGGGGTACTCGATCACGGTGCCGGAGCCGCCGATGAAACCAAGCTCGGTCAACAGGTCGGCCGCCTCTGCGACCTGAGCGAACAGCGCCTTCTCGAAGGCGACATCGTTGGGCACACCTTCCAGGACGCCGGCCTCGATACCGAAGAACCGCACGCCGGCGCGGTGCTCGGCCTCGACGGCGCCAATCTGCAGCGCGACCTGCGCCAGGTCAGGCTCGCCCAGGATGCTGAACTGCTGCGCCGCGGCGAGGTAGGCGGCGATGAAGGCCTCCTCGAGCGCCACGAGCGTCGGGAAGAGAACAGCCGAATCGGTGACGATCGTCGGGTCCGGGATGGTGAAGCTCAGCGTCAGCGGCTCAGCACCGGCAGCGAGCAGGAACTCGTAGTGCAGCTGCTCGCTGGCCCGCGCGGCTACCAGACTCTGGATGGCCTCGTCAGTCAGCGGCAGCAATCCGTTGAGTGCGTTGTCGATCACACCACCGAGGGCGGTGACCGCGAAGGCTTCGGCTGTTGCCGCGATGTCGATGATCGATTGCACGGTCTCGCATCCAGTGTCACCGCTCTGGAGCCGTGACGAGAAGCGAGCGGTCGCGTGCGTCAGGGGGCCGGTCATGGTCATGATCCCTCTCTGCCAAGCCCCATGATCGGGGCAACCCAGGCCTGCCCATCGCAGGCCCGCTGTCTGCCAGGACGCCGCACGAAACCGTACGGTGGGCCCCGATCCGGCCAGCTTTGGGCGACTATGCACAACCAGTTCCACCATGAATCTAGTGAAGTAGTTCCTACTACCCGCTACTGCTACAGGAGCGACGGATTGCTTGTGGATCGCGATCGCCACTGGTCCTTACGCGGCACCTGCGGACGACGAGATCAGCATGGTGAGTTGATTCTGCACGTCGCCCCCTGCTCCGCCGGCCGAAACCGCCGCGCCTCTCAGATGGCTGACCGCCGATGGCCGGGAGACTGCGTACCAGCAGGAACGATTCGTTGCGTCGCGTTCAGCATCATCCATCGTCACCATCAGTCGCAGAGGGAGACAGACCCATGGCCGTCAACCTGAAACCCGTATCCGAACAGGTCATCGTCATCACCGGCGCATCGAGCGGGATCGGGCGAGCAACGGCACTGGCGGCCGCAAAACAGGGCGCCCGGGTCGTGCTGGCCGCCCGGAGCGAGCAGGACCTGTCCGCGACCGTCGACCAGATCACCGCCAGCGGCGGTCATGCCACCTACGTCGTCACGGACGTCGGGAACCCTGACGACGTCGAGCGTCTCGGCAACGAGGCCATCGCGCGCTACGGCGGCTTCGACACCTGGGTGAACAACGCCGGGGTCTCGATCCTGGGACGGATCCAGGACATCAGCGACGAGGATCACCGGAAGCTGTTCGACACCAACTTCTGGGGCGTCGTCTACGGCTCCAGGGTGGCGGCACAGCACCTCCGGGCCGAGGGCGGCGCGATCATCAACGTCGGCAGTGAGCTCTCCGACACGTCCGTCCCGCTGCAGGGGATGTATTCCGCCTCCAAGCACGCGGTCAAGGGATTCACCGACGCCTTCCGCATCGAGCTCGAGGCGGATGACGTGCCCATTTCGCTCACGCTGATCAAGCCCGCCGGGATCAACACGCTGTATCCGCAGCACGCGAAGAACTACACCGACCACCAGCCCAAACTTCCCCCACCCGTCTATGCGCCAGAGGAGGTCGCGGTCGCCATCCTCCACGCCGCAGCTCACCCGCGCCGTGATCTCTACGTCGGGGGCGGTGGAAAGATGATGAGCCTCTTCGGCACCTTCTTCCCACGCGCCTACGACGCAGCAGCCCGGACGATGTTCATTCCTATCCAGAAGCGGAAGAACCCGGACCCGAATCCGGAGGGCAGTCTCTGGCAGTCAAGTAACGACGGGGCTGTCCACGGGGACCACCCGGGCCCTGTCTTCCGCCCCAGTCTCTACACCCGCGCCTCACTTCATCCGAAACTGGCTCGCGTGGCGCTTGGCACAGGTAGCGGGGTCGCGGCCGGGTATCTGCTGCGCCGGGTCCGCCGCCGCGCCGACGGCTAGGCGCTGGCGGGCGACGTTTTCCGGCCAGATACGCCCCCCGGGGCGTACCTGGCTTCCGCGGATCAGACGCCAGCGGACACATCTGCTGACCATCGACGCTAAGGAACGACGCGTGCGTCAGGAGCGTCATGAAGATCGGATACCCCTGCTCCAACCTGCGCATTGGCTGCTCGGCGTCGCGGACATTCCGGCTGGCGTCGTTCTCGCCGGATCGCCTGACCGAGACGGTCAACAACAGCCTGGATTGCCTTGAGCAGATCCTCCAGTGGAATGCCAACAACGGCATCAACTACTTCCGGATCTCGTCCGACACCATCCCGTTCGCCTCCCACCCGGTGATGACGGTTGACTGGCGGGCGGAGTTCGAGCCCCGGTTCGCGAAGATCGGGCAGTTCATCCGCGACCACGACATGCGGATCAACTGTCATCCAGGCCAGTACATCCTGCTGAACGCCCCGAACGAGGAGATTGTCGAGCGCAGCGTGGCCGAATTGATGTACACCGCCACGCTGTTCGACATGATGGGCCTGGATCACACCCACAAGATGCAGATCCACACCGGCGGCGTCTATGGCGACAAGCCGGCGGCGATCGAGCGGTTCATCGCTCGCTACGCTGATCTCCCGGAGATCATCCGCCGCCGTCTCGTGATCGAGAATGACGAGCGCCAGTACAGCCTTGCCGACAATCTCGTCGTGCACCGGGCGACCGGCATCCCGCTCCTGTTCGACGTCTTCCACCACTCGATCCGCAACGAGGGCGAGACGGTCGAGGAGGCGTTGGACCTGTTCATGCCGACCTGGGATGGACACGGCCTGCCGGCGATGGACTACTCGTCGCAGAACCCGGACAAGCAGACAGGCGCCCATACCGTTTCGGTTGACCTGACCGATTGGGCCCGGTTCGCCGCGGCTCTGGGCGAGCGGGATGTCGACGTCATGCTGGAGATCAAGGACAAGGAGTTCAGCGCCCTGGCGGTCAACGGCTGGCTCGCGTCGCGCCCCGTCGATCCCCCGATGCCGGGTCCGTTCCTGCCGGCCGCGCCGGCGGTAGAACTCCCACCCCGGCGAAAGACGCCGAGCCGGGCCACCACACCAGCAACGACCTCGGAGAAGCCCCCTGCTCGCAAGCCGAGGGCGCGAAAGACGGCGACGGTCACGGCCGACTGAATCCGTAGCAGAAACGGAGAGGGGCGGCTCGGATCCGAGCCGCCCCTCTCCGTTTCCAGGGACGGCGCGCTCGCCCCGCTAGCCAACCCGGAACGCGTAGCTCCCGGAGCCGATCACCAGCTCTGTAACCCCGTCCCTCGCCCGGACACCGGATATCCCTTCTGCTGTCTCGACCGGGACACTGCCCTCGATGACCGGAGCTCCCCCGGGGTTGGGCAGCCGGACCGTCGCCGTGGTGTTAGGAGGCAAAGTAACGTCGAAATGAATGGTCTCACCGTCGCGGCGCCAACTGCTCGCGATCCGTCCCCGGATGCTGTCATAGGTCGCGCCGGCATGATCCAGCCGGTGATCGACCAGCGGCGTGATCCGGACCCGCTCGAAGCCCGGTGCCTCCGGATCGGTGTCGATCCCGGCGACTGACGCCATCAGCCACTCGCCGATGGAGCCGAGCGAATAGTGGTTGAACGAGTTCATCCCAGGATCCTGGAAGCCCTTGTGTTCGGTCCAGCCGTCCCACCGCTCCCAGATCGTCGTCGCGCCATGGGCGACAGGGTAGAGCCAGCTGGGGAACCGGTCCTGGAACAGCAGGTCCCAGGCGGCATCGGCGTGGCCGTGGGCCGTCAGAACGGGACAGAGGTAGCTCACGCCGACGAAGCCGGTCGTCAGCAGCGTTCCGCGGGCGCGGATATCCGCGACGAGATGCTCGAGGGCCAGTGGGATGAGGTGGTCCGGCAGCAGGCCGAAGCGCAGGGCCATCAGGTAAGCCGTCTGCGTCCCGCTCCGGATCGTCCCGTCCTCGGCGACGTAGGCTGCGACGAAGGCTTCCGCGACCCGTCGATGCATCGCCTCGAAGCGGGCTGCCGCATCGTGGCGGTCGGTGGCGCGCGCCATCTCGGCCATCAGCCTGGCGTCGTAGCCCCAGAAACCGGTGCCGATCAGCTCCTTGTCGGTGTTGGCGTCGATCGACAGCCAGTCGCCGAAGTCGTTGCCCCGGTCGTTGACCCAGCGCCCGTCGGGGTTTCGCCGCTCGATGTTGTCCAGGTAGCGGACCATCGCGTCCCAGCAGTCGTCGATGATGCGGGTGTCGCCGTAGACCTGCCACAGCGTCCACGGCGCGATGATCCCGCAGTCGGCCCAGGCCGGCGCAGAGTGGGTCAGGATCACCGCGTTGGGAACGACGTCAGAGAAGGCGCCGTCCGCCCGCTGGGCGTCGATCACGTCGACCATCCACTTGCGGAAGAAGGGCATGACGTCCATCGTCGTCGTCGCGGTTCGGATAAAGACCTGCGCGTCGCCGGTCCAGCCAAGGCGCTCGTCCCGCTGGGGGCAGTCCGTCGGGATACTGAGGAAGTTGTCGCGCTGCCCCCAGACGATGTTGCGGTACAGCTGGTTGATCCGGTCGTCGGAGCACTCGAAGTGGCCGACCCGCCGCGTGTCCGAGCCGACGAAGCGGCCAACCGCGGTGGCAGTCGCGATCACGTCCGGGTCTCCGGACAGCTCGACGTACTGGAACCCATGGAAGGTGAAGCGAGGTTCCCACGTCTCCTGGCCGCCGCCGGCCAGCACATAGGTATCGGTCGCGCGGGCGCGGCGCAGGTTCTCCGTGTAGAGCGTGCCCTCCTGCAGCCACTCCGCGAACCGCAGCCGGACGATCGACCCGGCTGGCCCGGAAACGGTGATGCGCGCCCGTCCCGCGATGTTCTGCCCCAGGTCGAAGATGACCGTCCGGTCGTCGACGGCGATCCGATTGACGGGCTCGATGACCTCCAGTGCCCTGACCGGCTCGCTGAGATCACCGACCAGGACCGCGCTGTTCGGCGTCGAGACGCGAACCCGTCGCCAGTCGCTGTCGTCGAACCCCGGTGCGTCCCAGCCGGTTGGATCAAGCCGCGCGTCGTGATACTCGCCCATGATGAGATCGGCGTAGCGGGCGGGGCCATCCGACGCCCGCCAGTCCTGGTCCGTGGCGACGCGATCCGTCTCGCCGTCGTCGTATTCGATCTCGAGCTGTGCGAGGAACTGCGCTTCGGTGCCGTAATGCCGGGAATTGTCGCGCCAGCCGACGTAGCCACTGAACCAGCCGGGCGCGATCGTCGCGGCGACGACGTTGTCGCCGTCGGCGATCAGGTCCGTGACATTGAAGACCTGGTAGGGCTGGCGGCGGTTGTAGTCCACCCAGCCCGGCGCCAAGGTATGGTCACCGACGATCGCGCCATTGATGCGCGCCTCATAGACGCCACGAGCGGTGACGTACAGCCGGGCTCGCCGGACCGGCCGCTGGACAGTGAACGGTCGCCGGACCAAAGTCGTCGGCACGAGCGCGTCCAGCCCCTCGTTGATCCCGCCGGGCAACGGGTCGTCCGGCGCCATGGGCAGCGAGATCCACTTGGCCGACCAGTCGGCGACCCGGAAGACGCCCAGGCCGCCACCGCCCAGGCCAACCTCCCAGTGCGAAGGCTGACTCCACGCTCCCGGCTGGTCGGTTCCGTCCCAGGTCCGCACGCGCCACGAGGCCCGGGCGCGCGACTCCAGCGGGACGCCTTCGTAAGCGATGCCGGACTGCTTGCCGGACACGACCTTCCCGGAGTCCCACAGGTTGGCCGATCCCGCGGTGAGGGCGTCTGGCGACGACGCGACCTCGACCTGCCAGGCAGTCTGCCGGAGCCCGCGGCCATCGCCGCTCAACTCCCATGACAGGAGCGGCGCGCCGGACTGGATGCCCATCGGATTGACGAGGTAATCGGCTCGGAGATTCGTCGGGGTCAGCGTGCCAGACACTGCGCGGCTCCCAGGCTAGCGACCGATCGACGCCGACCGGTCAGGACGTCGCTCAGTATCCCCGACCTGCCTGTCCCGTGGGTGCGCCTTCAACACGCACTCGCGGTCCTGTGTCAGCCGCCGACTTCTGCCGCGGTGATCGTCTCGCCGCGCTCCCAGCGTTCGATCAACCGGATCACGTCCGCATCCCGCTTGACCGCCGCCACACCGACGACCGTATCCCCATCGAGGTAGTACGCGATGAACGCCGGTCCGTCGCCTACCGGCTCACCATCGACCAGGCGAGGCATGTCCCCGGACGTCCGACCAGCGACGTCGACCCGGACACCGAACTGGTTGGTCCAGAAGTAGGGCACATGGTCCGCCAGGGCGTCCCGCCCCAGCATCCGCTCGGCCGCCGTCCAGCCCATCTGCTGGGCCAGGCGCCAGTGCTCGATCCGGCGCCCGTTGGCGTCGACCGCGGCGATGTCGCCCGCCACCCAAACCCCATCAGCGACCCGGAGATCGCTCCCGACCGAGACGCCGCCATCGTCCGCCCGCTCGACGCCGGACAGCAGCCCGGTCCGGGGAGTGACCCCGATACCCTGGACGACGAGGTCGGCCGGTATCCGACTCCCGTCCTCCAGGCCAACCGCGGTCACGGCATCTTCGCCCTCGAACCGGACCACCGAGCCCGTCACGAACGTAACACCCTTGCCCTCGTGGAGTCGCCCCAGCACCGCCGCGACATCCTCTCCCAGAAGCCTGGCGAGCGGCACGCCGGTCCGCGTGACAACGGTCACCTTCGCTCCACGCTGGGTCAGGCTTGCTGCCGCTTCCAGCCCGATGAAGCCGTCACCGATGATGACGACCCGGGCGCCCGCAGAGGTCGCGGCGATGATCCGATCCGCGTCACGCACCTCGCGCAGCGTGAAGATGTTGGCAAGGGCGCCGCCCGGCACGTCCAGCCGTTTCGGTTTGCCACCGGTTGCCACCAGGAGCGCGTCGGCGACCAGTGGCTCCGAGCCATCCGCGAAGGTCACCGTCCGGGTCGCGACGTCGACGCACTCGACCTCGGCGGTCAGACGTTCGATCGCATGCTCGTTATAGAACGCGTCCGGACGGAGCGGGAGCTGATCGGCGCCCTGCTGCCCGCCGAGAAACGGCTTGCTCAGCTTGGTCCGGTCATAGGGGACCCTATCCTCATCCGAGATGAGCACCAGCCGTCCTCGAAACCCTTCCAGCCGCAGCCGTTGGGCGGCATAGGATCCCGCGGCTCCGGCTCCGACGATGGCGAACGTCCGGTCATCCGGCTGGACGTTCAGCGATTCCGGCACCGGTACCACCTGCTCCGGGGCGTCGCCCGCAACCGAGACATAGATTTGTCCATCGGCGACGCGGACAGGGAACGACGGCAAACTGTCGAGAGCAGGCGGGGCGGTGACCTCTCCCGTACCAGCGCGAAAACAGGCCTTGTGCCAGGGGCAATGGATCACCCCGTCGATCAGCACGCCCTTCTCAAGGGGAGCGCCGTAGTGGGTTCAATGTGCCCCTATGGCCGAAACTGTCGCGCCATCCCGGACCAGCAGGACGTCCGTCTCGCCAGCCGTGACCGACCGCATCGTCCCGTCCTCGAGCTCGTCCAGCCCGAGCACCGCATATTCCCGTACCGCCACACCGCACCTCCGCGTCGTCATCCCTTCAGTACTGAATGCCCCTGACCGAGGCGCGAACCATGCCAGCGGCCGGACTGTTCGCCACACACGGTGTTTCGGGAGGCGGGTTGGCGCCTATTGCCAGTCCGGTCGGCGCTTCTCGAGGAAGGCGGACATGCCCTCCCGCTGCTCGGGTGTTGCGAACACTGAGGCGAAGGCATCGAGCTCCGTCAGCAGGCCCGCGTTGAGATCTCCCATCGCGGCTGCCATCGCCTGCTTGCTGGACGCGACCGCCATCCGCCCGTTGGCCGCGATCTTCCTAGCCAGGTCGTTGGCCGCCGGCAGCAGGTCGTCCGGCTCATGGACGCGGTTGACTAGCCCGATCCGGAGGGCTTCGTCCGCCTGGACGCGGCGGCCGGTCAGGATCAACTCGGCCGCCATGCCAGGGCCAACGAGGCGCGGCAGGCGCTGGGTCGCACCCCAGCCCGGCGGAATGCCGAGAGAGACTTCCGGCTGCGCGAAGACGGCGTCCGTGGCCGCCAAGCGGAGGTCACAGGCCAGCGCGATCTCGCAGCCGCCACCGAACGCGAAGCCTCGCACCGCCGCGATCACTGGTTGTGACGTCGAAGCGATCGCCTGGGTCACGGATTGCCCGAGCGCCCCGAACGCCCGCGCGGCACCGACATTCATCTCTGCCATCGCCTTGATATCAGCCCCGGCGGCGAATGCCCGCTCGCCCGCTCCGGTCAGGATGATGACCCGGACCGACTGATCGGCCCCAAGCCGGCGCAACTGGCGCAGCAGGTCACCCAGCGAGACCTGGTCGAAGGCGTTCAGTGCTTCCGGCCGGTTGAAGGTGATGGTCGCGATCGCGCCATCTCTCGCCACATCGATGGACATCTCTGTTTCCCTTTCGTCCCGGTGCGGCCTATCCCGCGACCTCGAGCACGATCGCGTCGCCCTGCCCACCGCCGGAGCAGATTGCTGCCACCCCGATACCGCCTCCCGCCCGCTGGAGCTGCAGGGCCAGCGACAGAGTGATCCGGGTGCCGCTCATCCCGATCGGGTGGCCGAGCGCGACGGAACCGCCGTCCATGTTGAGCTGGTCTTCGCTGATGCCGAGCCGGCGGGCAGCAATGATCGGGACCGAGCTGAACGCCTCGTTCAGCTCCCAGAGGTCGACCGCGTCGATGTCGAGTCCGGCCCGGCCTAGCGCGTCACGCGACGCCAGTTCCGGGGTGTAGGCCAGGTAGGGGACATCCCAGGCCGCGCTGCCGGTTGACCGGATCGTCGCGAGTGGCGCGAGTCCCCGCTCGCGTGCCCACGCGGCGTCGGCGACGACGACCGCCGCGCCACCGTCGTTGACGCCCGGCGCGTTGCCGGCCGTGACCGTGCTGTCCGGACCGAATGCCGGGCGAAGCCGGGCGAGGGCCTCCAGCGAGGTATCGGCCCGCGGCGCCTCATCGCGATCGACGAGCGTTATAGCCCCCTTGCGACCCGGTACCTCCACCGGGACGATCTCCCGCTGCGGGTGACCGGCCTCCAGGGCGGCAAAGTACCGCTGGTGGGATCGGAGGGCATAGGCGTCCTGCTCTTCCCGCGTGACGCCTTCCTCGGCGGCGACGATGTCGCCATGCTCACCCATCGGCCGGTCGTCAATCGCGCTGTAGAGTCCGTCGTGGGTCATCAGGTCAAGGAGCTCGGCGTTGCCCATCCGGTACCCGCCCCGGGCCTTCGGCAGCGCGTACGGCGCGTTGGACATGCTCTCCATCCCGCCGGCGACGACGACCTTGTGCACTCCGGCCCGCACCAACAGGTCAGCCATGGTGATCGACCGGGAGCCGGAGCCACAGACCCGGTTGACCGTCTCGGCCGTGACGGTCCGGTCCAGCCCGGCCCGGAACGCCGCCTGGCGAGCCGGGATTTGCCCCGCTCCACCCTGGATGACCATCCCCATGATGACGTGCTCGACGTCCTCAGGCGTGATGCCCGACCGCTCAATCGCCGCACGGATGGCGACCGCCCCGAGGTCGACCGCCGGGATCGGCGCCAGCGCACCCATCAGTTTGCCGATCGGCGTCCGGGCGCCGCCGAGAATCACCGTGTCTGCCATCTACTGAGCTCCTGTTCCTGGATCCTGTGCCGGGATCGGACGGGGACCCCGGGTGAGATCGCCGGAGACGACCGTGATGGTGGTTCCGTCACGCTCCTGGAGCAGCAGCGCCCCGGTCTCGTCGATCCCAAGCATGATGCCTATTCGCTCGCGTCCGTTGTCTACGACCATGACCGGCTCCCCGAGCATCGCGGCACGTCGGGACCACCGTGCCAGTTCCCGTGCCGCGCCGTCAGTTGCGATCTCGAGGGATATGTCGTGAAGTCGCGGGAGGATCTCCGCCATCAGTTGGTCCCGGACGATGTCGATGCCGTCCGGCATTGCAAGGTGAGCTAGGCCCGTCGGCGAACCGTCTGGCGTGCCGCTGTCGAGGATCGTGATCCCGATACCGATCCGCACCGTGGCGAGGTTACCCGCAGCGCGACTGACAACCAGGATGCCGGCGACCTTCCGCCCGCCGACCAGGACGTCGTTCGGCCATTTCAGCGAGAGATCGAGCGCGGGGTCGCGCTCCGCCAGCGCGTCGGCGACCGCCTGCCCGACGAGCAGCGGGAGCGGGCCGAGCCCCAACGCTGGCACCACGACGTCCAGAACCGCCGTCATTTGCAGCGCGGTGCCCGGCACGGACCGCCACGCACGGTCGGCCCGTCCCCGGCCGGCATCCTGGTGATCGGAGACGAAGACGGTCGGCCCCTCGATCTGCCCGGCCGCGATGGCGTCCGCGGCGACGTCCATGGTGCTGCCGACGACGGCGTAACGGTGCACCGTCCAGCCCGCCACCCACGTCGTTCCAGGAATCATCGTGCCCGTTCGGACCGTCACGATCAGGTGAACAACGCGCTGATGCTGAGATCCTTATGGATCCGCATGATCGACTCGGCCAGCAGCGGCGCGACGGTGATCGTCTCCAGCGGCAGCGACGTGCCTTCCGGCAGCGGGACGGTGTCGCAGGCGTAGAGCTTCCGGATATTGCACGAGGACAGCAATGAGACGGCGTTATCGCTGAAGATGCCATGCGTGGTCGCGGCGTAGACGTCCGACGCCCCGCGCTCGTAGAGCAGGTCGACGGCGGCCTTGAGCGTCCCGCCGGTCGAGATCATGTCGTCGACGATCACGGCCGTTCGCGCCTCGACGTCGCCAACCATCTCCAGCGTCTCGGTCCGGTCGACGTCCGGGTGGCGCTTCGCGATGATCGCCAGCGCGCCGCCCGCCCGGACCCGGAAATCCTCGGCCCGGGCGACGCCGCCGGAATCCGGCGATACCACGACCGACGGCCCCTCGAGCTGTCGCCGGAAGTGATGGGCGAGCAGCGGCGTGGCCCGCAGGTGATCGACCGGGATATCGAAGAATCCCTCGATCGCGGGGGCGTGGAGGTCGACGCTGAGAATCCGGTCGGCACCTGCGACGGTGATCAGGTTGGCGACCAGCTTGGCCGAGATCGGCTCGCGGCCGGTCGTCTTCTTCTCCTGCTTGGCGTAGCCGTAGTACGGGATCACCGCGGTGATGCGCGCCGCCGACGCCCGCTTGAGCGCATCGATCATCAGCAGCATCTCCATGATGTGATGATCGTACGGCTGGCAGATCGACTGGATCACGAAGCAGTCCGAGCCGCGGACGTTCTCGTCCAGCTTGACCCGCGTCTCACCGTTCCGGTAGGTACCGATGATGGCCCGGCCGAGGGGCGCTTCCAGCTCGTCCATGATCGCGGCCGCGAGCCGGGGGTGCGAGCTGCCGGCGAAGACCTGGAGACGCCCGTCCATTCCCTACCCCTTCGTGTCCGTGCCGCTGGTCGGTTCGCCATCATTGTCCGGTTTCGCCCGCCGGCTGAGCACCGGCCGGGCCGGCATCCCGACGACCGTCTGTCCGGGCGCGACGTCCCGGGTCACGACCGAGCCGGCCCCCACGACGCCACCGTCACCGATCGTCACCGGTGCGCGAAGCACGCTGTCGCTGCCGATGAAGGCGCCGGCGCCGATCGTCGTCTGGTGCTTGCGCTGACCGTCGAAGTTGGCGACGACGGTCCCGGCGCCGATGTTGGCACCATCCCCGATCGTCACGTCCCCGAGGTAGCCGAAGTGCCCTGCCTTGGCACCAGCGCCAAGGGCGGCGTTCTTGAACTCCCCGAACGACCCGACATGGGCTCCAGGCCCGATGCGCGTACCGGCTCGAACGTGACTGTACGGTCCCACATCAGCGCTATCGTGGACCGTCGCCCGGTCGAGGACCGCATTCCGGATCACAACGCCGTCGCCGATGGTGCAGCCGGTGATCGACGTATCCGGCCCGATCCTGCAACCCGTGCCGATCGTCGTTCCGGCGCGGAGATGCGTGTTGGGAAGGATCTCCGTATCCGGTCCAACCGTCACGTCGGCATCGACGTAGACGGTAGCCGGGTCAGTCATGGTGACGCCGGAGCGCATCAGCTTCTCGACCAGCCGGCGACGGTAGACGCGCTCGGCTTCAGCCAGCTGGATCCGGTCATTGACGCCGATAGCGACATCCGCGTCCGCCCGCACCACCCCGACCGGCCACCTCTCGTCAGTGGTCCCCTGATCGACTGCCATCCCGATCAGTTGCGTGAGATACAGCTCGCCGGTCGCCGGGCTGGGTGTCAGGTTCCGGATCGCGTCCCGCGCCCAGCCGATGTCGATGGCCATCATTCCCGACCAGATCTCGGTCGGACCATCGCGCCGGGCGGAATCATCGTCCTTTTCCTCGACGATGCGGGTCGGACGATCGCCGTCCCGGTCGACCCGGCCGTACCCCGAGGAGTCCCGCAACACGCAGGTCAGCAGGGTGATCAGCCGCCCTGGCTCACCGGCCGCCGTCGCGAGTCGCTGGACGGTCTCACCATCCAGGAGTGGCTGGTCGCCGTAGAGGACGAGCATCTGCCCGGAGGCCGGCAGGAGTTCGGGCCGGTCGAATACTCGCGCGACAGCGTCGCCCGTCCCGAGCGGCTGGTCCTGGATGACCGGCGTAATGCCGTACCCCCGGAGCCGCTCATCGATATCGGACAGGAACGGGCTGACGACGACGACCGACACCGATGGCGCGGCAGCCTGACCAGCCGCCAGCACATGCCCGAGCATCGGCCGGCCACCAACCGGGTGGAGCGGCTTTGGGAGGGATGACTTCATCCGCGTCCCGCCACCAGCGGCGAGGACGACCAGGACGAGCTCAGGACGGGTGGTGGCGTTGGCAAATGAAGCAGGGGCGGCAGGTGAAGTCGGGGTGTCAGACACCGGTTTGGGAAGCTCCCTCACGGGGGTGGAGCGGGCCGCGGTCGATCCGCGGCGGGTGGGGCTGGCGGGCCAGGACTCGAACCTGAAACAAAGGTTCCAAAGACCTCTGTGATACCATTTCACCACCCGCCATCAGTGGAACCAAACGGCAGCGTACGAGGTGCCCGGGCAGCGTGTCAAGCGCACCAGCCTCCCGTCCGCGTTGCGGTCGCTGGTACCTTCGCTATACTTCCCGCATGGCGAGATCGCCCGCTCCGTCCCCGGTACGACGTACCGCCGGGACGTTTGCGTTGCCCCGCACCCCGGCACCGGCCTGCCGCCGGCCGGGGACGAGCGCGGTCCCTTTCCCCTTCCTCTCGGCTCCGACGGGATCACAGGATGTCACGACCAACCATGAGCGAGAAGCGCGACTACTACGAGGTCCTGGAAGTCTCCCGGACGGCGACGGCTGACGAGATCCGGAAGTCCTACCGGCGTCTGGCCCGCATCCATCATCCCGACATCAGCAAGGAAGATGACGCCGACACCCGGTTCAAGGAGATCAACGAGGCGTACGAGGTCCTCTCCGACCAGCAGCGTCGCGCTCAGTACGATCGGTTCGGCCATGTCGACCCAAGCATGGGCGGTGGCGGCTTTGGCGGGGATCCGTTCGGCGGTGGTTCTCCGTTCGGCGACATCTTCGATACGTTCTTCGGAGCGAGCAATGGCAGCGGCCGACGCCGCCAGGCCGTCCAGCGCGGGCAGGACCTCGAGGTCACCGTTCGGCTGTCGTTCGAGGAAGCGGTCTTCGGCGTCGAGAAGACGGTCGAACTGACCCGATCCGAGACCTGCGAGGTCTGCGACGGCAAGCGGCAGAAGGACGGCCAGGATCCTCCCAGCTGCGGCAACTGTGGCGGCAGCGGCGAAGTCCGGCAGGTCCAGCAGACGATCCTTGGCCAGTTCATGACGGCCGGGCCCTGCCCGGTCTGCCACGGCGATGGCGTCCAGATCACCGACCCCTGTACCAACTGCAAGGGTCGCGGCCGGGTCACCCGGGCCCGGAGCATCGCGGTCGATATCCCGGCCGGCATCGACGAGAGCGCCACACTGCGGATGTCCGGTCAGGGTGAGGCTGGGCCGGTCGGCGGGATTCCGGGCAACCTCTACGTCAAGGTCCGGATCGCCCCGCACCCGCTGTTCACCCGGCAGGGCAAGACGATCAACTCCCAGCTCGGGATCAACGTCGCCCAGGCGGCGCTCGGTGACGAGATCGAGATCGACACGATCGACGGGCCGGTCTCGCTCCGGATCCCGGCCGGTACGCAATCCGGACAGCAGTTCCGGCTGCGTGGCAAGGGCGTACCCGACATGCGCGGCGGCGACCGGGGTGACCAGATCGTGACCGTCCAGGCGCTGATCCCCAAGGACCTGTCCGAGGAGCAGCAGGAGTTGTTCGAGCGGCTGGCCGAGTCGCTGGGGAGCGACATCACCCAGCAGCCTCAGCACCGGGGCTTCTTCGACAAGATGAAGGACGCCCTCGGCGTCTAGTCGTTACGCATCAGGGGGCGGTTCCGTGACCACCGACGTTCGCTACGACATCGGCGCACTGGTCCCGCCTCAGGATGTACCGGCACCTGGCCCGACGACGCTGACGGGCCGGACCGTCCGGCTGGAATCTGTCAACCCCGTCGCCCACACCAGCCTGTTGCTCGACGAGCTGGAAGGCTCCGGTGCGGACCCGCACATGTGGGATTACATGGGCAACGGACCGTTCCACGATGAAGCGACCTTCCGGCCATTCCTGCAATCCATTCGGACCTCGACGGACCCGCGCTGGTTCACGGTCGTCTCGGCCGCGACAGGTCAGCCCATTGGACTGGCCGCCTACCTCCGCATCGACCCGGCAAACCGATGCCTTGAGGTCGGACATCTCTGCTTCGGCCGGTCGATGCAGCGCAGTACCGCGGCGACCGAAACGATCTTCCTGCTGCTCGACCATGTCTTCGGACTGGGGTATCGCCGCGTCGAGTGGAAGTGCAACGACCTCAATGAGCGGTCCCGGCGGGCAGCGCTGCGCTTCGGGTTCAGCTACGAGGGAACGTTCCGCAAGCACATGATCATCAAGGGACGCAACCGCGACACCGCCTGGTACGCCATCGTCGACGATGACTGGACTCAGATCCGGGAGGCCTACGTCCGCTGGCTCGACCCGGCCAACTTCGACGCCGCGGGCCTGCAACTCGCTCCGCTGGATATTGGCAGGTCCTGAGAACGTCGAGCAGACAGTTGAGCCGTCGCAATCGCGACAGCTCGCGTCATCGCTTGCCTGGAGCGACGCCGGGGGGCGTTACTCCCGCCCCAGCGCCACATCCAGCGCATCGGCCAGCGTCGCCGACCGGACGACCTCAATTCCGTCGACGCGCCTCGCCTCGCTCCCCGCGCCCGGCGCGATCACCCGGCTGAACCCCAGCCGCCGCGCCTCGTTGATCCGGCGGTCCAGCTGATTGACCGAGCGCAACTCACCGGACAGGCCAATCTCTCCGACGACCGCCGTGCCCGCTTCGACCGGCAGGTCGCGAAAGCTTGACGCGACGGCCAGCGCCACCGCGAGGTCGGCCGCCGGCTCCGCGATTCGGAGGCCGCCGACGACGTTGGCGTAGACGTCCTGCCCGCCCAGTCCCAGGCCGACCCGCTTCTGAAGCACGGCAATGAGCAGTTGCAGCCGGTTGCTGTCCAGCCCGTTGGCGCTCCGCCGCGGCAACCCGAAGGCGGTCGGGGTGGTCAGGGCCTGCATCTCGACCAGGATCGGTCGGGTGCCCTCGATCGTAATCGCGACGGCGGATCCGGTCGCCGATGCAGCCCGCTCCTCAAGGAATGCCTCGGACGGATTGGTTACTTCCCTCAGCCCGACATCGGCCATCTCGAAGACGCCAACTTCATCGGTCGAGCCAAACCGGTTCTTCACCCCTCGCAGGATCCGGTACTGCTGGTGACGCTCCCCCTCCAGGTACAGAACGGCGTCGACCATGTGCTCCAGCACCCGGGGACCGGCGATCGTCCCCTCCTTGGTGACATGCCCGATGATCAGGACGGGGATATTGCGCGGCTTGGCCCATTGCATCAGGCGGGCCGTGCACTCCCGGACCTGGCTGACGCTGCCCGCCGCCGAGGTCATGTCCTCCAGGTACACCGTCTGGATCGAGTCGACGATCAGCAGTCCCGGCTTCCGCTCCTCAGCCTCCCGCAGCACGCGGTCGAGGTCTGTCTCCGAGAGGACCCACAGGTCGTCCGAGGACACGCCTAGCCGATCAGCTCGTAGCCGGATCTGCTGAGCCGACTCTTCCGCCGAAACGTACAGGACCTCGCCGGCGAGGGTGCCAGCCAACGCGGCCGCCGTCTGAAGAACGAGCGTCGACTTGCCGATCCCCGGGTCGCCACCGACCAGGACCAGCGACCCGGGAACCAGCCCGCCGCCAAGAACGCGGTCCAGCTCCGAGATCGGGACCGGGATCCGGTCGATCGCCGCCGAGCCCACCGAGCCGAGTTGCTGGGCACGCTGCTGCGGCCGCCCGGCCCGGACGGCTCCGCCACCGCTGCCAGCGGCCGGACGGCGCTCCTCGACGGTCTCGACCATGGAGTGCCAGGTCTCGCAGCCGGGGCAGCGCCCCAGATACGCCGGACTGTTGTACCCGCACTGCTGGCACACCCATTTGGTCGTCGTCTTCGTCCGCGCCATCCCGCTCCCCGTCCGATTCCCTGGCGGCTCCTGCCGGCAGAACATGTGTTCGTCAAGTATAGACGCCATCGACGGCAGGGTCGCGCGTGCCCGGAAAAGCGGAGCGGACGGACCATTACTGGCCCGCCCGCTCCGACTCATCTACCGATGGACCGATCAGGAGACGGTGACCAGCTCCTCATCAGGCTGCTCGGCCTTGGACCGGTTGTCCGGGTCATCGACCCGCTCAAGCTTGAGCAGTTCGTCTTCGACATCGACACGGACTGTGTCGCTGGCCGCGAACCGGCCGGAGAGCAGGCCCTCCGCCATCGGGTCCTCGATCAGGTTCTGGATGATCCGGCGCAGTGGCCGGGCGCCGTAGGTGTGATCGTAGCCGCGCTCGCCCAGCAGATCCATTGCCGGCTCAGTCACTTCGAGCGTGATGTCCTGCTCCGCGACCTGGCCACGCACACGGACCAGCTCGAGGTCGACGATCTCACGGATCTGATCCTTGTCCAGCGAGTGGAACACGATCACGTCGTCGATCCGGTTCAGGAACTCAGGGCGGAAGGTCTGCTTGAGCTGACCCATCACCTTGTCACGCATCATGTCGTAGTCGCGCTTGGCCTGCTTCTCGGCGTCCTGCTTGAAGCCGAAGCCCATGGACAGGTTACCGGTGATCGACTCGGCGCCGACGTTCGACGTCATGATGATGATCGTGTTGCGGAAGTCGACCTTCCGGCCCTTGGCGTCGGCGAGGTTCCCGTCCTCCATGATCTGGAGGAGCATGTTGAACGCCTCAGGGTGCGCCTTCTCGATCTCGTCGAGCAGGATCACCGAGTAGCTCTTCCGCCGGACAGCTTCGGTCAGCTGGCCGCCCTCTTCGTAGCCGACGTAGCCCGGAGGGGCTCCGACGAGCCGAGCGACGGCGTGCCGCTCCATGAACTCGGACATGTCGATCTTGATCAGGTGATCCTCGGAGCCGAACATGAACTCCGCGAGCACCTTGGTCAGGTACGACTTACCGACACCGGTTGGGCCAAGGAAGATGAAGGAGCCGATGGGGCGGCGCGGATCCTTGATCCCGGCCCGGGCGCGGCGGACGGCCTTGGAGATGGCGGCAATCGCCTCCTCCTGCCCGATGATCTTGTCGTGGAGCACCTGCTCCATCTGGAGCAGCCGCTCGGACTCGGCACCGGCGATCCGCTGGACAGGGATCCCCGTCCACATCGAGACGACCTGGGCAACGTCCTCTTCGGTGACGTAGATCTCGTCGCCCTGGCGCTCGTCCTTGACCGTCTGCTGCTGATCCTCGATCCGATCGCGCAGCTTCCGCTCCCGGTCGCGCAGCTCGGCGGCCAGCTCGAACTCCTGATTGTTGACCGCCGACTCCAGCTCGCGCTGCAGTGACTGCAGGCCGACCATCGCGTCCTTGAGGGACGGCGGCGCGGTCGAGCGGGCCATGCGGACCCGACTGGATGCCTCGTCGATCAGGTCGATCGCCTTGTCTGGCATGAACCGGTCGGTGATATAGCGAGCAGCCATGTTGGACGCGGCGCGAAGCGCCTCATCGCTGATCTTGAGCTTGTGGTGCTCCTCGTAGAGGTCGCGCACCCCGTGCAGGATCAGGATCGTGTCCTCGACGCTCGGCTCCTCGACCTGGACCGGCTGGAAGCGGCGCTCCAGCGCGGCATCCCGCTCGATGTACTTGCGGTACTCATCGAGCGTCGTCGCGCCAATGGTCTGGAGCTCACCCCGGGACAGGGCGGGCTTCAGGATATTGGCCGCGTCGACGGCGCCCTCGGCAGCCCCGGCCCCGACGAGCGTATGCAGCTCGTCGATGAACAGGATGCTCTGGGTTTCCTTGACCTCGGCGACGATCTTCTTCAGCCGCTCCTCGAACTCACCGCGGTACTTGGTGCCCGCGACGAGCGCGCCGATGTCCAGCGCGACCAAGCGCTTGTTCTGGAGCTGCTCCGGCACATCGCCATTGACGATGCGCTGGGCGAGCCCCTCGACGATGGCCGTCTTGCCGACGCCTGGCTCACCGATCAGCGCCGGGTTGTTCTTGGTGCGACGCGACAGGATCTGCATGACCCGGTCGATCTCGTGACTGCGTCCGACCAGCGGACCAAGCCGGTTGTTCCGGGCGGCCTCGGTCAGGTCAACCCCGAGCGCGTCCATGTACGGCGTCTTGGTCTGCTGCTTCTTCTCGCTGGACTGGCTGTAGGACGCGCTCTGCTGGACGACCTGCATCACCTGCGTGCGGACCTTCTCGAGGTTGACCCCGAGACTCTCCAGCACACCGGCGGCGATCCCCTCGCCCTCGCGGACGAGTCCGAGCAGGAGATGCTCCGTCCCGATGTAGTGGTGATTCAGCCGGCGTGCCTCATCGACCGCCAGCTCGATCACCTTCTTGGCCCGTGGGGTCAGGCCGATGTCCCCAAGGACCATCGATTCTCCGCGGCCGATGATGAACTCGACGGCGGAGCGGACCTTGGGAAGCTGGACTCCCATGTTGGAGAGGACGCGCGCTGCGACGCCATCACCCTCACGGACCAGCCCCAGGAGCAGGTGCTCGGTCCCGATGTAATTGTGATTGAAGCGTTGGGCCTCCTCCTGTGCAAGGGTGAGGACCTTCCGCGCTCGCTCGGTGAACTTGTCGAACTTGTTGTCTGCCATGCTTCCGGCTCTCCCGGTGCTCGCGGCGGGCGTTGCCGCCGACGGTCACCTGTCTGCTTCCCATCGAAAGCCAGTTCCCGTCTCCGGGATGCTCGCGCCGCTGCGGGGGCGAAGCCTGACACCTGCGGGACCCTGCGCTTCGGCGCTACGTGACGAGCCGTTCCGCGGTAGCCAATGGCAGGTTCCAGCTCCCTGGACCTGCGTACGGTTCATTATCGCCTCTTTACGTCGCGTGCGGGTAGGGTCTGTCCGGACAGGATGCACCTGACCAGTCGGGCAGGTAGAGAGATTTGCCCCGCTATCGGGCAAAGATCGTCTCATCCGGAGACGACGACGCCGGGACTTTGGCACATGCGTCCAAAGTCCCGGCGTCGGTTCCGGTCGGATTGTCAGCAGAGGTCCTACGACTTGTCGGTGGACTCGTCGTTGGTCTCGGCATCCGGCGCGGTTACGGTGTCGTTGTCCTCGTCCAGGGAGACACCGGCCATCGCCAGCGCGAGCTCCATGGCGGACATGCCGGCGTCACCCTGCTCGACCTGGGCGGCGGGGCGCTCCGGCCGACGCTCGCGGCGATCACGCTGCGGCTGCGGGCGCTCGGTCGGCATCTGGAAGTTCTCGATGTTCCGTCGGGTGACGGCGTCCTCGATAGCTCCAGCGTCCGACATGCCCTCGCCCGACGGCATGTCGGAACGCGGCCGGCTGACCGGCTCGGTGTCGATCTCCGGGCGCTCGACTCCACCCCGGTTGGGCTGGTAATCGATCCCCTCGGCGGCCAGAGAGGTCCGGATCTCCTCGATGATGCGGTCACGCACCTCGAGTGCATCCTCGCCAAAGACCTCGATGAGCTCGGGATCCGGCGTATCCAGCGCGCGACGGAGGCTGAGCCCCATGCGGCGACGCTGCGGATCGATCCGGATGATCCGGAGCAGGAGCTCCTGACCTTCCTTGACGGCCTGCTTCGGATGCGTGATCCGCTCGTCGGCCAGCTCGGAGACGTGGACCAGTCCCTCGATGCCGTCCTCGATGCGGGCGAAGGCACCGAAGTTGGCGAGCTGGGTAACGTTTCCGCGCACCAGCTGACCGACCTCGTACTTCGACGCCACGCGGCTCCAGGGCTCAGCCTGGGTGCGCTTGATCGAGAGGGCGATCTTCTTGTCCTGGGCGTTGATGCCGAGGACATAGACGTCCACTTCCTGACCGACCTTGAGCAGTTCGCTCGGGTGGCGGACACGGCTCCAGGACAGCTCGGAGAGGTGGACGAGACCGTCCGCGCCGCCGATGTCGACGAAGGCGCCAAAGTCGCAGATCGAGGAGACACGACCCTGTCGGATCTCGCCTTCCTTGAGCTCCGCGATCAGCTTCTCCTTCATCACGTCCCGGCGCTCCTGGATGGCCTGGCGCTCGGAGAGGATGAGGCGGTTGCGGTGCCGGTTGATCTCGATGATCTTCAGCGGGAGCTTGTTGCCGATCAGGCGGGCCATGTCGGCCTGCTTGGAGGCATCGTCGCCACCGCGGATCTCGGTGACCTGGGACGCCGGGACGAAGCCCCGCACGCCGTCGAGGTTCACGAGGAGACCACCCTTGTTGTAGTTGGTAACCTCAGCCTCAATGACGTCATTGGCCTCGTGGATGTCCTGGAGGCGGCGCCAGCTCTTCTCCTGGCGAGCCCGGTTGATGGACACCACCGGGTGTCCCTCGGAATCCTCCGGCTGGACCACGAACACGAGGATCGTGTCGCCGACGGCGAGGGCGTTCTTCTCCGCCGGGGTGAGATCGGAGTACTCCTTGGCCGGGATCTTCCCCTCGGCCTTGGATCCGATGTCCACCAGCAGCTCGTCGCGATCGACGTGCATGATGATGCCGTCCATGACATCCCCGTACTTCAGGGTCTTGTAGTCATGGTCGGGGTTGGCGAGGAATGCTTCCATCAGCGACGCGACGTCGCCGAGCTCATCGCCACCGAACAGGTCGTCCATCGACGGCATTGCCTGCGCGTCGGGGGTCGCCTGGTTCGACTCGGGGGTGCTGTCGTCAGCCGCTGCGGCCTCGGCCTGCGCCGGGGCAGCATCGGTCGCCGCCTCGGCCTGAACCGGGGCTGCGTCAGTGGCGGCCTCGGCCGCCGGGGCATCACCGGTAGTCCCGTTGCTGGAAGCAGACTGGGTCTCGGCGACAGCTACTGCAGCCCCCGGCTCGGCACTGGCATCGCCAGTCTCCGGCTGAGCCTCCGGGGCGACCGTCGCGGGTGTTGCCGATCCCGCGGGATCAACCTGCTGCTCGCGAATATCCAAGGCGCTCATACACCTTCCTTAAAACCGACTGGTCGATGCGAAAGTCCCCAAAGGCTCGGCGACCTGCGGGGAACCCAGCAGACATCGAACACGGCGGAGAATTGCGCTTGACAGTATACCGATTTCCTACTATTTGTCGCAAGTTGCCAGTCAGCATGCCTTCAGCTACCCGGCGGCCGGCATCTCGACCGGTCCTGCTATGGTCTATCCGACGTCCGGGAACCGGCAACGGCGCCGGTCACCCCGTCCTATTCCCCATGGAGCGGCTTCCGGTATCGCGTACTCAACGGCCGGAAACCCTCGGAGCGGTACAGGCCCGCCGCCGGACTATTGAAGTCCCAGGCGGCCACCCAGATCTCCGCCATGCCTTCGGCTCGGGCCCAGTCCTCTGCGGCGCGCATCAACTGGCGCCCGATACCCCGACCCCGGTACCGCTCATCGACCGCCAGGTTCTCGACCTCGGGAACCCGCGGGAAGCGGAAGAGGTCACCAAGCTCGATGATGCGGACCTCGGCGAAACCGATCACCATATCGCCCGCGGCAGCATCGACCGCGACCCACATCGGCCGCTGGCCCGCCTCGATCGTCCGGCGGATGTCGTCCAGGTCGCGCGGCGCCTCTGCGAAAGTGGGCACGACATCGGGCTCGGCCACGGCATGGACATCGTCCAGCTGGCGGTACAGGCCGATCAGCGCCGGGGCATCGTCGGCGACGGCCCGGCGGATGATGATGGCCCCCAGACCACCTGACACGGTTACTCTCCCAGCTTCTTTCGATACCGGGTGTTGAGCGGCTCGAATCCCTGGCGCACGTAGAGCGACGACGCCGGCGTGTTGAACGCCCAGGCCGCCACCCAGATCTCCGGGTAGCCCGCGCCCCGCGCCCACTCCTCCGCCGCCGACATCAGCATCCGTCCGACGCCCATGCCGCGGACGGCCTCGGTCACGGACAGTTCGTCGACCTCCGGCATCGTCTCGACCTTCCAGTACCGGCCCAGCTTGCGGACCCGCACCTTGCAGAAGCCGACGATCTGACCGGGACCATCGCCATCGTCCGCGTAATGGACGGCGACGAACATCGGCGCCATCGCGTCGCGCACGGTCTCCTCGATATCGCCAAGGCGGCGTGGCAACTCGTCAGGCGTTGGGATAAGGGCAGGCTCGGCCCGCGCGTGGACTTCATCCAGCTGCCGATAGAGTTCCAGCAGTTCAGGGACATCGCCCGGGACCGCGGGACGGACCGTGAACATGAGACCCCTCCCTCCGGCCGACCGGCACTGGTCGGCCACGTGAATCACATCCGGGTCACAGGACGACCGAAACGACTGGCCCTGACTGCCGAGGATCGAGCTAGCGGCCGATCGTCTCTCCGATGGCGTCGATCATCCGCAGCATCTCGGACTCATGGACCCAGCCCAGGTGGCCGACCCGGTTGATCGTGTCCCGCAACGGCCCCTGCCCGACCGCGATCTCGATGCCGGAGTGTTCCCGAACCGCGTCACGGAACTCACCGGCCGTGTAGCCCTCGGGCGTCCGGAAGGTCGTGACACTGTCCGAGGCGTATGCCGGATCGGCGAACAGCTCCAGCCCGAGCGCGCTCAGACGCTCCCGGGTGATGGCCGCGATGCGGGCGTGTCGCTCCCAGGCCGCGTCTAGCCCCTCGGCCGCCAGGAGGTCCAGCGCCGCCCGGAAGGCATACATCAACGTCAACGGCATCGTCGTCGCGGTGGTTCCTTCCCGCGCGGCGATCCGAGACAGGTTCAGATCGTAGAAGAACCGGGGATACCCCTTGTCGACCAGCGTCTCTGCCCGCTCGAGCGCCGACGGCGAGAACCCGACGATCACCAGCCCCGGTGGGCACATCCAGGCCTTCTGGGACCCGGACAGGACGACGTCGACGCCGGAAGCGTCCATGTCCAGCGGGATGGCGCCGATACCACTGACGCTGTCGAGGAAGACCATCGCGCCAGCGTCATGGGCGATCTTGGTCAGCTCAGGCACGCGGTTGGTAACGCCGGTCGACGTCTCGTTGTGGGTCAGGAAGACGGCCTTGACGTCGGCATGGGCGGCGAGTGCGGTCCGAAGGTCATCCCCGGTGACCGCCTGGCCCCATGGTACATCCACCCGCCGCACGTCGAGCCGGAGCGCCTGTCCCGCCTTGGCGAAGCGGTCCCCGAAGTCCCCATTCACCATCGCTAGGACCGGGTCGCCCGGCTCCAGCAAATTGATGATCGGGATTTCCCACCCCGCCGAGCCGGTACCCGCCCAGATGTAGACCTCGCCGGAGGTGCGGTGCATTTCCCGGGCAAGCCGGAGCGTCTCGTCGTAGAACGCCATCATCGACGGGGCGCGGTGCTGGACCATCGGCGCCTGCATCGCCTTGAGCACGGCCGGCGGCAGCGGAGTCGGCCCGGGAATGCGCAGGTCGGTCGCGTCGGCAAGCTCAGGCAGCCACGGCAGGTCGATCTCGCCCGCCTCGATGTCAGCGCCAGTCGTGCGCCCCGTGTCGATCGCCATCCCGGTCACCCTGTCCCCTCATGCTGGTCTGCCGCCCGGATGAATGGACACGCCGGCAGACGCGGTGCGGACCGGGCATATGGCCCGATTGCTGCCGCCAGTATATCGGGAGTGCGGGGTATCCGACCGATTCACCTTGTCCGTTTCGCACAGGGCGTCAGTCCGGTCAGGCAATGCTCCCGTTTCCGGCAACGGGCGGGTCGTCCGGATGAACGTTCACGAGGTGCGCGGGGTGATCGAACAGGACCAGCTCCGGCCGGATCGCCTCGGTCGTCACATGGATCAGCCCGATGCCGAAGTGGGCATGCCACCGACGATCGGTGGCAGACCCGGGGTTGAACAGGATCGCGCCGTGAGCCGCCTCGATAAGCGGCTCGTGACTGTGACCGAAGATTACGCAGCTTGCCCGGCGGGCGTACGTCTTCGCGGTCGTCCGTGCCGACTGCCTGGCCGTGCCGTGCCCATGGACAGCCGCGAACCGGTGCGGCCCGACGTCGAACCATGCCTCCTTGGGCAACCGGTCCTGCAGCTCATCGTCGTCGTTGTTCCCGACCACGCCGACGAGCGGGGCGATCTCCGCCAGGTCGTCCAGGACCTCCCCCACGTTGGCGTCGCCGCAGTGGACGATCAGCCCGCAGCCGAAGCGGCGAAACAGGTCGTGGACATGCGGCGACACCCTGCGGGCACCGCGGGCATAGACATGGGTATCGCTGATCACCCCGATCGTCAGCGGCGCGGCGAACTCCCGCTCGGTTGTCGGCCAGACAGGCCCGTCGGGCGGCAGGTCATGTCCAGGCTGTCCCACTACTTCTCGTCCAGGATGCTGAAGATGATGCCGCTCAGGACACTGGTAATGACCGCGCCGACAAGCGCGCCGAGGATCGTGACGGTGATGCCGGGGACCAGTGCGGCGGCCAGTCCGAACAGCGCGGCGTTGACCACGACCGAGAACAGGCCGAACGTCAGACACGAGATCGGGAGCGTTAGCAACTGGATCACCGGGCGGATGTAGGCGTTGATCGCACCCAGGATGAGGGCGAAGACCAGGACCGACTCCCGGTCGTCATACCCGATGAGGCGTTCCTGCGAGATCATCCCGGCGATCAGGACGGCCAGCAGACCGGCAACGAGGTAGGCGATCAGGCGATTGATCTGACGCATGCGGATTCCGGTCTCCTCACTGGTCTGGGGCCCTGGTGTAGTCGGATCGGGCGGCGCCATTGTGCCACGCACCCGCCCACGGCCCTATCCCGGAACGATGATGCCGAACCGGCCGAAGTCGTGGTACTGGCCGCCGAACGCGTGGCGCTCCGCCTGGCGGCCCGCCATCACGTCGACCATCCCCCGCTCCATCTCGACGATCAACCCCGGCTCGAATGGCACGGTGCCGTGCGACGAGTAGACCACCCGCAGTTCCGGGACGAGTGCGACGAGGCGGCGTAGTGTGGCCAGATAGGTCGGCAGATCACTCTCGTCGCTCTGGGCATAGAGCCCGGCGGCGTAGACGGCATCCGTTCCGAACAGGATGCCGTTGGCGCGGTCGACGAGGACGATCAGCTCCGGGCAGTGCCCGGGCGCCGCGAGCACCTCCAGTGACCGCCCGCCGAGATCCAGCACGTCGCCTTCGGTAACCGACCCGGTCGGCGCCTGGGGCGGGATCCCGGCTCGTTCGCGCTCCGTGCCTGCCGGCAAGGGGCCGCTGCACTCGGATTCGGCGAGGGCCCTCGCCATCCGCTCATCCGACCAGCCCGCCTCCAGGGCGGCGTGAGCGCCGATCGGAGCCAGTACGTCCCGGAAATGCCGGTTGCCCCCGACGTGGTCCCAGTGTGCGTGAGTGGTCACCACCGTTACGGGACGGTCGGTCAGATCCCGGACCAGCGCGCCGATGTCCCCGACGCCAATCCCGGTATCCAGCAGCACCGCCCGGTCGGTGCCCTCGACGAGAAAAGATTTCGGATCCTCGGAATGCAGCGGCTCGCCGATCATCGTCACGCCCGGCTCGAGCCGCGTCACCGAGAACCAGTCCTGCACCAGCTCCGCGATGTCGCCCGTCATCTCCTGCCTCCCGGCTCCGGTCCTGTCCCGCCTATCCATTCCACACATGACGCAGCCTACGCGACGACGGCGGCCCTCGGGGTCCGCCTCCGGGTAATGCTTCGCGACGAAAGGTAATGTCATCCTCTCTTCGTGCGCCGGAAGGTGCTATCCTTTGGGTAGCTTCGTGCCGTCCCACGCGTTCGTGCGCCGGGCGGTCTCGCCCCCTTTATCCAGGAAAGACACCGGTCATGGTCACTATCTCCCGTCCCTCACGACGAACCGGTGCCGCGTCGGAGGATGGCGTGGAGGCTGACGGCTGCCCGGTGGCTCGCACGGCCCGGATCATCGGCAACCGCTGGACGCCGCTGATCGTCCGCGACCTGGCCGGCGGGTGCCGCCGGTTCAGCGAGCTGGAACGATCACTGGGCGGCATAAGCCCGAAGACGTTGTCCGAGCGCCTCAAGCGCATGGAGGAGAGCGGCGTCGTCACCCGGCACTGCTTCGCCGAGGTGCCGCCCCGGGTCGAGTACTCGCTGACCGACAAGGGACACGCCCTGCTGCCGGTGATTGATTGCATGCGCGCATTCGGCAACGAGTGGCTGACCGATGAGCCCTGTGACGACTTGATCGAACCGGCCTAGCGTCCCGGCTCTCTCGCTATACTGGCCGGCACGATGCCCGGCAGGTCCAGCGCCCCACGGGAACGACACCCGGCGGGGCGTTTCCGTTCCTGCCTCCAAGCCCTTGATGGAGAGATTGATGGTCGCCCAGCAGGACGCCCCCACCACTTCGCACCCGGCCGTGGCCGGTCGTCGTCCGCGTGTGTTCTCCGGGATGCAGCCGTCCGGCAACCTGCATCTCGGCAACTACCTCGGCGCCCTGCGCAACTGGGTCCGCCAGCAGGACGGGGCCGACAACGTCTTCTGCGTCGTCGATCTCCATGCCCTATCACTGCCTACGGATCCGAACGAGCTCCGGGCCAACAGCCTCGAGCTGGCAACCACGTTCCTTGCGGCCGGCATCGACCCGGCCCGGACGATCCTGTTCGTCCAGAGCGACGTCCGTGAGCACACCGAGGCGCAGTGGCTGCTGGCGTCCGTGACGCAGTTCGGCGAATTGCGCCGGATGACCCAGTTCAAGGACAAGAGCGACGGGCGCGACGACGTGTCGGCGGCGCTGTTCACCTACCCCGTCCTGCAGGCCGGCGACATCCTCCTGTACGACACAGACAGCGTGCCGGTCGGGGAGGACCAGAAGCAGCACGTCGAGATCACCCGAGACATCGCGCACCGCTTCAACAGCCGCTATGGCGAGACGTTCGTCCTGCCCAAGGCGGACATCAAGCCCGAGGGCGCCCGGATCATGGCGCTGGACAACCCGCTCAAGAAGATGAGCAAGAGCAGCACGACCCCGGCCGGACTGATCTCGCTGGTCGATGAGCCGGACGCCATCCGGAAGAAGGTCCGCCGGGCGGTGACGGACAGCGGCAGCGAGGTCCGGGGTGGCCCGGACAAGCCGGCGCTCAACAACCTGCTGACGATCTATTCCCTGCTGGCCGACCGCAGCGTGGCCGATATCGAGGCCAGCTACGAAGGCAAGGGGTACGGCGCCTTCAAGACCGACCTGGCGGAAGTCGTCGTCGAGCAGCTGACGCCGATCCGCGAGCGGCTGGGTGACCTGAACGCCCACCCGGATGAGGTCCGACGCATCCTCCGTGACGGTGCCGACCGCGCCCGCGCGATCGCTGCCCCGAAACTGGACACGATGCGGGACCGGATGGGTCTAGGAGCCTGATCGACCTTCGCCACCATGAGAGAACGGCCCGTCGGCGATTGCCGGCGGGCCGTTCTGGTTCAGGAACAGGTTTGCCGGATGCTACCGACCCTGCTCCTTGAGCTCCGCCTTGAAGATGTCGCCGAGGATCTCGACACCCTCCGGGATCTGCTCGTCGGACGCGAAGGAGAAGGACAGGCGGAAGGTATTGCGGTCGGCCGGGTTGGCGAAGCAGGCCTGGCCGGGGAGGTAGTCGACGCCCCGCTCACGCGCCATCGGCGCGGTCTCGACCGTGTCGATCCCTTCCGGTAGCGTCACCCAGACGAAGAACCCACCCTCCGGCTTCGTCCAGGTCGTGCCCTCGGGCATGTGCTTCTCGAGCGCGTCCAGCATGATGTCGCGGCGGCGCTTGTAGATCTCGCGCAGGCCCTCGATGTGGGTGGTCAGATGCTCGGGCATCCACTCGGCGGCTACGTAGGACGCGAAGATGCCGGAGCCGCCCTCCATCTTCAGCACGGTCATCTTGGTGATCAACTCGGCCGGCCCGACGGCCCAGCCGAGGCGCATCCCGGCGCCCATGATTTTCGAGAGGGTGCCGAGGTAGATCGTCCGGCCGTTGGGATCCAGCGAGTAGATCGTCGGCAGGAACTCACCCTCGTAGCGCAGGTCGAAGTAGGCGTCATCCTCGAGGATGATCGTGTCGTACTCCTGCGCCAGCTCGACGAGCCGCTTGCGACGCTCCAGGGCCATGGTCACGCCGGTCGGGTTCTGGAAGTTCGGAATCACGTAGATAAACTTCACCGGCGTGCCAGCCGCCCGGTAGCTCTCGAGCGACGCCGCCAACCCGTCCACGTCGGAGCCATGCTCATCGACGGTGATCGGTGCGACCTTGCCACCCATGTTGGTCAGGCCGGAGTTGAAGCCGGACCACGTCGGCTGCTCGGCCAGGACGATGTCCCCTGGGTCGATGACGGCGTCGAACAGCAGCTCGACCGCCTGGGACGCCCCCGACGTGACAATCACGTTCTCCGGGCCAGCCTCGATCCCCTGATCGGCCTTGAGCTTGGCCAGGAGTGTCTCGATCAGGACCGGCACCCCCTGGACACCGCCGTACTGGAGCGCCTTCTCGGCGTTGTGCTCCATCGCCCGGGCCGTCGCCTCGGCGACTTGGGTGCCCGGCAGCGAGCCCGGATCGGGGAACCCGTAGATGAACGAGATCTTCGGGGCAGGTCCCTTGCCCGCGGTCATCCGCGGGGCATCCGGGACGCCCTGGGCCTTGCGCGAGTAGAGCGTCGAGAAGCGCGACGGGGACTTGGTGGCGGTGTCCGACATGCCTGGGTACTCCTGTGATTCCGGGAAACGAACGGCCGGCAATCGAGAATGAGACGCAGGTGCTGAGATCCGGACCGGAGAGGACGTCTCGCGGCGCGTCGAGCAGCTTCCACCGTACAGTTGCGTCGGTACGCCATTGTACCGGGGGGCCAACTACCCGGCCAATTGCCGCCGTCCGGCCCCTACCGCTCGCTTGTGCCCGGTGCCTAGAATAGGCGCGGATTCCTCCGTCAATGATGGAGTACAAGGCCACCCCTGCCCGTCGCCGCGCTCCGCAGACCGCGGTCGGCTCCGGGTCCACGGGCTCCGGCACACCGCGGTCTGCCGGCCCCACCACGAGGACGCTCCACGACATGACGAGCCCCGACTTCCCCGCCAACGGCACGGCCAACGGTGCCAGCGACGCCCCCCAGCACGACCTCTACGACGTGACGATCATCGGCGCGGGCCCGACGGGTCTGTTCTCGGCCTTCTACGCCGGGCTGCGCGGCGCCCGCGTCCAGGTCATCGACTCGCTGGAGGAGCCCGGCGGTGCCCTCACGGCCATCTACCCCGAGAAGTACATCTACGACGTGATGGGCTTCCCGAAGGTCCTCGCCAAGAATTTCGTCGAACAGTGCCTGATCCAGGCCAAGCGTGGTGATCCGACGATCCGCCTGAGCGAGGAAGTGCGCGAGCTCGAGGCGTTGCCGGACGGCACGATCCGGCTGGGTACCACCAGGGCCGACCGGTTCAGCAAGTCCGTCATCATCTGCGCGGGCGTTGGAGCATTCGAGCCCAAGCGACTGGACGCCCCCGGTATCCGCGAGCTGGAAGGCAAGGGCGTCCACTACTTCGCCAAGCGCGTCGAGGACTTCCGGGACAAGCACGTCGTGATCGTTGGCGGTGGCGACTCGGCCGTCGACTGGGCGGTGACCCTCGAGCCGATCGCCAGGCATGTCACCCTGATCCACCGCTCGAAGTTCCGCGCTCACGAGGCAACGGTAAACGAGTTGGAGGCGTCGTCCGTGGACCTGCGCTTCCCGGGGTGTGAGGTCGTCCAGGTCGGGGCCAACGACAGTGGTCACCTCTCGAATGTCACCTACAAGGACGCTGAGGGGACGGAGACGACGATCCCGGCGGACGAGCTGATCGTCGCGATCGGCTTCGTTGCCGACCTCGGACCGCTGAAGACGTGGGGATTCGAGCTGCAGCGCAACCAGATCGTGGTCGACCCGATCACGATGCAGTCCAACATCCCGGGAGTGTTCGGCGCGGGCGACATCGTCGCCTATCCGGCCAAGTTCAAGCTCATCGCGACCGGCGCGGCCGAAGCCGTCACGGCGGTCAACCACGCCATCACCCACATCGATCCGAAGGCCCGCCTCGATGCCGGCCATTCCACCACGATCATGGAGAAGCGCGAGAAGGCTGCAGCTCGCTGACGGATGCACTATCGCCGCCGTTCCCAACAAATTTCCTGTGATACGAAAGGATGGACGGACCAGGCTCTTTATCCCGGCCCGTCCGTCGTTCGCGTCAGCAACCAGGTCCGGGGGGCAATCGGTGCTTATGGGGCATCTGTTGTCCGCCTCCGTGGTCCGTTCCCAGCTATACGGTACCGACATGGACCGTCTAGCCATCGAGGTCCGTCACTGTCCGGACAGCCGCGTTCACGATTCGCGCCTGTCCGGCGAACAAGGAGGACACATGTCCGATCGTCTTCAATCCGGCCCCATCCGACTCCGCCTGACGGCCCTGCTGCTGTCCGTGGTCCTTGCCGTGACCGCACTCGCCGCTCCCGTGTCCGTGGGTGGCCTTACGTCGGGAGCCAGCGCAGCGCCCGGTTCGACGGAAAGCGTCAACCAGACCCGGCCACCACGGGGCGGAACCGCGACACCTCGCCCGACCTCGCCGGCGGCGACCGCGACGCCGGCCACGGGCACGACCCGGCCGCCCCGAGAAGGGACCGCACCGCAGCCCACGGCTCCGACCGCGCCGCAGCCTACGGCTACGACCGCTCCGTCGACGGGCGGCAATCAGTATGGTTGCCCCGGCGCCGAGGAGCTGCTGATGCTCCGGCTGATCAACGACTACCGTGCACGTAATGGCGTCGCAGCGGTCACCCTGTCGCCGACCCTGACCAATGCGGCCGAGTTCCATAGCCGTGACATGGCGGCCCGGAACTACTTCTCACACGACCTGCCGGGCATCGCGTCGTGGAGCCAGAACATCTCCAACCATGGGTATCTGTACGGGACGCGGGCCGAGAACATCGCGGCCGGCTACGCCGACGCCCAGCGCACCTTTGAGCAGTGGGTGAACAGCACGCCGCACCGGACCAATATGCTCAACCCGAATCTCCGGGCAATCGGGATCGGTGCGGCCTATGGCGCAGGATCGCAGTACGGCACCTACTGGACCACCACCTTCGGCGGCCCGGTCGACGCCCAGCTTCGCTGCTAGACATCCCCGTCCATCGACTCACACCGGAGTTGGGCCACCGGCTTTGGCCGGGCCCCCTTCTCCATGCAACCCGTTCAGCCAGACCGACACCGTTTCACTGGAGATTCCGGGTGGGTGACACCGTGGTCACGGCCGGTATCGTCCGACGCCAGGATCACTCGTCTGGTGAGGCCCCAGCGATCCCCGTTGCCGGGAGCCGTGGGGCACCAGCCCGGTCCATTCCCCGCGTAACGACCAGCCACCGATCAGACGCGTCGGATCCGGGCCGGACGGCGCCGGCGGACCGCGCTCAGCGCCAGCAGCCCGATGATGATCACCCCGGAGATCGCGGCGGCGATGGCGACGATCCAGGGCAGCCATCCCAGCTCTGGTGCCTCCTCATGCGGGATACCGGCGACGAAGCGCGAGAGATGCGGCAGGGGCGCCGTCACGCCGAGGTCGGAGGGGCCGGAGTCGGACAGCGAGACCAGCCGGTTGTCCTCAATGCGGTAGATCCGGCTGTCCTCCCGCTGTCCGGCCGGGACGGGCAACTGCAGCACGACTCCCTCGGGCAGATCCGTCACGGCGACGCCGTCTTCGCCGGTGATCGTCACCGTGAAGCCGCTGGCCGACACCAGCTCGACATCGCGCGACGCCGGGAGCATCGTGTCCGGAAGATGGGCCACGGCAACAGTCATCGCGGTCGGGAACGTCCCGCTGTCCACCTCGACGACTGCACCATCCGGGTGGGTGACCACGCCACCCGCCGGCGGCACGACCTGCTCGATGGTATCCAATACCGGCGGGGTCGGGGTCGCCGTCGGAGCCCGTGGCGTTGCGGGCCGGGTAGCCGGTGGGGTCTCCGTCGGCCGCGGAGCGGCGATGGTCGTCGTCGCGGACGGTGACGCGGACGGGCTGGCCGACGGGGTCGCGTCATCGCCAGGTAGCCCGGCATCCTCGACGGACGGGGTCGCCGGACTCGTCGCCGTCGCGGTCGGTGTCGCGGCAGATGTCGCGGTGGCCGTCGGGGAAGGCTCCGGCGTCTCGGTCGGCGCCGCCGTTGCCGTCGGCTCATCGGTCGCGGTCGGCTCCGGTGTTTCGGTAGGCCGCGGCGTCGCCGTCGGCTCACTGGTCGCGGTGGGTAGCGGCGTCTCCGTCGGACGCCCGATCGCGCGGGACGGCGGCGTCGCGGTTGGCGGCGCGATCGTCGCGGTCGGCGGGATGGAGGTCGCGGTCGGTGGTGGCGTCCGGGTCGGGACGCCGGTTGCCGTCGCCGCGGTCGTCGCGGTGGCAACCGGGGTCTCGGTGGGGACAGCGGTCGCCGTCGCGACCGGCGTTTCGGTAGGAACGGGCGTTTCGGTCGGACGGCCGATCGCGCGCGTGGGCAGCGTCGGCGTCGGCGGAACTGCCGTTGCCGTCGGTGGGACAGTGGTCGCGGTCGGTGGGGCTGCCGTCGCCGTGGGAACCTCAGGCGCGACCGTCGCGGTCGCCGGTGCCGCGGTCGGTGCCCCTGGCGTCTGGCCGGACAGAGGCGACGACGTTGGCGGCGGCTGTGGGAGTGGCGCGCTCGTCGGGATGGCCGGGTAGCCGGGAACCGGCGGCAGCGTCGCCACGCCGCCGAAGTCGGTCCCGTCTCCGGTTGGCGGCGCCGTGGCCGTTGACGTTGTTGTTGACGGCGCGCCTGGACCGTTCCCACCCGGAGCCGACCCGGCGGGTGCCGTCGGGGGGGTGGTCGGCAGCGCGCCGGGGTCGGTCCCATCTCCCGGAGTCACACCAGGCGGGAGCGTCGCCGTCGATGCCGGGAAGGTTGCGGCCGGCACGGTCGGCCCCACCGATCCTGGCGTGACGTCAGTCGTCGGTGCGACCGTTCCGGGAACGCCCGTCGCCGGGACACTCGTCGCAGGGACATTGGTCGAGGGCACGCTGGTCGGCGCAGCCGTGGCCGGGGCTTCCGTTGGCGGCACGTCTGTCGGAGGAACCTCGGTCGGAGGCGCCGCGGCGGCCACGTCGACCCGGCATGATGCTGCGACGATCCCCGATGGTCCGGCCATCGAGACAGTGTAGGTCCCGGAATTCTCCGGCACCTGCCAGGAGAACGTCGCGCTCCCTCCCGCGGCCAGCGAGAACGCCAGCGTCGTCCCGTCAGTACCAGGGTCGTAATCCGTATTGGGAGAGATCAGCGGCCAGGCGCCGCCATCCACGGTCAGCGACACGTTGCCGCTCCCAGAAACGGTGACCGGGATGGTCTCGCCGGCAGTTGCCGTCGTCGGACAGGAAACGGCGAACGGGACTGCCGCGGTGCCGGCACTGACGGCCGTGGTGGTCGTCGCGATGATCACCCGGTTCACGTTCAGCATTGTGAAGGTGACCGTCGTCCCGCCCGCGACGTCGGGAGCGATCCAGCCGACCGTCGCGTCGCCCGCGCCGGGGTACGCCCGGCCACCGGTATCAGGGAAGTACCCCTCGGACGCGGTGATCGTCGCCCCCGGACCGCCTCCGACCGCGGTGATACTGGCGTACTCGCCCGCCCCGATCGCCGCAGGTGCGTAGAGCTGCGGCTGGGCAGCGGTCGTCGCCGTTGGCTGAGGTCCGGCGGGCGTCGGGGTCGGGGGCCGGGCCACGACCTCGGACAACCCATTGGCGTACGACACCACGTCAGTACCCAGGTTCCGGGCACTGACCATGTAGGTGTATCCCCCCTCCATCCACCAGACGGTGTCATAGATCGGGGTCAGGTCGCGGTAGGCCTCGTAACCGCGGACCGACGCGTTGACGACGAGCTCGCGGTTCGGATCGTACACAGAGCCGTTCGGGATGGCGTTGCCGGGGTAACCGCTCACATCAAGGAATGTCGGGGTCTGGGCGGAGAGGTACCAGTAGATCCGGTACCCGCCCTGACTCCTGGAGATGGCCGGCGTGACTGACGCGAAGGTCTCCGGCACCCAGGACGGGGCGAGGACCGGCCAGCCGAGGTCCAGCTGGCTGGCCTGCTCGGCCGTCATCCACGACGGCCACGACTGCGCCTGGGCATCCCGTACACCAATGCCGGGCGGCACGACGAGCGACGCGACGAGCAGGATGAGGCCGACCAGCACCGCAGCCGGACGTCGGTGCGCGACTCGCCCGAGACGCCGACCGGATTGACCATTTTCCAGATTGTGCAACTGACCACCCTCGATACGGGCCGGGTGATGTCCAACCGGAAACCGGACCATTCTCCAGCTGTAATCGAAGAGAGCGTACCACCCGGCGAAACCCGGAGACGACCGGATGCGGCATCCGTTCGGGCTGATGGCTAGTCGTTCTCGGTCCCTGCGATTTCCAACGTTCCGTCGGCCAGCAGGAAGTACGGACCAAGTCCGACCTGGCCGTTGGGAGCATCATTGGTGATGGTGATGGTGTTCTGCCCGGCCTGGAACACCTGGGCCGGGAAGGTCAGCTGGAGGGTGCCGAAGCTGGCGGACGCGCTCCCGTCCCATTGCGGGAAGGAGACCGTATCGCCCTCCGCGGAGAGTGTCTGCCCGTTGATGATGAACGAGAACGGATTGGGCGACTCGTACTCGTCATCCAGTCCCTCGATCCGGAGGACGACATCACCAATGGGAGCACCGTCGAGCGTCACAGTCAGCGTTGCGGAGGAATACCCGCTCCCCTGTCCATAGATCGCGACCGACTCGCGCCCGTACTGCTCCTCGCTGATATCGGTGAAGGCGCCGTCCCAGTCGCCCGGCGCGACAGATACGGCACCGGACGATCCATTTCCCGCGAGTGAGAGACCGCTCCCATTGCCACCATTGCCGTTACCGGAGTTGCCATTGCCGGTGTTTCCGGTGCCCGAGTTGCCGTTGCCATTCCCGGAATTGCCATTGCCATTGCCTGAGTTGCCCGGTCCGGAGTTGTCGTTATCTTCCGGATCCGTCTCGACCGGAGTGATCGTCGACCCACGCGGAGGCAACAGCTGAGAGGGGCCGCTGGTCGGCGTCGGTTCCGGCGTCTCGGTCGGCACCGGGGTCGGTCTCGGTGGTACCGGCGTCGGAGTCGGCGGCACCGGGGTCGGTGTCGGTGGTACCGGCGTCGGAGTCGGCGGCACCGGGGTTGGTGTAGCCGTCGGCGGCACCGGCGTCCGGGTTGGCTCGGGCGTCTCGGTCGCGGGGACGTCCGTTGGCTCCGCCGTTTCGGTCGGCTCAGCCGTTTCAGTCGGCTCGGCCGTTTCAGTCGGCTCGGCCGTGGCGGTCGGGTCCGGGGCGTCGGACTCCAGGACGATATTGGGGACGATGGCGCTCGCCTGAGCGGTCGCCGTCGCGACTGGTCCGGCCGCGCCATCGTCCTCGTCGCCGCCGAAGGGCCCAACGTTGAGCGCCGACGCGATCGTCCCCGCGGCCAGCAGCAGGACGACAAGCGCCGCGACCGCGAACATCCACGCCCGCGATCGATGTCCTCCCCCCTCTGCACCCATCACGGGAGAAGCTGGTGGTCCGGAGGCTCCCCGCCCCCCAGCTCCCGCCGGATCGCCATCGCGGAGCCACGGCGGCGATGCGGCGGCACCTGCCGCACCGATGGCCGGCGCGATCACCGTCCGCGCCCCCGCCCCGGCCAGATCGGACGATGGCGCAGCGACAGGGGTGGAGATCACGGTCGTCGCCCGCGCCGTGGATCCTCCCGCGCTGGCCTGAACCCCTTCGAGCGCATTGGCCATGTCGGCCGCGGATGCGAACCGCTGGGCCGGGTCCTTGGCAAGTGCCTGGAGAACGACCGCCTCGACGGCCGGAGGGATGTGCGCGTCCGGCACCACCTGGGACGGTGGCCGCGGCGGCTGCTCCAGGTGCGCCAGCATGACCGTCATCGGGTTGTCGCCCCGGAATGGCAGCCGGCCGGTCAGCATCTCGTAGAGGACGACGCCCATCGCGTAGATATCGGTGCGGGGCGTCACCCCCTGGCCACGGGCCTGCTCCGGCGCCATGTACGACGCGGTTCCAACGGTCATTCCCTGCGTCGTCAGGCCCTCGGCGAGCGAGGCATACGCCACGCCGAAGTCCGTGACCTGGGCCGTTCCGTCCGGGGTGATCAGGATGTTCTGGGGCTTGATATCGCGGTGGACGATCCCGACATCGTGGATGGCAGCCAGGCCACGGAGAATCTGCGAGGCGAGCGGGACGGCCTCATGGGACGGCATCCACCCCCTGCGGGACAGGACATGCCGGAGGTCCTCGCCGGGGACGAGACGCATGGCGATGAACGACACGTCGCCATCGGTGCCGACATCGTAGACATCCACCACATTGCGGTGGCTGACCGACGCGGCGAACTCCGCCTCCCGGACGAACCGCGAGACGAGTTCGGTGTCGCTGGACAGGTGCGGACGGAGCACCTTGAGCGCAACGGTCCGCTTGAGGCGGAGATCGTGGGCCCGGAAGGTGACCGCGTGTGCCCCCTCCCCGATCCGTCCCTCGACCTCATACCGGCCGCCGATGACCGTTGGACCGGCCTGACCGTTCCCGAACGGTGACGGATGGTCGCCCGGCGACCCCGCTCGCGGGTCGCGGTCGCTGTCCTGCTGCCGTCCGGGCGCGGCTGGACCAGTGCGCCGGAAGCGTCCGTTTCCGTCCGTCACGCGGACGTGTCTCCCGGTGTCATCGCTGTCCTCCAGTGACCGTTCAGTCTCGCCGTCCCTCACCCCGCGCGGCATGTTCATCGGCGGGGTCGTATTCGCGGACCGACCCGCGACATTGGTCGCTCCGACCCGTTCCAAAGGGATTAACGCATGATGCGGCCCGCCGGTGTCTGTCGGAATTGTCACGATGCCGGTCAACCGTTGCCGCATCGTCGCCGTCCCTCCGGGCTCCTCCAACATGACGCACCCATCTGAGAAGAGGGCCAAACGCCTGATTTGATTCGCCTCAGGGCCGGTACGCCGGATCTGCCGACGGAACGGCGATAATGCCGCACTACCCGGCAGCAAGCGGGTCGACGCCCATGACAAGGAGCGGACGCGTGCGCTGGGGACGACGGGCCAGAGGTGAGCGTACGCCTCTGATGGATCGCCAGCGGGCCAAGATTCTCGCCTGGGCCTGCATCCTGATCGCGGTCAATCAATTGGGCTTCGGCGCGATCGTCCCGATCGTCCCGCTCTACGCCGAGACATACGGCGTGACCAACTTCGCCGTCGGCGTCACCATCGCCGTCTACGGACTGGCCCGCTTCGTCGCCAACGTCCCCGCCGGACGCCTTGCCGATGTCCATGGCCGCCGCGTGACGCTCGCCGTCGGCGGCGTGGTGACCGTCGTCGGCAACCTCCTCACCGCCGTCGCCCCCAACTACGACCTGTTTCTCGGCGCCCGGTTTGTCTCCGGGTTTGGAGCGGCAATGGTGCTGATGGGCGGAACCCTGGTCGTGAATGACATCGCCTCGGTCTGGAACCGGGGCCGGATGATGTCGATCTACCAGGGCGTCTTCGTCTTCGCTGTCGGCCTGGGACCGATCCCTGGCGGGCTGATGGGCGAGCACTTCGGGCTGCAGATCCCCTTCGTCGCCTACGCTGCGCTGGCCGCGGGCGTGACAGCGATCGCCTGGTTCGTGATGCCGGAAACCCGAGGCTACCGGGACGGGAAGGCTGCCCGCCCTTCAGGCAGCACGGATGCCCACGGCGAGACCCCGGCTCCCGCGTCAACTGCGATCGCATGGACCCCATTCGTCCTGATCTCGGCGGTCAGCTTCATGAGCTTCTTCGCTCGCACCGGAGCCGTCTTCAACGTCATCCCCTTGCTGGCCGAGGACCGCATGGGGCTGACACCGGACCGGATCGGCCTCGGGCTGGGGATGCTGAGCCTGATGGGCGTGATCCTCGCCTACCCGTCCGGCTGGCTGACCGACCGCTACGGCCGGAAGTTCGTCATTGTGCCGTCGACGATCCTCAGCGGGAGCTCACTGCTGCTGTTCGCCGCGGCGGACGACTTCACCGGCTACCTGTTCGCCGCGTTCGTCTGGGGCGCGGCCGGCGGGATCGCGTCGTCCTCGCCGGGCGCCTACGCCGCGGACCTCGCCCCGCCCGGCCGCTCCGCCTGGCTCCTGAGCCGTCACCGGACCATCTCCGACGCGGGCTATGTCATCGGTCCGTTGCTGCTCGGCGGCCTGGCGACCCTCGCCTCGCCGAGCATCGCGCTCTGGACCTGTGCGGTGCTGGTCGCCCTGTCCGGCATCGCGTTCTGGCAACGCGCCCCGGAGACGCTCCGACTCCGTTCAGCGGCCGCCAGCGCGAGCGACTGATGCGGCATCCGGCGCCTCGACCTCGAAGGTGGTCAAGGCGTCGGCGGGGTCGTGCGAGTCGCGCCTGGTCCGCGCCAGGGCCAGCGAGAACGCGAACGTCGATCCCTTGCCGAGGGTGCTGCGGACGGCGATCGTGCCGCCGTGCCCGGCCACGATGTGCTTGGCGATCGCCAGGCCCAGCCCCGTTCCCTCCGACCGGCGGGCCCGGTCGGCCTTGTAGAACCGCTCGAACAACCGTGGCAGCTCGTCCTCCGCGATCCCGACGCCGGTATCGGTGACCTCGACCAGCAGGAACCTGCCTTCCTGCCGCGCCGTGATCCTGATCTCGCCGCCGGGCGGCGTGAACTTGATGGCGTTGTGGACCAGGTTGAGCAGCACCTGCTCGATCCGGTTGCGATCGGCGAGAACCGGCGGCAGGTCGTCCGGCACGTCGATCACCATCGTGAGCCGCGCCCGATCCACCTGGGACGAGAGCCGCCGGGCGCCCGTACCGATCAGGTCGGCCGGAGCGAGGGGCTCCAGGCGCAGGTTGACCCGTCCGCTCTCCAGCCGCGCCAGGTCCAGCAGCTCGTCGACCAGCAACGCCAGCCGCTCGACCTCGGTCACGATCCGGGCGAGGAAATCCCCCGCGATTCCAGGCTCGTCGATAGCCCCGGCCTCCAGGGTTTCGACCATCGCCCGGATCGACGCCAGCGGTGTCCGCAGCTCGTGCGAGACGTTGGCGACGAACTCTCGCCGCACCTGCTCAAGGCGGCGCAGTTCGGTGACATCGCGCAACACGACTAGCGTCAGCTGATCCTCGTCGTCCACCACCGGCTGGGCGACGGCGTCGATCTGCCGGCGCTCGAAGCCGATCTCGATCCCGTCCTTCCGGGCGATCTGGCCGGTCCGCATCGACAGTCGCTGGAGTTCGCCCAGCTCGTGATCCCGCGTTGCGAAGACGAAGGGGAGCCCGACAACGGAGTCGGTGTCGACGTCCAGCAGCCGACCAGCCGCGGCGTTGGCCCGCAGGACGAGCCCCTCCCGGTCGGTCAGGATCACCCCGTCGGACAAGGTCGACAGTGTGGATTCCAGCTGGGCACGGGCATGTCGTGCAGCGGACAGGACATCGCGCACGTCGAGCGTCAACTGGTTGAGCGCGGTACGGACGGCAGCGATCTCCGCGAACGACGTGGAGCGCAGATCCGCTGCCGGGGCCTGGGGGACGATGCTGGCCATGTGATCACCGATCTGCCGCACGCCATGACCGACCCGCCGGACCAGCGCCCAGGCGGCGAGCGCGATGGCCGCGATGACGATGAGGGCTCCGCCGATTCCCAGCCAGCGGACCTGGGCAATCTCGGACTCGAGTGGTGCAACCGGGTGTCCCACCCGGACGACCAGACCGTCTTCGGCTCCGTCCGGCCCCGGGATGGTCATGACGGCATAGCGCCAGGCTTCCCCCCCGCCGTAGGCAGGTCCTTCGCCGATGGCGCTGCCGTCCCGCAACGCCTCGACGAAGGCGGCGTTCAGGCGAATGCTGGCGACGGTGGTCGGATCGGCGAGCGAGTCCGCGATCACCGTCCCATCGGGCAGAGCGATCGTCAGCCAGGCGTTGGTTGCAGCGGCAAGACCGGCGATGAGGCGACTTGCGGCCGGATCACCTGGAGTGGAATCCAGAGGGGTGCTGGCGGAGACCGCAGCGGCGACCATCCGCGTCTCGTCCTGGACGACGGCGTCGAATCGCTCCCGGTACCCCCGCTCGATGACTCCCCCGAGCACCCATGTCAGCGCTCCGATCAGGAACAGGGCGACCAGGAACACGGGGAGGATGACCTGGCCGGTCAGGGTGCGTGGCAGCCACGGCACGCCGCCCTCGATCTCGACCACGCCGCGCGGGACGTCGACGCCGACCCCGGACCCGGGAACGGGATCGGGAATCGGCGGCAGGTCGCTACTCGTCGTGGACAAAGCGGTATCCGTGACCGCGAACCGTCTCGATCCGCTGCGGTGCGCCCTCGGCCTGCTCGATCTTCTGCCTCAGCCAGCGGATGTGGACATCGACGGTGCGCGTGTCGATCGGGTAGTCGTACCCCCAGACATCCCGGAGCAGCGTCTCGCGGGTGTGGACGATCGACGGCTGCCGGGCGAAGTGCAGCAGCAGGTCGAACTCCTTGGGCTTCAGGACCAGCGCCACCCCGGCCCGCGACGCCTGGCGCCGGAGTGGGTCGATGGTGATGTCGCCAACCGTCACCGGGCCGTCAGCCTCAGTGCCGCTCGGTACAGGGTCGACGCCTGCGCCACCGATTGCCCGCGTCGGCATCCGGGCCCGGCGCAGCATGGCGCGGATCCGGGCGACGAGCTCCCGCAGGGCGAACGGCTTGGGCAGGTAATCATCGGCGCCAAGTTCCAGACCGAGGACGCGGTCGAACTCCTCGCCCCGGGCCGAGAGCAGCAGGATCGGCACGGTCGATTCCGCCCGGAGCGTCCGGCAGACCTGGAAGCCATCCATCGACGGAAGCATGATGTCGAGGACGATCAGGTCGGGCTGCTGGGTCCGGGCGGCCTTGACGGCGGCGGCACCGTCATCGACGGCCATGACCTCGAACCCCTCGCGCCGGAGGTAGTACCCCAGCGTCTCGCGGAGCGTGTCCTCGTCATCGACGACCAGGATCCGGGCGGGCGGTTCCGCGATCGTCGCCACCCGGGCGGAAGCGGCCGAACCAGCTGGCTCAGCCGGACGGCTCTCCGGCGCTGGTCGATCCACGACGGCCCGCTTCCCGGTGCCCTGCTGGAGCCAGCCCGGCGCCACCGTGACACCGGGCGCCGAGCGGACGGGATTACGGTCGTCCGGACGATCGGTGTTCACAATTACGGGACGAGCCTGGGTTCGCTGCATGACCTGTCCCGTCCGCCTGTTCTGTCGCGTCGTGTCGATTGCTGGATTCCTAGTATAGGGCGGTCGTTACGCCGGACCCTGGTTGGCGTTTCGCAGGCCGGATCGACGATCAGTCGGCACCGTGGACCAGCCGGGTCAGGCGCGCCAGGACGTCGGGATCCGTCTCGGGCAGGATGCCATGACCGAGGTTGAAGATGTGACCCGGCCGCCCACCGGCCCGTCGGAGCACGTCGTTCGCGGCCGTGCGGGTGACTTCCCAGCCGCCGAGGAGCAGCGTCGGGTCGAGATTGCCCTGGATGCCCTGCGCGGGTGTCAGCTGGCCCCACGACACATCCAGCGGTTGGCGCCAGTCGACGGACACCATGTCCGGTCCCGCCGCGACGATCTGGGGCAGCAGATGCCCGGTCCCGGTGCTGAAATGGATCGTCGGCGCCAGCCCGCGCAGGGCCGCGAAGATCCGGGCGGTGTACGGCTGGACGTGGGTCGCGTAGGTCTCGCTTCCCACCAGCCCGAGCCATGAATCGAACAGCTGAACGGCATCTGCCCCGGCGGCAACCTGGGCCCGCAGGTAGCGAATGATGACCTCGGTCAGCTTGTCCATCAGCGCGTGCCAGGTGTCCGGGTCGCCGTACATCATCGCCTTGGCGCGCGGGTATTCGCGTGACCCGTGTCCCTCGACCAGGTAGCAGGCCAGCGTGAACGGCGCCCCGCTGAACCCGAGCGAGGCTGCCCGGTCCCCCAGTTCGCGGCGCAGCAGCCGGAGCGCGTCCATGACGTATCCGGTCGCGTCCTCGGCGTCACCGACGATAATCCGATCGACGTCGGCGCGGGTGCGGATGGGATCGTCGATGACCGGTCCCACCTTGGGCTCGATCCGGAAGGGAACCCCCATCCCCTCCAGCGGGAGCATGATGTCGGCGAACAGCACCGCACCGTCCACCCCGAACCGCTCGATCGGCATCAGCGTCGCCTCGACCGCCAGCTCCGGGGTCTTGGCGACCTCCATGAAGGGATGGCGCTCGCGCAGTGCCCGGTACTCCGGGAGGCAGCGCCCGGCCTGCCGCATGAACCAGACAGGCGTCGTATCGACCGGCTCCCGCCGGGCGGCGGCCAGCAGCCGGGCACGGCCGGTCATCGTGGGCTGGACTGCGGGCGTCGGGATGACGGTCATGCGGGTCCTCTCAGGTAGGCCGGACGATCTCGGAGGGCGTCAGCGGGCGGCCAGCCAGGCGGCGGCTTCCCTGGCGTGGTAGGTGATGATCCGGTCGGCGCCGGCCCGCTTCATCGAGGTGAGCAGCTCCAGGGTGACGCGTTCCCCGTCGATCCAGCCCAGCTGTTCGGCGGCCTTGACCATGGCGTACTCGCCGGAGACGTTGTAGGCCACGATCGGGACATCAAACCGGTCCCGGGCCTGGCGGATGATGTCGAGGTACGACAGGGCCGGCTTGGCGATGATCAGGTCGGCGCCCTCCGCCAGATCGGTCTCGATCTCCCGCATCGCCTCGCGGGCGTTGCCCGGGTCCATCTGGTGGGTCCGGCGATCACCGAACGCCGGCGTCGACCCGGCCGCCTCCCGGAAGGGTCCGTAGAAGCCGCTGGCGTACTTGGCGGCATACGACATCACCGGGACCTCGGTGTGGCCGGCCGCGTCCAGCGCCGCCCGGATCACCGCGACCCGCCCGTCCATCATGTCCGACGGCGCGACGATGTCGGCACCGGCCTCAGCGTGACTCACGGCTGTCCGGGCCAGCAGCGGCAGGGTCAGATCGTTGTCGACGTGGCCGTCGACGAGGATGCCGCAGTGACCATGGTCGGTGTATTCGCAATTGCAGACGTCGGTGATGACGACCATCTCCGGCGCGTGCCGCTTGATCAGGCGCGTGGCCTGCTGCACTACGCCGTCCGGATCGTAGGCGCCGCTGGCTAGGTCATCCTTGTGGTCGGGGATGCCGAACAGCAGCACCGCGCCGATGCCAAGTCGCTGGAGCTCGTCGAGTTCGCCGGGCAGCAGGTCGATCGAGAGCTGGAACTGCCCCGGCATCGACGAGATCTCGTGGCGTCGTCCCTCCCCCTCGGTGATGAACAGCGGGAAGATGAAATCGGCGGCGGACAGCGAGGTCTCCCGGACCAGCGCCCGGACGCCGGCGGAGCGACGCAGCCGGCGATGGCGATCGAAGGGGACCGTTGCGGAGTTGATTGCGGTGGCGAGGGTCATCGAAGGTCTCCGGGGTGGTCCGGGCGGTCAGTCCCGTCGGGACCGGGGTCGGCGTCGAATTCGACGTCAGGGTCGTTCGGCCATTGGGGTGTGAAGGTCGCCATGGCCGGGAACAGGTGGTTGAGTGCGGCCACCATCCCCGCATCGGACGGCTCGTCGGCGACGGCCCCGACGGCCAGGCCCAGCTCCCGGACCCGGGCCGCCGTGGTCTCGCCGATGCAGATGGCGGGGATGTCGTCGAGTGCGGCGCGATCCCGCCCGAGCAGGGTGACGAGATGATCGGCGGCCGATGGCGACGCGAAGGTCAGCGCGTGGATGCCGCCCTCCGTGATCATCCGTCGCTCCGGGATACCGAGACGGTCGGGTGGGGCCACCCGGTAGACGACGGTCGTCGTCACCTCGGCACCCAGCGACCGCAGCCCCTCGGCCAGGTCCGGGCGCGCCAGGTCTCCCTGCGGCAGCCAGACCCGCTGACCCGCGAGCCCCTGCCGGGACAACACTTCGACGAGCCCGGTCGCGTCCGATCGCTCCGCGACCAGATCCACATCCACCCCAAGATCGAGCAGGCGGGCGGCGGTCCCCGGACCTACGGCGGCGACCCTGACGTCGCCGAGCAGATCGCCCGGATCCTCGGCGAACCGCGACTCGGGGAGGGTGGCCACGATGCCGAGCGGCCCGTTGCCCGACGAGAACACGACCCAGTCGAACGCCCCGGCCTCGAGCTGCGCCAGCGCGTGCCCGGTCGCCGCGGGGTCTCCGGGACCGACCAGCAGCATCGGCGTCAGGACCGGCTCGTACCCGGCGACGGTCAGCGCCTCGGCGAAGTCGATCGCCTGCGCGTCCGGCCGGGTGACGAGAATGTTCGGCACCGCCCGGCCAGCCCGGACCTCCGCGGCGTACGCAGCCCACTCGACGGTCTGGTCCGGCTCGGCCAGGTCCGCCGCGACCTCGGCCGCATGGTCTTCCTCGTCCTCCTGGTCCAGATTGACCGTTGCCCAGCGCGCGGCGGTCAGGTCCTCGTCGGCGATCATCGCGCGCAATCGGACCGTCCCGTCGACGAGGTTGGCGTGGGCCCCGATCGGCGTCGTGCAGCCGGCCCCGAGGGCGCGCAGAAAGGCACGCTCGGCGCGGACGCACCGCGACACGTCGCCATCGTCCAGCGCGGCGACCACCGACGTTGTCTCCTCGTCGCCCGCCCGGACTTCCAGGGCGAGCGCGGCCTGCGCAGGCGCGGGGACGAACGTGTCCAGCGGCAGGTACTCGCTGATCCGGTCCTGCCAGCCCATCCGGTGTAATCCGGCCGCGGCGAGGATCACGGCATCCAGGTCCCCGTCCGTCGCCCGCCGGATCCGGGTGTCGATGTTGCCGCGCAGATCGACGATGGCGAGGTCCGGTCGGACCGAGCGCGCCTGGGCGATCCGGCGCCGGGACGACGTCCCGACGGTCGCGCCGTGCGGGAGCTCGGCCAGTCCGGCTCCGGTCTTCGAGACCAGGACATCCCGGGGATCCTGGCGGGAGAGGAAGGCGACCAGCGTCAGTCCTTCGGCCTTGGTACTCGGCAAGTCCTTGGCGGAGTGAACCGCGACGTCGATCTCTCTACGCACCAGCGCGACCTGCAGGGCGGAGGTGAAAACCCCCTGCCCACCGATCTGTGCCAGCGGCGAGATCCGGTCGGCGTCGCCCTGGGTCTGGATGATGATCCGCTCGGTGGCGTGACCGTGGTCGGCCAGCATCCCGGCGACGAGGTCGGCCTGGGCAAGGGCGAGGGCGGAACCGCGGGTACCGATTCGAATGACACCGGGGGACGAAGGGGGATGGGAATCAGCGGGGGGCCTGGCGCTCAAGGCGACGACTTTCTCTGGGCAGAACGGCTGGCAGAGGTGCCAGCGATGTCCCGGTTATGGTAGGGTCCGGTCCAGATGCTGTCACGCGGCGTGCGGGCCCGGTGCCCGATCGCCACCACTGGCAGGCCCGTACCGGTCAGAGCGGAGCGCCATGGCACTGCCATTGGCACCCCCGCCTACGAGTGATTCTGTGGTACCATATGCCGTCGCGGGCGCCGAGGCGTCCCGTTTTGTGTGCCCGCCGCACCCGGGTCAGGGGCTGGCGGGTACGGGCAACCGTGCCAGCCTGTCCCGACGAGTCCGAGTCCGAAAGTGACGACCAATATGAGTGATTCGACGAAGGAAACCCCGGAGACCCAGAACCCGGTCGCCCCGGAAGCGGCCCCCGAGGTCGGCGACGCCGAGGCCACGGGCGTCGCCCCTGTCGTTGCCGCCTCCGCCGACGACAACGTCGCCGATGCCGAGCCGGTCCTCGCGACCGCGGCCGCGCCGGAGCCGGTCGAGCCCGGGTCTGGCACGACCGATGCACCGGTCATGGCTGGCGCGGCCTCCGCGACGACCACTGGCCGTCGCAAGCGGGAAGAGCGCCCGAAGCGCGGCCCGGTGCGTCCGGCCGGCCCGGCGCCGCTCAGCCACTTCGCCGTGGTCGAGACCGGTGGCAAGCAGTACCGCGTCTCCGTCGGTGACACCATCGCCGTCGAGCGCCTGATGGGCGAAGCCGGCGAGCAGATCACCCTCGACCGCGTCCTGATGGTCGGTGGCAACGGCGAGCCGCAGATCGGCGCGCCGGTCGTCGAAGGCGCCAGCGTCACGGCCACGATCGAGTCCCAGTACCGGGGCGAGAAGATCGTCGTCTTCAAGTTCAAGCCGAAGAAGCGCTATCGCCGCCGGACGGGTCACCGCCAGGAGCTGACCCGGCTCGCGATCACCGGCATCAGCGCTTAGTCAGCGGCCAGGCTCCGGCCTGCACGACGGGGCAACCCGGGGAGTACCCACCATGGCTCACAAGAAGGGTGCTGGTAGCACGCGGAACGGTCGCGACAGCGAGGCCAAACGACTTGGCGTCAAGCGCGGCGACGGTCAGCTCGTCAACACGGGCACCATCATCGTCCGCCAGCGCGGCACCGAGTTCCACGTTGGCAACAACGTCGGCATCGGCAAGGACCACACGATCTTCGCCAAGATCGACGGGGTCGTTCGCTTCGAGCCGATCAGCCGCTATCGCCGGCGTATCAGCGTCTACCCGCCCGAGGTCTATCCGATCGGCGGCGCCCGTGAACTGACCATGACCCTGGGCGAGGCCCGGCGGTTCGTCGCTGGCGCGGCTCCGGTCGAGCAGATCGCGGCCGACTAGTCATACGGGCAGGGATACCGGGTCGCAGCACAAGCTGAGATCCGGTATCATTATGTCCATAAGGGCCGCCCGGAGTCCGGTTCCGGGCGGTTCTCATCGTGTGCGGGCTGGATGGCAATCAGTCCGCGATACACCGAGAGGTTACAGCCATGAAGACGGGTATCCACCCCAACTACCAGATGGCGACCGTGACGTGCGCCTGCGGGAACACCTTCGAGACCCGCTCGACGCGCCGCGAGATCCGCACCGACATCTGTGGCGTCTGCCACCCCTTCTACACGGGCGAGCAGCGCATCATCGACACGGCCGGCCAGGTCGAGCGCTTTATGAAGCGCATGGAGGCCAGTCAGACCGCCAGCACCCGCCCGTCCAAGCGGCAGGCTCGCCTGCAGGTTCGCTCGGCCGCCGCGGCCGAAGAGCAGGCACGGCAGCGTGAGGCGCAGGCCCGCGAGCGCGAGGCCGCCGCGGCCGCCCGCCGCGAGCAGCGCGCCGCTGAGGAGGCCCAGGCTGCCGCCAACGGCGAGACCCAGGCGGAGTCCGTCGCCGAGACCGAGGCCCCAGAGGCCCGGGAGCAGGCTGAGGCCTAGTCCTCATCTGACGTCGATCAACGCGAGAGGGCCGGTGAGCGCAATGCTCACCGGCCCTTTCGCTTTGTCGCGTACTCGCCGTGATCAGCATCCCGGATAGGGAAAGGACTTTCGGGCTGATGGTACCGCGACTGTCCACGCCGAGCGCCAAGACCAGGCCCGGCAGAACGGACACCAACGTCCGCGCCCGGTCCTCCCTACCCCGCCGGTTCGCGCTCCACCCCACCTGACACCGATCGCCTGGCCGGGCTGAGCCGGACTCCGCCCATCAGCAGCGCTGAGATCAGCACGACGGCGAACCCGACGAATGTCCCGACCGCCAATGGCTCCCCGAGCAGCAGCGCACCCCAGAGCACGCCGAACGCGGGAGTCAGGTAGGTCGCGATATTGGCCCGGAAGGCACCGATACGCCCCATGAGCCGAAAGAACAGCAGATAGGCCAACCCGGTCGAGAACAGACCGAGGGCGACCAATGACAGGACGGGCGGCAGCGTGGGGGGCTCCGTGGGCAGGGTCACCAGCGCGAACGGCAGCAGGACCGCTCCGGCGACCAGCTGCTGCATGACCGGGATCGCCATGCCCCCCGGCGTCCGCCGGAGCAGGCGGGCCGAGTAGTGCGTCGTGAAGCCGTAGCAGAGCGCCGCTCCGGCGACGGCCAGGATCGACAGCACGACGCCGACATCGATGGTCAGTGGCGTCCAGCCGACCAGCATGATCACCCCCGCGAACCCCGTTACTGTCCCGATGAGCTGCCGAGGCGAAAGCGGCTCTCGCAGCCAAACCCAGCCGACCAGGGCCGCGAAGATCGGCGTCGTCGCGATCAGGACCGAAGCGACCGAGGCCGGGAGATGGATCGCCGCCGCCGAGATCAGCGCGAAGGGCACGGCCGTCCCGATCGTGCCAAGGAGCAGGTAGGGTCGCCATCGCTCGCGCAGCCGCATCGGAACGCCCCGCCGTGCGGCCACGAGCAGCAGCAACCCACCCCCGAGGATGACCCGGACGTCCGCGACCGGCAGCGCGTTGAGTGCCGGAGACGCAATCCGCATGAACAGGAACGATCCGCCCCAGAGTGCGCCAAGGACCAGTAATCCGGCGATATCGATGGCGCGCATTCCGACCCTCTCGCCGGTCCGGTCGGGACTATCCCGCAGACCGATCGCGTATCCTTGCCGCCATCCTGGACGCACCGACCGCGCCCTCTCCCCTTCGCCCAGCGAGAACGCCGCCCGATGACCGCCGCACCGCCGAACGAGAAGCCCGATTTCATGGATTCCGGCGAGGTGCCGTGCAGTTACCACCGCGACGTGATGACCCGCCTGCGCTGCTCGCGTTGCGCCAAGCCGATCTGCCCGAAGGAAGCCGTGCGCACCCCGGTTGGCCTGCGCTGCCCGGACTGCGCCGGCGTGCGCGGCCTGCCTACCTACCGGACGCCGACGACCTCGATCGCCCGGGCGGTCGGGCTCGGGCTCGCCGTCGCGGTGGTAGTCGGTGTGGCCTGGGGCTTCTTCAGCGAATGGCAATTCTACTTCGCGATGCTGCTCGGGTTCGGCGCCGTCGAGACGATGGCTCGCGCCGCCCAGTACAAGCGGGGCCGGGATCTTCAGCTCGCGGCCTTCGCCGTCGTACTCGTCGGGATCGTCCTCAGCCGCGTCATCCTGTCATGGCGCTATGACATCCCGTTCAGCGAGATCAATCAGCTCGGCGATTACGCGACGTACTTCCTCCAGCTCCGCCTGATCCCGGATCTGGTCTACCTCCTGATTCCGTTCCTGGTCGCCTGGTACCGGTTCCGGTGAGCCGCACGCCGGCCCCGGCCGGTGCGCGGACCGGGGTACCGTCCGATCAAACGGCCGAAGCGCTCCCCGCCGCACCGGCCGACGGCTCGTCACCTGCGCCGGGTGAAGGTCCGACGCCGCTTCCCGAATCCCCGGACCGGTCGGCTCCGCCCGGGCGCCTGCTCAGCCTCGCCCTGATCCTGATGGTTGGCACGGCGCTGAGCCGCGTCCTTGGACTGGTCCGCGAGTCCGTCATGTCCTCGCGCTTCGGGACTGGCGGCGAGACCGACGCCTTCGTCCTTGCCGACAACGTCCAGAGCACGATCTTCGAACTGACCAGCAACGGCGTGCTGCAGGCGGCGATGATCCCGGCGCTCGCCGGTCTGGCCGTCGCGGGCAGCGGCGCACTCGGCGAGGTGCGCCGGGCGATGGGCGCCCTGCTGACCCTGATCCTGGCTGGCACGCTGACCATGACCGTCCTCGGGATAGTCTTCGCTCCCCAGGTCGTCGAGTTGCTGACCGGGCTGTTCGATGTCGGCACACCGCCCGACGCTACGACGCGATCGCTGGCCGTGGACCTCGTCCGCTGGATCCTGCCTGCGATCCCGCTGCTCGGCGTCGCGTCGGTGATGATGGCTGGCCTCCACGCGGTCGGGCGCCCCGCCGCGCCGGCCTTTGGCTCCGCCACCCGCAACCTGATCTTCATCGCGGCGACGATCGCGCTCTCGGCCCCGTTCGGGGTTCGAGCCCTGGCGATCGGCACGGTCCTCGGCGCGCTCGGGATCGTGCTGCTTCAACTGCCCGCGCTCGTCCGGGCCGGCATCCTGGTGTTGCCGAATGGCTCACTCGGCCACCCCGCCGTTGGCACCGTGATCCGCCTGAGTATCCCCGTCACGGCCAGCCTCGTCGTCACGACGGCCGTCCTGATCGTCGACCGCAACCTGGCGACGGGTGTGTCCGATGGCACCGTCACGTCGATGCGCTACGCGACGACGCTCGTCCAGACGGTCCTCGGGCTGGTCGCGGCGGCAGTCGCCCTGGCGGCGTTGCCCTCCCTCTCCCGCAACTTCGAGGAGGGGGACCGTGCCGCTTTCGCCCGGACGCTCCGCCGGGCCCTGACTTTCGTGACGATCCTGATCATCCCGGTCACCATCGGTCTGGCCGCGCTGGCAGAGACCGTGTCGCGGCTGGTCTTCCAGCACGGCGACAACACGCCGGACGCGGTCGACCAGGTCCGGATCGCGCTGCTCGGCTACCTGCCGGGAACGCTGGCCGCCGGCTACGCGCAGGTGCTGCTGTTCGCCTTCTACGCCCGGAAGAACACGGTCACCCCGTTCCTGATCGGGGTGGTCGCCGCGCTGGGCTACGGTGCGGTCGCATTTGCCACCGTCGATCGCTACGGGATGACCGGCCTGGTCGTCGCCAACTCGGTCCAGTGGGCCCTGACCGCGGCCGGGGCGCTCGTCATTAGCCACGGTGTTTTCGGCAGCCTGCGGGTGATGCCGTGGCGCGAGATCGCCACCTGCGGGGCCGGTGGGCTCCTCGTTGCCGGGATCGCGCTCGTCGTTGATCGGTCACTGGGGGCCGGCGCGGCAGATGCGTCGATCGCCACCCGACTCCTGAGCGTCGTGGTCGCGCTCGCCGTGGGGCTGATCCTGTACCCGGCGGTGCTTACCGTCGCGTCGCGACAGGGCTGGGCGACGTTCGAAGTCCCCGACCGCCTCCGCGCGATAATCTCCCGTTCTGCCTAGAGCCAGGAACCGGGCGCCGGGCATGAACCCAACTTGACCCCACTGATTGTGTCTGGATGCGACGGGGATCCCGGTAGCGAGGTTCACCGGCCCGGGACGAGCGACGTCCCCCCTGTTTTCACAGGGGGGACGTCGTCTGCGACCTCTTGCCGGGACAGCCGTCCCTACTCTTCCTTGCCCGTCCTGCTCGCGTCACGGATCAGGTCGACCACGCCCGCGTCCGCAAGGGTCGTCGTGTCGCCCAGCGGCCGGTCGGCGGCGATATCCCGCAGCAGGCGGCGCATGATCTTGCCGGAGCGGGTCTTGGGCAGGTCGGGCGTGAAAGTGACGTTCTTGGGCCGCGCGATCGCACCGATCTTCATCGCGACATGCTGCCGGAGCGTCTCACCGAACTCGCGGCTGACGTCGCTGCCGTCCCGCAGCGTCACGAACGCCACCGGCGCTTCACCTGACAGCGGGTCCGGCACGCCGACGACCGCGGCCTCGGCGACCGCCTCGTGGCTCACCAGCGCGCTCTCGATCTCCGTGGTGCTCAAGCGGTGACCGGAGACGTTCATCACGTCGTCGACCCGGCCCAGCAGCCAGGTGTAACCGTCGGCGTCGAAGCGGGCGCCATCGCCCGGGAAATACCGACCGGGGAACCGGGACCAGTACGTCTCCCGGTAGCGCTCCGGGTCGCCGTAGATCCCGCGCAGCATCGACGGCCACGGCTTGTTGATCACGAGGAAGCCGCCCTCGCCGGGCCCGACCTCGTTGCCGTCGTTGTCGACGATGGCCGCGTCGATGCCCGGCAACGCGACGGTGGATGAACCCGGCTTGAGATCGGTCAGGCCCGGCAGCGGGCTGATCATGATCGCGCCGGTCTCGGTCTGCCACCACGTGTCCACGATCGGCGCGCGATCGCCTCCGATGTGGTGGTGGTACCAGATCCACGCCTCGGGGTTGATCGGCTCGCCAACCGACCCCAGCAGGCGAAGCGTGGAGAGATCGTGGGCGGCGGCGTACTGCTCGCCCCACTTCATGTGGGCCCGGATGGCCGTCGGCGCCGCGTAGAGCACCGTGACCTTGTATCGCTCGACGATGTCCCACCAGCGGCCCGGATCCGGCGTGTCCGGCGCGCCCTCGTAGAGCACCCCCGTCGTCGCGTTGGCCAGTGGGCCGTAGACGATGTAGCTGTGCCCGGTCACCCAGCCGATGTCGGCGGCGCACCAGTAGACGTCGTCATCCTTGATGTCGAACACCGACCGGAACGTCGAGGCGACGCCGGTCAGGTAGCCACCAGTCGTGTGGACGATGCCCTTGGGCCGTGCCGTCGTCCCGGAGGTGTAGAGCAGGTAGAGCAGGTCCTCGCTCTCCATCGGCTCTGCCGGGCATTCGGCCGGTTGGCCCGGGACGATGTCCGCCCACCAGACGTCGCGCCCATCGGTCATCGCGACGTCCTGGCCGGTCCGCTTCGCGACGAGGACGTGCTTCGCGGTCGGGCAGGCCCCGTCGGCGAGCGCCGCGTCCACCTGGTTCTTGAGGGCGACCGCCTTGCCCCGCCGGTACCCACCATTGGCCGTGATGACCACCGTCGCGCCGGCGTCGTTGATCCGGTCCCGCAGCGCGTCGGACGAGAACCCGCCGAAGACGACCGTGTGCGGAGCGCCGATCCGGGCGCAGGCCAGGACCGCGACCGGTAGCTCGACGATCATCGGCATATAGATCGCGACCCGGTCGCCCTTCCTGACGCCCAGTGACTTCAGCGCGTTGGCGCACTGCTGGACCTCGGTGAGCAGCTCCGCGAAGGTGACCGTGCGGCGGTCCCCCGGCTCGCCCTCCCAGTAGTAGGCGACCTTGTCGCCCAGCCCGTTGGCGACGTGGCGATCCAGGCAGTTATAGGCGACGTTGATCTGGCCGCCGTCGAACCAGCGAGCGAAGGGCTCCTGCCAGTCGAGGACCGTGTCCCAAGGGCGGAACCAGTCCAGCTGGCCGGCCTGCTCGGCCCACCACGCTTCCGGGTCGGCCTTCGCCCGGTCGTACTCCGCGGGATCGGAGACGTTGGCGGTTGCCCGGAACGCCTCGGACGCAGGGAACACCCGGTCCTCGGTCGCCAGCGACTCGATCACGTGGCCCCCTCCGGCGCCGGCGGCTCCGTCGGCCGTCCCCATCACATGCTCACGTCGCATCGGTAGCCCCCTCGCTGTGGAACTGATTCATGACCGGAAAGAGTATCCATCACCCGGGCCGTGCGCCTGTAGTGAGAATGGCTCACCCGTTAAGGTTCTGTATCGCATGATGGTGCCGGTGCCTGCCCCGCTGTCGCGGAACCCAGGCCGGCGCAAGATACCCGACAAGGAGGAACCGCGAATGGACGCTGTCCACGCCACGGTCGGCACGATCGTGATCCTGGCATTCGCGATCAACGTGATCGTCTATCTCGTCCAGTTGATCAGCCGGCCAATCCCCGCCGCCCGGTACGTGTCCTACGCGGCAGCGGCGGCCATCAGCGTCCAGGTCCTGCTCGGGATCACCCTGCTGATCCAGGGACACGTCAATCTGACCATCCACTACGTCGTCGGACTGCTGACGCTGATCCCGGTCGGGATCGAGCACAGCATGGCCAAGCGAGGGCGAACCCCGCGGGCCCGGATCGGCGCGAGTGCGCTCGCCGCGACCGGGACCCTCGTGCTGGCGGTCCTCGCCTATCTCATCGGCCAGGGGACCATCGGCTAGCACGGACGGTCAATCAACGAGCGATGTGAGCCCGGCGCCATTGCCGGGCCCGCGTCAGCTTACGCCTTGCCGCCCTGCACGCTGGTGCCGGTTCGGGCTTGACGCTGCATCAGTCGCTCCGCGACAGTCATCTCGTTGCCGTCCTCGAGCATGTCGTCGACTTCGTCGTCGTCGAGCGCCTCCGTGGACGGATGCGCTTCGTGCTCCGGCAGGATCCAGCTTGTCGTCGGCTTGATGATCCAGGGCATGACGAAGGTCTCCGTGGAGCGGACACCGTCAATCTTGGACAGCTTCTCGGTCAGCAAGCCGACCAGGTCCTCCTGGGATTCAACCACGACGTGGATCATGATGTCGAAATTACCTGTCAGGAACGCGGCGAACGTGATCTCGTTCATCGCTCGCAACTGATCGGCAATCTCGTTCAGGCGGTGCAGATCGACCTTGAGCCCGATCATGGCCCGGAGGTCGTAACCCAGCTTGGCGGGCTCGGCGACCATCGCGAACTCGATCACCCCGCGCTGCTGAAGCCGATCCATCCGGCGACGAACCGTCGACTCGGGGGTCCCGGTCGCGCGACTTAGTTCGGCGTAGGACATCCGGGCATTGCCCTGCAGCAGGCGGATGATCGCCCGGTCGGTATCGTTGACGAGACGTGCCATGTAGGGAGACCTCTCACGGTATCAGCCATCGGCGATGGCGGAGGATGGATGCAGGACGACGGGGCGTGGATCGCCATACGGCTCGGTCCACCGTTCGCCCGTGGCCAGCGATGTCTGGAGATTGCATGATTGGCTGCCGAGGCGGCGCAGGTTCAGCCGCGCTTCAGCGCCTGTGACATCACACCATTCCGGCGAAATGCAGCGCGGATGGTATCAGGAACACGCCAATTCCGCCATAGTTAACGATACATGTAGCCATACATCAGGGGGACATCGTTGGGGACACGGTGGATGAATGTCTTGACTATACTGCCTGCTAGGTGTACGTACATAGTGTACGGTTAGTCGGCGCCGGGCTGTCCGGCGATGCGGTCGTTCGCCTCGTCGGCTGGAAGCTGGAGCGCGTTTGTCGCCGCGCTGACTTTGCGACTCGTCCCGGGCAGCCGGGATGACGAAGCCGGATCGACCGGCGGCACATGGATCCGGAAGCGGAATCGAAACGAGAGGCTACCTTGATGACGCGTTGGCTCGCTGGACCGGTCGTGGTCGCAATCGTCATGGCAATGATGTCGGCGATCCTGGCCGGTACCCCTGTTGCCGCCAGCAGCAGGACGGTGGATGCCTGGGTAACGGTACGGAGCGCCAGTCCAGGCGTGGGGTGCTCGATCCCGGTCGCGATCGAAGTCCGCGCCGGCGGCAATCCCATCGAGGGCGTGGACGTCCTCGGTGGCCTGGTCGTCGACGGCCAGGTGCAGAGCTCGGACCGGGCCGTCACGGCGGCGGACGGGATCGGCTTCCTCGATGTCGCCTCTGCCGACGCACCGGCCACCGGGAAAGCGCGCATCGAGGTCAACCTCAACGGCGTCTACATCGGGGCAGTGGCGGTGACGCTCGTCCCGGGTGGCGACTGCGCGAGCACGGCGTCGGTTCTGAGTGCCACCGCGACCATCGGATCGCAGGCGACCACCGCGCCCGTGACCGCCGCACCAGAGACGGCACCCGCCCCCGCGTCGACTGCCGGGACAGGCGCGATGATCCCGGTTCCGACCTACGTCCAGCAGCGCAACCTCAGTTGTGAGTACGCCTCGCTCCAGATCGCGACCGGCGCGTACGGCAGCCCGGTGAGCGAGTACAACTTCGACGCGCCGGTGGGCCTCGCGGCCGACCCCCACGTCGGCTACCGGGGCGACATCACCGGATGGTGGGGCAACACGACGGATTACGGTGTTTACGCCGAGCCCCTCGCCGCGGTCCTGCCCCAGTTCGGCTTCCGTGGCGAGACGTTCTACGGTGTGGGCAACGCCGCGGCGCTGACCAACCGGCTGGATGCGGGACTGCCGACGCTGGTCTGGCTGGGCCTGTGGGGTGACACCGGCTTCTATGAGTACGGCGCGGACGGCTCCCGCTACCTGCTCGTCCCGGGTGCCCACGTCGTGGTCGCCTACGGATACGACCAGGCGGGCGTCTACGTCTCCGACCCGGCTGTCGGTGCCAGCCGCTTCTACTCGTGGGACTCGTTCATGGCCGCCTGGAACGTCTTCGACGGCATGGGCCTGGCCGTGTCGCCACTGTAGCCCGGCCAACCAGTCAGTCCTGATATGTGCGAACGGCCCGGGACCATCCACCCGGGCCGTTGCCATTGCCCATCAGACCGTTTCGTGGTTGGCTGATAGCTGAAGGCACCGGCAACCACGGCCGCGCGGGCAACGGGCCCCGGCGCAGACCACGAGGAGCGATGACCAGATGAGCGACAGCACCGCCCGACCGACGGTCGGCTTCATCGGACTGGGAATCATGGGCCGGCCGATGGTCCGGAACCTTGCCGCGGCCGGTTTCGAGCTGGTCGTCCACAACCGCAGCCGGGGTCCGGTCGATGAGCTGGCCGGCGAACTGAACAGCGTCTCGGCCGGAAGCTCACCTGCGGACGTCACCAGCCGGACGGACATCGTGATCACGATGCTGCCGGACACCCCGGACGTGGAGAAGGTGATCGCCGGCGAGCAGGGCGTCCTCTCAGCCGTCAAGCCCGGCCAGCTGGTGATCGACATGAGCACCATCTCGCCGGACGTCACGATCGCGCTCGGAGAGAAGCTGCGAGAGGCTGGAGCCTCCCTGCTGGATGCCCCGGTGAGCGGCGGTGAGAAGGGCGCCATCGATGCCGTCCTGAGCATCATGGCCGGCGGCTCCGAGGAGGACTTCGCCCGCGCCCAACCCCTGTTCGCCGCGATGGGCAAGACCATCGTCCACGTTGGCGGGCCGGGCGCGGGGCAGACCGTCAAGATGTGCAACCAGATCGCAGTGGCCATCAACATCGCCGGCGTGAGCGAAGCGCTGATGCTTGGCGCGCGGGCGGGCGTGGACCCGAGCAAGGTCGCCCAGGTGCTGGCCGGCGGCCTGGCCGGCAGCCGGGTGATGGACCTGAAGTCGCAGGCGATGATCGACCACCAGTTCGCCCCGGGATTCCGGGTGGAACTGCACCGCAAGGACCTGCGCATCGCTCGCGGCGCCGCCGCCCAGCGCAGTCTGTCGCTGCCGGTCGCCTCGCTGGTCACGGAACTGTTCGAGTCGCTGGCGGCGAATGGGGGCGACACGCTGGATCACTCGGCGCTCGTCTCCGTCTATGAACGCCTGGCCGGGTTCCAGCTCGGCGACGACGTCCCGTAGGGCCGATTGCCGCAATGCCAGCGACCTCCCGGCGAACCATGGCGCCCATCGTGCCAACGAAGCCTGAACCGTCCGTACTCGATGTGTGACCTCGTCCCAGGGAGAGAATCACGCGTGCCTGCACCATTCGTCGAAGAGATCTACACCGCGAACGTCACTGTCGAAGGCGGGCGTGAAGGCCGCGCCCGCAATGCCGACGGCACGCTCGACCTCCAGCTCGTCACGCCGGGCGACGACGAGACCACGACCATCGGCACCAACCCGGAAGAGCTGTTCGCCGCCGGCTACGCGGCCTGCTTCCAGAGCGCGCTTGGACTGGTCGCGAGCGCCGAAGAGATCGACACATCGGCGTCCCGGATCGACGCATCAGTCACACTGGGCAAGGATGCCGACGAGCACTACGACCTTGCTGTCACGCTCCGGTTGACGATCCCGGGCGTCGACGCTGCTACGGCCCGTCGCCTCGTCGAGGCCGCCCACCAGATCTGCCCCTACTCCCGCGCGACCCGCGGCAACATCGATGTCCAACTCGACGTGGTGACCAACTGATCCGCGTTCACTGATCGTCTAAACAGGAGGACCAACCCCATGCCGAAGAACTTGGCTCTCGGGATCGACTACGGTGGGACCAAGATCCTCGCCGCGGTCGTCGACATCGACTCGGGGAAGGTCCTCGGATCCGCCAAGAAGCGGTCCAAGGCGCTAGACACCTCCGACGATCTGCTCAGGCGCCTCTACGACCTCGGGGACGGTGCGCTGAAGGACGCCGGGGTCACGAGCGCTGATCTCCGCGGCATTGGCATCGGGATCGCCGGTCAGGTGGACGCCGACCGGGGGATCCTGCTGGGTACGCCCAATCTCAGCCAGGCGACCGTCGACCTGCCCCTCGCCGACCAGATCACGAAGCACTTCGGCGTCCGGACCGCGCTCCGGAACGATGTCCAGATCGCGGCGGCCGGCGAGCTCGCCTTCGGTGCCGGGGTCGGCGTCTCCGACTTCCTCTGCATCTTCGTGGGGACCGGGATCGGCGGCGCGATCGTCCGGGACGGGCACTTGGTGACTGGTGCATCGGCGACGGCCGGTGAGATCGGCCACCTCGTCATCCAGGCCGACGGGCGGCTCTGTGGGTGCGGCGGCCGTGGCCACCTCGAAGCCTATGCTTCGCGGACGGCCATTACGAGATCGCTCCTGGGCGATCTCAAGCGCGGCCAGCAGTCGGTGCTGACCGACCTGTTGCCATCGATCTCCGACGACGAGCCCGGCGGGACGGCCATCCGGTCGGGCATCCTGGCCAAGGCGGTGGCCGCCGACGACACCCTCGTCACGGAGACCATCATCCGGGCCGGCAACTATCTCGGGCTCGGGATGGCGTCAGCGATCAACCTGCTCAATTCCAGCCGGATCATCCTCGGCGGCGGCGTGATCGAAGCCGTGGATCGTCTGTTCGAAGTCGCCAGCCGGGTAGCCCGGCGCGAGGCGCTCCCGGTAGCCGGGAGGAGTGTCGAAATCGTCAAGGCGACACTGGGAGACAATGCCGGGGTGATCGGCGCGGCCCTGATCGGCGCCGAGCGGGCCTGACTTCCCGCGGCTGACATGACACCTGTTCAACCCGGACAGGTCCGCGTGAGGCACTGCCAATATGCCGTGCTAGACTCGCGGACACCGGGTGCAATGCCCTTTTTTGTCGTCACCCCGGAAGCGATCCGGGCTGATCGCCTCGGGCCCAAGCCGGATCGATCGGGGCTGTGGTTTCGGGACAATCGAGAGATGGGGCGAAACGACGTGGGTCCCGGACGAATGATCGATAGTCAGGTGATGGTGTGGACAACCGGATGCAGATGAGCGGCGAGGGCCCGGACCGGCGCCCCCAGCGATCCTACCGTTCGGCACCGGGACCCGGCCGAACGGTTCCGGGTCGGTCGATGCGTCCCGGCGACGGGCCGGGCAACTCCGGGGTACCTGGTGGTATCCCCGGCGAAGTAGCCGTCTTCGTCGATTTCGAGAACATCCGGTACTCGACCATCAACAGCTACGGCCGGGAGCCGGATCCGCTGGCCTGGCGCGACAAGGCGCTGAAGTACGGTCTGATGTCGGTTGCCCGGGCATACGCCGATTTCGACCAGCACCCCATGCAGGTTCGTACCCGGCTCGATGTCGCCGGCTTCGAGGCGCAGCACTACCCATCCAAGCGCACGACGGACAGCGCCGGTCGGGAGAAGATCGAGTCGCGGTCGGACCTCAACTTCACGATTGACATCATCAATGTCGCGCTGACCCGCCCCGACATCCGGACGTTCCTGTTGTTTACCGGTGACAAGGATTTCATCCGGCTCGTCACCACCCTGCGGAACCGCCTCGGCAAGCGCATCGTGATCTGCGGCGTGCCTGGCTCCGTCAGCCCGGATCTCGTCGCGGCCGCTGGTGAGGAAGACCCGCTCCAGATCGCCCAGTCGGCGGAGGCCGATGCCGATGTGATCCGGGCGATCGCGTCGTACATCGATCAGCTTCACGACGGCTTCGTCCCGACCCAGAGCCACATGAGCAGGACGCTCTGGCGCTTCCTCGACCGGGCAATCATGCCGTCCGAGCATATCGAGGCCAAGGTCATGGAATTCCTCCGCAAGGGGGTGCTGACCAAGCGACCGACGATCAACGGGCAGGGGCAGGAGCTCGTCACGACCGAGCTCAACCTCAATCATCCTCTCGTTCAGGAAGCCCTCGGCGTGGAGCCGGAGACGTTCGAGGACGACGCCGAACCGTACGAGGAGTTCCCGGACGGCGACGACAACGCATACGACCCGGCTCCGCCGCCCCAGACGTACGCCACCCGGGGATACGCCGATCCGTCCTATCGCCAGCCCTACGGTGACGTTCAGAGCTTCTCCGCGCCGGACGCAGGGCTGGTCGGTCCTGACGATGTTCAGGATGACGATTACGAGGACGACGATCCGGACGGACCGGCTCAGCCGTACCGCGGCGACGAAACCGACGAGTCGACCGGCATAGAACTGGACCGGCCACGCGAGCTCCACGACTGAACGACCGCGCACGTGGACATGACGACGCCCCGGCCGAGTTGCGGCCGGGGCGTCGTCATGTCCGAGAAAATCAGCTCTACCGTCCGGTTCGGTTCCCGATCATTCGCCCTACCTGGCCCATCGCGGTGTCCAGCAGGCCCGCTCGTCGCTCACCGGCATCATCCGCGGCGATCAGGTCATCGACGATCTTCGCCGACGACAGCACCCCGGGCAGGCCGGCGCCGGGATGGGTGCCCGCGCCAGCGAAGAACAGGTTGGGCAACTCCTCGCTCCGGTTATGGGGCCGGAACCAGGCGGACTGGGTCAGGATCGGTTCGACCGAGAACGCTGAGCCGAGGTAGCTGTTCAGCTCCCCGTCGAAGTGGCGTGGGTCGATCATGTGCTCGGTGACGAGGTGCTTCGAGAGGTCCGGCAGGTAGTGCCGCTCGAGGAAGGACATGATCCGATCCCGGTACGGCTTCGCCTCCCGTGCCCAGTCGATCTTCCCACCGAGGTGCGGCACCGGGGACAGCACGTAGAACGCCTCTCCGCCGGGAGGCGCGAGGGAGGGGTCGGTCAGCGTCGGCATGTGCAGGTAGAGCGAAAAATCATCCGCCAGGTGCTTGCGATTGAAGATGTCGTCCAGCAGTGGGCCGTAGCGCGGGCCAAGGATGATGTCGTGGTGGGCCAGTGTCGGACCGTCGGTGCCGCGGTACTGCCGGTCGGTGCCGAAATAGATGACGACCAGCGACATCGAATACTTCATCCGGGCCAGCCGGCGGTCGGTGTACTTCTTCCGCGCCGACGCCGGCAGCAGCGACTCATAGGCCCGCGCCACCTCGCCGTTGCAGACAACGCTGTCGGCCGGGATCACTTCGCCATCGGCCAGCCGGACCCCCGTCGCCCGGCCACCCTCCACCACGATCTCCCCGACCTCTGTCGAAAGCCGCAGCCGCCCGCCCATCCCTTCCAGGACGCGGACCAGCCCGTCGACCAGCGAGCCGGTGCCGCCCATCGCGAACCAGACGCCCCACTCCCGCTCCAGGTAGTGGATCAGCGTGTAGATGCTCGTCGTCTGGAATGGGTTGCCGCCGACCAGCAGCGGGTGGAATGTCAGCACCTGCCGGACCCGCTCGTCCTTGACGAAGCGGGCGACGAAGTTGTGGACCGTCCGGTAGCTCTCCAGCTTGACGAGATCCGGCGCGACGCGAGCCATGTCGAGCGGCGAGTCGAATGGCTGATCGGCGAGGTCGGTGAAGCCCTTGGTGAAGATCCGCTCGGTCTTCCGGACGAAGTTCAGGTAGCCGGAGATATCCGAGTCATGCGGGGAGATCCGCCGGATCTCCTCGACCATCGCAGATGAGCGGCCGGTGTAGTCAAAGTGCTGGCCGTCGTGTTCCCCACCGTGGAAGAACAGCCGGTAGAACGGGTTGACCGGCACCATGCTGACGTAGTCGGACGCCGGCCGACCGGCCAGCTCGAACAGCTCGGTGAGCATCCACGGCGCGGTGATCACCGTCGGGCCACCGTCGAAGGTGAACCCGTCCTGGCGATAGACGTAGGCCCGGCCGCCCGGCTGGTCGCGCTTGTCGACGACGGTGACGTCGTGGCCGCGGGCGGCCAGCCGGACGCCGGCCGCCAGTCCGCCGAACCCGGCACCGATCACGACGATTCGCTGCGGGTTCCGGGCCGGTTCCGGTCGACGGATGTCCTCCGGCCAGACGCCGGGACCATCAACGGAAGCGGGCCGGACGATCGCGCCTTCGCGATCAGCGGAGGGGGAACCGGAGGGCGGGGGCTGGGCGATAGCCATGGGGGACAGACCTCTCGGATGTGGCAATGAGACAACGTGCAATACGTCAGATGATCGGGCAGCAGGGACAGGTCTCGCGGCAGCCGCAGTGCGTCTGGGACCATAATGGATGACGATGACCGTCACGACGATGACGCACCACCGGGACCACACCATGCCGCAGCAGTCGCTCCCATTCTCCAACCCAGATCACCAGCCGTTCGACTTCGCTGCCGAGGGATCAGCGCCTGGTGCGCCACGGGTCGCCGCGCTGCTCGTGCACGGCTTCATGGGTACGCCCAGGGAACTCCGCCCCCTGGGCCGGGTACTCGCGGCGAACGGGATCCGCGCCGTCGCTCCCCTGCTGCCGGGCTTCGGACCACAGGTCCAGCAGTTGAACCGGGTCCGTGCCGACCAGTGGACCGACGCCGTCGACAGCGCCTGGCGCACCGTCCGGAAGGACGCTGACCAGACTGTCCTGGTCGGATTCTCGTTCGGCGCGGCGCTGGCCCTGCCCGCCGCCGCCACGGCCCCACCCGACGCCCTGGTCCTGCTCGCGCCATACACCCGGCTGATCGACCTGCCGTCGTGGCTGATCACGGCCGGGATGCCGGTGATGAAGCGCACCATGAAGACGTTCTCGCCTTACGCCAAGGCGGACTTCTCCGACCCGGAGGTCCGGCGGTTCTTCACCGGCATGGACTCCTCGCTGGATCTCGACGACCCGGCGACCCAGGCTAGGCTCCGGGAGCAGACCTCGATCCCGCTCCGGGTGATCGACCAGCTCCGGGTCGCGACCGACCGTGGGCGCAAGGCCGCGCCCGCCGTCACCGCGCCGACGCTGCTGGTCCAGGGCAGCAGGGATGAGACGTCGACCGTCGCTCGCTCCCGGGCGCTGGCGGCGCAGCTCGGCGGGCCGCTCGAACTGCGCGAGATCGACGCCGACCACCTGATCGTCGATGACCGCCGCCCGGCATGGCCGGCTCTGCGCGACGACGTGCTGAACTTCATCGAGCGGACGACCGGAGCGAAGGCGTGACGGGGAACCGGGATCGACCCGGCGCCGGAATCCTCTCCGCCCTTGCTCTCATCCTGGCTGTCTGCCAGGCGGTGCTTGCCACACGCGTCCTGCTTCGCATGGCACGGGGCATCAACAGCCGGCCGATCGAGGCGACATCCACGCCCACCGCGCCGGAGGACGGGGTGACCGTCCTCGTCCCGGTGCTGGACGAGGAACTCCGGCTCGGACCGGCGCTCGACGGGCTGTTCGCCCAGGGACCTGAGCTCCACCGCATCATCGTCATCGACGGAGGCTCGACTGACGGGACACTTGATGTCGCCCGGGCTCACGCCGCCCGCGACGCTCGTATCACGATCATCGATGCCTCGCCCGTCCCGCACGACTGGAACGGCAAGGCATGGAACCTCCAGCGAGGTCTGCGGGAGCTGACGGACGCCGATCATTGGGTGCTGACCATCGACGCCGACGTCCGGCCCCGGCCGGGGCTCGTCGCGGCGCTGGTCGCCCGGGCGCGTGTCGATCGGCTGGACGTCCTCAGCGGCGCGACCCGTCAGCGGCTGTCCGGGGCGGCGGAGGGCATGATCCACCCGGCCCTGCTCGCCTCGCTCGTCTACCGCTACGGGATTCCCGGTGGCGTGACGACCGACCCGTCGGAAGTCCAGGCCAACGGGCAGTGCCAGTTGTTCCGGCGGTCGGCCCTTGATGCCATCGATGGGTTCGCTGACGGCCAGCATTCGGTCTGCGAGGACGTCACCGTCTCCCGGCGGATCGCCATGAACGGTGGCCGGGTCGGGTTCATGGAGACGGGGGCGCTGGTCGACGTCGAGATGTACGGCAGTGCCCGTGAGGCATGGGACAACTGGCCGCGCTCACTGACCATGCGCGATCGCTACGCCGGCGGCTCAACCGCGGTCCGCCTGGCCGAGGTCCTGCTGGTCCAGGCCCTACCGCTCGTCGTATCCACCGGCGCGCTGATCGCTCGGCGGAATGGCTTCACGAATAGTTCGCTTACAGGCAGTAACGACGAGGGTTCAGAACTCACCCGTGGAGTAGCATTGCTCGTGCAACTCAACCGGGATCTGACGGTCTTTCGCCTCGGGATGCTTGCCGGGATGGCTCGTGCCTACGTGCGGGCGCCCTGGACGTACTGGCTCTCGCCACTCATGGACCTGCCCGTCGCCGTCCGGCTCATCTCGGCAGCCCTGCGCCGCCACCATACCTGGCGTGGCCGATCCATCACCCGCGGCTAGGCATCCTGGTCGCGCGCAACCCGTCGTCGGCCACCTGCGTCCACGCCATCCCAGGAGAACTCCATGTCAACCGCCGAGGGTCACCTCGCATCCGCCCAGGATCGCACCATGCCCGCCGTCGCCGATCAGGCCGAGGATCCGGGTCCGATACCCCTCTGGGGAAGCTTCCGGCCGCTCTCCGCGAAGATCGCCTGGGGCGCCTTCGTCGGCCACCTGATGGCGATGACCTTCGGGATGCTGGGGATCCTGTACGTGATCCCCAACCTCGAGGATTTCGTTACCAGCCCCGATGCCCTCCGCGTCTACAACTGGGGGATGGAGTACGGCGGCGCCAGTCACATGATCCTTGGCGCGGTCGCCGTGTTCGCGCTGGGCGTCTATGTCCTCGGGCTCCGGAAGACGACGCTGTTCTTCGTTCTCGCCTACCTGATCTCGGCCGCGTCCGAGCTCGTCGGAACGAGCACCGGCTGGCCGTTCGGCAACTACGAGTACACCAGCTTCCTCGGCTATCGCCTCGTCGATCACGTCCCGTACACGATCCCGCTGTCGTGGTTCTACATGGGGCTGACGTCGTACTTCCTGGCCCGCCTATGCGTCTGGCTCGTCGGGCATCGCCTTACCAAGAAAGGTCGGGAGGTCACGACGATCCTGCTTGGCGCGTGGTTCGTCGTCGTCTGGGATCTCGTCCTCGATCCGGCCATGGCGCATGAAGACCTGGTCATCCAGTTCTGGACGTGGCAGGTCGACGGGGCCTACTTCGGCATGCCGATCCAGAACTACATCGGCTGGGCCTTCACGGCGATCCTGTTCACCGCGCTCAGCCGGCTCTCGTGGAACGGCGGGATCGTCCCGAGCCGGATCCCGGCGATGCTCCCGATCCTGCTCTATGCCTCAAACATCTTCTTCGCGTCCGGACTCAGCCTGAGCGTCGGGCTGTGGATCCCCATCGTCCTGTGCGTGGCGCTGGTCATCCTGCCGTTCGCGATCGCCTGGCTGATGCGACGGGCCAATCCCCCGACGACGGCCCGGATCGATCACACCACGACCGCTCCGCGACCGGCTGGTCAGGTCGCCGACTGACCATGACGACGGGCAGTTCCCGGCGACCGGGCGCCAGCGAGATCGCGACGACGATGGCTGGCCGGACGATCCGGACCGCGTCCCGCGCATTGATGCGCGGCAAGGTCGACCTCAGCGTCACCGGCCTGGAGCAGGTGCCGACGACCGGACCGGTCGTGATCGCCGCCCGGCACTACCATCACCTGTTCGATGGGACGAGTATCGTCACGACCGTGCCACGGCCCCTGAAGGTGATGGTGGCCCTAGACTGGGTCCAGGCCGGTCCGCAGCGCCGGATGGCCGAGAGCCTCTGCCGCGCTGCGGACTGGCCCGTCGTACTCCGCCCCGACGCCGAGAAGTACCGGCCGGAGCTCGCGGCTGATTCGGCACGGGTCGCCCGTTACCAGGCTGACACCACCCGGTATCTCAAGCGGGCAGCGGCCCGGGGGGTAGACATCCTCGCCCGCGGAGAGGGACTGCTGATGTTCCCCGAGGGTTACCCCAACATTGACCCGTCGTTCACCCCGAAGTCCGAGTCAGCCGACGACTTCATGCCCTTCCTGCCCGGCGCGGTGCGCGTCCCGCTTCTCGCCCAGTCGACCGGGCTGGCGCCGGTCCCGATCGTGCCGGCAGGGTTGTTCTACCGCCAGACTGACGACAATCGGTGGGCGGTTCACCTCCGGTTCGGCGCTCCCATGATCGTGACCGAGCGGGCCGACGCGAAGGCCGCCATCGGACGGCTGGGCGACCGGATTCGGGAGTTGTCCCGGCCCGCGTGACCTTCTCCTGCCAATGGAAATGACAGAACGGGGCGGGCGTCGCAATCGACGCCCGCCCCGTTCTGTCGTTCGCGCCGCGGAAGCGCCAACCTAGGAGACGGACGCCGCCATCCGCCGCACCGCCTCGGTCAGGATCGCTGGCGAGGTCGCGAGGTTGACCCGGACATGGCCCTTCCCGCCGGTGCCGAACGGCACGCCGGAACTCAGTCCGACCTTGCCCCGCTCCAGGAACGCCGCCGCCGGATCATCTCCGAGCCCCAGCTCCCGGCAGTCCACCCAGGCGAGATAGGTCGCCTCCGGGACCTGGTACCGGGCTGCGGGCAGATGCTCGGCCAGCAGGTCGGTCAGCAGCTTCCGGTTGTGGTCGATCCCCTGGATGGCGCCCTCCAGCCAGTCCTGGCCGTCACGGAAGGCAGCGGTATGGGCAATCACGGCGATGTGGCCCGGGTGGTTGCCGGCCCGTGTCGCCAGCTTGGCAAGGTCCTCGACCGACTCACCGCCGGGGATGGCGAGGGCGGCCTTGAAGCCGGCCAGGTTCCAGCCCTTGGAGGCGGACAGGACGGAGAATCCCCGCTCGGTGCCGGTGGTCGCCAGGTACGGGACGTAGGTCGTCCCCGGCATGTGCAGCGGCGCGTGGATCTCGTCGGAGATCACCCGGACACCGTACTGGTTGGCCAGCCTGGCCACCGTCTCCAGTTCCTCCCGGGTATGAATCGTCCCGGTCGGGTTGTGAGGATTGGAGAGCAGCATCACCGCGCCACGGCCACCCAAGGTCGCCTCGCGAAACGCCGACTCCAGCGCCGCCTGGTCCAGCCGGAAGCCGGGGCCGAGGGGCGCCTCGACGATCGGCCGCTCCAACGTATTCGCGACCATGGCGAACGGCGGGTAGACGGGTGGGGTCAGGATGATCGGATCGCCATCGTTGCTCACCACACGGGTGATCTCGAGGATCCCGGTCATGACATCAACGACCTTGGCAGCCTGCTCGGGCTCGAACTCCCAGCCCCAGCGATCGCTGGCGAAGGCCGCCACCGCCTCGGCGTAGCCGTTTCCCCACGGGTAACCAGTGTCTCCGGTCTCCATCGCCACCCGGACCGCATCCTGGACACAGGTCGCGACCACGGCGTCCATCTCCGCCACCCAGAGCGGCAGAACATCCTCCGGGTAGAAGCGCCACTTGGCGCTCGTCCGGGTCCGGCGGAGCTCGTCCAGCTGGAGGTCGGCAAATGGGTTGGCGGTACGGACAGGAGCCTCGGCCATGGGGACACCTCTCGGGTTCTGGTGCGCGAGCGACACGACGTCTCGGTTGAGTGAGCGTAGCACGGCGCCGGGGAGCATGATCTACACGATCCTGCCCATCCCGGCGCCGATTCTGTGCGCTTCTTCCCGCTTCGCAAGCGCGTGCGGCTGAGCGGTACTACGGCCGCTCGGGCCGCTCACCCTGGGTGATACCCCGGATCGTCAGCTCCTCACGGACCTCGACGACCGCCGGCACCTCGTTGGCCACGGACTCGGCGGCTTCGGCGTCGGCCAGCGTGTCGACCTCACCGCGGAGGACCACGGTGCTGCCCCGGGCCGAGACGTGGATCGGCAGGTCGGTCGTCAGCGAATCCTCACGCAGCTCCCGGCGGACGATATCGGCCAGCTCGTCGTCCGTAGGCAACCGGCGCGTATCGTCGTCCGGCAGGTCGGCATCGGCGGCGATCGCGTCGGTCGACGATTGGGAGAAGCCACCGAGGACCGCGAAGCCATCCTCATCATCGGCCCGGGCCGTCGGCGGATCGTTCGGCGCGATATAGGTGGCGCCGTTCTCGACGACGTCGATCACGTTCGTGGTGCCCGCGTCGTCCTGGAAGTCCTGCTCCAGCGAGAGGACCTCGGTGTCGGTGGACGAGTCGTACCCGTTCCCTTCGTCGCTCCCGTCCCGTTCGTCGGGGTCCCGCCCGAGGATGACATCGGAGTCGATATCACCGAAGCCCTGGGCAGCCCGGTCGTCGTCCTCGAAGGCTCCCTCCGGCCCGACGACCTCGACATCGATGCCGACATTGACCCGCAAGCCGAGATCGTCAGCGAACGGCTGGGCGAGGTCGACCGCTGCCTGCCGGCTCTCATCGGAATCGACGACCCCGGTCAGCACCAGTTCGCCGTCGGCAACCTCGGCGGCTATGCCCATTTCCAGCCGGTCGTAGTGCGCCGCCAGGTCCGCGATCGCGCTGCTCGTCCGGATATCGCCTGTATCGCTCATCGGTGCGTCTCTCTTCCTGCGCGGTCGGGCCGCGGCGGGTCGTTCCAGAAGGTCGTTCCAGGGACGAATACGCACATCGGGTGCCGATCCGTCCCGCGAAACGTCGCTCGCGGCGACGCGACGTTGCAGCCCGGCCCCGAATGACGCACCATGGCGCATCGCTCCAGCGCTGGGGCCGGTCGATCAGGATCACCAGGGGGAGGATCGCCGCCTATGGCCGGCTTCGACGACGATGTTCCCCGCCGTCCGCCGCTCCGCGACGAGCGACCCATCCCGCGCGGACGGCCGATGTCCGCATCCACCCGGCGCTACGACATCAATGAGCTCGAGGAGGAGACTGGTATCCCGGCGCGGACGGTCCGGTACTACATCAGCCGCGGGCTGCTGGCGCCGGCCTACGGGCGGGGTCCCTCAGCCACCTACGACGTCGGGCACCTGCTCCGGCTCCGGCTGATCGCCAGGATGAAGGCCGAGCGCCGCCCGCTTGAGGAGATCCGCGACCGCCTCGGCGAGCTGACCGATGACGAGGTAGAGGCCGAACTGGGTATCCACGTCCCGCTGCCCAGCGACGCCTGGCGCCGGATCACCCTCCACCCCGACATCGAGCTCCACGTTCGCATCCATCCGGGCACCGACATCGACCCGGATTTCAATGCCGCGGTGGAACTGATCGTCGGGCTGGCGCGGCCGGTGATCGACCGGCTGGAGGACGAGCCGGGACGGCGGCGAGCATGACCACGGAGCAGACCCGGGACGAGCACCGGATGACGAGTGACCGCCTCTGGGTGCCAGACAACCCGGATGGCAGCGGGTGGGCCGACGTGGACTGGGTGTCGGCCGCGCAGGGCAGCCGCTACCACTACCAGCACGGGCCCGAGCTGGCGCAAGCCGAGGCCGAACGCCCGGCCTTCTATCGCGTCCGGACCCGGCTGGAATCGGCCGACCTGACCCCGCACGAGAACGACTACTACGTCGCGGCGCCGGACCTTGCCGAATTCGTGACCGAAGTGGTGCTCGCGGGCGGCGCCGAGATCATCTGGCACATCGAACCCTGCCCCGATCCCCCGGCCGAGGCACGGCTCCCCTCCTAAGCCAGGGTCCCGGGAACGCCGACTGCGGCGACCGGACCATTGACGGCTTCGTCCTCGCTCCCTCAGGAGAATGTCATGTCCAGACAGATGTCAGCGGAAGAGATCCGGACGTTCCTCGGCGCCGGTACCAGGACCGGCAAGCTCGCGACCGTGCGGGCAGACGGACGACCCCATATCGCCCCGATCTGGTTCGTGCTGGACGAATCGGCGGACAACGAGTGGGGTTTCGACGTGATCCTGAACACCGGCGTCCAGACGGTCAAGGGCCGCAACCTCCGCCGCGATGGGCAGGTTGCCCTGACGGTAGACGACGAGCGGCCGCCGTTCGCCTTCGTCGTCATCGAGGGCGTCGCGGACCTTTCCGAAGACCTCGACGCGATGCTCACCTGGTCGACGCGGATCGGTGGCCGGTACATGGGCGCCGATCAGGCCGAGACGTTCGGGACGAGGAACGCCGTACCCGGCGAGTATCTCGTTCGGATCCGGCCCACGAAGGTCGTCGCCGAGGCCGGAGTCGCGGACTGATCGCCGAGGCATCGGACTTCCGCCCGGACCCACCCCACCGGGACGTGTCTCAATGGCGGACATTGCCGTTGCGCGCCAGAACGTCCTCCGCGATCGACCACACCTCCGGCAGCGCCGCCAGTGTCTCGGCGTGGCGCGATCGGAGGTCAGCTTCCGACGTGATGCCCAGTTCGACGAGGAACCGCCGGTAGGGTTCGTCGTGGCGGGCGTATGAGTCGGGGGTCCCATCGGCGGTCAGGACCGCCATGCAACGGGACCACGTCACGATCATCCAGAACACGGCTTCCCGGGCATTGCCCGCCGCGATGAGGTCGCGGCTCCCGCCGATGGCGACCGGCCAGCCATCGGCCGAGATGTCCGCCCCGAACGGAAACGGGGATCGGATCGCCCGCGCGGCATCACAGAAGGCCGCCTCCAGCTCGTCCATGGCGGCCGCAATCCGGTCCGGCGCCGGGCGATCGGCCCCGATCAGGCGAAGGAACAGGGCGTAGCGATCCGCCAGTCCGTACTCCGCAAGCAGATCGCGAGTCGTCAGGTACCGCTTCCGAACCGTCGGGTTGCGCAGGCCAGCAACCAGGACGACGTGCGTCGTCACGGCCGCCGGGAATGCCCAGTGGATGACGCAGTCGGGGAACGGGGTCTCGTCCCGGACCATGAAGCCGCTAAGGATTCTTTCCTGCGAGCTAGTCATTCGCCGCCGCACCTGCTCCTCGTCGGCGTAGTGAGCCGCCACGACGGCCACGACTGCGGTGAGGTGCCCGGTGGGATCAACGATGATGTTGTGAGGGTCCCGGAACGAGCCCGCCAGCGCGTGGTCGCCAAGGACCTGCTCGCCAGATGAGATCTGCCCAGCCGGCAGGTCCGACACCTCCATTAGGACGCCATCGACCGCGAACTTGCCCGGCTTGACCCAGCGCGCCCCCTCTCCGACGACGACCAGGATGTCGAGATCCGACCCCGGCGCCAGCACGGCATCATCCGACAGCCAGTTGACCGAGCCGTGAAAGACCGCGCCGATCACGCCCGGCGTCCCCACGACGTGCTCCCGGATCCAGTCCCGGGCGATCTGCTTTCCCCGCCCGACGGTCATCGTGCTCATGGTCCGTTGCCTCCGGTGCCAGCCGCCGGTCAACTCGTGGGCAGACCGGCGTCCAGCTCCCGGCGCAGCGCGGCGTAGCCCTCATAGCGTTCCCGCCCGATCTCGCCCCGCTCGACCGCGGAGATCACCGCGCAATCCGGCTCGTCGACATGCTCACAATCGTCGTAGTAGCACTGCCCCATGAACGAGCGGAACTCCGGGTAGCAGTCCGGCAGCTGCTCAGCCGGCACGGCGTTCATCGCCAACGACCGCATCCCGGGCGTGTCAGCGACGAAGGTCTCCGGTCCGATCCGGTAGAGCTGGGTCCCGATCGTGGTGTGGCGCCCCTTCCGGTTGGCCTCGGAGACGTGGCCGATCAGCCGCTCGCCCTCCGGGTCGATGGCGTTGAGCAGGCTGGACTTCCCGACGCCCGACGGCCCGGCGATGGCGGTCACCTTTCCGGCAAGGACGGCCCGGAAATCCTCGATCCCGTAGCCGTCCTCGACACTGAGGAAGTGCAACGGGTAGACGTCGCGGTACTCCCGGAACATTTCCTCCGCCAGCGCGCGGGCCCCGTCCAGACCGTTCGGGCTGCCATGCGGACCCGGGTCGCCTGCGGCGAGGTCGAGCTTGTTGACCGCGATCCGGGCGGGTAACCCGCGCGCCTCGGCCAGCACGAGAAAGCGGTCCAGCATCCGGGGATGGGGATCGGGGAACCGGAGCGAGAAGGCAAAGACGACCTGGTCGGCGTTGGCGAGGATGACCTGCTCGATGTCGCCGGTGTTGCGGGCCAAACGGGACAGCACGCCCGTCCGGGGCGCTCGCCACTCGATCTGCCCTTCGTTCTCTCCGACGTCGATCACCGAGACGCGGTCGCCCACCGCGACCGGATCGGTCCGGAGCCGGTACCGCTTGAGGCTGCCCTTCATCGTCGCGAGCAGCACCCGCGGCTCGTCCGCGAGCTGGACGTCGTACCAGAGCCCGTAGGCGCGGAGCACCACGCCGGGGCGTCCACGGAACGTCTGGCGCCCGAGTCCCTCGGCGTCCACGTCGACCGTCGGCATTGCCGGCGCCTCGCTGAGCGCCTGCCGGACGATCGCGCGCTCGGATGTCATGCTTGGCTCTGGAGTATCCGGCCGGGATGACCCGGTCTCCCTGCTCCGTCGTCCGCGTCCCTGTCGGCCACCCGTCACCGGCACCGTCCATCGCTCAGAATCCGAATGGTCCTGTCCTCTCCGGCGTCACTACTGTTTACCTGTCCATCGCTTGTCGATACCCCAAGCGTACACCCGGTTCCGGTTCCGCCGGTCTGTCCGTCCGGACAGGCCGCCGGAACCGGCCCACGGCGGATCGGTGATACTGGCGGAAGTGGTGCGCGCCGGGCGCACCGGTCGACGCTCCAGGGAGGCCGACGGATGCCAGACACCGCCGACCTCCTGTCGCCCGGCCCGCTACCCGGGCACCCGGTGCTGATCGAAGCCGCCATCAACGGGCTCCGGGATCGCCGCGAACATCCAGGCATCCCCTACACCCCCGAGGAAGCGGCCAGCGAGGCGATCGCCGCCATCGACGCCGGTGCCAGCGTGATCCATCTCCACGCCCGGGGACGCTACGGCGCCTGGTCGTCCGCTCCGGCCTGGTACTCGCACACGATCCGCCGGATTCGCCACTACCGGCCCGAGTCGCTGATCAGCCTGTCCTCGCTCCGGCCGGACACCGTCCCCGTCGACGTCATCCTCGGTCTCGTGGCGACGCTGGCGAACAGCGACAGCACGCGGCCGGACCTGCTGTCGGTCAACCTCGGCCACGTGATGATCTGGGAGCACGTCGCGCCGGGAGACGCCGCCGCCGGTCGGCCCATCCCCCGACCGGTCCAGGGACTCGGCCTGAGCCGACGGACTCTCCATTATCCCAATGGTTACGGGGACATCGTCGCGCTGCTGCGGGCCTGCGACCGGTACGGCATCGTCCCGGAGCTGGGGCTGATGGATCTCGGGTTCATCTCCAACGCCGTAACGCTGATGGAGGATGGGCTGATCGGCCCTGCGCCGTGGTGCCTGGTTGAACTGGACAGCCCGCGCTACGGCGCCGGCGCCCAGGTCGCCCCGTCCAGTGCGGACGACTACGACGTGCTGACCGACCGGCTCCGACGCCACCTGCCCGGCGCCCGCTGGGCGGCGCACGGCTCAGGCGTGGCGGGCTTCGGCGTACTGGACCGGGCCATCGCGACGAGCGCCCACATCCGAGTCGGCTTCGAGGACAGTGTCGTCGGACCCGACGGCCGTCGGGTCCGGGACAACGCGACCTTGGTCGGCTGGGCGGCCGACCGGGTACGCGGATTCGGTCACGTCGTGGCCAGTGCCGACGTGGCCTGCGAGATCATCGGATTGTCCGGCGGCTGAGCCGGAATCCCATCACCAGCCCCATGAGCAGGACGATCCCGCCCCTGATTGCCAGCCACGCGCCCGTGGCGGGACCGGAGGGGAGCGCCGACGCCGCCGCCGATTCTGGAGCCACGCCGGCGATCTCCCCGGCCGGCACGACGACGGTCAGCGGGATGACGATCACCCGACCGGCATAGAGGCGCAGGCTGGCATCCGGCCCCGGGATGGTCCCTTCCAGATGAAGGGTCGCAATCCGCTCATCCCGCACGACCGGGACGATCCAGGTGATGTCGCCGTTTGCGGCGGTGGTGCCGGTCTCGGAGATCCGCGGCAAGTAATTGGGGTAGTTGCTGGCGAGCTTCACCCGGACCTCGCCGGGCCGCGCCACGCGGCACTGGCTCTGATCGATGTCGGCCAGGCTCATCGCGCCGATGTCCGTCGCCGTACCGAACTCGGCGGAATTGGTGTAGCGCTCGTCGACGCAAAGCTGGACCCGGACGATGACGCGCGTCTGCTCGAAGGTGGTCTGGCGTGTCGGTGTTGTCGCGACGGTTGCAGTGGCCCGCACCGGTCGCCCAGGCCGCACCGTACCAGGCGGTGCGGTCGCGACAGTCGAGGTCCGAGTCGGCGTCGCCGTCGCGGCACGTGTTGCCGTCGGGTTGGCACTGGAAGGCGTCGTGGCCCGGATGGTCGCCGTTGGCTGACGGGGCGTCGCGGTCGCCGTCGCCCCATTTCGCGCCGGCCGCACGGGACGCGGTGGCGTCGGAGTGCCCGTAGCAGGCAGGGATGTCGTTGTCGCGGTCGCGGTCCTGATAGTCGCGGTAGCAGGTCGAATCGTCGCGGTCGCCGTAGCAACGGTACGGGTTGCCGTTGCCCCGAACGTGGGCACGGTCGATGGAGTCTGAGTAGCGACGGTGGTACCACGTGGCGGTCGGCCAGATGGCGCCGATGTCGCGATGACCTGGCTCGTCGCCGTTGCCGTCGTCTGGGGGGTTGCGGTCGGTGACAGTCGCGGCGTGCTGGTGGCTGTTGCGTTCACCGTCCTGGTCGGGGTCATGGTTGCCCGGGTCGTGGACGTCGCGCGCGGCGTGTTGACCGGTGTCCGGGTCGCGGTGGGTTGCGGGGTGGTGTTCGGGCTAACGCCGAGGGTAAGGGTCAACTGCCGGTATGCCCTGCTGGTCAGCTCGATCCGGCGGGGATCCGTCCCGAGGTAGCCAGCCGGTGGATCAGTCATGGCTACGTCGTACACGCCGATCGGGAGAACCTGAGAGACCGCGACACCATTCCCATCCGTCGTCAGCAGCCCAACGGTCCGCAGCGTATTCGGGTCGGTGATCGAGAGGCGGGCGCCAGGTAACCGAACAGCGGCAGCTCCGTTGATTGACGCGGCCTGGACGGTGATCTCGATCTGCCCGTAACCGATCGGCAAGGTAGCGGTCGGCGTCACAGGCGGTGGCGTGGCCGTCGGCTGGGGGGTCGGCGTCGCGGTCGCCGGCCGGGTCGCTGTCGCCGTCGCCGTCGCCGTCGCTGTAGACGTCGCCGTCGCCGTCGCCGTCGCTGTAGACGTCGCCGTCGCCTGGACCGTTGGGGTAGCGGTTGCAGTCGCCGTCGCGGTCGGGGATGGAGGGACCGTCCCGGTCGAGGCGACCGGATTGACGACGAAGCCCTCGACCCGGCATGCGACGTTATAGGTCGGCAGCCAGCTGAACGAAGCGGCATAGGCGACCGACCCGAGTCCATGGCCTGCAGCCGTTGCGACCTGCGTCACCGTGATCGTATCGCCGGCAGCCGGCTGCAGGCCAGCATCGGTCATCAGGCGCGCACTGAGGTTGAAGAGACCGTTGGAACCGGTGGTGAACGCGGCAGAAGCTCCGCCGTTGACCGTGACCTGGAACCTCGCTCCACTGATGGGTTGCGAGAACTGGTCGATCACCCGTGTTCCCTGGGGTTGCGGAACGGCCGAAACCCCGAGCACGAGTTGACACATTGGGTCCAGCGCCTGCGCACTGACTGGCGCTGCTTCCATGGACCCGGTCGCAGCCGGAAGCCCGGACGGTGAGTGCGTCGCCCGGGACGGTTCCGGACCTTGCGTCGGAGGGAGCGCCTCCTCGGTGCCATTGAGGCCGGGAATGGTCCCGGCGTCAGGCGAGGGAGAGACTACTGGAGTGGCCCCGCCGGTCACCGGCTGGCCTCCCTCCTGCGCGAGTGTCGACGCCGGCACGAGGGAGAGGAGCAGCAAGGCAATCAGCCACATCGACAGCGAACGCTGGGCGAGGGTTGACGTTACGGGCAGGATTGCCCGGGCAGCGAAACGCTCCAGGAGCACGGCGGACCTCCACCGGTCGACCTTCGTCGACCGCGTGCGACAGCAACGAGACGACCGGGACGGGCCGGAAGCACCAGGCAAACGTTGCCCTTACGGGATGCATGGCATCGTCGGATCAGCCTCAAAAGCCGTCAATCCGTACGTACAGTGAATATGCAAGACCGGCTGGAAAGCATGACTGTTTCGCGCAAAATGGTGCGCTCGGGAGGGGATCAGCTCTCGAAGCGGTCAAAGTACCCGTCGATGGCGTCAGCGTAGGCGAGGGCGATGATCATGTTGCCATCCTCAGAGAGCAGGAACGCGGCGTCGTCCAGGTTGGTGATGAAGCCGGGCTCCAGGATGGCACCGGGCATCCGGCTCGGGGTCAATTCGCCGGGCAGCTCGGGGCCGGTCAGCAGCATATTGTGGGCGAGGTTCGGGTCGGAATCGTCGATCGAGTACGTCCCGTCATCCTTGGCCCCGCGGTTCTCCGGCTCGTAGCCGACCTCGGCCATCCGCTTGCCCAGCGCTTCGACCCCAAGCTGGGCGAACACGGCGCTCTGCTCTCCGAACGGCCGATCGGCGGTGTACCACGCCTCGTACCCGGACGGACGGCTGGTGTCGAACCCGTTGATATGGACCGAAACCAGCAGGTCGGCGTTGGCCCGATTGCAGATGTTGATGCGTGCCTGGATCTCGTCGTAGGTCCCGGCGCGCTCGCTGTCCGCAATCGTCTCTCCGTCACCGTTGACGTCGGCACTCTTGGCGTTGACGGCAAGGTCCTCGGTCCGCGTCATCACGACGATATATCCCCGGTCGACCAGCAGGTCCTGGAGCAGGAAGCTCTGCTCCAGCGTGAACTGGGCTTCTTCGAGTGGCGGGATGTTGCCGTCCCCGGCGAAGACGCGACCCCGATCCGGACCACCGTGCCCGGGGTCGATACAGACGGTCCGGATGCCGTCGAGGTAGGGCCCCTCGACCCCTCGCTCCAGCTGATCCGCCGGGGGCAGCGTCATCGTCGGCAGCGGCGAATCGTCCCAGCTGACCAGCGGGGTCTCGTCGACTGCCGGGGTCTCGGTGACCGGCAGCTCATCGGCCGGAATCGCCGCCAGATCCGTGTCCCCGGGATCATCGTCGCGGGAGAACATGCCACCGAAGCCGGCGACCGCCAGCGAAAGGATCAGGAACAGGACCCCGGCAACGGCCAGCATGCGTCCGCCCGGCCCATGCGACACGGTCGAGGCGTCGTCACCATGTCGACCGACGGGGCCGTCGTACCAGTCGTCCTGGTCATTCCAATCGTCGTCATGGAACTCATTCCGGCCATGATGGCGCTCGCTGCGCCGCGACGAGGTGGGTGGAGCGACCCGCAGGGGATCATCTGGGCCGCCCGCTCGAGGACGGTACCGCTCCATCCGACGGCGGGCGGAGTCATCGAAGGCCGGCCACGGCTGGCCATCGTCTGGTCGTCCGCCACGAGGGGAACTCTTCCGCTCCGGTCCTCTCGCGGGCTCGTCGTGTGGATCGACGGCGTCGAAGCGCCGGGACGTCCTGGTGCGCGGTGGAGGCGGGACGGGATTGCGCCCGATCTCACCCCGACGGGGGGACGGACGGCTGGACGGGGAGAACGGCGTTCCGTCGGACGCGAATGGCGACTCGCTGGACGTGGGCTGACGACGTTTGACCCGTCGCGGGGTGATCCCGCTGAAGGGCGAGTCGTCGAAGCGGTGGTCAGGCACCGGTGCCTACCCTTCTCCGCGTTCGCGCCAGGCACGCCGACCCGATGCCCTTGCCTGGAAGGGGCAGGCCGGTCGTGGGCTGCTGGCGCGGGAGGATCATCGACCGCCGATCCGTTCTGATTTGAGGGCGCTGGTGGCAGGGGTGAGCACATGGGGTGGGAACCCATGGCGTCGCCGGGCCAGCACGGAAGTTCAGCCGCCTTCAGGATAGATTACCTGTCCGTACAGCGCCACCTGTCGTCGTGGCACCGTCCCGGCCGGGTGACTCCACCCGTCGCGGATACCGGGCTAGTTGCTTCGCGGGTCGAGCGCGTCGCGCAGGCCATCGCCAACGAAGGTGAAGCCGAGCATCGCTGCCGCGATCGCGAGGCTGGGGAACAGGCCGAGGTGCCAGTTGATCTGGATGAACTGGGCACTGTCCCCGACCATCTTGCCGAGGCTCGGCGTCGGCTCGTTGATGCCGATCCCGAGGAAGCTCAGCCCGGCCTCCGCAAAGATCGCCGTCGGAATTGCCAGGGTGATCGCGACGATCAGTGGGGCGAGCGCGTTGGGCAGCATGTGCTTGACCGCAATCGACCGCTCGGTCGCGCCCAGCGCCCGGGCCGCGGTGACGTACTCCTGCTCGCGCAGGGTCAGGACCTGGGCCCGGGTCAGGCGGCAGAGCGTGATCCAGCTGGTCAGACCGATGACCAGGATTACATTCTCCTGACCGCTGCCCCGGATGGTCAGCAGGAAGATCGCGAACAGGATGCCGGGAAAGGCGGTGACGATCTCGGTCATCCGCTGGATGACAAAGTCGATGAACCCGCCCCGGAGCCCGGAGATTAGCCCGAGCGGCACGCCGATCAGGCAGGCGACCGCGACGGCGGCGAAGGCCACCGTGAACGACGTCCGGACTCCGTACATGATCCGCGTCAGGTAGTCGCGACCGATAGTGTCCGTCCCGAACCAGTACTCCCGATCCGGCTGCTTGTTGCTGTCAAGGATGCTGGCGTCGTTGATCCCCGATGGCGCGAGGAGCGGCGCGCCGAATCCGGCGATCGCCATCGCCACGATCAGCACCAGTCCCCCGACCGCCAGCTTGTGCTTGGCGAAGCGGCGGCTGGCCATCGCGAAGTTGGACCGGGTCCGTGTTTCCGTGCGCAGGGCTGTCGGCATCGCGGCCGCGCTGGAGAGGGACTGGGGGGAAGTGGGCTCCATCGATCGGGCTCCGGGGTAGCAGCTGAAATGGTCGGGACAGAGAGCCGTCGGCGACAGACGTGTCGCTAGTTCCCGAAGCGGATTCTCGGGTCGAGGAACGTATAGAGGATGTCGGTCAGCAGATAGGTGATACCCCAGAGCGTCGCGATCAGGAGGACGAGTGCCATGATCATCGGGTAGTCGCGGGTGAAGGTACTGGTCACGAAGAAGCGCCCGAGCCCCGGAATCCGGAAGGCGGCCTCGATGAAGATGCTGCCGGTCAGGATGTTCGGGATCTCCGGCAGCAGCACGGTCACGCAGGGGATCAGCGCGTTCCGTCCGGCGTGGCGCAGTAGTACGAACCGCTCCGCCAGCCCCTTGGCGCGCGCCGTCCGGACGTAGTCGGCTCGCAGCGTCTCGACCAGCGAGGCGCGTGTGTACCGAGCGACGAGGGCCGTTGGCGTCAGGGAATAGGCGATGACGGGCAGGATGTACTCCTGTGGTCGGCCGAAGTCGCCCGTCCAGCCGCCGGCGGGGAGCCATTTCAACTGGACCGAGAAGATCAGGATCAGCCAGATCGCGATGACGAACGACGGCACGACCAACCCGAGGGTCGCGAAGAACGAGACCACGTAGTCGAGGACGGAGTTCTGTTTCACGGCGGCGATCACGCCGAGGATGGTCCCGAAGATGTACGCGACGAGGATCGTCGGGATCCCGATCGCGACCGTCACCGGCCAGGCGTCCATGATCAGCTCGGTGACCGTCAGGTTCGGTGCCTGAAACGGCACGCCGAAGTCGCCCTGGAGAGCGTTGCCCATGTACCGGAGGTACTGCTCCCAGATCGGCCCACCTAGCCCGTACTTCTCCTCCAGCGCCCGCTGGGTGGAGGCCGAGACGGGCTGCTCACCGAGATCGAACGGTCCGCCCGGGACCGACCGCATCAGCGTGAAGGTGATCACCGAGACGGCGAAAAGCACGAAGGCGAGTCCGGCGATTCGTCCGAGGATGTATCTGAGCACGCCGCGACTCCCCCATCCGACCCGGATCTGCCGGGCGCGCGTTCGCCATCAATGTCGTATCCGGCGAACGGTACCAGACCGGATGGTATCCGGGGATCAGTGGACCGTGTCGGACGGCACGACCTCGTACTCCGTGCCCAAGTCACGGCGGCACGACCGTGACCTGCAGATCAGCCCCGGGCGGTGACCGGCGTGGCGATTCGCTCGACGATGGCCCGCTCCGCTGCCGTGATATCGACATCGAGCGCGACCCGCGCGTTGGCGAGCACCTTCTCACTTGGGGTTCGGGCCAGGGTCATCCCGGCGTGCGGACCCGCGACGTCGATCTCGACGTGGAGATCGCGCCAGGTCATCAACTCCGGCCGGGTGAGCGCCATCGCGGCCAGTGGATCGTGCAGGTCCGTCGCGCCCCCGTGGACGACGGAGGGGTAGAGCTCGACCTGCCTAGCCACGGCTTCGTGGAAGCCACTCCCCGCCTCGCGGATCGTCGGCAGGTCGCTGGAGCGGATCCTGACCCGGGTGGTCACGTCCAGCGGGACGACCGTCTTCATCTCCGGCTGGGCGAAGACGATGGCTGCCGCCTCCGGATCGCACTTGAGGTTGTGCTCGGCGAGGGGCAGGTGGAGGCCGTCCAGTCCCCGGATCGCGCCGGCCATCAGGGTCAGACCAGACAGGTTGGCGAGGAGCCGCGGCTCGCGTCGGATCGCCAGCGCGACGTTCGTCATTGGCCCGACAGCGAGCAGGTGGATCCCACCCGGATTGTCCATCACCGTCCGGACGATCACGTCGACGGCGTGCCCTTCGGCGGGCTGCCAGTTGTCGTCAGCCTCATCGATCAACCCGACGCCCTCATGCCCCGCCCAGTGGATAGGGCGCTGGCCGAGGATCGTCTGCGAGGAGCCGAGGTGGACCGGCACGTCGTCCCGCCCGGCCAGTCGGAGCAGGCGGGCGACCATCCTGCCCCGGAGGTGGACATCGCCGTAGACGGTCGTCACGGCGACGAGATCGAGTTCCGGCGAGCCGAGCACCGCGGCCAGCGCCAGACAATCGTCGACGTCGGTCCCGATGTCGGTATCGAGGATCACGCGATGGGTGGGCGAAGAAGTCGTCATGAAGCAGCAGCCTCGCTGGTCAGATCCGGCAGTCGCACCCCTGACAACCAGGGGGTCGACATCCTAGCCGACGCCGGATCGGGCCGAACCACTACTCGACGGTGATCAGACCCTGCATCAGGCTCGCGTGCAGCGTGCAGACGTACGGGTACGTGCCGGGGGTGTCGAGGACGAGCGAGGCGCTCTGGCCGTTCGAGAGGAACTCTGTCTCGAACGACCCGTCATCCGCGGAGGCGTTGTGTGGTGCCTGGCCAGTGTTCGTCCAGGTCACAGTCGTGCCGGCGGCAACAGTCAGCTCGGCGGGCTCGTAGCCGAAGTCGAACATCTCGACCACGACCTCGCCGCCGGTCGTAGCCTCGGTGCCCGGAGTCGCCTCGTCAGCCGGAGCAGCGTCCGCCTCGACGATGAACGGCGCCACAATACCGATTACCTCGTCGGGGGTCAGCGGCGCATCGACGGCATCCGGGAACGGTGATATGTCTCCGTCGTCGACCAGCGCACCAAGGAAGCCGGCATGCCGGGCCTCGACGCTGTGGATGCCGAGGGCTGTTTCAACCAGTGCGGGCGCCAGCACCGCGACAGACGGAGCCGCTCCGGCGTAGGCAGCCACCCCGACGTTCTCGATCGTCGCTGCCAGGACCAGGAACGACGCTGCGTCGTCGTAGTCGAACGCGTAACTCCCCTCGGTGACCGGCTCGCCGCCAAGGTCGTTGATGGTCGACGTCAATGCTTCGACGTGAGCCGCCTCATGATCCCGAATCTGGCCGAGCAAGTCGAAGACGCCCTCGTCAAAGTCATCCGTCGCGAATGTGTCAAGCGCGTCGCGATAGAAGACGGCCTCAAGATGCTCCAGGGTCAGCGCGTAATTGAGGATGGCGATGCCGTCGCCATCGAAGTACGGATCGGCAGCGAGGCCGGCATCGTCCTGTGTCATGTGGAGTTCCTCCCGGAACGGCGACCGGCCGGGATCTGCTCAGCGCTGATGCGACGGGCCGGTCACAGGAGGTACGGGGGGCCAGCCGCGATTGGATCATGCGCTGGCAGCCAACGCGCCGACGCCAAGCGGGGATCTGTCGGCCAGATTCGAACGGCGACTGGCTAGGTATCGAATGAATTCCCGCGTTCGGCCATAACCGGCATGCCCTTACGGATGGTCTGTGGCGGGCGCTTGGTGTCGCTCATCTGCCGCTGGTAGAGCGTCGCGTACAGCCCGTCCAGCCGAATCAGCTCGTCGTGCCGCCCCTGCTCGACGATCCGGCCGTCGGCCATCACCAGGATCAGGTCGGCGTTCCGGACGGTACTCAGGCGGTGAGCGATGACGATGCTCGTTCGCCCATGGAGCAGTGACTGGATCGCCGTCTGGATCAGCGCTTCGGTCCGCGTGTCGATCCGGCTGGTCGCCTCGTCCAGGATCAGGATGCGTGGGTCGGCAAGCACCGCACGAGCAAAGGTCAGCAACTGGCGCTGGCCCTCGCTCAGCCCACCCCCGCCCTCATCGAGCACCGTGTCGAATCCGCCGTCCAGTTCCTTGATGAACCCTTCAGCCTGGACGGCCCGGGCGGCGGCCTCGATTTCCTCCGCGGTCGCGTCCGGGCGGCCATAGGCGATGTTGTCCCGGATAGTCCCGGCGAACAGGAACGGCTCCTGCAGCACCAGCGAGATCTGCTCCCGCAGGCTGTCCTTGCGGATCAGCCGGGTGTCCTGACCATCGAGGGTGATCCGGCCGCTGTCATCGTCCAGCTCATAGAAGCGGGGAATCAGATTTACCAGAGTGGTCTTGCCCGCGCCGGTGGGCCCAACGACGGCCACCGTCTGGCCGGCCGCGATGTCCACGGAGATGTCCTTGAGGATCGGACGTCCCGGGTCATAGCCGAAATTGACGCTCTCGAAACGGAGCGCACCGCGCGCATCCTGGATATCAGTCGCCTCGGCCCGGTCCGGCTGCTCGGCCGGGGTGTCGAGGATGGCGTAGATGCGCTCGGCGCCGGCCAGCGACGACTGGAGCTGGGTGTAGACCTGCGTGATCAGCTGGATCGGGCGGAAGAACGTCTGGACGTAGATCAGGAACGCCGCCAGCGTTCCGATCTCGAGATCGCCCCGGTAGACCTGCCACCCGCCGTAGGCGAGGACGACACCCGTCGCGACGGTATTCATCACCTCGACGGCCGGGGCGAGCGCCGAGCTGATCTTCGTCGCCCGCACGTAGGCGTCGTAGTTATCGCGGTTCTGTCCCCGGAACCGCTCGATGTTGTAGTCCGCCCGGTTGTAGGCCTGGGTCTCCCGGATACCCGAGATTTCCTCCTGGAGCGACGCGGTGACCGTGCCGATGGTCCGACGGGTCAGGCGGTAGGCGATCCGGGCACGGCGCGAGACATAGGTGGTCGTGAACAGCAGGATCGGGATGATGGTGAAGGAGACGAGCGCCATCTTCCAGTCCAGGACGACCATCGCGACCATCGTCGCGATCAGACCAACGACCTGCCCGACCGACTGGCTGAGTCCCTGGCTGACGAACTGGTTGATGGTGTCGACGTCGGACGAGACGCGGCTGACGAGGTCACCGATCGGCTGCTTGCCGAAGAATTTCAGCGGCAACCGCTGAAACTGATCGAACAGCCCCTGGCGGAAGCCGGCGAGGACCTTCTGTCCGATCACGCCGACCCGGATCACCTGGAACCGCGTCGCGACGGCGCCGATCAGCGCCAGCACGACCAAGCCGATGATCCACCGGAGCAGCGCCCCGCTATCACCATCCGCGATCGGGCCATTGATCGTCTCACCGATCAGGGCCGGCGTCAGGGCCTGGGCGGTAGCGCCGATCAGCACCCAGATACCGGCGATCCCGAGCTCCCGCCGGTGCGGTCGCAGCTCGCCGATCAGCCGCCGGGCAGTCCGGCCGCGGTCGTTGACGTAGTCGGTCTCCTCGACCGGGATCGGCACGGTCATCGGCGGTCCCTCCCGTTGGCCAGGGGTGCGGAGGGTTGCGCGGCCGCGTGGTCGTTGGCCAGTCCGTCGCCGGTTCCGTTGGTGGGAAGGTCGTGAACCATCGTGTCGTCCGGGGCGAATGCTGTCTCCGGCTCCAGCTGGGAGCCGAGGATGTCGGCGTAGACGGGACTGTTGGCTAGCAGGTCGTCGTGGGTGCCCTGCGCGACGACGCGACCGCCGTCCATGACGAGGATGACATCGGCTGATCGGACCGTGCTGACCCGCTGGGCGATGACGAAGGTCGTCCGGCGCCGGTCGGCCAGTAACCGGTCGATCGCGGCCCGGATTTCCGCCTCGGTCGTCGCATCGACGGCAGACGTACTGTCGTCGAGGATCAGGATGCTGCGGTCGGCCAGCAGCGCCCGGGCGATCGAGACCCGCTGCCGCTGCCCGCCGGACAGGCCGACGCCGCGCTCTCCGATGGTCGTCTCGTAGCCCTCAGCGAGGGAGGCGATGAACGGGGCCGCCTGGGCGGCCCCGGCGGCCGCCGCGATCTCGGGATCGGTCGCGTCCGGCCGGCCGAATGCGACGTTTTCCCGGACCGAGCCGCTGAACAGCCGCGACTCCTGCAACACCGGTGAGATCACCGAGCGGAGCGAATCCAGGGTAACGTCCCGGACGTCGTGCCCGTCGATCCGGACGGAGCCGGACGTTACGTCGTGGAAGCGGGGAATCAGGTTGACCAGCGAGCTCTTGCCTGAACCCGTCGTTCCGATAATCGCGACGGTCTGACCCGGTTCGGCGGTGAACGTGACGTCGTGGACCGCGTCGTGGTTGGCGCCGCGATAGCGGAACGTGACGTGATCGAACTCCACCCGGCCCTCGACCGGCGGTAATGGCCGGGCGTCCGGCTTGTCCCGGATCGTGACCGGCTCGTCGAGCACCGAGAAGATCCGGACCGCGGACGCCCCGGCCCGTGGGACGGCCGAGCCGAAGAAGCCGAGCGCCAGCAGCGGCCCGACCAGGAAGTTCAGATAGGTATAGAAGGCGATCAGGGCGCCAACCTGGAGATCACCGTCGATCACCTGGTTGCCGCCCGCGTAGACGACGCCCAGCGACGCCAGCCCGGAGACGAGGAAGATCGCCCGGAAGTTGTTCGAGAAGATCCCGATGATCCGGACGTTGAGCTCCAGCATCTCGGTGTTCTGCTCGTGGTAGCGCTGCTGCTCTCGGCGCTCGCCCCGGTAGGCGCGGATCGTCCGGAGGCCGACGAGGTCCTCCTGCAGGGTCGAGTTCAGTCGGCCCAGTGCCTGCTGAACGAGCGTGAAGACCGGAGCGATCTGGGCGCCGAGCCGGGTCAGCAACCAGAAGATGACCAGGACGGCCGCGAAGGTGATCAGCGCCAGCTGCCAGTTCACGACGAACAGCAGGACCGTGATCGAGACGACCTGCAGGGCGGAGGAAATCAGCTGGATGAAGCCGTTGCCCGTCAGGAAGCGGACCTGCTCGATGTCGCTGGTGGCACGGGTCAGGAGCTGGCCGGTCGGGGTGCGATCATGGAAATCGAAGCCCAGCTGCTCGACCTTCTCGAAGAAGGCCTGTCGCAGGTCCATCGCGACGCCCTGCGATCCGCGCTCCGCCCAGTATCCCTGGAAGAACGAGGCAGCGCCCCGGAAGATCGCGACGATGAAGACAGCCCCGACAGCCAGGTAGATCACCTGCTCGTCGCGGACCGCGATGCCATCGTCGATCGTGATCCGGATCAGCTGCGGGGTCAGCAGGTTGGTGACCGTGACGATCAGCGCGGCGATCAGCGCCCCGATCGCGTCGCGGCGATGCGGACGGAGGTAGCCGAACGCGCGCCGGAGCGCCGGGAGCATCGGTCCCTCGGTGCCGTGGTGGCTATCGGCATCACCCGGGCGGGCTTCGGCGGGCGCGGAATGGCGCCGGCGACGGCTCAGCACGGGCACACCGTCCCGGTGGCGCAGATCTTCGAGAGGTTCACGGGCGGGAGACGTCCTTGGTGGGGTCGTGGCCGGACGGCAGGCGGCGATGGTGCGCCTCCGGAATCATTGCGTCTCCAAAGGGTAGCGCAGCGGCCGAACGTCCGCACCGCCAGACCGGGCAGTGACGCCCGCTGCTCCCGGACCTGCCCGGACGCCCGGTCCCGGAGGGTCTTCGCGGCATGCGATAGTCACCTCCTGTAAATCTGCTGCGCCCGGGCAACCGTCCCGGTCCATCGAGAGGGAACCAACCGATGATGGCGATTGATGAGACGCGTGGGGGCGTGCTGTTCGCGCTCGCCCACCCTGACGACGAGGCATTCGGTATGGCCGGCACGCTGACGCTGCTCCGCCGGGCGGGCGTACCGGTCACGCTGGTCACCGCGACGCGCGGCGAGGCCGGCGAGATCCTCGTGCCCGGTCATGCCACGCCCGCCACGCTTGGCGCCGTCCGCGAGCAGGAGCTGCGGGTCGCCATGGCCCTTGCCGGCGTGGATGACATCCGGCTGCTGGGCCACCGCGATTCCGGCATGGCCGGCACCCCGGAGAACGACGACCCGCGCGCCTACATCAACGCCCCGGACGAGGAAGTCGTCGCGCAGATCGCGGCCGTGATCCGGTCGGTCCGCCCGGCCGCCATCGTCACGTTCGGCGCCGACGGCATCTACGGCCACCCGGACCACATCGCCATCCACCACCACGCGACGGCAGCCGCGACGCTGGCCGCCGATCCGTCAGCCCCGGCCGGGCTGGGCGAACCGTGGCAGGTCGACGCGCTCTACTACGCCGCGCTACCCCGCGAGCGCGTCCGGCGGATGGCCCAGCGACAGGATGGCCCGTTCCGCTCGCTCACGCCGGAGCAGCTGGAGGAACTCGGCACCCCCGCCGCCGAGATCACGATCACGATGCCGGTCGCGGACGTCGTCGAGCACAAGGAACGCGTGATCCGGGCGCATCGCACCCAGATCGACCCCAAAGGTCCCTTCGCCGGCATCGACCGCGAGCAGGTCCGGACCATGATGTCCTGGGAGTTCCTGCGGCGGGTCGATCTCCCCGATCATCCCGGTGTCGAGACCGCCCCGGACCCGATCGCGACGCTGTTTGCCGAGCGCCGCCCGGACATCGCCGATGTGATGGCCGCACTGGGGCCCAGCCCGGAATAACGCCCGCAAACTTTCCTGCCTTGGCCCCGCTTCCTTGAGGAAGCGGAGCCCATGCGCATCCATGTCACGGCCTTGCCGCTCAGGGGCTTCCAGCCAGGCCGCTCCCGTCGGCGGGCCGCTGCACACCCCTCGTTGTCAATCCGTTCGAGATTGTCCTGATCTTCCTGACCACCTGCTCTGGTGTCCCAGGAATGGGAACCCGGTTCGTCCTGTTGGCGTCCCTCTCCCGAATGCAAAACACAGCCACGGTACCGGCGACGGGTGGTCCGGCCGCACGGTGCCGTTTGGGATGCATCACGAGGGGACGGACGCAGATGACACGCTTTGGGACGACGCGGCGCGCGTCGTGGCGCGGCACGATCGGACGCGGGCTCGCGGTCGGCGCGATGGTGCTCGGCGGGCTGACGGCGGCAATCTCGCCAGCCGCCGCGGAAGAGGACACCGCCTACGCCTCCACGATCGGCGACGGTGCCTGGAATGTCGCCTGGGACAGCACGGTCTGGGAATCCGATGAGGAGATCGCCGAGAACTTCGGGATCGACCTGATCCTGAGCCGGCAAGGCGCTTCGGTCTGGTTCTTCACGATGGAGGACCAGGCGGATGGCCCGACCTGCCTCGAGGAGGTCGGCCCGCTCTACGAGGAGATGGTCGGCATCACCGACTCCGAGCCATTCGTGGACGAGGACGGGGAGCAGGTCGGCTACGCGGACGAGGCGACCGCCCGCAGCTTCTGGGAAATCGAGATGGAGCTGGAAGACGGCACGGTGACCGGCTTCGGCTATCACTCCTGCTGGACCATCGAGGAAGGCTCGACGGCCATCTTCGCCGGCTCCCTGCTTGATACCGCCGAGCTGGAGGAGAACGCCGGTCTGGTCGACGACCTGTTCGCCGCGGTTGGCACCCAGTTCGACGGCGAGACGGTCGTCGAAGACGGGATTGCCGCCGGAGCCGGGTCTGGCTCCGACGACCCGGTCGAGGACGACCCGGCTCCGAGCGAGGACATCCCCGCCGGCGCCGACGCGGACAACGGGACCTACCGTTCTCCCGAGTTCGGGTTCACCACCAGCTGGGACCCGGCCGACTGGGACGTCACTCTCGAAGTGCTCGGGGAGGAGGCCAATGGCCGCGACCTGATCCGGCTGGACGAGACCGACGGTACCAGCGCTGCCTTCGTCGAGGGCGGGACCAACTGGGAAGGAGACCTCGAGACGTGCATGGAGTCGCTCGCCAGCGACATCGCGCTGGACCTCGACGACACCGAGCCGATCGAGGACCCGGAGACGGGCGACCCGTTCGTGATCGAGGACGACGACCAGCTGGGCGCCGGCTTCCTGTTCGACTTCACCGGTGAGGGCGAGGAACCCAACATCGTCGTGGTCCTGGCCTGCCAGGCGCTGGATGACGACGTGGTCGTCGGTGTCACCCATATCAGCGACGATCTCGACGCCTACTTCGACGAGGACTTCCCGCTGTTCGAGGAGCTGTTCGGCAACATCAGCGCCGGCGAAGCCAGTGATGACACGGCCGACGATCCCGCGCCGTCCGACGAGGGCAGCGACCGCGGCGACGCCCGTGACGACGGCGAGGCCACCCCGGACAGCGGCACCGAGGAGCGTGAGTCCACGCCGGAGACCGGCACCGACGAGACCGGGGGCGTCTACGTCAGCCCGACTTACTTCTACTTCCTGGCCTGGGACACGACCATCTGGGAGAGCCTCAACGAGGCCAGCTCCGGAGGGACGGACTCGCTGAGCCTGGTGAGCGAGAACCTGCAGGCCGATCTGATCGGCTACGAGGACGGAGCAGGCGATGTCGTCGGCTGCGTCGAGGACCTGACCGCGACGCTGGGCGATGCGTACGGCGGGGCGGAAATCTTCGAGCGCGACAACGGTGACCTGATCACCGTCAGCGATGACGGGACGCAGGCGTTCGCCCTGATTACCTACTCCGCCGACGGTGTCCAGTCCGGCACTATCGTTACCTGCCACCAGATCAGCGGCGAGGCGGTCGTCTACCTGGCCGCGTCCGGACCGGTCGATATCCTCGTCGATCAGACGGATGACGTGACGGCGCTGCTGGCCGGGCTGCTGGTCATCCCCGCCGAGTAATCGCTCCGGATCGCTCACCATGTCACCATCCGCCAATGGCACCCGGGTCCTTATCCGGGTGCCATTGGCGTTCGTCGTACTATGGATCCCGTGCACCACAGCCGTGGGGCCATCGAGTGGCCTGCACCTTGCCGGTCACGAGGGACGACCGGCCGCTCACCCGGGCAGACCGGTCTGGAGGATGACGATGGAATCTCCCGTTTCCAGCCGCAGCCGGCTCCGCGGTCTGGCGGTCGCGGCGCTGGTCGCCGGTCTTTTCGCGACCCCGCTTGCCAGCGTGTCGGCGCAGGACGACGAGACGTTCGAGTACGACGAGGGCGGCGTCGCCTACTCCGTCGCCTACGACGGAGGACTCTGGGAAGCGTCGTCCGAGAGCGCGGTCGATGTGCTGCTGACCAGCAGCGACTCGGGAGCCGTCGTCACGTTCGTCACGGACCCACTGCTGGGCGACGACGTCGACTCCTGCCTTGAAGGTGTCCTGATGAACTTCGAGGAGGGCGCCGGGTTCGAGGGAGCCACTGACGGTGACACGCCGGGAGCCGGTTCGGGCGACGGCTACGTCTACGAGACCCGCGAGGCGGAGCGGGACGGTATCGACGTGACCACCCTGCACACCTGCTTCGACTTGGGCGACGGGGCCCTGCTCTGGTCTGCCGCGCTCATCCTGGACGAAGGAGGCTACGAGCCCGTCTACGACCTGCTCAGCGGCGTCGAAGGCGACGGGACGACCTACGACCTGGAGTTCACCGGTGGTTCGACGGGCGGCACCGACCAGGACGCCACACCGGAGGCCGACGATGCCACGCCGACGTCCGGCGGCGACCTCGTTACCTATGAGAGCCCGAACTACGGCTACACCTTCGACCTCGACACCTCCCTCTGGACCGACTCCGAGGAGGGTGGCAGCGCCACGCGGGACCAGTTCCGGGTCACCAATGACGACGAGTCGCTTGTCATGTTCGTGGAGGGTTCCAATGAATGGGCTGACACGGATGAGTGCGTCGCGGTTCTGACCGAAGAGATCGGGATCGATCCGGACATCGATACGGTCGCCACGGACCCGGAGTCGGGCGATGACTTCCTGATCAGTGAGGACGACCGGTCCGCCGCCGCCTATGTGGGCGAGGACGACGCCAGCGGCGCAGTCGTCTACATCGACTGCTACGTCTCCCCGGAGAACGACGTGATCGTCGGCTTCACGGTCGTCAGCACGGACGTGACCGAGGATGAGTTCTTCGAGGATGTCTCCCCGGAGATCGAGCGCGTGATCGATTCGCTGGAGTTCGCCTCCAACGCCGTCTGATCCTCCGGCTCCCCAATCGAGTCCGGCCAGTATCGAGCGGCCTCCGGGACACAGATCCCGGAGGCCGCTCGCGTCGCCATCATGCGAAACTGACGGTGGAGTCCTGTATGGGGACGACGGTCCCGGACCTTCGCCGGGCCGAGGGCAAGTACGCCGGCTCCTGACAGGACCGCCGGATCGGAGAAGCATGATGAGACCATTCGGTACGACCGGGAACCGCTTCCGGAGCCTCATCGCGGCAACGCTGGTCGCCGGCATGTTCGCCGGACCGGCCGCTGGCGTCTCGGCCCAGGACGAGGAGACCTTCGAGTATGACCAGGACGGAGTCGTCTTCTCCGTCACCTACGACCCCGAGGTCTGGGAGCCGGGCACCGAAGCGGGCTCCTCGGCCCTGACGCTGAACAGCGTCGACGGCTCGATCGCGACGTTCCTGTCCGACCCGGAACTCGGCGACGAGCTCGCCGGCTGCCTCGCCAACGTCGTGGAACCCTTCGAGGAGGGTGCTGGCGTCACGGACGGGGCCGACGCCGACGATCCGGGGGCTGGTGAGGGAGATGGCTATGTCTACCAGACGCGCTCCCTCACCCTGAGCGACATCGACACGACGGTCCTCCATGTCTGCTTCGATATCGGCGACGGCAACCTGCTCTGGGTCGCCGGAGTGGTGCTGGACGGCGCCCCGTTGGACGACGTCTACACGCTGCTCGAAGGCGTCGAGGGCGACAGCATCAGCTATGACCTCGACTTCGCCGCCGGCACGTCCGGCGGCGACGACGACGGCACGCCGGCGGCTGGCGACGGCACCCCCGCCGCCGGTGGGGATGGCGAGTTCACGACCTACGAGAGCCCCACCTACGGCTATACCGTCGAATTCGACGAGAGCGTCTACGGGGTTACCGGCGAGGGCGAGGGCACCGGCCCTGAAGGCACCCGCGACCTGCTCCAGCTCGAGGACGAGGCCGGGGAGCAGTTCCTCTACGTGGAGGGCTCGGATGAATGGGCAGACACCGACGCCTGCGTCGCGTCGCTCTACGACGAGGTCACCGGCATCCTCGAGGATTCGCTGGACGTCGCCCTGAGCGACGCGACCATCGCGGTGGATCCGGAGACCGGTGACGATTTCGAGATCAGTGAAGCTGACCGCTCGGCCGTCGCCTATGAGACGGAGATCAACGGCCTCGCCACCACGATCCTGGTTGACTGCTACGCCTCGCCTGACGGCGACGTGATCGTCGGCTTCACCAGTGGTGCGGCCACCGACGCCGACTACTTCGAGGACATCTACCCGGACGTCCAGACGGTGATCGAGTCGCTGGAGTTTGCCTCCTGATCCCGGCCTGACCCATCGATCAGCGGCGTATCCGCCAGTGAAGCGGCCGGACCCCTTCCCGGGGTCCGGCCGCTTCACGTTCTTCCGGCTTGGCCGATCCCGCCCGGGTGCGCGTTCTCCGTCCGTCATCGGCCGCTTCCACGTCCATTCGGGTCCTCGTGGTGATCCGACCGGGAACGATGATGGCTCCTCTGGCGTCGTGTTGTATGTGAGTCCTTCACACCACCGATTCTGCCGGACCGCAGCGGATCCGGCTGCCGAGAGGATCAACGATGCCCACGAACCATCGATCCGCACTGACGACGTTCCGCGGCTTGACCGCCGCCGCGGTCCTGTTTGGCTCCGTCGCTGTCGGCCTCTCCTCGGCCGCGGCGCAATCCGACGAGGATGAGGGGACGTATGAGTCCCCGACGTTCGGCTACATCCTGGAATGGGACGCCGAGACCTGGACGGTCGAGGCCGAGGTCGCAGCCGACGAGAACGACGGTCGCGATCTCCTCTACCTGCTCGATACGGACGCCACGACCCAGTTCTATGTCGAAGGGTCCGAGGACAGCTGGTCCGATGCGGACGACTGCGTCGCGACGCTGTTCCAGGAACTCAATGTGGACCCGGAGGACGGTGAGGTCGTCGAGGACGCTGATGGGGAGCCCATCGAGACGAGCGACGATAACCGTGCCGCAGCCGCCTATGTCTTCCCGCCCGATGCCAACGGTACCCAGGACGAGGAAGAGCCGGTCGACGCCGACCTCGTCGTCTTCGGCTTCTGCTACGCGGACCCCGACAGTGATCTGGTCGTGGGCTTCTCCGGGCGGAGCATCCTGAGCGACGACTGGGGCACTGACGGCTACGACCTGGTCAAGCCGATCATGGAATCGCTGCCGTTCGCGGGCTCGGACTCGGGGTCTTCGAGGGACGACGACTCGACGCCCGAGCCGGACAACCGTGGCGGAAATACCGACGACGATGAGACCCCCGAAGCCGACACGGGCGGGATCGTCGAGGATGGCCTGTACGTCAGCCCGACCTATGGCTTCGAGCTGGCTTTCGACGATGCGACCTGGTCGGTCACGGACGCCGTGAGCGAAGACGAGGTCGACATGCTCCTGCTGACGACCTCGTTCGAGAGTGAGACGGGCGACGAGCTCGGTGCGGCCGTCACCGTGATGGGCTTCAACGACGCCGGTGGGCCGGCGGCCTGCCTAGACGGGTACATCGACATCCTGGACAGCAAGGGTGACGGCAACGCTGAGTACGTCCTGAATGCCGATGGCGAGCCGCTCGTCAACGAGATCGAGCCGGACCAGCTCTACAGCGCCTACTACTTCTTCAGCCAGGACGGCGACCAGTACGCCAGCTATGTGGTCTGCGCCTCGCTCGGCGGCGACGATCTCCTGACGATCGAGTTCACCTCCACGCCGGATGGTCTGGCCGACGAGACGGCGATCGAACTCAGCGACGAGATCCTGGGTGGGATCAGCTTCTAGAACGGGACTGAACTGCCAGGTCCCGAAAACGAAGGTGAGGGGGTCGATCGACCCCCTCACCTTCGTTTTTCCCGCCGGCTGACCGGCGGTGGTAAAGCGAACTGACCATTCGACCGTGCCCGGTCGTAGGTCGACCCGAACGTCCGGGCACCCTGATACAGTGGCAGCACCCACTGTCCCGGCGATGACCCAGCCCGGGGACTGGCGTGGCGTCACTACGGCGATCTCACCATCTCGGCGATCTGTCGCGGTGCCGAAACGTTTGTCGTCCCCACTCGTCGTTGTTGACAGGTGCATCGCCTGACGTCTCGCCAACGGGCTGAGACAGCCAGTACCCCGAACCGGGAGGAGAGCCCATGGACCGCACACCCCGCACGGAACCAGGTCCGCGCCGTCGGCCGGTCGTCCTGTTGGCCCGGCTGATCGCCGTCGTCGCGATGCTGATCGCCACCGTTTCCAGCGGGTTCCAGTCCGCCGGCGCCCAGAACGGCGACTCGTTCGAGTACGACGACGATGGCGTCAACTGGCTCGTCGAGTGGGACGGCGACGTCTGGAGCGAGGCGGATTCCACGACGGCCGACCTGGCGCTGGAGTCCGATACCGGCGTCGCCCAGTTCGTCACCATCTTCGAGGATGTCACCCCTGAGGAGTGCCTCGCCGGCGTCCTGCCCAGCTTCGAGGAGAGCTTCGGAGCGGAGGACGCCGACACGATTGCGACGGTCGACGGCGACCCGATCATTGACGACAACCAGGACTATGCCTTTGAACTCCGGTCGATGACCAGCTCCGATGGGGCCGAGCTCCTCGCGGTTCACGTCTGCTACCAGCTGGCGGAAGGCGGGTTGCTCTGGGCGATCACGGTGGTCCCGAGTGACGACCCCGAGGTCATCGGACAGGGTTACGCTCTCTACGACGGGATCGAGGTCGAAGGCGACGTCTACGAGCTGGATTTCGCCGGACTGACCGAAGACACGGACTACGCGGCGGAAGGATCGTCATCCGGTACCGGCGGGAACGAGGGCGATGGCGAGGACGCCTCACCCAGCAGCCGCACGAGCGACGATGACGACGGGGATGAGGACGCTTCCCCCAGCAGCCGCTCCTCCCGTGATACCGACGAGGACGAGGACGACGCGGACGCTTCCCCCAGCAACCGCTCCTCGGATGACGAGGATGAGGACGACGCCGGGACGGGCGGCTCACAGTTCGACGTACCCGGTCCGGACACCGACGTCGACGCCGGGACCTATGTCGCGCCGACCTACGACTACGAGCTGAGCTGGGACCCCGACCTCTGGTCCTTCTTCCTCCAGATCGACCAGCCTGACTACGCCGAGCAGTCCGGAGTCGACCGCGACGCCCTTGGCCTCCAGACGACTGATGGCAACATCATCCTCTACATCGAAGGCTCGGATGAGTCCTGGGACGACACGGAGACCTGCGTCGTCGAGCTGTTCGACGAAATCCAGGCCGACATCGACAACGGCGAGCTCCTGGACGATGCCGACGGGGAGCCCTTCGAGATCGTTGGGGACGACCGCTCCGCTTCGCTCTACCTCGCTGACGTGACCTTCGGTGACGGCACCACGCAGGAGGCGGCTGTCCTGGTCGAATGCGTCCTTGACGAGGACTCCGGCGTCATCGTCGGGTTCACCGCGCTGTCCGGCCTGCTGGACGACTTCGTCGACGATGGTTACCCGCTGGTCGAGGATGTCATCGGGAGCGTCTCGTTCGGCGGCGGCAGGACGGGCGACGACGAGGAAGACGCTTCTCCCAGGAGTCGTTCCGAAAATGGCGATGAGGAGGAAGACGCCTCTCCCAGCAGTCGTTCCGATAATGGCGACGACGAGGAAGACGCCTCTCCCAGCGCCCGCGACGACGACGACGAGACGACCGGTGTCGACGGCGACACATTCACCAGTGTCGATTACGACTTCACGGTGACCTTTGACGAGGACATCTGGGAAGTCATCGACGAGTCGTCCGACCGCAACGGTGACCAGGTCGTCCTGGAATCGTCACTCCAGACGGCGATCGTCACCGGCTTCGCGCTGGACGATGGGCCGGCGGGGTGCGTCGACTATTACCTCGACCTCCTGGGAGACCGCTTCGCCGACGGCTCGGAGGTCCTCACGGACTCCGAGACCGGTGAGGAGTTCATCGAAGAATTCGACGACGGTTCCCTGAGCGTGTACTACCTCTCCTTCGACGGAAACACCGCCTATGGCTCGTTCGTGATCTGTGCCGAGCTGAGTGGCGGCGATGTCCTCGGCATCGAGTTCACGGCGACGGCCGAGGATCTCATCACCGACGAAGCGACCGACGAGCGGAGCGATCTGCTCGACGGCATCCTGTTCTAGATACCCGACCGATCACCATCCATCCCGATTCGCCAGCAGGGTCCGGTCCCGATACAGGGACCGGACCGATCCCATCAGGGAGAGCCCTCGACGTGAAGCACCCGTTCGCCCGACTCCGTGACCATCGAGATTACTCGGTCCGCTCGGCAACGCTCCGCCGGCTGACTGCCGGTGCGGCCGTCCTCGCGATGATCGGCACCACCGCCGCGCCGGCCGCCGGTCAGGCGGACGAGGACGCCGGCACCTACACGAGCCCAACCTTTGGCTATGGCCTGAGCTGGGATCCGGACGACTACACCGTCGACCGTGAGGCTACGCCGTCGGGCCAGTCCACCCGTGACTTCCTTCGGCTGGACACCAACGACGCCGACGAGGACGGGCTGGTCACCGGCATCCTCTTCATCGAGGGCACCGACCAGGACTGGGATGACCCGGACGACTGCGTCAGCGGTGTTGCCCGCGAGATCGATGTCCGGGTCAACCGCGACGAGCCGGTAGAAGACCCGGAGACGGGCGACCCCTTTGTCGTCAGTGACGATGGCATCGCGTCTGCCGCGTTCTACCGCACCGACAAGGACGACAACGGCGACGAGCGCACCTTCGTCACGATGTTCACCTGCGTGCAGGATCCGGGCAGCGACCTGATCGTCGCCTTCACCCAGGTCAGCATCTACATCCGGACCTACTTCGACGATGCCTACCCCGCCTACCAGGACTTGGTCGACTCGCTGACCTTCTCCGGTGGGCGCGAAGGTATCAAGACGCGGGAACCGGGCGAGAGCGACCCTGCTCCGAGCCAGGAGGGCGAAGCGACCGAGGAACCAACACCGACGCCGGCGCCCGACGGGACGCCCACCAACGTCGACGGCGACACGTGGCTGGTCGAGCAGTTCGGCGTGGGTCTCACCTGGGATCCGGAGGTCTGGGACGTCGAGGGCGAGGAGATCGGCGAGCTCTACGCGGCCCTGGATCTGAACTCGGACCTGCTCACCACGCGGTTCGTCCCCTACCAGAGTGGCGACGGCGACGTCCAGACCTGCCTGACCAACTACCTGAACATCCTCACCGAGCGTGGCGAGGGCACGGCCACGATCATCGAGATCGACGGGGAACAGCAGGTCTCGACCAACGAGGACGGCACCGTCCTGAATGCATTCATCGCCTACACGTCCAAGGACGTCGACTTCCTCACCCGCATCGTCTGCCTGTCGCTCAACGACACGGACGTGCTGGCAATCGAGTTCACCGGGACCCCGGAGGACCTGCTCAGCGACGAAGGCGCCGCCCAGATCGAGGAACTGCTCGGCGGGCTGCTCCTTCGGGACGAAGCCTGAGCCCAACCGGCCCACGGGCCAGGCGAAGATGCACGGGGCGCGGGGATGGAACCCTGCGCCCCGTCCGTCGTCTACTCTCTGAGGACCACCCTCCGGAAACGGCGGGGCGTGACTGACCCGGTGGCCGTTGGTGGTCCCCGATCGCGGTGCAGGAGTCGGAACATGGAAGCGGGTAGGACATTGGCGATTCGCGGGCGCCGACGCACCAGCCGGGCACTGCGCTGGCTGGGAACGACGCTGCTGGTCGGGGGAAGCCTGCTGACGGCGGCCGGCCCCGCGGCGGCGCAGGACGGGGACGGAGCCTACGCCGGCGAAGTGGACGGAGCGGAATGGTCTGTCCTGTGGGACAGCGGCGAGTGGGATGACGTCGATACCGGCGAGGCCGCGGATCTGGTCCTCGAGGGCGGGAGTTCGACCGTCTCATTCATCGGCGATGCGCTCTATGGTGGCGACGCGGCCGATTGCCTCGATGGCGAGGTCTTCAACGCCCTGGACACCTCCTCGGTGCTCGACAGCGAGCAGACCGATGCCCTCGACCTCGGGGACCAGGGCGACGGTCGCGCCTACGCCACGTGGGATATCACCTTCCTGAACGAGGAAGACGACCAGCAGACCAACGCCGTGACGATCCTCTGCCAGACGCTGGAACCGGACGCGTCCGTGCTGATCGTCTATCACATCGTCCCGACGGACGAGCTCACGGACGATGCCGGTGCTGTCGCGGACCTGGTCGCGGGAATCGTGATCGGCCAGTCAGACGATACTCCGGACCCGTCCACGGCTCCTGACGACGAGGGCACACCGGAATCCGACGGCACGGGCGCCGATGAGGACGCGGGCACCTACATCAGCCCGACCTACGGCTACACGCTCGCCTTCCCCGCTGACGACTGGGAGGTCGAGGCTGACCGCACGCTGAACACGCTCGGCCGCGATCAGCTGACCTTGCTGGCCAGCGACTCCTCGACCCGGGTCTATTTCGAAGGCTCGGACGAGTGGGACGGGAATGTCGACGACTGCGTGACCGAACTGGTCGACGAGCTGGGCATCGATCCGGAGGCGACGCGTCCGGTCGAGGTCTCCCGCAACACGATCAGTGACGTCGAGGCGATCGATGACCCGCAGACCGGCGAAGCGTTCAAGTCGGACGACTCCACGGCAGCGGCGGGGTACCGCTACGAGATCGAATTCGAGGACGGCTCATCCCAGGAGCAGTTCGCGATCGTCGACTGCCATCTGCTGGATGAGGAAACCGGACTGGTCCTGGGCGTGTCCCAGGTCGGACTGGTCGATGACCTCGAGAACGGCGTTCGCGACGGGGTGACGGACATCACCGAGACGGTCGAGTACGACGGCGAGCCGATCGCGGCCCTCGCCCCGGCGCCCGCCCGTCTCGACTGACCGGCAATCCGCCAGGAATTCACGCAGCAGAACGACCCGCCCCACACCTTTTGGGGCGGGTCGTTTCGCTGCCCGGCCATCCACTACCGAGCACTGGCATTGCCCGGCGTTACAGCCACGCGGCGATCAGCTCTCCCGGGTCGCGGCGCGGACGGCGGCGGGGATCGCGGGCGGCGTAGCCGACGGGGAAGAACGCATGCGGCTCCAGCGACGGGTCGAGCCCCAGCGTCTCGACAATCAACTCCGGACAGAACAGGGGCGCGCACATCCAGCCGGCATCCAGCCCATCGGCATAGATCGAGAGGAGGAAGTTCTGGGCCGCGGCGCCAAGCGACTGGGTCGCCATGTCAGCTTCAGCCGCCGCCCGGTCAGGGTCCGGGTAGAGGTGGGCATCACCAAGGTACCGGCAGAGCAGGACGAGCACCGCTGGCGTGACCAGCCGGTCGCGGCTGTTCTCGACCCGCCGTTCGATCTCCTGCGGGTCGGCACTGTCCAGCGCGAGCTGGGCGCGCCAGGTCGTCGACATCGCCTCGGCCAGCTCCGCGCGTCGTTCCCGCGACTGCAGCACGACGAATCGCCACGGTTGGGTCCCGTGCGGTGACGGGGCCCACCCCGCTGCCGTGATCGCCCGCCGGATGGCGTCATCCGGGACCGGATCGGGGCGGAATGCCCGCACCGATCGCCGCCCCCGGACGATCGACGTGAGGTCACTGGGCCGTCGCTCGGCCAGCGGGTCGACCGGATCCCCGGAGGCTGACCACGACCGGCCATGGTCCGGCTGGATCCGGATCAGCGGTGCGTGCTCGAGATCGTGGGAGGCGTACTGGGGGTACTTGTCGCGCAGCGCGGCGATGGCGGCGGCGTGCCCCTCCGCACCCGGCTCGAGGATCCCGGCCGGCCCGCGGACCCGGGTCCATGCCAGCCGGTCCCAGTCCTCAGTCTCATCGGAGACCATCAGCATGGCGGCGCCCCGGGCGAGGACGTTGCGGACCCGGGCCAGGTCGTAGACCGGCACCGACTTCGCCTTGTCGTCCAGGGCGATCACGATCGCCGCACCGTCGTCACGCCGCGACGGGATGACGGCATAGACGCACGGCACCGCCGAGGGCCACTCGGTGGCGCCGTGTGTGACGAGCGTTCCGAAGCGACGAGGGGCGACGATCGCCATCGCCGCCGCCAGGCCGCTGCCCGCTACGGGCTGATCGGACACCTGCTCCCCTACCCCGCCTGCGCCTGGAGGGGCAGGATGTACTCGTCGGGTCGAGGCACCCAGCCCGTCAGACCGTTGCTCACGCCGTAGACCGCCGTCAGGTTCCAGAGGAAGATCGCCGGCGGGTTGTCGTGCATGATCCGGCCGATCTCGCGGAACCGCTCGGCCCGGCTCTCCGGATCCGGGTCGGTCCCGGCCATGGCGATCATGTCGTCGAGGTCGGTGTCGCTGTGCAGCGACAGGAAGCCGAACGTCGTGAACATCAGGCTGAACAGCGACTGCGGGTCGAATAGCGGACGCCAGGACAGCATCCGCATGGCGACGTCCTCGTTCTTCCAGTCCTCGTTGAAGGTGGTCTGGTCGACGACATCGACCGTCGCCGGGATGCCGATCTCGACGAGCTGGGCGGCGATCGCCTCGGCCGCCTCCTGGCTGGCTCCGGCGGTGATCTGGATGATCGCCTCGTACGACTCCTCCGGGTCGGCCCGCTCCATGATCTCGCGGGCCCCCTCCGGATCGTACTCGTAGGGAGCCAAGTCCGGGTCGTACCCGATGCTCTCCGGCGTGAGCATGGTCGCCATCCGCTGACCACGGCCACCGAGCAGGTTCTGGATGATCGAGTCGACATCGACGGCAAGGTTGGCCGCCCGGCGGATCTCGACATTGGCCCATGGCTGGGTGGCGTTGATGATCCGCACGAACGCCATCCCGGCGACCGGGGCCACGAGCGTCGTCGCGACGCCGGACCCGTCGACACTCTCGACCTGGTCCTGCGGGACATCACGGACGAGGTCGGCCGTGCCCGCCAGCAGATCGGCCACTCGGGTCGATGGGTCGCCAGCGAACCGGAACGTCGCCGTCGCAGCCATCGCCGCTCCCTTGGCCGGCGTAGCGACGTAATCCGGGTTGGCTTCGAGCGTGAGCTGCTGGCCGCGCTCCCAGGAGACGAACCGGTACGGCCCCGTCCCGACCGGCGCGTTGGCGCCGAACTCGTTGGTCGGATCGGCGACGTAGTCCGGCGGGAGCATCCCCAGGTAGACGGCGACCTGCCCGAGCAGCGCCGGGGAAGGCTGGGAAAGGCGGAACCGGACCGTCGTGGCGTCGACGGCCTCGACCGCCTGGATCGTGCTGAAGTCGGCCGCGACCTGCGAGGCGGTCTCGGGGTCGTGCATATGCGCGACGGACGCCACGACCGAACGACTATCGAACGTCTCGCCGTTATGGAAGCTCACGCCGGTCCGGAGCCGGAACTCGATCGTGAGGGGATCCGGCTCGCTCCACGACTCGGCCAGCAGCGGCTGGATCGTCCCGTCGGCTGCGCGGAAGACCAGCGTGTCGTAGACGGAATGGACGATCGACCAGCCGTCGATGGTGTAGGTCCGGACCGGATCGAGGACGGGCGGCTCGGCCGCCAGGATGACCGTGATCGCCTCCCGGGGCGGTGTCGGCGGCGCGGCGGGCGTCCCGTCCTGGGCACCGGCGGGACGCGTGCCGGCGAGCGGCAACGCGCCGAGCGCGGCTCCGGCACCGATGAGAGCACGACGGGAAACGGCGGGATGAGGTGTCAGGTGACGGTCGTTGGACACGGCGACGGCACTCCTCGGTCTGCGACAAAGGCGGAATGGTAGCGGCCCTTGCGGCCAGTCGGGAAGTTGTCCGGCGAAGTTGCTCAGCCGTGCAGGGGCATGATGTAGTCATCTGCCCGCGGCTGCCACCCCGGCAGGCTCGCCGCGACGCCGTACCGGGCGATGATCGGCGCCATGAAGATGGCCGGTGGATCGGCGTTGAGGACGGCGCCCAGTTGCCGGTAGAGCTCACCCCGGGCAGTCGCGTCCGGTTCGGTCCCGGCCTGGACGATGAGCGCATCGGCCTCCGGATTGGCGTAGCGGGACAGAAATCCCTCCGACGCCACGACCAGTCCAAGCAGCGAGTACGGGTCGAACAGCGGCGTCCACGTCAGCAGACGCAGAGCGGGCGCGGCTGGTTCGGCCCAGGTCTCGTTGAAGCGGGCGAGCTCGCTGACGACCACCGAGACATCGAACCCGACCTCACCCAGCTGAGCGGCGATCGCCTCGGCCACCGCCTGGTTGCCGGTTGACGTCACCTCCAGCTCAACGGCTACCCTATCCTCGACACCCGCCTCGGCGAGCAATGCGCGAGCCTGGTCCGGGTCGTAGGTGTACGCCGGCAACGCCGGGTCGTAGCCGAGACTGGTCGGATCGAGCAGCGTGGCCACCCGCGGCACCTCCGCACCGAGCAGCGCGGACGTGATCGACTCCACGTCCACGGCGTGATTGAGCGCCTGGCGGACTCGTGGGTCGTCGAACGGCGCGACGTCGGTCGCGATGCGGACGAAGCTGAGCCCTGAGACCGGCGTGATCTGCGCGACCGCCCCGCCGTCCTCAACCTCTCCGACCTGGTCGACCGGCACATCACGGACGATCCTGGCCGTGCCGGAGACGAGCTCCGCGACACGGGTCGAGGCGTCACCAATGAACCGGAAGGTGGCCGTCGAAGCGATCGGGCTGCCCTTGGGTCCGCCGGGATAGTTGGGGTTGGCTTCCAGCGTGACCTGCTGGCCCCGCTCCCAGGCTACGAACCGGTACGGTCCCGTCCCGACCGGCGCGGTCGAGAGGTCGGTACCGCTGTCCACCGCCGACGCTGGCAGGATGGCGAGGTAGGCGGCGATCTGGGCGAGCAGGTAGGGAGCCGGCTCGGCCAGGACGAAGCGGGCGGTCAGGTCGTCCGGCGTCTCAACCGCGGTGACCGCCGCGAAGTTGCCGGCCGCCTGCGACGCGACGTCCTGGTCGACCAGATGCCGGAAGGTGGCGGCGACATCGGCGCTGGTCAGCGGCTGGCCGTCATGAAAGGTGATGCCCGTCCGGAGGCGGAACGTGAGTGCCGTAGGGTCGGTGTCGTCCCAGGACTCGGCCAGCAGCGGCTGCAGGGTGCCGCCGGGGTCGTAGGCGACCAGGCTGTCGTAGATGGAATGGATCACCGACCAGCCATCGGCGTCGTACGTCAGTGCCGGGTCGAGCGTCACCGGCTCGCTCGGGAGCGCGATGGTCAGCGCATCGAGGGTCGGAGCGGCAGGGGTCGCCGCCGGCGTCTGGGCCATCGTCCTCGCCGCGGGAGCGAGCAGGATCATACTGGCGGTCGCGGCGATAAGTGTTCGGCGGTCGAGAAGTGGAGCCATCGGTAACGGGTCCTTTCGCGATTTGATGTGGGACAGGCAAGACGTATCGGAAACCGCGGTCATCGGTCGTCGGAGGTTCGGTGGCCCTGGACGCGCGCAGGGCCACCCTGGCCTGATGGATGGGACGTCAGGCACCACGGCATCTCGGTCGGTGGAGGCCGATACCCGGAGGAAGTCGTTTCATCGCAGCCGCTCCGCCAGCCAGTCGCCGGTCAGGTTGAACGCCAGGACGGTCAGGGCGAGCGCGATGCCGGGGATCGTCGACACCCACCAGGCGGTAGCGAGTTGCTCCCGGCCGGCGTTCATCATCCCGCCCCACGTGATCGTTTCCAGTGGCACGCCGAGCCCGAGGAATGACAGCGATGCCTCGTAGAGGATCATCGCGGCGACCTGCTGCGACGCGACGACGATCACCGGACCGGCGAGGTTGGGCAGCAGGTGCCGGACGAGCAACCGGCCCGGGGGGGCACCCATCGCCCGGGCGGCGTCCATCCACGCGGCGGACCAGAGCGCGCGGGCTTGCAACCGGACGATCCGGGCGTAGGCCACCCAGCCGGTGATGACCAGCACGATGATCACGTTCCGGAGCGACGTTCCCAGCGCGGCCGCGATCCCGAGGCCGATCAGGATCGAAGGGATGGCCAGCTCGACGCTGACCAGCCACGAGACCGCTCGATCCCAGCGCCGGCCGAGGCCACCGGCCAGCAAGCCGAGGGTGACGCCGATGGTGCCGGCGACGAGCGTCGCGGTCACCCCGACGAGCAACGACACCCTCGCCCCGTCGATCACACGTGAGAGCAGGTCCCGACCCAGGCCGTCGGTCCCGAGGGGACGGTCCCAGCTCCCGCCCGACCAGACCGGTGGCTGGAGGCGGTCCCCGAGCGATTGGCGAGCGGGATCGTGCGGGGTGAGCCACGGCCCGAGGACCGCGACGATGACCAGGACCGCGACCAGCGCCAACCCGAGCGCTCCGCCCGGTGTCAGACCGGTCTGTCTCCAACTCCGTGGCCGCCGGAGCATGACGGCCGGCTCGCCGACGGGAGTGACCATGCCGCCGGAGCGCGATCCGGTGGCGGGTGCGGACAGCGTCATGAGGACACCGCCGTTCGGGCGACCGGGCTCGCATCGGCCGCGATGAGGCGCGGGTCGATCATGCGGGCGACGAGGTCGACGATGAGGTGGATGACGACGATCAGCACGGCGATCACCGCGACGGACGCCTGGATGATCGGCAGGTCGCGGGAGACGGCGGCGTCGTAGGCCAGCGATCCGATACCGGGGTAAGCAAAGACGGTCTCGACGACGAGCGCGCCACCGATCAGGAACGACGCCTGGAGTCCAAGGTAGGCCAGCACCGGCAGGGCGGCGTTCCGGGCGGCGTGGCCGAGGACGATCCGCCCCTCACGAACGCCCCGGGACCGGGCGGTCCGGATGAAGTCCTGCGCCATCGTCTCGCGGAGCCCGAGCCGGAGCAGCCGGGTAATCAGGGCCAGCGGATGCGCGGCCAGCGCGAGGGCGGGCAACACCACGGACGACGCGCCATCCAGCCCCGAGGCCGGCAGCAACCTCCAGCGAACGGCGACCACGAGGATCAGCACCGTCCCCAGCCAGAACGCCGGGATGGCTTGCCCGGCCAGGGCAACGATGTTGACCAGGGCCGTCATGAGCCGCTGTGGATAGAGGGCGGAGATCAGACCCAATCCGACCCCGGCGACCGTCGCGATCCCGAGCGCGGCGCCGAGCAGCGCCAGCGTGGCGGGGAGCCGGTTCAGGACAGCAGGGAGAGCAGGGCGGTCCTGCCGCCAGGAGTCACCGAAGTCCCCCCGGACGGCGTCTGCCAGGTAGGTGACGTACTGGACCGGGACGGGCTCATCCAGGCCGTATCGCGCCCGGAGATTGTCGCGATCCTGCGGGGAGGCGCCGGGCGGCGCGAGCGCGTCGATTGGATCGCCGGAGAGATGGATCAGCGCGAAGGTGATCGAGACCACAGCGAGGACGACGGAGAGCAGCCCGAGCAGGCGCCCGGCGAAAAAGTTGATCACCGGCCACCCTCCGTCGCTCGCGTCGTGTTGACTGTCCGCTTCCGGTCGCCCACCTCTGCCCCCGTGCTGGGCCGGCGGGTATGGAATGACCCCGCCGGCATTGGATGCCCCGGGGTCTGATCTCGGTCACTGCGGATGGGAGGGTGCGGCACGTGGCGGGCATCGCCTGCCGGACGCGGAGATGCGGCTGCACTCCGGCCCGGACCACGACGGCCCGACCACCACGCCTTCTCCCATCCGGACTGTACCGTCGGCCCCGGGATTTCACCGGGTCATGCGTTGGCGAGGGAGTCGTCCCCTGCCGTGGCTCGCGGGCTGTAACCGCCGGTCGGGACTTGGCCGCTGATCCCTGCGGATCATTCGTGCGGCCTCACCCAACCCCGAAGGCTGTTCACTTATGAAACGATAGTAGCAATGGGGACGTTGCACCGCAACCAGTCTGATCGGGTAGCCGACGGCGAATGTCCCTCGGGTCTGAGGGGCACGGCCCGAGAACCGTGCTGGACGCTCTCCGGCTCGGTGCCTCGCCGACCAGTGGTCCGGCGACTACGACGCCGGGGTGGCGACCGGAGTGCTCACTACCCCGGGCGCACCGGGGAACCAGGCGGCAGCGGGATCGAGGTCGGCAGGGATCAGGCCGTTGCTGGCCAGCCACTCCGCATAGGCATCCCAGCGCTCGGCAGTCTGCGTCCCCCATTGCCCATTCGCATCGAACCAGGTCGACTGGCTGAGCGGGATGCCCTCGCGCTCCAGCTCGACGTCCAGCTCCGGTGAACCGGCGGCGAGGGCGTCAAGGGCGGCGCCATGGTCGGCGGCAGCGGCGGTGTATCCGGCCGCCATCGCCCGGATCAATGCCCGGACGGTTTCCGGCCGCTCGGCGACCGTCTGCTCGGAGGCGACCAGGACCAGCTCGTAGTACGAGGGCACGCCCCAGTCCTCGACCTGGATGAAGGTGACGTCGTAGCCCTCGCGCTCGGCAATCAGCGACTCGTGGTTCCAGTAGACGCCGGTCACCGCGTCGACCCGGCCCGACGCGATCGCGGGCAGCAGGTCGTAGCCAACGTTGATCACCTCGACCTCGTCGATCGAGACCCCGTCCGCGGCCAGCACCGTCGAGAGGATCGCATCATCGCTCGCCAGACCGGACGAGCCGATCGACCGGCCGCGCAGGTCCGATGGCCGGGTGATGCCGCGATCCGTGAGCGCCATCATCGTCAGGAGCGGGACCTGGACGACAGCGGCGACGCTGACGACGGGGACGCCCTGCGCCCGGGCGAGCAGCACTTCGGTCTGGTAGCTGATGCCGAAGTCGTCCTGCCCGGCGCCGACGGTGGCCAGGACGATCGACGGGTCGGCCGGGACGTAGATCTCCGGCACCACACCCTCGGCCGCGTACAGGCCCTGCGCCTCGGCCAGATAGATGCCCGCGTGGTTGGCGTTGGCATACCAGTCCAGCGCCAGCGAAATCCGCTCGGCGTCCTGCGCCCGAGCGGGCCGGCGTGGCATCAGGGCGGGCGCGGCGAGGGCAGCCGCACCCAGCACGGCCGGCCAGCGCAGCCGGGCGGTTCGCGCGTCCAGGCGACGGTGCGTGGGAATAGTTCGATGGGTCATGGTGGTCGACTCCCGGGGTTCGGGACCATCGCCGTGGGCGAATGGTCCGAGCGGTCGCCGACGGGTTCACCGTCCGGGTCCAGCCGTGTCGTGGATTTCCGGTGGTGACAAGAGCGGTCGTGCGGGACCGGCGAGGCCTGGTGGGCCCTCCGGTTGGCCAGCATCCCTGCGCGAGCATTACCCCGATCAGGTTCGACGGTCGGCGACATCCGGTCGCCCTCTCAGCCCGGCTCCCGAGCTCCCGTTGGCAGTCGCGGATGGCCTCATGGTCGATCCGCTTGGGGCAGAGCGTAGCAGATCGGACGCCAGCTCTGGCACGTGCGCCGGAGCTGATTCCGCCGCGAAAGGAAGTCCAACGCGGATCGATCCTGTCCGCTGCGCCATGGGATACTCAGCATGCGTAGCGATCGCACCCAGCTCCCGGCGCAGATGATCCTCCGGTCACGGCGCCACACCCCCAGGACTCACCCTCCGTGACCAGCCAGGCCCAGCCGTCCGGCCCTCTCCTCGCCCCCTCATCCGCCCCCGACGTGAGCCGCCCGACAGGTGGCGAGACGATCACCACCCGGCGGGCCTGGCTGCTCGCCACCCGTCCCCGGACCCTGCCGGCCGCCATCGCGCCGGTCGTCGTCGGGACCGCGGTCGCCATCCGCGAAGGCGGATTCGATGCCCTCGCGGCGCTCGCCTGCATCGCGGTTGCGCTGCTGCTGCAGATCGCCGCCAACCTGGCCAACGATGCCTTCGACCACCGTCGTGGCGCGGATACCGCCGAGCGCGTCGGCCCGATCCGGGTCACGGCAGCCGGCCTGATCCCGGCACGGCGGGTGCTCCTGGCGACGTGGCTGACGCTCGGGCTGGCCATCCTCGTCGGTGCCTACCTCGCCTGGCTAGGGGGTCCGGTGTTTATTGGGGTGGGTCTGCTGGCGGTGCTGTCCGCCGTGCTCTACACCGGTGGTCCGGCGCCACTGGCCTACGCCGGCCTGGGTGATCTGTTCGTCTTCCTGTTCTTCGGGTTGGTCGCCGTCGCCGGGACCGCCTTCGTCCAGACCGGCGAACTGACCAGTCTGGCCCTGATCGCGGGCGTGCCAATCGGCGCCTTGGCCACGGCGATTCTCGTGGTGAACAACCTGCGTGATATCGATGGTGACCGCCGGGCCAGCAAGCGGACCCTCGCAGTCCGGCTCGGACCGGCCGGCGCCATCGCCGAGTACGTTTCCCTGCTCACCCTAGCGTTCCTCGTCCCGGTGATGCTCGTCATTGACGGAACACTCGGGGTGTGGTCCTTCGTCCCATTGGTACTGCTCCCGCTTGCGGTCGTGATGGCCCGCGGCGTGATGACCGAAACCGGCCGAGCGCTCAACGCCCGGCTGGCCGGTACCGCCCGGCTGGAGCTGCTCTTCGCCCTGTTGTTCGCCGCGGCGATCGTCCGCTGATCCGCCCTCGAAAGAATCGGAGGCCACCCGTGCCGACACTTGGTCGGTTCCACACCCCCAATCGCGCGGCCGTCGCCCCTCCCGATGCGGGTGCCATGCGCTCAGCGGACGACATCGAGGCGATGTTCGGCCGGATCGTGCGGAACTACGACACCATGAACCGGCTGATGACCGGTGGACGTGACGGCGCCTGGCGGCGGATCGTCGCCCGGCAGGCCATCCTCGGCCGCCGCGAAGGCCATGTCCTCGACGTGGCAACCGGGACAGGCGATCTCGCCTTCGCGCTCGCCCTGGCCGGGGCGAAGGATGTCACGGCGATCGACTTCTCCCAGCCGATGCTGGATGTCGCCGGGCGCAAGCTCACCCAGCGCCAGGCGGTGATCGGGGAGGACCTTCCGATCACCTTCCGGCACGCTGACGCGATGCGCCTGCCGTTCGACACAGGCCAGTTCGACGCCGTCACGGTCGCCTTCGGCCTGCGGAACATGCGGGATACCCAGGTCGCCATCAATGAGATGACCCGGGTCCTGCGACCCGGCGGGCGCTGGGTCTGCCTGGAACTCACGCCGTTCCGGGTGCCGCTGCTGCGGGCCGGCTTCGGGATCTACTTCCAGCGCGTCGTGCCGGTGGTCGGCGGGATGCTCTCGGGCGACCGGGAGGCGTACCGCTACCTGCCCCAGTCGGCCCAGCGCTTCCTGTCCGCGGCAGAGCTGCTCAGCGCGATGCAGAAGGCCGGTCTCGTCAACACGCGTTACCGGCTGCTCGGCGGCGGCACCGTCGCGATGCACGTCGGGGAGAAGTCATGGCCAGGGGCCTGACCGCCTCGGCCGGTGAGGCAGAGCCGGTCGTTCGCTGTCCCTGGGCAGGGACAGACCCGCTGATGGTCGCCTACCACGACGACGAGTGGGGCGTGCCCTGCCATGAAGACGACGAGCTGTGGGAGCGGCTGGTGCTGGAGTGGTTCCAGGCCGGCCTGAGCTGGGCGACCATTCTCCGCAAGCGTCCGGCCTTCCGCGCCGCGTTCTCGGACCCCGGGGTGGAAGCCGTCGCCTCCTACGGTGACGACGATGTCACCCGGTTGATGGCGGACGCCGGGATCGTCCGTAACAGGGCAAAGATCCTCGCGACGATCGGGAACGCCCAGGCCTTCATCGCCCTGCGGGACGAGCATGGGACGTTCGACCATTGGCTCTGGGGCCGGTCCTGGGACACGACCGGCGACCAGCCCGGTCCGCGCCCAGCCGTCCCTGGCGACGTCCCGGCCGACACGCCAGCCTCGCGGGCGCTGTCGAAGGCGCTCAAGGCGCGGGGCTTCCGCTTCGTCGGCCCGACGATCTGCTACGCCTTCATGCAGAGCGTCGGGCTGGTCGACGACCACCTCGCCAACTGCTTCCGGGCCAACTGAATCACCCCAAGCACACGGCCCCGGCAGGCTGCCGGGGCCGTGTGCGTGGTGGGACTGGCGTGGGCTACCGGGAGATGGTCAGGACATCGCCCGTGGCGGAGTAGCTGTGCTCATCGCGCCACGGCTGGCCCTCAGCGAACCGGCTGGGGCGGAAGGCGTGGATGTCGACCAGCCGACTCTCGCCATCGACGATCAGCTCGGCCAGGCAGATCCCCGTCGCCGGCGATGTCTTGAATGACGAGCCGCTGTCTCCCGCGAAGACGACCAGTCCCTCGACACCGTCGACCCGGCCCATGATCGGGTGGTCGTCGGCCGACTGCATCACCATCCCGGCCCAGCCGCCCCGCATCGTGGCGTGGGCGAAGGCCGGCAGTCGACTCGCCAGGGCCGAGCGCGCCTTGTCAATGTAGTCGCCAGCCGGGGTCTCGTCGTAGCGCCCGGCGTCGTGCTCGCTGGTACCGGCCTCGAACCCGATGACCGTCGAGTGCGATCCCTCGGGCCGGAGCCAGGAGTGGCTGATCCGGTCGATGATCACCCGGTGGGGGCGGCGCTGGTCGATCTCTTCCGGCCACCGGAAGACCGCGACCTGGATCCGCCGCGGCGTCATCCCGAAGTCGACACCGATCGGCTGCAGCAGCAGGTTGGCCCAGGCGCCGCCTGCCACGACGACCGTCCCGGTCGAGATCGTCCCGTTGTCGGTCTCGACGCCGGTGATGCGGTCGCCCTCGGTGAGAATGCGGCTGACGGCGGTGTGGATGGCGATCACCGCGCCGTGGGCACGGGCCGCGGCCGCGAACCCGTAGACGGTCGCGTTCGGGTCGGCGTAGCCACTGTTGGGCTCGAAGGCGATCCAGGCCAGGTCGTCGGTCCGCAGCAACGGCTCGACGTCGCGCGCCTCGTCCGCCGACAGCAGCTGCGTCTCCACCCCGATCGAGCGGAGGGCGTCGACATTGGTCCGCAGCCGGAACTCGTCCTCCGGGGCGACGACCTGGAGGAACCCCGGCGCCTTGAATACCGGATCACCGTGGCCGATATGCTCGTCCCAGTCCCGGAACATCCGCAGGCTCTCGAGCGTGAGCTGGGCTTCCCAGACGTTCGCGTAGTGGCAGCGGATCAGGGCGCCGGACTTGCCGCTGGCGCCGTAGCCGAGCTGGCCCTGCTCCAGCAGCACGACCGACAGGCCCCGCTTCGCGAGCTGGAAGGCGGTCGACGCGCCGTTGACGCCACCGCCGATCACGACGACATCGGCCGTTTGGGGCAAGTCCGGTCGGGAGACAGGGACGGGTGCGGGGATGGGGCTGACCATGGCGACTCCTCGGGACGACTGGACATCGGCCGCCGGGGCGCGGACCATAGGCCCGGACCGGCTGGCGATGAAGCGGACTGACTCGTCGGCGCATCGTATCACCGGCCGGGCAGCAACCCAACGGCTGGTCCCGGCCACTCCGTCCGTCCTTGTGGCGGCCTGCATACATCTGCCGCGCCCATGCCACCCGAAGCCACCACTCTCCGAGGGAGCTCTCCCCCATGACCAGACCCGGCCATCCCCGCCCTGACAACCTGCCTGGCGGCCCCCCGACGCCGGCGCCCGGACAGCCGGACCTGGTCGACGAGCTGACCGACCTGGTCTTCCCGGTGATCGAGGAGTACCTCCAGCGGATCGGCGGGGCGGACGAGTTCACGACGCGCCAGTTCATCGAGCTGATGCGATCCGAGCCAGACGGTGCAGCGGTCTACGACGAGGCGATCCGGCGATGGGGCGAGAATCCTCGTCACAGCCGGATGGTCATCCATGGCCAGGTGATCCCGGCTGCGCTGCGCCGCTCGAAGCTAGTGGAATGGGCCGGGTTTGCTCACGGCGAGCCCGACGAGGACGCGATCCCGGCTTGGTGGCGACTGACCGGTGCTGATACCGGTGAGGACGCGGTCGAGCCCGCTGGGTCCGAGCCGACCGCGCAGTGATCCGGCGTTTCCTGGCGGTAGTCCTGGCGATGCTCGTGCTCACCTTCGCGCCGGGGCATCTCGTCGGACCATCCGCCACCCCGCCCCCGGTCACACCAGCGGACCCGGGAACGATCGAAGCCGCGGTCCGATCGGTCACGACGCTCGGACCGGCATCGGCGGATCAACCCGGGTTGTTCGCAAGTGATCCGATCCTGAGGCAGGGAGCCCCGGCGGGCCCGTTCGCATTGGGAACGGCCGGGACTCTCGCGGTGGTCGGCGTGCTGCCGGACCCGACGGGCCAGTCCGTCCTCGTCGCCCTCCGGAATCTCACCGCCGACGTGATCGTCGCCGCAACCGTGACGGCGATCATTGCGACTGCGTCGGTCCCGATCGGCGGTGCGACGGACGTCCTCACTCCCGCTCAGGTAGCACCGGATGGGCTGGCTTTCGCCCAGATCCCGCTGGAGGTCCCGCCCGGGACAATCACGGCGCAGTCGCTGCCGACGATCACCGTGCTCGGGACGACTCCTGGCCTGCTGGCGCCGCAGGCAAGCATCACCTCCGTGGCACCATCGGCGGACGGCAATCAGACCCTGATGATGATTGACGGACAGGGCCAGCCGCTGCCTGCGTTTATTCGTGTTGTGACCATCTGCTTCACGGAGGCGGAGGGCCTGGTCCCGTTGACCTGGACGGTCACCAGTGAACCCGTCCCAGCGCCGGAGACGTCGGCGGCCGTGACCCAGGTTGCGACGGCGAGCCCGTCCGGCTGCGGCCCCCTTCTTCTTTTGGCTGTCTCACCCGGCTAATGGAGTAGCGTGTCGCGTATCCGAACGAACACAGCGAACGACCGCGTCTGGCCTTTTCTCTCGGATAATCAACGGATCCTGACAGATTTCGCCTATTGACGGGTGTAAGAGTCGTCCCCACAATCGCGCCGGTTCGTCCAGCAGCCAGTCGAATAACCCGTCGAATACCTGTCGTCAGCGGTGATGACGGGTTGGTTCTCTGCGTGCTGATCAGGTGGGGGGAGAGCGTGCGAGTGAGCGATCAGAGTCGTCAGGTCGTGCCCGGAAAGCCGTCACGAATCACCTCGTCCCGTCGCGCACGACTGGTCCTGTTGCTCGTGATGGTCGTCAGTTTGATCGGCAGTGTCGCGCCACCTGGCGTGCTGTTCAGCGCACGTGTGGTGTCAGGCACGTCGCTTCGGCCACAGGTCCAGAACTTTCCAGTGGTCTGTCAGCTCGTTCTTCAGGTCCATGATGAGGCGGGGACTCTCATTCCGAATCCGCTAGCGGATAGTCCCGGTGCCATCTTCCTCCTTTCGGATCTTACGAACCCTGCAACACAACCCCTCCCGTTGCGGATCGAGCAGTCAGGGCTGCGTGGGTTCCAGCCCAAAGACTTCCCCTATCAATTCCCGGCTGTGACCAATGGTACGATCATGAACATCCAGCAGGTATCTGCGACGACGGGCTACCAGCTCGGTCAGCCAGCTTTTTCGCTTACGTTCGTCGTCCAGATGACCTACAACAGCTCCTGCCGACGGGTTCAAACGGTCGTCAACGCTCGTGTGTTTGCTGGACCGTCCGTAGATCCAGTCGCATCCGCAAGTGACGCCGCGGCATCGATCGCCGCTGAACAGTCGGCCGTTGCGCTCGCGTCAGCCAACGCGGCGGCGGAGTGGGACGCCCAGCAGTCTGCCGAGGCCGAGGCTTCATTTGCTACCGAGCAGGCATCGCTTGCCGCCCAGGGGTCGCGGGAAGTGGAGCAGGCATCTCTGGACGCCCAGGCGTCATGGGATCAGGAGCAGGCCAGCCTCGAGGCCCGTGCGTCAGCGGAGACAGAGCAGTCAGCGGCAGCAGTCGCGTCCAGCCAAGTTGCCGCCTCTGACACGGCGCTCGCGTCGCACACGGCCCACGCATCGGCCGAGACGGCCGCAGCGTCAGCCGACGCGGCTGAGCAGGCATCCCTGGACGCCCACGCCTCCCTGGAAACAGAGCAGGCATCCATTGCCGCCCGCGAATCCACCAATGTGTTCGCGTCAGCGTCGGCTGAAGCGCAGATGTCGCATGAAGTTGTCCAGGCATCACTAGCCGCGCGGGCCTCCCACGCGACCGTAGTCGCCTCTGAGGCGGCGCGGGCATCGGCCGAAGCAGAGGCCGCGTCACTCAACGCCCGCGCTTCTCACGACACCGAGACGGCATCGCTCACAGCCCGGGCTTCGCAGGACCTGGTCGGGACCAGTGCCTCGGCACTGGCATCACATCAGCATGAAGCGGCGTCGCTGGCCGCCCTGGCTTCTGCCCATGCCGAGGCCTCATCGTCCGCCGATGCGGCGGCTTCGCTGGAGGCCATAGCGTCCGCTGACGCGGCAACATCGGCGGCGACCCGCGCGTCTCACGAAGCAGAGCAGGCGTCGCTCATGGCAGCGGCCTCCCATGACGCCGCCGTCGCATCGCAGGCCGCACAGGCGTCAGCGGATCAGGAGATCGCGTCGGCCGCTGCACATTCCTCACACGCCGCAGAGCAGGCGTCGCTGTCCGCCGTCGCGTCGAGTCAAGATGAAGCGACCTCCCTCGCGGCACAGGCCTCCGACACGACCCGAGCCTCGCTCGAGGCGCAGGCGTCCCTGGATGCCGTAACCGTCGCGTCAGCGGACGCACGCGCATCCGAGACGGCACGCGCGTCGATGGCTTCAGCGTCATTGGACGCCAAGGCAAGCGCGTCAGCCGTAGCGTCCGCCGCGCTGGCTTCGGATACAGCGGTGGCCCATGCATCGATCAGCGCGGCGTCGGACTCCGCACGTGCGTCACTGGGCACTGCCGCCTCGGCGATCGTAACCGCCTCGAATACCGCCATGGCAAGCACCTCGGGCGAGGCCGTAGCATCGTCCGCCGCCGCCGCATCCGTGATCGCGGCGGCATCGCTGAGGGCGGAAGCATCGACGGCGGCCGAGCGGGCCTCGGTGTCCGCCGCTGCGTCGGCTTCAACGTCCGCCTCGCTCTCCGCCCAGACATCCGCCGCGTCGGCATCAACCATAGCCAAGGCATCGGAAAGTAGCAGGGCCAGCGCCTCGGACAGTCACGCCGCCGCAGCGTCGGACGCGGCTGCAGCATCGGAACGCGCGTCAGCATCGAGTCGTGCCGTACTCGAAGCGGCACAATCGGACCGTGCCTCAGCTTCCTCCGGGGCCGCCGCGTCGGAAAGCGCGGCGGCGTCAGCCCCATCCTCGGGCCAGCCATCGATTCCCGTATCGCCGTCGGTCGCCGCGTCGAGGTCGCCGGCCGCATCGCCGGCAAGGTCGCGTCCGCCGCGCCCGGGCCGCCCGGTAGTTCCCGTGCCATCCGCCAGCGTTGTCCCATCCCGGCCAGCTTCGACGGCACCGATCGCGTCCGCCTCAGCGAGACTACCCAGCCTCCAGCCGTCCATCCCGGAATCGAGCCGACCTTCCGCCCGCCCGGCTCGCTCAGTCCGCCCGGTTAGCAGTGTCACGCCGCGCCCATCGACCGGGACACCGTCTACTCCACCGGTCGCCAGCAGCCGTCCGTCGGCCGTGGCGCCCGTCTCGGGTCGTCCGCCACGGCCCCGGACACCTGTTGCATCCCAGGCTGCAAGCCTAGACGAACCGGTTCCGGCGGCGAGCCGCCCGTCGACCGAGCGGCCCCAACGTTCCACCACCATGACGACTACGACCGTCGATGTGGCGCCAACGGAAGCCGCCGTGTCGATCCGCGTCCTGACCTGCGACCCAGTCAGTGCTGTCGTCACCGGTATCCACATCGACGACGATCTCGACAGCAGTTCGCTCACCATGCCGCAGAGTTGTGAGGCAGCTGCTCCTGGCTCCGCGACGGTGAGCCTTGCCGCCACGACGGCGGATGGCTTGCCGCTCACCCTGTCTGCAGAGACTGGTGCCACAGGGGTGATCGAGTTGACGGCACCCGTTGGTACCGCCTCGACGCGGGCGGTCATCACCGTCCGGGAATCGGGGGAGACAGTGACCGGCTACGTCACCCTCGTTCCGGGACGAGTGATTGCCCTGATCGCCGTCCTGCCGGCCCGCTCCGAAGACGCCGCGGCCGACTCCCTCGCCGGGTCCGTTGCCATCGATGGGGCGGTCCCGGGCTGGCTGCTCCCGGGAAGCCTGGCCCTCATCCTGTCCATCGGCGGGCTCGTTCTCGTCCGACGGCCCGGACAGATCAGCGGCCGCCGACGGCTGATGCCGTGAGCGACCACGCGGCGACGGAGAGCGCGACGTCGCCGCGCAACTGGACGGCCGCCAGCAGCGTCGCCAACAGGACCAGGACGAGGATGCTGACGACGATCCCCGTCGTCTCGCGCGTGTCCGGGTCGGGGCAATCCTCGTCCATCGGCCCTCCCCACGGCAGGTCCACCGTCTGACCCGCCCCCGGTACGCACAACGCCCCCTGCCGTGTGGCAGGGGGCGTTGTGCGTACCAAGCGATCGTAAACCTTAGTAGGCCGGGACGTAGTCCGGGTCGACCGGGCGGATCCCGTTCTCCGGCGCTGGGTAGCCGCGAGCCACGAGGTGATCGACGACCTCCTGGATCACATCGTCCGGGGTCGAGGCACCAGCGGTAATGCCGACGACGGCATTGCTGGCCAACCACTCGTCGGCGATGTCCTCGGGCCGCTCGATGTGATAACTCTCGACCCCGGCGCGGTTGCCGACCTCGGCCAGCCGGGCGGTGTTGCTGCTCTTCTTCCCGCCAATCGCGAGGATCAGGTCACACCGATCCTCCTCGATCAGGCGCTGCAGCGCCCGCTGCCGCTCACTCGTCGGCTCGCAGATGGTGTTGACGAACCGGAACTCGCCACCCTCCGGGATGACCAGTGCCTCCAGCTCACGCGCGAAGGCCATCAGCTCGCCAACGTTCTTGGTCGTCTGCGAGACGAGCGCGACCTTGCGTGGCGGCGCGACACGGCCTTCGCCGATATCCGCACGGGTCGCGTTCCAGCCCAGCTGCGAAACCTTCTTGGCCGCCTTAGCCTTGCTGGTGCCGGACCAGGCCAGCACGCTCTTGACCTCAGGGTGGTAGTCGTCGCCGTAGATGACGATGAAATACCCCTGCCGGGCGAGCTTCTGGGCCATCCGCTGGACTTTGGTCACCAGCGGGCAGGTTGAGTCGATCAGCTCCACGCCGGCGGCGGCGGCGTTCTTCGCCATCTCCGGACCCCAGCCGTGCGCGGTGATCGCGATGCGCTTGTACCCCTCGCGCATGGCGGCGTCGAAGTCCGGCTTGCCCTCGACTCCCTGCGCCCGGAGGCGCTGGACGATCTGGGGGTTGTGGATCACGTCGCCGATCGGCGCGATCTTGCGGTCCGGGCTGGCGGCTTCCTGGACGATGTCGAGCGCCCGACGGACGCCCCAGCAATAGCCGAGTTCGGCGGCGACGACGATCCGCCGGGCACGGGTCGTCTCAGCGGCGGGCGCCTCGGGAAGGACCGTGGTCATTGTGGGGAACTCCTCGGGGGTGCGCCGGCGCCGGGAATCATCCAGGGAAGTCGTATCAGTCCCGTGGATCCATCGGAGAGCGTCGGCCGGCGCGTCGGGTGATTATTGGTAAGTATACCCGCACGGCTCCCAGCAGCCCGGACTCAACGCCCTTCCCGCCCGACCGGAACGTTCCCGCCGACGCTGATCTATGCGCTCCTCAGCGCCGCGGCAACTTCGCCAACGTTGCGAATCCGGAGCCCGGGCTCCGGCCCGTCCCCCGTCCACGGCGCGCCATCGCGCTGGACCCAGACCGGTGTCAGTCCCGCCGCCCGAGCCCCGACGATATCGTGCTCGGCCGAATCGCCGATGTAGAGGGCGTCGCCGGGCCCGACGCCGCCCCGGCGCAAGGCCTCACGGAAGATGGACGGGTCCGGCTTGTCCACCCCGAACTCGCCCGAGACGATGATGAAGTCGACCAGTGGCTCGACCCCCAGCAACTCGATCTTGCGGCGCTGGATCCCGGCCGGCCCGTTGGTGATGATCCCGAGTCCGTATCCCGGACCACCGGTCCGTCCCCGGACCGCCGCCAGCGCCGCCCGGGCCTCGCCGAACAGGGCCAGGTGCCGCAGGCTGTTGGTCCGGTACCACGCCTGAGCGGTCCCGATCGCCTCCGGTCCGATGCCGTAACCGGAGAGCAGATCGGGGAAATGGTCGACCCCGTGCGGGTGCATCCCGATCGACCGGGTGATCAGCTCGTCCATCTCGTCCGCTGCGAGCTCCCGGCCGTGGACCTGGAATGCCTCGGTGAAGACGTGGCTCAGCCGACGCATCCGGGCGAGCGAGTAATCGCATAGCGTGTCGTCGAGGTCGAACAGGACAAGGGGGTGCTGGCGGAGCGCGTCGGCCAGTTGCGGCGCCATCTCCTCGCCAGGCTGATGATTCGCCCTGGTCCCCCGGGCTTCAGGCATCGCTCATCCCCCTTGCCGGGAACCGGTCCCCGGCCCGATGATGTAGGCGTTCTGGTCCGGATGCGGGCCAGCCGTCACAGGCCGTGACGGTCGCCTGGTCACGACCAATCGTACCGGACGTCCGGTCCCGGAGCCCGGTCGTGGACGATCGGACGGCGCCTGGACAACGAACGAAACCGGGATCGCCCGAACCAGCAGGAGGTGCCACGGGATGCTGCCGCGCTCGCTGCCCGTCGACTCCCCCCGCCTCGATCTCGAAGGCGAATTCGCGGCGTACCTGACCGCGACGGCCCAGTTCGCCCTCAGCGACTGGGTCCTTCGGGTGGCGAACCTGCCCGCCTTCCGGGCCGACCCCGAACTGGACCTCGAGCGGTTGCGTGGCGAGATCGCGCCGCTGTTCGAAGCCATTGTCGACGCCATCCTCGTCCACGATCCCGTCTACGACGATGAGCCCGGGACACGTATCGCCGAGGCCGCCGGTCGGCACGGCGACCAGCGACGGAAGATCGACATCCCGATCGGCACACTTCTGACGGAACTGCACGAACTCCGCCAGGTCATCACCCGAGCGATGAGCGGCTGGGCAGAGACCGCCGGCAGGCACCCTGCTCTGGCATCGCTCACGCTCCGCCTCGAGCGGGCGATCGACACCGCCTCGATCGCCGCCGCCACGAGCTGGGTAGCGGGGACGGCCCCGTCTCGGGACGGACGGCACGGATCGGGAACCACTGAATGAGCCAGCCACTGCCCATCGATCGCCCGGTCGTCGGTATCATCGAGGATCAGCAGGCCATCGCCCAGATGCTGGTCGAGGTGCTGGGCGCCAACCGGTTTCAGCCGGTATTCCTCGAACCGCCCTACTCCATTGACGCGATCACGGCCGTCCGACCCGGCGTCCTGCTGCTCGATATCATGCTCAACCAGGCCAGTGGCTGGGACATCCTGGAGCAGCTCCGGGAGGACCCGGCTGGCCGGGATTTGCCGATCATCATCACCTCGGCGGTCTACGACCGGCCGGGGCTGCGCTCGTTGCCGCCCGGCGGTCCGGTCGTCTTCATCCCCAAGCCGTTCGAGATCCTGACCCTGCTGGCCGGTATCCGCGACCTGCTCGACCCGAAGGGTGCGGTCGCACCCGGCTGATCCAGCAAAGACGGGCTAGCGGCCATTGACGGGTCACGCTATCCTTTGGGAAGTAACCGTGCGGGACGTTGGTCGGCTGCGGCTGAACAACGTCCCGGTCGCCCCAGGGAGCCGCCACCATGGCCGATTACCGCGCCACGATCAGCACGTCCTCACCCCAGACCTACTCCTTTGACGTCGCCGTCCGCGAGCATCGCTTCACGACCGGTCGCAGCACCTCCGCGCCGGGTGAGAGCAGCGGCCCCGGTCCCTTCGAGATGCTCGCATCCGGGCTTGGCGCCTGCACTGGAATCAACATCTCGTCGTTCGCCAAGCGCGAGAAGCTGCCGCTCGAAGGCTTCGATATCGATGTCCGCATCCACCGGACCGATTCCGAGACGCCGAACTGGCAGGTCACAACCGAGATCGCCCTGCGCGGCCCACTCTCCGACGAGCAGAAGCAGGCCATCCTCCACTCCGCCGAGGGCTGCGCCGTCCGCAAGTTCTTCCTCTCCACCCCGGAGATCGAAGAGAAGCTCGTCGACGCGCCGGTCACGCTCGCCAGCGTCTGAATCCACTGACGCTCGCGTCAAATGACAACGGCCCGCCGGAAAACCGGCGGGCCGTTGTCGTTCCCGTCGTGCGTTCCTACCGGATGATCACCGCCCACTGCCCCATGGCTTCCACGGCGACGATGAAGGTGCCCAGTTGGTCGAGGAACAGCGGTCCGGTCCAAGCGTCCTCTCCGTCCGCCTGGAACACCGGTCGCCGTTGTCCGTCCGGCGTCTCCAGCGTGCAGGTCAGGGCACTGGCCGACCCGTTCGCGACCGTGACCACGCCGTAGCGATCTGTTGGCAGGTCATCGACTACCAGCCGGGTAGCACAATCACCGTGCCCAATCAGCACGATCGGCTCGCCGGGCCGGTACTGCCGTTCCTCCGGAGGATTGACGAACGGTGCCGGGGTGGCATCACCGGCACCGGTAGCGGCGAGACCCGCCGGCATCGCTAGCCCGGCCAGCCAGAACGTCCTGCGGTCGATCGTCACCGACGGTGCTTCACTGGGTCCGGACCGGGCCGGTCGCGCGGGATGCGTCGAACTCTGCCCGGATCGTCGCCAGCAAATGGTCGTCCGTGACGATGTCGACGCCGGTCATCGCCAGGGCCTGCCCGATCAGCAGCGTGTTGGCGTAGCCGAGTTCGGAATCCGACGCGTCGACGACGTCCTGTGAGTGCCAGGTACACATCCGGTCGATGATCGGGTAGCTAGTCTCGACCGATGGCACGACGTAGGAGACGTTGCCCCAGTCGGTCGAGCCGTTGCCCTCCTGCGCCCGCGCCTCCGGCAGTTCCAGTCCGACCGCGTCGATGTTGCGCTTCATCGCCCGGGCCAGCGTGTGATTGGTGATCATGTCCCACGACGGCTTCTCGGACGTATCGAAGCTCAGCTCTGCGCCGGTGATCAGGGCGGCGCCCTCGGCGATCCGGCGGACCTTCTCGACCAGCTCGTTCATGTAGACCATCGTCTGGGCCCGCACGAAGAAGTCGGCCGCGGCGAAATCCGGCACGACGTTGGGAACATGGCCCCCGTCGGTGATCACGCCATGGAAGCGGGCGTCGCTACGGACATGCTGGCGGAGCGCGTTGATCCCGTTGAACACCTCGATGATGGCATTCAGAGCATTGATCCCGTTGTAGGGATCGGCGGCGGCGTGGGCGGACTGGCCGCGGTACTCGATGCGGACGGCCTGGCAGGCCAGCGCCTGCCCGCTGCCCTCGACCGTCGGGCAGACGGCATCGGGCGGTCCGGGATGGGCCCCCATCGCGACATCGACATCGTCGAAGGCGCCGGCGTCGACCATGAATGCCTTGCCGCTGATCGCCTCCTCGGCTGGGGTCCCGAAGACGACGACCTGGCCCGGCTGGCCGAGTTCGGCCAGCCCAGCGCGAAGCCCCAGACCGGCCGCGATATTCGCCATCGCGATCAGGTTGTGCCCGCAACCGTGACCGAGTCCGGGCAGCGCGTCGTACTCGGCGAGGAATCCGATTCGTCGCCCGCCCGGCGTGCCGGCCGTCGCCGTGAAGGCGGTGGGCAGGTCCGCCGTCCCTCGCTCGACGGTGAACCCGTTGCGCTCGAGGAAGTCGGCGCAGGCTGCGGACGACAGCGTCTCCTTCATCGCGGGCTCGGGGTGCTGATGGATATACCGGGAGAGCTCGACCAGATCGTCGCGAGCGGACTCGATCGCGGCGGAGGCCGCCAACCGGGCCCGCTCGACATCAGCGGCCGCCGGGGCAACGGTGCGGGGAGTGACCATCAGGGGGAATCCTCGTCAGCGGACGGATCAATCGACAGATGTTGCCGGGACGATACCAGACTGGCTGCCGGGCCCGGCCATCGCCGCGATCGCGTCTCCGAACGGATCGAAGCGGGGTGAGCGGCCTCGCCTCACGGCACCCGGAGCGACGCCCATCGCCCGCGAGAACGCCCGGCTGAACGCCGCCTCCGACTCGTAGCCGAACCGGTGGGCCACCTCCGCGACGGTCTCCCGGCGCTCCGCCAGTGCCGCGTGGGCCAGCCGCATCCGCCACCCCGTGACGTAGCGCATGGCCGGCTCGCCGACCAGCGCCGTGAAGCGGGCCGAGAAGGCCGACCGGGACATCGCGACGGCATCGGCCAGCGCCGCGACCGTCCAGCCATGGGCAGGGTCGCGATGGATCATCGCGACCGCCCGGCCGATCTGCGGATCCCGGAGCGCACCCAGCCAGCCGGTGCCGGGCGTGGCGTCACCCGCAAGCCATGCCCGGATCGCCTGGATTACGAGGATGTCCGCCAGCCGTGTGATCACTGTCTCGCCACCCGGCCGGAGGGACGCCGCCTCGATGGCCATCAACTGAAGGGTGCTCCGGATCCATTCGGTCTGCCCGGCTCCGAACGCCTCGACGGTCATCACCGGCGGCAGCGCGCCGACGAGGTCGAGAGCCGCCGGGTGATCGAAGGTTACGGCCCCGCAGATCATCACCGTCGGCGAGCCGCCGCCGCCGTGGCGCAGGATCTCGTATCGCTCGGTGATGATCTCCCGGCGCAGCGACAGGATCGGCGGCACGGGCGAGCCGGGCGCATCGCGGAGCTCATGCCCTCGCCCGTGCGGCACCAGGACCAGCTCGCCGGGGCGCAGTGTCCTGGTCGGCTCGTCGCCCACCGTCAGCAGTGCCGTCCCCGACGTGACGACGTGAAACCAGAGACAGCCCTCGATCGCGGGCAGCGTCATGCCCCATGGGGAGGTCAGCTCCGAGAGCCTGTAGAACGACCCCGTCATCCGGAGGAGATGCAATGCCTCCCCCAGTGGGTCGGTGGCGGGCCAGAGTTCCTGTCGGTTCATATGAGCAGTATTGGCGGGTACGCGCTGACCGTCCATATGTCTGGATGAACGGCAATACGGATCGGCCGTTCGATCATTCACCATCCAGCGTCACGCGGCCAGACTGGCTCTCAGCAAGCCGGGGGTCCGCCTGGCGGACGACGAGTACGACGCTGGAGGTGAACGATGATCACGGTCATGGGAGCAACGGGCAACACGGGCGGCGCCATCGTCCGACAGCTGGCAGCGGACGGGATCCCGGTCCGCGGAATAGGCCGATCAGCCCATCGCCTGGCGTCACTGCCGGCTGGTGTTGAGACCTGGTCGGTTGACCTGGCCGACCGCCCCGCACTCGCCGACGCGTTGCATGGCAGCACGGCTGCCTACGTCCTTCTGCCAACTGATCCGACCGTCCCGGATTACTCGTCCACACACGACGGGATCAGCGCGAGCATCGTCGGCGCCCTCACCGATAGCGGCGTGCCCCACGTCGTCGCGCTCAGCAGCCTCGGGGCCGATCGTCCGACCGGGACCGGCTTCGTCGAGTGCCTGCACAGGCACGAACTTCGGCTCCGGGAGCTGGAGGGGGTTAGCCAGGTGATCCTGAGGAGCGCCTACCTGTACGAGACGCTGAGCATCGGGATCGAGGAGACACTCGCCCACGAGACGCTGATCGAGGCGATCGACCCGTCCGCCCGCGTCCCGATGGTCGCGGCGGGCGACGTCGCGACGATCGCCGCCGCGGCGCCCCGTGGCCCGGCAGCGCCGGGCGTCACGATCCACGAGGTCACGGGACCGGACGAGTTGACGATGCCGAAAGTCACCCGCTTGCTCGGCGCCGCGTTCGGACGTCCGGGGCCGACCTACGCGCGCCCGCCCGATGCCACCCTCCGGGAGATTCTCCGCGGAGCCGGCTTCTCTCTGGATGGCGCAGAGCTGTACCTCGCGCTGGGCAACGCGATCAGTGACGGGACGCTTGGGCGACGCGGTGATGTGCGGCACGACCTGCCCCCGCCCGAACGAGCTTCGCGGACTGGGCCGCCGGGCTGGCCGCCAGCCACGCCATCACGGCCTGACCAACCAGGGCTGGCCGGGCTCCCCTATCCAGTTGGGTCGCGCGGCCTGCCACCCACGGAGATGTTGACATGGCCGATCGCATGCAACTCGTGGTGACCGCGACGACGATCGTCGGGACCGGACTCGTTGCCGGGACGTTCCTCGCCTTCTCGACCTTCGTCATGGCCGGGCTGGACCGACGTCCGCCCCATGAGGCCATCCGGACCATGCAGGCCATCAACCGGACGGTCCTGACCCCGGTGTTCATGGGCGTGCTGTTCGGGACGGCGCTGCTCTGCGTCGTCACGATCGTCCTGGCAATCCGGCAGCGCGGCGAGCCCGGGACGGCCGCACTGCTCGCCGCGGCCGCGTTCTACCTGGCCGGGGTGATCGGCGTCACCATTGCTGGCAACGTCCCGCTCAACGTGCGGCTCGACCAGACCGACCCAACCGCGATCGATGTCGAGGCGGCCACCCGTGAATGGTCGGCCTACCTCGGCCTGTGGCTCCGGTGGAATCACGTCCGCACCGTCGCCGGGATCACCGCGACGACCGCGGGCCTGCTGGCGCTCGTCCAGCAGGCCCGCGGGTAGGGACCGATCACAGCGGCGGGACCGAACGCGTCAGGGCAGGAAGTGGGTCCAGGGTCGGGTGCTGAACCGGGACTCGACCAGCCGCTCGGCCTCTGCCAGTTCGTCCGCGGTGACCTCATCCGGCGAGACGCGGTACCGGGCGGAGAAGTGGCCAAACAACGCGTCGATCAGCCCGTCACGGTCCAGGCCGGTCTGGGCCTGGATGGCGCTAACGCGCTTGGCCGCCGAGCTGATCCCCTTGTCGCTCAGCTTCTCCTTGCCGACCCGGAGGACCTGCGCCATCAGCGTCGTGTTCATCGCGTATGCCATCGTCGTGTGGTGCAGGACCGCCCCACCCCGCCGGGCCTGCGCCGCCCCGCCGAGCTTGCCCCCGGCCGAGGTGATGTCGTTGAGCGGGGCGTACCAGGCATCGACTCCGAGTCCGCGCAGGGCATCGACGATGAACCCGTCGAAGAACGCGTACGACTCCGGGAACGTCAGCCCGTCGACGATCGCCTCCGGCGCGTGAATGGACCAGGTGATCGCGCCGTCCGGCTCGATGAACATCGCCCCGCCACCGCTGATCCGCCGCGTGATCGTGATGTCGTTGGCCGCCGCCGCTTCCTCATCGACTTCGTTGCGCACCGACTGGAACCGCCCCAGCACGATCGCCTTCCGGTCCCACTTCCAGATCCGGATCGTGGGCTGGCGCAGTCCGCTTCCGACCCGGAGGGTCAGGACTTCATCCAGCGCCATGTTCATGTGGGGCGGGCGTGGCACGCCGGGGATCAGCTTCCAGTCGAATCGCGCCCAGCGATCGCTTGCGTCGGCGGGTGGGTCAACGGGCAGCTTCTCGGTCGCGGGGATGATCGTGGGCTGGGCCGAGGTCATGGTCGTCCTCCGGGAGGTCTTGGGGCAGGTCGGGACCAGGCAATGCGTCTCGTCCGGAATCGATCAGGCTGGCAGGGTCGACTCGGAGAGCGCCCGGCGTACGGCGACCGCGATCGCTTCCGGGGACGTCCCGAGCAATTCGGCGCCGGCGTCGAGGGAGCCTCTGATGCGGTCAGCGATGCCGTCCTCGGCCGTACCGGCGTCCATCCCTTCAAGCGCGGAGCGGATGTCCTCCAGCGTCTCCTCCGGATAGAGGAAGAAGTCACCACTGACGACCACGTCGCGGAGCTGATTGTCCTCCACGGCGAAATCGACCTTGACCAGCTTGCCGCCGGGTACCTTGTATTCACCGTGATGCGTCATGTCGTGCCCTGTTCCATTCCGGGTCGCGATGAGGCGGGAGCCCCGCCCCTCGCGACCATGTCAGCTGTCTGTCGTACCCAGCACCAGGCGGGCCGCCGCTTCGCCACTGAGCATCGCGCCATTGGATGATGAGTCGACGGTCGCCTCGCCGGCCAGCACGAGACCGGGCACGCCGCTCTCCACCTCAGGCAGCCGCCCGTAGATGCCCGGCGGTTGCCGGAACTGGCTGAACGGTACCCGGACCACGTCCAGCACGTCCCAGTCGGTCGGCACGTGGGAGAGCATCCGGGCCGTCTCGGCCTGGGCCTGCCGCCCCACCGCTTCATCGTCGAGATTGGCGGCGTGCTCACCAAGGAGCACCGCTGCAAGGAGGTGCCGCCCGCGCGGCGCGTAGGTCGGCTGGACCGTACTGATCGGGGCGACGTGGTTGACGGACATTCGACCGGAACCATCCAGCAGCAGCTTCCTGCCCAGTCCCGGGTCGCGCCGACCCTTGAGGTAGACCGTCGTGCACCCGATGCCCTGGTCGTCGGCGGGGAACGCCTCGATCCCGGTCAGGCGCCGAGCCGTGGGCGGGTCGGTCGCGACCACGACCATAGACCCGTGGACCACTTCACCCCGGACCCGGACGCCAGTCACGCGCTCACCGTCGCGAACCAGATCGTCGACCGGGCTGTTGTACCGGACCGTACCCAGCCGGAGCCGCGACGCCAACAGGTCCGACAGCGCCTGCATCCCATCCCCGGGCAGCACGGCGCGGCCCTCGATGAACATCTTCAGCGTGTAGCGGAACGGCCCGACACTGCCAGAAAGAGTGGGGTCCAGGGTGATCCCGCCCCAGAATGGCCGGGCGAAATGGTCGACGAACTTCCGGCCGAACCCGGCGTCCCAGAGGAAATCGGCAGCCGAGACGTCCCGGTCCGGATCGCCGGCGGCGTCGCCGGAGGAACCCCAGGCGGCGGTCCGGGCACGGACGGCCAGCGACACCAGCCGCAGCTTGTCCTGGAACCCGAACAGGGGCGAGGTGATCGCGTTCGGCAGCGCCCTAGGCTGGCGGATCGGGTCGGCGAGGATCAGTCGACGACGCCCGTCCCAGACGACTGCGCCGGGATCGAAGGCGGCCGGGTGCAATCCTTCCAGCTCCACCTGTCGCCGGATCGCCGGATAGGCATCGAGGATGACCTGGAAGCCACGGTCGAGCAGGTAGCCATCACGGCGATCGGTACGAACCCGCCCGCCAACGCCATCACTTGCCTCGAGAACCACGACCGACCGACCGGCCCGGGTCAGCTCGGCGGCGCAGGTCAGGCCAGCCAGCCCCGCCCCGACGACGATAACGGGACCGGCACGTTCCGGAGCGCTGGCCGCCCCGGTATCGTCGAAGGTCCCCGCCGCCCTCGGACCGTCCATCATCCTTGTCCTCTCCCGGATGTAACGGTGGACAACCAGTTGCCCACTTCAGGCCGGCACCATAGGCGAAGGGCCGAAAATCTGATCGCACCAAGGGTGCCGTAGGGCAGGGTTCCGGCAAGCCGGGACGAGAAAGCGGTCGTCGGACTCGATCCTGTTACCGGAACGAAACGTTTGGTCCGGCATGTGCGTCTACACAGATGAGCGGGACGACGATCCCATCTGGCCAGCCACCACGGTGCCGGATCACTCGCTCCCCGGCCGATCGAGTCAGCCAGCTCGGCGGCCGCCCATCAGCGGGCCCAGCCAGCCCGTGAGGAGCGCAGGCTCCTGACCCCAGAACTTCGGGCCGCCGGTTCCCCTGCCGGCGGCCCTTCGTTTGCCCATCAGCCATTCCGGTCACACAGGCACCGACGTCAACGGTCAGGCGTCGCCGGTGATCCGGGCGACGTGGCTCTCGTCGAACTCGACATGGTTCTCGACTTCTTCAGACACGTCCGTCTGCTGCCCGTTGGCGCCGATCGCCGTCGCGCTCCAATCCTTGATGGTCAGATTCATCAGCAGGGAGACTAGCTCGCCCCGGGCCTGGTCGAACCGCGAGAGCAGCGCGGCGGGATCAGCGTCGCCGGCCGCCGGGTCAATCTCGAGCGCCAGTTCGCCCAGCACCGCGTCGCGCTGCCGCAGCATGGTGTTGAGCCGGACGACCACCGCCTCGTCCCGTGCGCGGAGCTCATCGACCAGGCGAAGCACCTCCGCCGCGGGCCGGTCGCCGCCGGAGATCCGGTCCCGCAGGGTCTTCGGGGTGCCGAGCAGTTCATCGATCAGGTCGCGGTAATCGGCAAGCATGCGTGTCTCCGGTAGAGGGGGGAAGGATCTCGGCGGCGTCTCACGACGGGCCTAGATCCCGGCGGGATGCGTGCCGATCTCGTCGATGGTGACTTCCCAGACGACGCCGAACGGATCGCGGAATGTGAGCGCCTCCGGGGCCAGCATCAGGACATCGAAGTTACGCAGCAGCACGGCGGCGCGCAGCTCGGCGAAGGCCCGGACGTCGACGTCCACACTGATGTGATCGAGGATGGCGTTCGTCTCGATCCGGTCACCGCGTCCGACCCGGCGGAGCGCCAGCGTCAACGCCTCGCTCTCGAGAAAAGAGACATCGGCCTCCTGGAAATCGCGCCGGGCCCGTACCGGATCATAGGAGGCAGGGACTGCTCGATAGCCGCCCCGGTCAGTCCGGAAGGCACGACCGGCCAGCTCCATGCCGAAGAAGTCGGTGTAGAACTGCTCCGCCTTGAACAGATCGTTGACGCGGATGGCGATGTGATTGACGGCCGTGAGCCTGACCGGTCGTGGCTCGGGCAGGATCGTGCCGGAGTCTCCGATCGGGGTGGATTGCCCGGGTTCGGCGACGAACCGGTGTGTGGCAGACCTGCGGGGAATCTCGGTCGACACGAACGCTCACCTCCGTAGCGGCCTGACGGGTTCGTCCGGCCCGTTCTGTTTCTTCAACCCGGAATAGTAGCGGGTTCCCTAGAACCGGTCGCAGCGATTACCCAGACGTTCTCACCCATCTCCACTCGATGGTCACCAGGGCGTTTGACCAACAGGGCCGGGATACAGCTAATGCGGGATGGACGCAGGGCGAAATTGTCCGTACAGTAGTGAAAGCCCACTCAGAAACCAGCAAGACGGCCTATACCAATTGTTTTGCGGATAATTTTATCAATCCCGGACCGATGAGACTGAATGTTTGCTCGACGGGTTGTCAGAAGCGGTGGTACCGTCCAGCCACCGACAAACCAGTTCGCGGTCTCGCGCGGGATTTCCATGATCCCCGACCTCGCGTGATCCCCTGGCCCTGGCAGGCCGAGGATCCCAGACCGCTCGGATCACCTGTCTGGCTGGCAGGCGATGTCGGGAACCCGGACGAGCGCACCTCGCGCCTCCGGTCGCGTCCCGGTCCGGTGCCATGACCACCGGACCGGGTGATGAGGCGCCTGGCGCTTCCACCTGATGTGGGTCATGTCATGAGGCAGCTGGCTGGCTTCCAGTCGCCGACCGCACCGCAAGGAACGCCCTCACCGATGGTCGATATGATTGCCCGTCCCGGACGCATCGTCCGGGGTCAGTCCCGCGCTGCCTCGTCCGCCCTCACCGGGAACCGCCGCAGCCTCCTCGTCGCCCTCGCGATCGCTCTCCTGCTCGGCGTCGCCCCATCCCTTGCCTCCACCCCGGTCGCCCTGGCAGACAGGGACGACCCGGCCGAGCACTTCCGCGAGCTGATGTACCCGACGACCCCCACCCCGACCCCGGAAGCTCCCGTAGCCGAGGCGACCACGGGCGACGTCATCGCCGGATTCGCCATGCAGTTCCTCGGGTACTCCTACGTCTGGGCCGGCAACTCGCCCGCCGGGTTCGATTGCTCCGGCTTCACCCAGTACGTCGTCCTGAACACGGTCGGCATCGACATCGGTCACGGCACCGAGGGGCAGCTCGCCTACGGGTATCCCGTCGCCCCCGATCAGTTGCTCCCCGGCGACCTGCTCTACTTCGCCGGCACTTGGGGCCTAGGGGTCTCCCACGCCGGGATCTATATCGGCGATGGCCTGTTCATCCACGCCGAGAACGAGACTACCGGCGTCGTGATCAGCGACCTCTGGGGAACGTACGGCGGCTACTACTACACCGCCACCCGGGTCTGGTAACCCGTCCCGGAGCGAGACACCCACCCGCAGGCAGCCCCGCTCCAGATCCATGGAGCGGGGCTACTTGCGTCCCGGCACGGAACCCGCCGGCGTTCCCGTAACATCTCTATCGAGTGCCGCGTCTTCACCGGTGACGACGTCGGCTTCTCCGGACGGGACAGCAATGAGCGCACGGGCGATCACCATGGACGAGACCGACCCGCTGGAGCGGATCCGCCCGCTCCTGGCGGGTCAGGGGCGCCGGGCCACGCAGGCAGCATCAGTCGTCGACCCCGCTAGCCTCCCCGACGCGGACCTCGTCGCACTGGCCCGGCTTGAGCCGGACCGGTTTGCCGTCCTGTACGAGCGCTACTTCGAGCCCGTCCATGGCTATTGCCGCCGCCGCCTCGCGGACCCGGCGACCGCCGAAGATGCCTGCGCCGCAGTCTTCTCACGCGCCTTCGCGGCTCTCGGGTCCTGCCAGCAGCCCGACCGGTTCAGATCCTGGCTGTTCACCATCGCCCACCACGAGGTCACCGACCGCTACCGGGCGCGCCAGCCCGCAACCGACATCGACGCGGTGGCCTGGACGCTCCGGGACCCGGACCGGACGCCGGAAGAGCAGGCGATCGCCGCCGACCAGCGACGCACACTCTACGCGGCGCTCGACGCCCTGCCCCCGGACCAGCGTCATGTCATCGAGCTGAAGCTGAGCGGTCTGACCGGGCCCGAGATCGCGACGATTATCGGCCGGCGACACGGAGCGATCCGAGCCCTCCAGCACCGCGCCTTCCAGCGACTCCGGACGCTGCTCGCCGAACCGGTCGGCGACGACCCTATCCCACCCGAATCCCATGGAGGCACACGATGATCCGCCGCCAGCTCCGCAAGGCGACGGAGCCGCCACCCGGCCTGACCGACGACCAGGTCTTCGCCCGGCTCCAGGCACTTGATGCGGCCACCGCGCCGTCCGACCCCGCCGCCAGCCGGGCCGCCGTCTGGGCTCGCGTCACCGCCGAGCACCCCGAACTGGCCGCTCCCCGCCCGGTCACCGGCCGCCCGGTCCCGCTGCGTGCAGCCCGGCCCACGGGATGGCGCCGGATGTTCGACGTGGCGGCCGCGGCAGCGATCGTCGTGATCCTGCTGTTCGGGCTACAGGGTGTGTCGTTCCTGCCCGACGACCAAGGGACGATCCCACTCGGGACCCAGTCGGCCGCCGCCGCCACGCCGACCGGGACGATCCCGGCCATCGACGCCGACGACCAGATCGGGGCCGCACCGATGGTCCTCGCCACGCCACCGTGGGCGGGGGTCCAGCACCGGTCCGATCGCCAGCATCTCGCGGTCGGGACGACTCCGCCGTAAGACCGTCAGTCAGCAACGGGGACACACACTCGAAGGGGTGGGACCGCAACCCGGTCCCACCCCTCCTGCTTGCCCGATATTTCCAGGCTGTCCTAGGGACTGGCGCTGAGTTCGAAGCCCTCGGTCTTGTCATGCACGCCATGGCGGCTGACCAGGGTCTGGCTGGCTTCATTCAGGCCGATCACCTCGACCTGCGCCCCATGACGGCGGAACTTCAGGACCACCTTGTCCAGCGCATGGATGCTGGAGATGTCCCAGAAGTGCGCCTGGCTGACGTCCAACCGGACCAGGGGCGGAACGTCCTGGTAGTCGAAGGACGAGGCGAACGCGTCGGCCCCGGCGAAGAAGATCTGACCGGTGACCTGGTACGTCCGCGATACGCCGGGTTCCTCGTGGGCGATCCGGATGTTCGAGATCTGCGAGACCTTCCAGGCGAAGAACAGCCCGGAGAGGACCACGCCGGCCAGCACCCCGAACGCGAGGTTATGGGTCCAGACGACCACACCGACCGTTGTCAGCATCACGATGGACGACAGGCGTGGGTGCGTCGTCAGGTCACGGATTGAGCCCCAGTTGAAGGTCGCGATCGAGACCATGATCATCACCGCGACCAACGCCGCCATCGGGATCATCCCGACGATGTCTCCAAGGACCACGATCAGGATCAGCAGGAAGACGCCCGCCGCGAAGGTCGAGAGGCGGGTCCGGGCGCCGGAGATCCGGACGTTGATCATCGACTGGCCGATCATCGCGCAGCCGGCCATGCCGCCGAAGAAGCCGGTCACGAAGTTGGCCGTTCCCTGCCCCTTGGCCTCGCGATTCTTGTCCGAACCGGTGTCGGTGATGTCATCGATCAACGACGCGGTCATCAGCGATTCCAGCAACCCGACGACGGTCCCGGCCAGCGCCGTCGGCAGGATGATCATCAGCGTCTCCCAGGTGAAGGGGACGTCCGGGATCAGGAACGCGGGGAAGGACGACGGCAGCTCACCCATGTCCGAGACGGTCCGCAGCGACGACAGGTCCAGCGTCACGGCGGCGACGGTCAGGACGACGATGCTGATCAGGGGCGACGGGACGATGGTCGTGATCCGCGGCACGAGATAGATGATGGCGAGCCCGAGCCCGACGAACAGGTAGGTCAGGTTGTTGATCCCGAACAGTTCCGGGAACTGCGCGACGAGGATCAGGATCGCCAGCGCATTGACGAACCCGGTCATGACCGACCGCGAGACGAAGCGCATCAGCACGCCCAGCCGGAGGTAGCCGGCAACGAGTTGCAGCACACCGGTCAGGATCGTCGCGGCGAACAGGTACTGGAGCCCGTGGTCCCGGACAAGGTCGACGAATAGCACCGCCATCGCGGCCGTCGCGGCCGAGATCATCGCCGGCCGGCCACCGGCGATCGCCGTGACGACCGCGATTGAGAACGACGCGTAGAGGCCGACCTTGGGGTCCACCCCGGCGATCACCGAGAACGAGATCGCCTCCGGGATCAGCGCGAGCGCCACGACGAGTCCGGCGATCAGCTCCACGCGGATGTTGCCGCCGAACCACTCCTGCCGGTATCGCTCCAGCCAACCGTGCACCGTTCGCTCCTTGTTCCTGGTCCGGTCATCACGCTGCCCGGAGCTCATTCAATTCGCTTCACGCAAAACACAACGGGACCGCTCGCCGGGCAGGCCCGCTGCATCGCAGGCCACACCGCGACGGCAGTCTCGCCGGGTCGCGTCGTATTCACTTCTGTCAGGGTCCCCGTGGGCCAGGACCGCAGCGCGGCTGACCGAAGGGCAGCCGACATCGTACCAACCGGTCGATGCTGCATGCAAGCCCGATCGAGGCATACGAGTTCCTGCTCCAAGCCGCCTGCCGGTCACCAACGGAAGGTGGAAAGACATTGACGCCCATCGATATGCTGGCTATGCTGCTCCCATGATGCGCACACTCCCGATGGCTCCCATGGACCAGGAAATCCGACCGGTCGTCACTGACCCAGTCGAGGACGCTCGCCTGCTCGTCGCCCTCAAGGCGCTCGCCGACGCGTCCCGCCTCGCGATCCTTCAACTGATCGCAGCGCAGGACGAGCCGATCTGCGCCTGCCATATCGTCGACCGGTTCGATCTTCGCCAGCCGACGATCTCGCACCACCTCAAGGTGCTCAGCGAAGCGGGGCTGATTACGACCGAACGACACGGTGTCTGGGCCTACTACGCCATCGACCCACGGGGCCTCGGCGGCGTCGTCTCGTCAATGGTTGGGCTGGCGGGGCGCGGCGACTAAGCATTCCTCTGGGCGCACCAGTCCCCTCGTTCGGCTGACGATATAGACCGCAATCAATGTAAGGAACCCCGTGAGAGCACCTGCAACGACCTCCGGCACGATGACGGACGGGATCTCCGACGTGAACGGTGCCCCGCCCCGGCTGTCGACCCTCGATCGCTTCCTGCCCGTCTGGATCGTCGCCGCCATGGTGCTGGGCATCGGGCTGGGCGAACTGATCCCTCGTCTCGGTGAGTGGCTGGACCGGGTCAAGGTCGCCGATGTCTCGCTACCGATCGCCATCGGGCTGCTCTGGATGATGTACCCGGTCCTGGCTCGCGTCAGCTACGAGTCGCTGGGGCGCTTCCGCACCGAGGGCCGCCTGTTCGCCACCTCGATGGTCTTCAACTGGGTCATCGGTCCGCTGCTGATGTTCGGGCTGGCCTGGCTATTCCTGCCGGATCACCCCGAGTACCGCAATGGCCTGATCCTGATCGGCATCGCCCGCTGTATCGCGATGGTGCTGATCTGGAACATGCTCGCCCGGGGAGACGGGGACACCGCCGCGATCCTGGTCGCGATCAACTCGGTGTTCCAGATCCTGATGTACAGCCTGTATGGCTGGCTGCTGCTCACCGTGGTGCCGGGGTGGTTCGGTGCCGACCAGGCCGCGCTGGACGTGTCCGTCTGGACGATCGCCCGGAACGTCCTGATCTTCCTCGGTATCCCGCTCCTGGCCGGGTACCTCACCCGGCGCCTGCTCCGGCCCCGGATCGGCGCCGAACGCTATGACGGCCCGTTCATGGCCCGCCTCGGTCCGACGGCGCTGCTCGGCCTGCTCTACACCATCGTGATCATGTTCGCGCTCCAGGGCGACCGGATCCTCGATGTCCCGCTGGATGTCGTCCGCATCGCGATACCGCTCCTCGTCTACTTCGTCATCATGTTCGGCCTGTCGTTCGTCCTCTCGTGGCGACTCGGCTTCGACTATCCGCGGACCGCCGCCCTCTCCTTCACGGCCGCGGGAAACAACTTCGAGCTGGCCATCGCCGTCGCGGTCGGCGTGTTCGGAATCACCTCCGGCGAGGCGCTGGCCGGTGTGGTCGGCCCGCTGATCGAGGTCCCGGCCCTGATCGCCCTCGTCTACCTCTCGCTCTGGTTGCGCGACCGCCTGTTCCCCGGCTCTGCGGGCCAGCCGGTGGTTACACCCACCACATCGGCCGGTCGGCGCCTGACGTAGGGCGCACGGCACATGAGTCGCTCCGGGACCGAGTCCGGAGTAAACGGGAGAAAGCAGGTGACAGACACGTACACGCCCGACGGGATCGCCTTCGACCCGCATGCCGCGATGATCGCCCGGATCCGCCGCAAGGCGATCGAGGAGATGGGCGGCGGCGACTTCCCCGACCTGGACGCCTGCGTCGAGCGCGCCGTCAAGGCGGTCGGGGCCGGCAGCGTCTCTGCATTCGTCCCCCTGTTGGCCCTGCGGGAGGTCCGTTGCTGTATCCGGGCCGGCACCTGTGCCTGTGGGACCTGCCGATGACGACGCGGATCGCAGTCTTCGGCGACCTGCACGGCAACAGCGCCGCGACGGCGGCGACACTTGCGGCGATCGAGGCCGAAGCGCCGGACGCCATCTACTGCCTGGGTGACCTGGTTGGTTACGGAGCTCTGCCCAACGAGACCATCGACTTGATCCGCGATCGCGGCATCCCGACGATCATGGGCAACTATGACGACGGGGTGGGCTTCGACCGCGACGACTGCGGCTGCGCCTACAGGGACGCCGGGGAGCGCGACCGGGGCCAGCGATCACTGATGTGGACCCGCGCCACCGTCGACCCCGACCGCAAGGCGTACCTCCGCGGGCTGCTGCCGGAGATCCGCTTCGACGCCGAGGGTCAGCGCGTCCGGCTGGTCCATGGCTCCCCGCGGCGGATGAACGAGTACCTGTTCGCCGATCGCGACGAGCGGTCGCTGGAACGGATCGCCGCCGTAGCCGACTGCGACGTGCTGGTCTTCGGGCACTCCCACATCCCGTGGGACCGGACGATCGGCGATGTGCGGTTCGTCAACGCCGGGAGCGTCGGCAAGCCCAAGGACGGCGACCCGCGCGCCTGCTGGCTCCTGCTGACCCTCATGGAAGGCCGGGTGCCACAGGTGGCGTTCCGACGGGTGGCCTACGACGTCGCCGCGATGGCCGCCGCCATCCGCTCCTCCGATGGATTATCGGACCACTTCTCGACTGATCTGGAGACCGCAGGACACCATGCCCCAGCCTACGACTGACACCGTTGTCGCCTTCACTGCGTCCGGCAAGCCCAAGCGCTCGATCGAGTCGATCGGAGTGGAGCGCCGCTATGCCAACGTGATCCGGACCTTTCTCGCCGGGGAGATGCCGGGCTTCTCCCACGAGCGCCATGTTCACGTCGCCAATATCCTCCACCACATCCCCTATGGGCGGGAGTTGATGCACCTGGGATTGCAAACCATGGCGTACCGGGCGTATATCCCGCACAAGTACAGTCCCGAGATAACCGACCGGGAGTGGGACAAGCTGGACGGCACCCTGCCCGGCCCTGACGCGTTCGCGGACCTGCCCGGCGGCGCCTGCGGGACGCTATAAGAAAGGAGTGGTGAGATGACCGGGAGCGCCTCCTCCGTGATCCTTGAATCGACGATCACCTGCCTGTCGTGCGGGACGGCCCGGACCGAAACCATGCCCGTGAATGCCTGCCAGGTCCGTTACACCTGCTCCGGCTGCGGCACGACGCTCAGCCCGAAGGTCGGGGATTGCTGCGTGTTCTGCTCCTACGGCACCGTGCCCTGTCCGCCAATCCAGGTAGATGGCCGGTGTTCTGGCTGATCCCGTCCTTCGCCTATATTGACGAGCGTCGATACAAGCCGTAGCCTGTGGTCAGACCCTGCAGGAGGACGCCATGACCGCGACGCATCCCATGATCGCTATCCCGGGCCCGGCAGCGTCCTGCTGCGACACCGTCGCGTCACCAGCCGTCTCGGCCGAGCAGGCGGAGACGTGGGCACGGTGGTTCAAGGCGCTTGCAGACCCCACCCGCATCCGCATCCTGAACGTGCTGGCCCGGAGCGTCGAGCCGGTCTGTGTCTGCGAGCTGGTTGACCTGTTCCCGCTCGGCCAGCCAGCAATCTCCCACCACCTCAAGGTCCTTCGTGACACCCGGTTCGTGTTTGCCGAGCGGCGCGGCACCTTCATGTACTACCAAGTCAATCAATCGTGTCTCGCCGAGTTCCCCGAGGCCGCCCGACAAATCCTCAACAGCTAGCTGACCGGGTCCGGGAGGGACAACGCCGAATGAGTAGCGCCTGATTGCATCGAAAATTGTCGATCCAGCCGCCGGAACAACAGGAGACACCGATATGGCCACACCGTCTCATCTCCCCGTCGCGATCATCGGAGCCGGCCCGGTCGGACTCGCCGCTGCCGCCCACCTGCTCGCCCAGGGGCAGGACCCGGTCATCCTCGAGCAGGGTGCGGAGGTGGGTGCCGGCATCCGCTCGTGGGGTCACGTTCGTCTGTTCTCCCCCTGGCAATACGTCGTCGATGAGGCGGCCGCGGTGCTCCTGACCGAGCAGGGCTGGACGCGCCCGACGGACGACGGCCATCCGACCGGCCATGATTTCCTCGACCAGTACCACGTGCCGCTGGCCGCGGTTCCGGCGATCGCCTCCCGGCTCCGGCTGGGATCGCGGGTCATCGGCGTGACGCGGAGCGGGTTCGACAAGATGAAGTCGTTCGGTCGCGAGGACGCCCCATTCCGGGTCGATCTCGAGCGTGCCGACGGCACAACGGACTCGCTGCTCGCGCGGGCGGTAGTCGACGCCTCCGGTACCATCCTTTCGCCCAACCCGATCGGCGCCTCCGGCCGACCCGTTCCCGGCGAGGCGGCCGCGGCCGGACACATCGCGTACGGCGTCCCGGACATCCTTGGGGCGGCCCGCGAGCGCTACGCCGGTCGCCGGGTCCTCGTCATCGGCAGTGGGCATTCCGCCTTCAACGCGCTGCTCGACCTCGCGCGCCTTGGCAATGAGGCCTCAGCTACGACGGTGACCTGGGCGGTCCGTCGCCCGGCCGCCCGATTCGCCGGCCTGTTCGGCGGCGGGGCAGCCGACGGCCTGGCCGAGCGGGGGGCGCTCGGCTCGCGTACCCGTGACCTGGTCGAGAACGGCAGCGTCCAGCTCGTTGCCGGGTTCAGGGCCACCCGGGTCACTCAGGGCACCGAAGGACTGACGATCGCCGGTGATGACACCGTCATCGGCCCGGTGGACGAGGTGATCGTGGCGACCGGCTTCCGGCCCGACCTCTCGCTTCTCTCGGAACTGCGTGTCGCCCTGGACCCGGTGGTCGAAAGTCCGGTCGCGCTCGCCCCGCTGATCGACCCCAACGTCCACAGCTGTGGCAGCGTTCCTCCGCACGGCGCCGAGGAGTTGCGCCACCCGGAGCCTGACCTCTATATCGCGGGGATGAAGAGCTACGGCCGGGCACCGACGTTCCTGATGCTCACCGGCTACGAGCAGGTCCGCTCCATCGCCTGCGCCATCGCGGGCGACTGGGCGGCGGCCCGCGAGGTCCGGCTCGTCCTGCCGGAAACCGGCGTCTGCTCGACCAGCCTCGTCGATGCGCCCGGTGCGTCATGCTGCGGCGCCACCATCGAGGACGTAGCGGCGGCCACCGGAATGTCGAGTTGTTGCGGTGGTGGCCCGGCCAGAGAGGCCGACACGTCCGCTTCTTCCTCGTGCTGCGGCGGGGCGACGACCTCACCGCAGGTCATCCAGCTCACACCTCGTCGCCGGTTCCCGGCGACGATCGGCGACTGACGGGCTCTAACGGGGAGCGGATGTTGGCGCCGGCAATGCGACTGAGGGATGCTCACCCGGCGCGGCAGCCACGCCGGGATGATGCGGTGACGGCGGGCGTCGCTGACTACACTACCGGGAGCTTCGGCACACCCGTGCCCCACCCGCTCTCCGTCCCGGAGTGTCCGCCGTGATCGCGCTTCCCCTGCTTGCCGCCACCATCAGTCTCATCTTCACGATCGCGATCCTGCGCGATGCCCGGCGCGCACCCAGACCCGACAAGGTCTCGTGGGCGATTGCCTTTGCCATCTTCACCGTCGCCGCAGGGGCGGAGGCACTGGGTGATCTCGTCGGATGGACGGCGCCCCTAGCCCGCGTCTACTACCTGACCGGCGCGGTCCTGGTGACGCTGTTCCTCGGGCTGGGCCAGCTCTACCTGCTGGCCGGCCGCCGGATTGCCCGGTTCGCCCCCGGCGTCACGCTCGGTATTGTTGCCGTCGCCGGATCACTCGTCCTGAACGCACCGATCGACGAGAGCCGTCTCGCGACCGAGCACTGGCGGGCGATCGACCGCGGTGGCGCGCTGATCGCCCTCGTCGCTTTCTCGAACGCGTTCGGGGTCGTGGCGCTGCTCGGCGGCAGCCTGTGGTCGGCGTGGCAATTCGCCCGGACCCGAACCCATCGACACCGGATGATCGGCTGCCTGCTGATCGCGGCGGGCACGCTCGTCATCGCGGCCAAGGGGTATCTCGCACGGCTCGGCATCCCGGTCGATGACTTTGGCTTCTACCTGCTCCTGACGATCGGTGCCTCGGTGATCTTCGCCGGCTACCTCCAGACCAAGCGCCCGGATAGCAGCGCCGGAGTCACCGCCGGCGAACCGGTGGTCGCCACCCATCCGGACGCCGCCGGTGACCCGGACGCCTCTGTCCCGGTCCCCCAGGCAGCTGCCGTCGTCGCCCCCACCCCATCCGAGCCCATCGCCGCTGCTCCGGCCGGTATCACGGTGGAGGTGAATGCCGACCCTGGCGTGGGCTTCATCGAGTCCCGCTTCCTGCCGCTGGACGACGGCGCCCTGACGGAACTTGCCGCGGCCTGGTCAGCTCCGCGCATCGCCACCACGACCCTGACGCCACAGCAGGCCCGGCGGGTGTGGGCGCTCCGCTGCCGCCTGTCGCCGGCGGGCCAGGAGGCCTTCGACCGCCACTCGCTGCCGGCCGTCCTGCAACTTGCCGAGCTCTACGACGGGGTCTTCAGTAGCAGCGACCCGATCCCGGCTCCGACTCCACCACCGTCGCGGCCGGAACCGCTCAGCCTGGTCGGCGCGCCGCGCTGATCCGGGCAATCGGGGAGAAGCCCGGATTCCGGTCGCAGTGGCAAGGTGATCCCCACGCGATCCCGGTATGGCGACCGCGCTTCGTCGTACCCATGAAGGGATCCCCGGATGACCGACTTCACGCCCCAGGTGGCCGCCGGCAAGGTGCTTCTCCACTTCACGATGTCGCTCGACGGGTTTGTCGCCGGACCCGACCACGACATGGGCTGGATGACCGGATTCACCGGCCGACCGGGTATCGTCGACGAGTACGTCACGACGACCGGAGCCGTCCTCGGCGGTCGGGCCGGCTGGGATCAGCATCCAGTCCCCGGAGCGATCTACGGCGGCGCCTGGTCGGGTCCGCTGTTTATCCTGACGCATCACCCGGAGGACGCCACGCCAGTCGATGGGGTGACGTTCCTCGATTGTGACCTGCGGGAGGCCGTCCGGATCGGACTGGCAGCCGCCGCGGGCGGAAACCTCGAAGTGTTCTCGCCCACTATCGGTCGCCAGCTCCTCGCCCTCGGCCTCGTAGATGAGATCGATCTCCACATTGCCCCAGTCCTGCTTGGCGACGGGACCCCGCTCTACGACGTGCCCGGAGCCGCGCCGCTCCTGCTGGATCGGCTAGATGCCGAAGAACCCCGCCGCACGATCGACCTCCGTTTCCGGCCGGCATCTCCACAGCGGCCGGGTACCGGATCCCCCGACACCTGATTCCGGGGAGGCTGCCACGTCTCGCGGCGGATCTCGCCCGCGTGGCAAGGGCTTTGCGTCCGATTGGCGACAGGAGACCCGCACGAGGCTCGGATCTCATGCACACGATCGCCGGCAGCCACCCGATTGCCTTCACGGGACAACATCGGGATCAGGTTCGGCACCAATTCCGGAGAGGAACTTCCCTATGACAGCTACGGGCACTTTCAGCAGCCTGGACGAGAAGAGCCAGCAGATCATTTCCGACTGGGTCGGCGACATGGTCGCGCTCGAGGCACACATCGAGGAGGCCCTCGATCACCAGCTCAGCCTCAAGGACGGCGTACCGGCCGCCTCGACCGCAATCCAGAAGTTCCACGACACCACCAAGGCCAACCGGGATCGCCTCAAGACCTATCAGGAGAAGATCGGCACGACTGCCGGCAACCCGGTCATCGCCGCTGGCGCGTCCATCCTTGGCAAGGCTGCCGGCCTGATTGACCGCGTCCGCAATGACACGGTGACCAAGGCGCTCCGCGACGACTACACCGCTTTCAACCTGGCGTCGTCTGGTTACACCCTGCTGCACACGACGGCCCTGGCGCTCGGCGACGACGAGACCGCCGACCTCGCCGCCCAGAACCTGAAGGTTCATGCCGCGAACGTCCAGCACATCAATCACATCATCTCCGAGGTCGCCCTGGCCGAGATCCAGAAGGACGGCTACCCGGTCAAGAACACCCAGGCCGCCGCCCAGACCCGCGCCGCCATCGACGCGATCTGGAAGGAAACCAACTAGTCCACAGTTGCCGCTCCTCTTCGTTGAGCGGTAGGCAGTAAGGCACGACAAAGGGGCGCCGCGGCGCCCCTTTGTCGTGCCATTCATCCCGTTTGATCCGGCAGCCATGTCATGATTCGGCTGCGGGATGTGATCGATGGCGGCTATCCTGCGGAGAGCAGGCTGAACAGGATTTGCCCATATCATCACGATGTGGGTGGTTCGTAACGCCGAACGATTATCGCAACCTGAACAGTCGCTGGGACTGCCCTATGGCAGCCCCGCATTTTTGTTCTTGCAATGCCACGCCGCGAACCCGTCCCGGCGCTAATACGCTTAGCGGCCGCCGACGGCCCGGTACGGGCCTATCCTGGAGTCGGACATGGACAACCTGCTGAGTCCGGCCCCCCTCCTGCTCATCGTCGCGATGCTGGCTCCGTTCGCGGCATTGCTCGCGGGCCGCTACCGCCCTGACCTCGCCGCGCCTGTTGGCGGGCTGCTCGCCCTTGTCGCCTTCGCCGTGACACTGTGGGGAGCGACGTTCGAGACGCCGGACAGCTTCCGGATCGGCTGGGCAGCGACCTGGGACATCAACCTCAGCTTCACCCTCGACGGGCTGGCGATCGTCTTCAGCCTGCTCGCAACGGGTATCGGCGCGGTTGTTGTCGCATATTCGTCGCGGTACCTGCCAATCCATATTCACCATCATCACCGTAATGAACGGGAAGTCGTCCCGTTCTTCTTCTACCTCCTGCTGTTCATGGCGGCCATGGTCGGCCTCGTCATGGCACAGGACACCATCGCGCTGTTCCTGTTCTGGGACCTGACGGCGATCGCGTCGTTCTTCCTCATCGGGTTCGACCGCAACGCCGCGTCTTCCCGTGCCGCGCTGAACGCCATCGTGATCACCGGCGTGACCGCCATCCTGATCCTGATCGGGGCGATCATGCTGCATGAGCGCTACGGGACGTGGGATCTGCCCGAGACGATCGCCGCGATCGGCGACGCACCGATCACCGACGGCTACCTCACCCTGGCGATCGTCCTGATCGTGGTCGGCGGGCTAGCCAAGAGCGCACAGGTTCCCTTCCACTTCTGGTTGCCGCAGGCGATGGCCGCCCCGACCCCGGTTTCGTCCTACCTCCACTCGGCCGCCATGGTCGCGGCCGGCGTGTTCCTCGTCGGGCGCTTTTACCCACTGATCGAACTCAGCGAGTTCACCCTCTGGGGTCTCCGGATCGTCGGCCTCGCCTCGATCATCGTGGGCGGGCTGATCGCGCTGACCCGGAACCATCTCAAGCAGATCCTGGCCTACTCGACGATCTCGCAGTACGGCTACGTCACCCTGCTCTTCGGCCTCGGCGGCGACTACGGCGCTGCCGGCGCCTGCTTCTACGTCATCGCACACGGAATCGCCAAGTGCGCGCTTTTCCTCACCGCGGGCGCGGTCACCGAGGCGACTGGCACCTACTACATCGACCGGCTTGGCGGCCTCTGGCGCCGGATGCCAATGCTGGCGGCGGGGTCGCTGCTGGCCGCGATGTCGATGGTCGCCCTGCCGCTGACGATCGGGTTCTTCCGTGACGAGCTGTTCTTCGCCGCCGCCGTCGAGACCGGCCCGTTCTGGGTGGTGGCAACGGTCGCGGCCGCCGCGACGACATTCGCCTACATCAGCCGGTTCTGGCTGGGCATTTTCTCCGGATTCCGTGCCCCTGTCCCGCCCGCTCCCTCGCACCCGATCTCGCGTGTCCTCGTCCTGCCGATCGTCCTGCTTGGCGCGATCAGCCTGATCGGCGGGATCGTCCCCGGACCGATCACCGACCTGGCGAACCGGGCAGCGACGGCGGCCCGGCTGGCGCCTGAGCCCATCCACGTCCATACGGCCTACCACTTTGATACACGGCCCGAGAATCTGATGGCCCTCGCGGCCTGGCTGATCGGGACCACCCTGATCCTGGCGGAGCGGCTCTGGAAGCCAGTCCTGCTCAGGCTCTCGCGCCTCGGTGAGCTGGTTGGGCCGGAAGCGGTCTATGAGTCATCGCTGCGGCAGCTGAACCACTTTTCACTCCTCGCCCGCCAGTTCGAGGTCCGGGATCTCCGCAGCCGCGTCGCCTCGATTCTCGCCCCGGCCGGCCTGCTCGTCTTTCTCGGAATCATCGCGTCCGACCCCACCCAGAATATCCTGCGAATCGGGACGTTCACGGAGGACGACCTGCTGCCGCTGCTGATGATGATCGCGACCACGGTCGCCGCCGTCACGGCGACCCTGGCCCGCGATCACTTCGCGCTGGCCCTCGTCCTGTCCGGGGTCGGGTTCAGCCTGGCCTGTGTCTACGCCTTCTCGGACGCGACCAATGTCGCCCTCGTCGCCGTGCTGATCGAGACGGTCTTCACGCTCCTGTTCGTTGCGACGCTGGTCCTGCTGCCCCGCTGGGTGCTGCGGGACGTCAACCAGGAACCGGACGACCACAACCACAATGGCCGTGACGCGGCCCTGGGAGTCGTCGCCGGGCTGCTGGCGCTGGTCGTCGTCTGGTCGACCCTGTCACGTCCCGCCATCGGGCCGTCGGTCGGACTGGAATTCATCGCGCAGACCCCTTCGGCTCACGGTGGCAACATCATCTCCGTGATCCTGGCCGACTTCCGCGGACTGGACACCCTCGGCGAGATCACCGTGATCGGGATTGCGCTGATCGGTGTGGCCAGTTTCCTCTACCGGGGACGCCTGCGATGACCATTCGCGAGACACTCCGCCAGGGGCTACCGGCCGAGACCGCGGGCACCGTGCCTGAAGTGCCCGCCCGCCCCATACGCATCTGGGGAACAGACGGTCGACTCGACGAGCATCATGCCGTCCGCCCAGAGCGGGCCGATGCGCCTGTCACGACGACGATCACCCAGACCGTCGCCAGGGTCCTGCTGCCTATCACGGTCATGATCGCCGTGTCGACGCTTATCAAGGGCTACACCGACACCGGCGACGGCTTCAGCGCTGGCGTGATCCTGGCGCTCGGCGTGATCATCCAGGTCGCCTGCTTCGGGATCGGCGTAATCGACCGCATCCCGCTGCTGCGCTATGCACCGGTCGCGGCCTTCATTGGGCTCTTGCTGGCACTTGCGGTCGCCTTCATCCCCGTCATGTTCGGTCAGCCCGTCCTCACACACTGGCCACCGCCGGACGCCTCGGTCATCCACCTCGGGACGCTAGAGATCATCACCGCGGTCGCGTTTGACGTTGCCGTCTGCCTGCTGGTCTTCGGCTTCATCCTTGGGACGATGGTCCTGCTGGCACGTACGGCCTCGGTCGCTGCCATCTCGCAGGCTCAGGCTGGCCAGGGGCAACGCCCGACAGCCGACCTCCTCACGGTCCGCGACCACCGCCCTCCGGATCGTCCGGCGACCCGGCGTGAGACCGAGATCGACAAGCGCCCTGACGAGGCGGTCGAACGCGGAGAAGTGACCAGCCGCTAGTCGTGCCCGCTACCCCTCTCCTGTCCCCGGCGTCACCAAACGGAAAGGCCCGCCCATGACGCTTGCCTACTCACTCGTCGTCGCAGTCCTGTTCGGGACCGGCGCCTACCTTCTGCTCAAGCATGACCTGATTCGGGTCGCCGCCGGGGTGGTGCTCGTTTCCAACGCGGCCAACCTGTTCATCATCGCGGCCGGTCTCAGCCGGGGAGTCGTCCCGGTCCTGCCGATTCCTGGCGGGGAGTCCGTCGCCGACCCAGTCGTCCAGGCGCTGGTCCTGACGGCGATCGTGATCAGCTTCGGGGTCTCGGCCCTGTTGCTCAGCCTGGTCTATCGCGTCTACACCAGCCATCTGTCTCTCGACCTGGAAGACCTCTCCGGCGCCGACGAGGAGGAATCCGAACAGGAGCTCGCGTCACTTACGGGGCGCTCGATTGGCACGGGCCGGGGAGCCTGACGCCCTGCTTCCTGCCCCGTGGCACCGGCCGCGGCTCCAATCCGCCCTGTTCCGACCCGTCATCACCCCCGCCCAGGAGTTCCACCGCATGCTCGTCTTTCCGCTTGGAGTGCTCTGGGTCGCGGCGGTAGTCCTGTCCCTCCTCGATGGCCGCCGCCAGCGCGTCGGCTACCTCGCGGTCGGTGCCCTCACCATTTCGGTCATTGGCCTGATCGTGCTGCTGATCGACATCCTGAACAACGGCCGGGCCGAGCAGGTCGCCGGCAACTGGGCCTACGGGGTCGGGATCCAGCTCCGGGCGGACGTCCTCGACGTGACATTCGCCCTGCTGTCCGTCGGCGTGATCCTGGTCGCGACGACCTACGAGGTGCTGGGTCGGGTCCGGTCGCGGGCATTCCCGGCGCTGGCCTGCTTCATGGCTACCGGCCTGATCGGGCTGAGCCTGACCGGCGACGCATTCAACTTCTACGTCTTCTTCGAGATTGCCATGATCGCGGCGTACGTTCTGGCTGGTTACGGCGAGCGAACCCGCCAGCTCCGGGCGGCGATCATCTTCATCATCGTCAACCTGCTCGGGTCGGTGCTGTTCCTGATCTCCGTCGCCGGCCTCTACCACCTGACGGGCACGCTGGACCTCCTCGAGATCCAGCGCCGGATCACGATCGTCGACCAGCAACCAGCCATCCTGCTCGCGACGATGATCTTCGTCGCCTTCGCGATCAAGCTCGGCATCTTCCCGTTCCACTTCTGGCTGGCAGCGGTCTACACCGGCACCCGGCCCGCCGTCGCCGCCATGCTTTCCGGGGCACTGGCCAACATCGGCTCCTACGGGCTGATCCGGTTCGGGACGACGATGCCACGAGAGCTGGAGATCGGCGCGCCGGTGCTACTGGCGCTTGGGTCGGTAAGCATCGTCTACGGTGGGTTCCAGGCGCTGTCAGCCCGCTCCGCGACGGAAGTGCTGGCCTACTCCTCGATCGGCCAGGTTGGCTACATCCTGATCGCCCTGGGTCTCGGCGGCCACCTGGCGCTCGTCGCCGCGATCCTGTTCTCGATCGTCAACGCCGTGAACAAGGCGCTCCTCTTCCTGGCCGTTCCCCTGCGGGGCTGGCTGGTGGGCGGCATCATCGCGATCGCGGCCTTTTCCGTTGCCGGTGTCCCTCCGTCATCGGGATTCTTCGGCAAACTCGGGATCTTCCGGGCGGCCGTTGCCGATGACCAGCCGCTGGTCATCGCTCTGATCTTCATCGGCAGCCTGCTGTCGTTCATCTATATGTTCCAGATCTACAACGCCCGGTTCTGGGAGATCTCGGCGGAAGAATCCCGGGAAGGGGTTGTCCCGACGCCGATCGCCCGTCGCAGCCTGGTCTGTGTCCTGGCCGCGTTCGTGATCGTCATCGGCCTCTGGCCAGAGCCGCTGATCTACCTGAGCGAGCAGGCCGCCATCGCGGTCGAGGCCGGCGGATGATGCCGATCGTGCCACCTATCGAACGCTTGACCGGGTTCCGTTTCTCCTGCCTCACCTACCCCGGAGTCGCGCCATGGCCCGCATGATCTCGGTGATTCTCGTCTCGGTCGTCGTCTACGTCGCCGCGATCGGGCGCATCGAACCCTGGGACATCGTTCTCGCGACAATCGTCGCGACGGGCTCGACCTGGCTGTTCCGCAAGCACCTGTTCCGCGGCCCGTCGCCGTCGACTCCGACCCTGCTCCGGCGATTGCTGTTCTTCCCACTGCTGTCGGCCTACATCATCTGGGACATCATCCGGAGCACGGTCATCGTCACCGCTTATTCGCTCCACCTCCGCAAACTGGAACACCCGGGCATCGTCAGCATCCCGATGGGCGACCGGACCCGCTTTGGCGTGACGATGTCCGGCTTCCTCACGACCGTGTCGCCCGGCACGTTCCTCGTCGATCTGGACTGGACCGAGCGGACGATGCTCATCCACGCCATCGACGCGACGGACCCGGACGCCGTCCGGGCTAGCCATCAGCGCTTCTACGACCGGTTCCAGCGCCACGTCTTCCCGTAAACCCCCGTTTCCCGTGTCCCGCCCACAGTCAGCCGGAGGTTTCGTCCCATGCACGGCGTCTTCGCCTACGTCGCCAGCGTCTGGATCACCGCACTGCTGGTGGTCATGGTCATCGTCCTGATCCGGGCACGCTCGCCAATGACCCGGATCCTGGCCCTTGATGTCCTGACGCTCTACCTGATCGCCCTGCTGGTCGTCTACGCATCGGCGAACGAGTCCCGCTACTTCCTCGATGCGGCCCTGATCCTCGGGTTGCTGTCGTTCGTGGCCTCACTCGTCACGGCGCGATACCACAGCGAGCGGAAAGTCTTCGACTAGGCGGCGCCACGATTCACCCGGCGGCCCGCCGCCTCGCGTGAGGAGACCCGGAACTCGATGGATTTGGAAAGTCTCATCCCATGGATCGCCGATGGCCTGGTCCTGATCGCCCTGCTCGTGATGACCGTCGGCGCGATCGGCATCGTGACCATGCCCGACATCTACACCAAGCTCCATGCGGCCTCCAAGGCCGTGTTCCTCGGTGTGATCCTGCTGGCCCTGGCCGCGATGCTTCTCCAGGACATGGCCTTCACCCTGAGAGCGGCCCTGATCTGCATGGCGCTGATCCTGACAACCCCCGTCGCGTCACACGTCATCGGCCGGGCGGCCTACCTGGAGCGGGAGCACATGACGACTCCGGGGGCGGTGGACGAGTCCGGACACCACCTGGCCGACGAGGACGATGCCCATCCCATCCCGGACGACGGCCTGGCCCGCCGCGAGCCACCGGTCATCCTCTCCGACGAACCCGCCCGTTAGTCAGCCCCTCCCCGGAACAACAGCGCAGGAGCTTCCCCCATGCACGACTCAGGTAGCGGCCCCTCTGATGAAGCCATCATCAACGACATGGCGCCACTCAGCATTCCGGTAACCGTGATCGCGGGATTCGCCGGAGCGGGAAAATCCACTGTCCTCGCCCACCTGCTGGCCGCCCGACCGGCCAGTCGCTACGCCACGATCGTCAATGACCTGGCTGAACCGGCCGGCCCGGCGCCGGACAGCGCCCGCGATGAGTCGTCGGCGGTGATCGAGCTGACCGGAGCATGTGCCTGCTGTACCGCCCAGGACGACCTCATCGCCGCGGTTACCCACCTGGCCGCCCGTGGCGACTTTGACGGGATCATGATCGAGACCGCCGCGGTCGCCCAACCGTCCGCGATCGCAATGGCCCTCCAGGACGAAACCCTGAGCGGCAGGATCCACCTCGGCAATCTCGTCACGGTCGTCGACGCGTCCACGTTCTGGGACGACTACGAGCGCGAGCACACCATCCCGGACGAGGACGGCAACGGGTCGGTCGTTTCCCCCCTCGCGCCGCTCCTGGTCGAACAGATCGAGGCCGCCAACGTCATCCTGATCAATCGCTCAGCCGTCGCGGACCAGGAGCGACTGGCCGAGCTGGACGCATACGTCCGGCACCTGAACCCGGAGGCGGAGGTCCGCCAGACCATCGACGGGACCGTCGACGCCGACTGGCTGCTCGGCCGCGACCGCTACACCGAGGCCGAGCTGGCCCCTCATCCGGAGCCAGCCCCATCAGAGGCCGACGTCTATCCGGAGTCGTCCGGGTTCACCTCATTCGCCTACGTCGTCGAGCGGCCGATGCTCTGGGACGCGTTTGTCGCCAACCTCGATGAATGGCCGGATGAAGTCATGCGGAGCCGCGGATTCGTCGTCTTCGCCGACCACCCGCCGGTGCTACTGAGCATGGTCCGCGACACCGTGGAACTGACGATTCTTGCCGACGATCACGATCACGACCACGACCACGAAGACCACGGGATCGGCGATATCGTGGACCGGACCGAGATGATCTTCGTCGGTCGCGACATGCCGGCCGAACTGATCGTGGCGCGATTCGACGCCTGTCTCGCCCCCGAGAACACGCCTCCGTACCACGCACACGGCTGACGATCCGCACGCATGTTGTGATCGTCGGTTACTACAGTGATCGGATCGGGATGATGGCTACGGGGCGGGAACGCTTGCCGCGTCAGGCCTGACGCGACCGGGCGCGGGCGTTGACCTGCAAGGCTAGGAAGTCCGCGGTGATCACCGGCATCTGCCGCAGCTTGCGCTGCGTGCTGACTGACGCCCGGCCGAAGAACGGATTGCAGCCCTGGTCCTCGATTCGGTTGAGGATCTTGCCATAGAGACGACTGATCGCGATCGTCGTCAACTGGCCCGACGCGCAGAGAGCCGGGATGCCAAGCCGGCCGGACTGGTAATAGGTGCGTGCCCGGGCGATTTCAGCCCGCATCAGCCCCGGCAGGTCGCCGGTCGGGGCGCCAGCGAGGATGGACCCTGGCTCGACGCCGAACCGGGCCAGCCCGTCCGCCGGCAGGTAGACCCTTCCCATCGCGGCGTCCTCGGCGACGTCGCGAAGGATGTTCGTCAGTTGCATGGCGATACCCAGGTCGACGGCATGTCGCAGCGCCCGGTCGTCGCGGCAACCGAAAACGGGAGCGGCCACGAGGCCAATCGTCCCCGCGACGCGATAGCAGTACTCGCGCAGGTCGTCCCAGTCGGCGTAGGCGCGCGGCGCCAGGTCCTGGCGCATGCCGGTCAGCAGGTCGCGCAGAGGCTGGTCCGGAATTTCGTAGCGATCGCGAGCGACGGCGAACGCCACCGAGACCGGATGCACCGGCGCGTCCAGCTCGGCTTCCCAGCGGTCAAGCGCGGCGGAGATCTCCGCCAGCTCCAGCTCTTCGGCCCGGTCGACGATGTCGTCGGCGATCCGACACCAGGCGTAGGCGGCAGCGATCGCGTTGCGCCGGTCGGTTGGCAGGAACCGGCTGCCAAACGAGAACGTCCGGGCGTGCGTCCGGAGCAACTCCCAGCACGGCGACCAGTCCGGCTCTCCGGACGGGCGCGTGTTCGGCTGGTGATCAGCAGTGACACCGGACCCGATCATCCCGAGTTGCCTGCTCCCCGTTTAGCTTGATCCCGATCGATCCTGCCTGGCAGTCGTGCGTACGATGCAGGAATTGTGGCTTGCAGGCAATGCGGACGCACACTGTCCGATGCGACCCGAGTATGCGGGGTTACGCCAGTATCCGGTGACCGCTCGCTGCCGTCGACCATGCCATCGTTAACACCTACTGACCATTGCCAGCTTGCGACGACCTGCTATAGTGTACGTACACCCTGTCCGCGAGGCGCAGCATATCGCTGGTCCTCGCCCGGGAGCACCACGCCGCTCCCCATCGGCCGCCCGGCGGCCACGTTCCGGACCACTGATCGGGAGGCCCATCCAATGGCGCGCGAATGGCAATCGGTCTCGGCACTGGACCAGGCCCACCCGGATATCGATGAAGACCATGGCGGCGCGGATTCGTCTCTCCATGTCAGCCGAACGTGGTCGGCCAGCCGAGGGATGGTCCATTGGCAGGGTCCGGTCGACCTGGTCGGGAGCTTCCCGGGCCACACCGCCTGGGGTAGCCGGGCCGAGGGCGTCACGCTGACCCTGACAGACCGGTTCCTCCTCGTCGAGGAAACCAGGTCGTCCGGGTTCGGACTCCCGCTTGGCTGGCTCTCGGCCGCTCGCGGTCTGACCGGTATCGATCCGATCGTGCTGGAGCAGGGTGACCGTATCCGCATCACCTGGGTGGATGGCGCCCGCGTTCGCGGGTTCATGGTCCGGATCCGCGGCGGGCGGTTTGGCGCCCGGGCTGGCAAGCGGGCCAACCTGCTTCGCTCGGCCGCGCTCACCCTCGAACTCGGGGCCGCAAGCAACGTCGTCGACATCATGCTCCCGCCGGAGCACGACCTGTCGCTGAACTGGGACGCATTTGCCGCCCACGAGCATGAGGCGGTGATCTGGAGCGGACGGGCCAGTATGCCGGTCGCCAACGGCCTCGAGCAGGCGCAATGCGACGTCTGGCTGACGACCGAGTCGCTGATCTGGGGCGCCAGTTCGCGGGCCGGGATCTACCGCGTGGCGACGTCGGCGCTCTCCGGCGTCGTGACCGATGAGGTGTCGGGCGACGTCCCGGCGCTCTACCTCGGCATCGGCGGCTTGCACCAGACCCAGGTCGATCTGCCGATGCTCCTGGGTCGGCCGGGTACCGGCGGGACCGGGTTGGGCGACCGGCTGGCCCTGATCGAGGCCCTGAACCAGCTCGACATCCCGGTGCATCCGCCAGCCGTAACGCCTCAGCCCTGGCGACCCGGAATCGGGCTCGTCCCCGCGGCAGACAACGCACGCGGCCGGACGACGGCTACGACCGCGACGATCATCGTTGCGCCCGTGACGGCGATGCCGGCCGCCGTTGACGAACCAGCCGGTGCGATCGTGGAGCCGATCGAAGCCGGGTCCGCTCCGGTACCGCAGCCAGCCTTGGCTCAGGGTGTGACGACCAGCGTCGCATCGTCGATCGCTCGCCCCCGGTCAGCGCCGCTCCCATGGGGACCGCGCGTCGAGCGGGCCGAGGGCTCCACCCTCCCGGCCGCGGTCTCCCGGCCTGCCCGTCTCCTTGACCCACTCCGGGATGTTCCCGCGCCGAGCGCCCAGAAGGCTCCCACAACGACTGGAGAAGACGGGCTCCGGATCTGGCCACCAATGACATCTGGAACTCGAAGCGACGGAACGTCGTCCAGCGCCCGGCCGGTTCGCCGCCCGCTCTTCCGGACGACCACGGAAGAGTTCCTGGCATCCGAGGCAGCGTCCCGGCTCCAGGCCTCGGCCGGATCACAGGGGACTGACACGACGGATCGCCGGGCCGAGCGGGGCGTACTCGTCTCGTTCCCCCAATCCGTCGCATGCCACGCAGACGGGCTCACCGAGCCCGCAACGGACGGCGACACGGCGGCAATCGTTCCGGAGACCTCGCCTGTCGTCTCCGCCCTCGTGCCTGTCTCCAATGAAGTGGCCGGTGAGCTGACCGGGATTGCCGGTCGGGACACCACTGACGAGGAGCTGATCACGGCCTCATCGGCGTCGACGACTCCGTCGATGGATGCCGCCCAGCTGGCTGAACCCCGGTCAGCGGATCTGTCCTCTGCGACCAGCGCAGCAAGTCTGGCTCCGATCGCCGAAGCGCAGCCCTACCTTGCCCGGCTCCGCCCGTCATTGCTCGAGATCGATCGCCATCTGCACGCTGCGATCGTGGGCATCGACCAGGTGACCGGTCCTCATCACGACGAGGGCACGTCGACCATCACGCCACATCTCCGCCTGGTCCTCGACGGGCTGACGGAGGCGGTCAATGACGGCGAGCTGACCGCCGCCGCCGCCCAGACCCATCGCTCGGCGGTCGAGCGCGCGGTCGACACCGCGGAGCGACTACGCTCCCTCCGGGACCTGGCGGCACGCGGTTACCTGAACTCGGAGGAGCTGGCCGGGCGCCGGGACGCGCTGCTCGGCCGGGATCCCCGGACCTAGCCGGCGATCCCCGACGCGTCTACCGCCGCCCGCGCCAGTTGTCCGAGGACGGCGTCGACGGCGTACCGGTCGGTGACGCCGCTGGTCAGCACGGCGATGACGACCTGGCCGCCAGGTCCGTCGAGGATGGCGCAGTCGTGAACTGTTCCCTCCAGGCTGCCGCTCTTGCCACGGAAGGTGATTCCGGCCGGCAACGAACGGCCCAGCCGGTCGAGGTGCTGTTGCTGGCCGAGCAGGCCCCGCATCCATTCGCACCGCTCAGGAGAAGCGGCCTGGTCGTCGGCGATGGCAGACAGCAGCCGGACGAGATCGGACGCGGTCGTCTCGTTCCGTGGCAGGTCGTCAGTCGGGATAGCGCCGAGGAAGGCACGACGCAGATGCGACCCCGTGCACCCAAGATCCTCCATCGCCGCCTGCACCGCGCTTCTCCCCGCCGCTTCGATCAGGACGTTGGACGCGGTATTGTCCGAGATAGCGATCATCAGCCAGGCATGGTCGTCCAGGGTCAGCGACAGACCAGGTTCCAATGCCTTGAGCACACCGGACCCGGAGACCGAATCTACCGGCCGGGCGGCGAGACGCTGATCGTGCCGCAGCGTGCCGGCGTCCAGTGCCCGGGCCACGGCGACCAGAATCGCTACCTTGATCGTGCTGGCGGACAGGAGAACGGCGTCGCCCTGCCGGTCCCATCGCTCGGGCTCGCACCCCGGGCCCGTAGCCCGCAGGGCGATTGTGATGCGCCCGGCATGGCGATCCGCTTCGGCCGTGGCCGCAATTCGTTCAAGTCCGTCCCAGCGCCCGGCTTGCTGTTCCACCATCGACACGACTCCCTCCCACCGAACTGTTGCGCCCCTGATCGGGGGCCGAAGGACCGCCCGGTGGTACTATCTTACGGAAACCTGATCGCCGCTTCGCGATGCCTCCCCTACGCCCTCGCGTCGCCTGGTGTGCTCGTTCCCCGAGCGTCGTTGCCGCTTCACCCCCTCTCTGGAGACCATCGCGTATGAGCCACGGCCGGATCACCCGTGCCCGGATGCGGTACCCGAACGCCCAGCGACGCGCGGAGTTGTATTCCCGCAGCCGCTATGGTGCCCGGCTCCGCACGCTGCCGCCCCACCTGCTGCCGGGCATCACCGGCCGGACGACCAAGACATCGCGCAAGCTGCCGATTGCCCTGGTCGCTGTCGGCCTGATGATTGCCGGGCTCACGATCTTCACGACGCTGACGATGGCGGCGACGACCGCGATCGGCACCCGCATGACTCTCGACGAGTACAACAGGGTCACCGGGTCCCTCCCTGATGCCGCGTCGGTCTTCGTCGACACGCCGCAGACCAGCCGTATCTATGACCGCGATGGCAACGTGCTTCAGGAGGTCGACGATCCAGAAGGCTACTGGCGGACGTTCGTCACCTATGACCAGATCTCGCCGGACCTCATCAACGCGACCATCGCCGCCGAGGACGCTACCTACTGGACCCACCAGGGCGTCGAACCGATGGCGATCGTCCGGGGTGCCTTCATCATCTTCACCGGGGCAGGTTCGTCGGGTGGTTCGACGATCACCCAGCAGTTGACTCGTGCCCTTTTTGAAGACATCGGCAACGACTACAGCATCGCCCGGAAAGTCCGGGAAGCCTTCGCCGCCTATGACCTGACCCAGAAGTATTCCAAGATCGACATCATCACGATGTACCTCAACCAAATCTTCTACGGGCAACGCTCGTACGGGATCGAAGCCGCGTCGGTGATGTACTTCGAGAAGCACGCGTCCGAACTGACCCTCGCCGAGGCGTCGCTGCTGGCCGGCATTCCGCAGTTGCCGACGGCGTACAACCCCGTCCTGTATTTCGACCTCGCCAAGCAGCGCCAGCGCTACGTCCTCGACCAGATGGTCAAGCTCGGTTACATCACGAGCGCCGAGGGGGACGCCGCCTGGAACGAAACGCTGACCATCCGGGGCGAACGCAACGGGCGTGTCCGCGACAACCCGCACTTCACGCAGTACGTCCGGGAGTTCGTCAGCGACCGCTACGGGGATGACGCTCTCTACCGGGGCGGGCTGCAGATCTACACCTCGATTGACAGTGACCTGCAGAACGAGGCGGAGGCGATCGTCAAGGCGCGAGTCCAGGAGGCAGCCCCGTACTCGCTCAACAACGGCGCCGCCGTGATCGCACATCCCCAGACCGGCGAAATCCTCGCCATGGTGGGGTCGGCGGACTATGACGATCCCCTGATCGTGGGACAGGTCAATGTCGCCACGTCGGCGCGGCAGCCGGGTTCGACGATGAAGCCCATTGCCTACCTGGCGGGCTTCGAGCAGATGCACTGGAACCCGGGCACGGTTCTTCTCGACGTCCCGTTCGAGCGGGAAACCGCTTCCGGCACCTACGCGCCGGGCAACTTCACCGGCAGCTTCTACGGCGCGGTCACGATCCGCGACGCGTTGGCCAACTCACTCAATATCCCGGCGCTCAAGGCGGCCGAGAATGTCGGCGCCGGCGACGTGATCGAGATGGCGATGCGACTGGGCATGTCGGATTCGTTCGCCGGTACACCCGAGGAGGCGGCGAATACCGGTCTTCAGGTCGCACTGGGCGGTGAGGCCATTCGCCTCGTCGATCTCACCAACGCCTACGCGACGCTTGTCAACAACGGACGATACGTCGAGTTCAATCCCATCACCCGGATCGAGGACCCGCAGGGCAACGTCCTCTTCGAACTCAAGCCAGAGGAGTCGCTCCAGAACGCGCCGCAGGTCGTCCGGGCCGAATACGCCTACCAGATCACCGACATCCTGATGGACAACGAAGCCCGGCAGATGCTGTTCGGGCAGGGCAACATCGCCGAGATTACCCAGCAGCAGCTCGGGCGCCAGATGGCGACCAAGTCCGGTACAACCAACGACGTCCGGGATCAGTTACGGATGGGCTACACGACCTCGGCGGTCGTCGGGACATGGACCGGAAACACCGACAACTCGCCGATGCAACCCACACCTGGGAATATCGGTGTCGATGCGATGTGGAGCGATCTGATGCTCCTCGTCCATGAGGATCGCTACCGCGATCTGCTCGACGATGGCCAGGGCAACGCATTCCCCAACGACTTCGCACGACCGGCCGGGATCTTCGAAGGGCAGGTCTGCGCCAACACCAGCCACAATCCGGGCCCCGGTGACGCCACCCGGACCGAGCTGCTGGCCGAGGGCAATGAACCCGTCCTGCTCTGCAACCAGATGACTGACTGGGAGCAGCGAGACCTCGACGAGGCAATGAACACCCTCAACGACCCACGGCTGGTCGGCGGCGCTGCCAACAGCGTCCGGAACTATGCCAGTGAGCTGACCGGCGGCTCGGTGCGTGGTGGCCAGACGATCAACTCAACCCAGTCGTCGGGAAACACGACGGGCAACTCAACTGACCAGTCCAACCAGTCCAACGCCGGCGCGCAGCCCCAGACGGGAACCGGCGAGAGTGTCCCTGGGACCGGACCCAGCACGAATGCCGGTGGGAATACGGACAACGGGACCAATACGGGGACGGGATCCGACACCGGGACCGACACGGGAACGGACACAGGAACTGGTACCGTCACCGATCCGGGGACCGGGACTGATCCGGGGACCGGGACCGATCCGGGGACCGGGACCGATCCGGGGACCGGGACCGATCCGGAACAACCTGAGCGCGAGCCCAGACCGACCGTCGCTCCCGTTTCCGGGTAGCACCTGGACGACAGGACGTTCTCATCCGGACGGGTCCGGCCTGATTGGCCGGACCCGTCAGCGTTCCAGATTCTGGGGCCGACCTGCAAGGGTCAGCGTCGGTCATCCTCGTCGAGCAACACATCGTCCGCGTCACTGCGGCGTGCGGCCCGGGCACGCTGGCGGACGGTTCCTTCAGGGGCGGTCATCGGTTTCCACGGCAGTGGAGTGGACAGGATCAGATCGGCCTCGCAGCAGGCGCCGGTCGCCCCCAGCACATCGAGCAACTGCTCCAGCGCCGCGGGTTCGGCGACGTGGATCCTCAGCATGAAGTTGCGGCGTGCGGCAAGGCGATGTGCCTCGACGATCGACGCCTGCTCCTCGACGACGGTCAGGAAGGCGTCGATCGACGCGATCGGGACCTCGGCCAGGATGATCGCGCCAATCGGCCGGCCAATCGCCGTCGGATCGACGACGCCACGGTATCCGAGGATGACTCCCCGGTCCTCCAGTCGCCGCACCCGCTCGATCATTGCAGGACTGGATAGCCCGACACTTTCGGCCAGTGACTTCATCGTCAGACGACCGGACTCCTGAAGCTCGTCGATGATCCGCTCATCCAGTGTGTCGATCCGCGGCATCTCCACTCCTCCCGGGATTGGCGAAATCCGAGCGCCGCTGGCAGGACCCGGATCACCGGGCCTCGCTGAGGTTCCGATCTGGCCCGCACTGGCCATCCGGATCCGGGCGATCCGAAACACGAGATATCAGCAACGACAAGCTAGTGATTGGTTCGGCTAGAGCCGGGTTCCTGACATCCTAGACACGTGCCGACGACTTGGCAACCGGCGACTGACCGGTAAACGGTTCCGCCTGTCCCGGAATACACGTCTCTCATCGACCAACTTGCGGCAACAGCAGACCCGGAACCCATCAAGGTTTCCGGGTCTCTCATGATTTTTATCCGGTCAGAGGAGTACCCCTCGATCAGACGGGCTGGCCGGTCGTCTCCCCCACCGGAGAAACCGCGGCATACGGCTGGGGTCCGATCTCCGCCCAACCGCGCGTTACCGCGTAGCGCAGCGCGGCGACCCGGTCGTCGACCTGCAGCTTCCGGAGAACAGACGTCATGTGATTCTTGACCGTCTGCTCGGTGATGAACAGGCGGGCGGCGATCTCCTTGTTGGAGTTGCCCATGATCAGACAGTCCAGCACCTCGAGTTCGCGGGGCGACAGGGAGACTTCGGTCTCGGTCGGCTCCGCTCCCTGGGACATCGAGCGGAACTCGGACAGGACCCGGCGCGCCAGCACCGGGCTTTCCAGGACCGCCTGATGGAGCAGATTCTCTCCGCGCAACACGGCCATGATGGATTCGAGCAACGTCGCGCCGTCGGTGTCCTTGGTCAGAAAACCAAGTGCTCCGGCACGGATGGCGGCGAACAATCGCTCCTCATCGCTGTACATGGACAGGAAGACGATCGCGATGTTGGGAGCGAGCCGTCGCAGGGCGCTGGCGATCTGGATTCCGGTGATGCCCGGAAGCTGGACATCCATCAGCACCAGGTCCGGCCGCAGGACTTCCGCCTGGTGCAGCGCCTGATGGCCACTGGATGCCTCACCGACGATGGTGATACGGCTCTCCTCCTCAAGGATCCGCCGAAGTCCCATACGGAAGAACGGATGGTCGTCGACGATCAGAATCCTGCGTTTGAACATGAGGATCCTCCCAGGGATCTCTGATCGTGAGCGGGTCGTTCATCCACGCCCGCGGGAGCGACGACCACTTCTTCGTGCACTGACATGCAAACCGTGTCTCACACGTCCTACTCTAGCCCGCCGGGAGGGTTGTCCTCGATCCCCCATATCTCCTAGCCTTCCCGGGTTTGTCCGCAATACCAACCGGATCCCGCCCGTTCAAGGCGAGGTAGCCGGCGTATACTGCCGCGGCAACCGGCGCTCGTCCCCGTTGCCTGGCCCTGTCTCGGACAATGGCGTCCGCCATGGCCCCCCTCAACCGTTCAGGAGGTTCTTCGCGTGTCCACCGTCCGTTCCGTTGCCCCGTCGCCTCGTCGCGTCGTCGTGACCGGGCTCGGCGCCATCACGGCGCTGGGTGCGAGTGTTCCCGAGACATGGGCCCGCCTCGTAGCCGGTGAAGCTGGTGTCCGCCGGCTCCCGGAGCTGGATCCGGCAGAGTACGGCTGTGTGCTCCGCTACGACATTCCCGATGGGGCGGAGCCGGCGCGATTCCTGACGGGCAAGATCGCCCGGAACACCAGCCGGTTCGCGCGGCTGGCGGTCGAGGCGGCCGGTGAGGCGCTGATCGATGCGGGCCTGGTCGGTGCTGACGACCTGGCGACGCGCCCGGACGCGGACATCGGCTCGGGCGGTGCGCTGCTCGGGACCTGTCTTGGCGGCACCTATGACGACCTGCTCCCAGCCTACGAGAGCTTCCGGGCGCGGGGAGCCAGTCGTGTTCCTCCTCACCTCCATGTCATGTTTCCTCACAACATGGCGGCCTATACCATCCAGCAGCGCTTCGGCATGGGAGGCCCATCGTCGACGGTGGTCACCGCCTGCTCGACTGGAGCCCAGGCGATCGGTGACGCCTTCGTCGCGGTGCGTGACGGCCGTGCTGACGTGATGGTTGGCGGCGCGGTCGAGAGCCACCGCAACCCGTTCTTCATCGCGGGCTTCGCGGCCATGCGGGCGCTTGCAACCGACAGCAACGACGATCCTGGCGCGGCGGTTCGGCCGTTCGACGCCTCCCGATCCGGCTTCATCCTCGGTGAAGGGACCGGCATTCTCGTGCTGGAGGAGCGGGAACGCGCCCTCGCCCGTGGTGCCCGGATCCATGGCGAGATCGTCGGCTACGCGACGACCAACGATGCCTACCACCCGATCGCGCCGCTCCCCGACGGAACCGGGGCCGCGCGGGCCATGAGCGAGGCGCTGGCGGATGCCGGGATCGCGCCTGACCAGGTCGGACTGATCAACGCGCACGCCGCCTCTACCCCGGCGGGCGACCTGGCTGAGGCAACCGCCATCGCCAGGGTTTTCGGCGAGGCGGCGGCGTCCATCCCGGTCACCTCGTTCAAGGGCGCCTTCGGCCATTGCATGGGAGCGTCCGGCTCGATCGAGACGGTCAACACCCTCCTCGCCCTCCGGGAGGGCCTGATTCCACCCACCCGGAACTTCCGCACCCATGATCCAGATGTGCCAGTTCAGCTGGACATCGTCGCGGGCGAAGCTCGCGCTACCTCCGCCGAGTACGCAATCAAGAACGCCTTCGGGCTTGGTGGCCAGAACGCGACGCTGGTCCTGCGCCGGACAAGCTGACGCCTCCCGGCTTCGGCAAGCCGGAGATGCGACAGCACAGGAGAGGACCTGGTCAGCATTGACCAGGTCCTCTCCTGTTTCCCTGCTACCGGAGTTCGAGAGTCGTCAGACTGACGACGCGACCTGTTCCGCGCCGGCCTTTGCCGGGACGGGACCTGAGTCGATCTGGGGCCATTTGAAGGTCTCGCTCTCCGCGACGCCAAGGAAGTCAAGCATGGCCGCAACGACGACCGGGTCCCACTGAACGCCGGCTCCCTCGCTCAGAATTGCGACGGCGCGCTCCTTGGACATCGCCCCACGGTAGGATCGCTGGCTGACCATCGCGTCGTAGGAGTCAGCGACGGCGATGATCCGGGCGCCCATCGGGATCTCCTCATTCTGGAGCCCATCGGGATACCCACCGCCATCCCATCGCTCGTGATGGTGTCGAACCATGAGATGGCCGTTGCCGTAGGACGCGAAGCGGGAGACGATACTGGCTCCGAAGACCGGGTGCTGCTTGATGAGGTTGAACTCCTCATCAGACAACCGTTCGACCTTATGGAGGATGGCCGGATCGATGATGATCTTGCCGATGTCGTGAACCTCTCCGGCGCTTTCGATGATTGCGGCCTCTTCCGGTGCATAGCCGAGTTTGAGCGCGATGACCTTGGAGAACTCGGCAACGCGGCGCGAATGGCCTGCCGTGTAGGCATCCCGCAGCTCGAGGAGCTCGACCAGCCGGGTCAGCGCGTTATGGGTATCTGCTTCGAGTTTGGAGGCCCGCCGGGAGGAGAGGGAAACGAGGATGACCGGAGCAACGAGGATCGGGACAACCAGGGGCTCGACGACGGCGATGGTAGCTGCCACGACACCGAGCCCGAGCTGCATGGCCTCGGTTGGCAGATCGCGCCGGAGATGCGTCCTCCAGACCCGGAAGAAGTTGGCGCCCATCTGGATTGACGCGGCCCCTGAGACGAGGGCGTAGTTCACGGTGACAAGTACGATGCTTGTCAGGGCGATCGCCCCGACGGATCCCAACCCGGCTACATCTGGTCCCAGCCATGACTGGTCCTGGGTCAGAGAAAAGACAATACCAGCCGTGTAGACATGGACGACGGCCTGACTGACGTTGAAGACGATCTCAATCGGGTCAGTAGTTCGGAGCAAAACGTAGCCGACCAGGGTCGCGACACCTATCGCCAGTCCAAGGTAAGGCAACGGAACGAGCAGGACCAGCGCGAACTGTGGCACGACCACCACGAACAATTCGACCTGGGCCCGAAGCACGATAGGGAATCTGACAGCCAGGACGGTCATCACCATCAGGATGATCGTCGAAAGCCACGGAACGTCGAAAAACGACCTCGGCATGGCGAGCGGTGGGATCACCACCAGCGCCATGCCGGTCAGGCCGCAGATCAGGATGTAGAGTCGCAATGCTGTGGGTAGCGAACTCAATCGCCAGTCCTGACCAGTGAGACAATGCGGCCGCTGGATGAAGCTGCGGTTCCCCCCGAGCCCTACACCCTAGGCCACGCTGTTTCCTCTACCGAGCCTAGTTGGTAGAAGCATACACCGACGGGCGAACGGTGTACATCGACTTAATGCCCGCAGCACTGGTCTGATCGGCCTCGACGGAGGTCGGGTAGCAGCGCATGCACCAGCCAATGCCGGCCTCGGCCTGCTGAACGGAGGTGCCGGCCACACCGAAGGCAAACCCGGCGGTGAGGGCCACAGCGGCAGCGACGCGGCGGGAGCGCCAGACACCACCGGCCATGATGCTCTTGATGGACTGGACCTTGGTCGTGCTGGCCATGATGTGATTCTCCAGGGATGCTAACGACACGGTAGTACTCACTACCAGGACGAGGCACGTTTGTCGCAGTCCCTGCGGAACATCCGATCGAAGCAACCATGCGAATGGTCCCGTCTTTGAACAGGCACCGTCACATCGGAGGAATCGTTGGACTGGCAAGGGTCAATGCGACACATGGTGAGAGCAACCGTCGCCAGAGGTAGTACTTTTGTACCTGGACATCAGGACCTTTGGTCACTCACGAAGCCCATTCTACACCGCGCTCCCTCGTAGTCAATAGGTCCTGATGAGCATTTCATCGAGTTATACGATTTGGATAGATTTGGAGCGAACGCGAGAATCCACCGCCAAACTCGCGACTGTAGCGTTTGCTGTATGGAATCGAACGGGTACTTTGGTCCTGCAAGGGGCTGGCCCTGTTGGCAGGCCACCTCGATCAAAGCATGCTCACTCCGCCCCGTACCTGCCCCCGCATTACAGAGAGCCTCCGGATGCCGAACCGGGGGGCTAAGATGCTGAATGGAGAGCACGGTCCGATTGCCGATAGTTGCCAGACCGGAGGACGCCTTACGATGCCTGCCAGCCCTTACCCGGACACCTCGGTCGCTCGCACGCGCGCGTTCCTCCGGGACCGCCTAGGCCTTCCGGATGGCGACGGGCATGGCCTGCCCGATTCGCCCCATCGCTTTGCCGATGGTGGGCAGTACCGGATCGAGATCCCGTCTGTGGAGGGCCCCAATGCGCTACGGGCGATGTACGCGGCCGCGGCCGAGTTCGACGTTCCCATCCACCGTGCCAGCCAGGGCAGCGGGATCATGCTGCTGACGGACAACGAACTCGATGAGATGGCGGCGCTGGCCAGGGAGCGCGGGATCGAACTCAGCCTGTTCGTCGGGCCGCGCTCCGGCTGGGACACCGGGGCCATGAGCGTGGCGAGCGCGGGCCGGGTCGCGGCCCCGAAGATCCGCGGCATGGATCAGCTGGTCCACGCGGTTGATGACGTCAAGCGAGCGTGCGACCACGGCATCACGAGCGTCCTTATCACCGACGAGGGATTGCTATGGGTGCTCGACGAGATGAAGCGGGTCGGTGAGCTCCCCTCGGATTTGATCCTCAAGGGATCGGTGATGATGGCAGCCAGCAACCCGGCCTCGATCCGGCTGCTGGCCGAGGCCGGGATGACGACCTACAACGTCCCCACCGATCTCTCGTTGCCTCACCTGGCCGCCATCCGCGCGGCGACGACCATTCCGCTCGATATCTACATTGAAGTACCGGACAACATCGGTGGCTTCATCCGCCACTACGACATCGCCGAAATCGTGCGGGTCGCCGCCCCGGTTTATGTGAAGTTCGGCCTCCGAAATGCGCCGGACATCTACCCGGCGGGGACTCATTTGGAGCCGACGGCGATCGCCCTTACACGGGAGCGTGTCCGCCGGGCCCGGATCGGCCTGGATCTTTTGAAGCGACTGGCTCCGGAGTCCGTGATGTCTCCGCTTCCCGCGCCAGGCGAGGCCACGACCTGACCCATCCTGATCCGCTGCAGGGTGAGACGGCTGGGGCGACGTCGCCCCAGCCGTCTCACCCTTTTCGCCGGCATTGGCGTTCCGGCCGACGGCACACCATAATGCATAGATTCGGGCGATCGAAGCCGCGTTCCGGCCAGTCCCCGTCGAGCGTTTGACCCACCCGGCGCCCGTCCGGGCATGAAGGGCCACCCGTGCAGACAATCGAGCACCCTGGCGACGCGGTCGCCTTCGTCTTCCCCGGCCAGGGTAGCCAGCACCCCGGAATGGGGCGCGCCATCTACGACTCCTCCCCCGCCGCCCGAGCCATCTTCCAGCAGGCCGACGACATCCTCGGGCGACCGATCTCCAGCCTCTGCTTCTCCTCCCCGGCCGAGATCCTCGAGGACACCGCTAACGCCCAGCCAGCCATCCTGACCGTGTCCATCGCTACCCTCGAGGCGATCCGTGAGCGGTCGGCGGCCGATGGCGTCGCTATCTCGCCACGCGTGGTCGCCGGACATTCCCTCGGTGAATTCACGGCGATGGTCGCCGCGGGCGTGATGGACTTCGAGTCCGCCCTGAAACTCGTCCAGGAGCGCGGGATCCTGATGCGCGCCGCGGGTGAAGAGCGCCCGGGTGGCATGGCCGCCGTCATCGGCCTGGATGACGCGACGCTGTACGAACTCTGCCGCGACGCCGGTGACCACGGCATCGTCACGGTAGCCAATGACAACTGCCCCGGCCAATTGGTGATCTCCGGGGAGATCCGGGCCCTGACCCGCGCCATGGAACTGGCGACGGCGGCGGGCGCCCGCAAGGTGCTCCGGCTTGGCGTCAGCATCGCGTCCCACTCCCCGCTGATGAGCCGCGTGTCCAGCCAGCTGGGCGACCTGATTAGCCGCGTGCCACTCCGGACGCCGCAGATCCCGATCGTCGCCAACATCACCGGGCAGGTCATCACCTCACTCGACGATATCCGGCACGAGTTGTCGACGCAGGTGGAGAAGCCCGTCAACTGGACCCGCTCCGTTGGTGAGATGGTCAATACCGGCGCGACGACCTTCGTTGAAGTGGGACCGGGGCAGGTGCTTGGTGGTCTCATCCGCCGGATCAGCAAGGACGTAAAGGTGCTGCCGGGCCAGGATCTGGTGGTTGGCAAGCCGGCCCGCTGACACGATCCAGTTCATCGTCCCGGTTGGCCGCCGGTCGCCCCGCGTGCGTACACTGAGGTGTCGATCAAGCCGTGCCCGGGTCGCACAGGTCGCCACCGGCCGTGCGTGCTGTCTGCCCCATGGGCGCCCGGAGCCAGTCAGGACATGAGGTGGGTATCGTGACGCGTCGGGTGGTCGTTACCGGGGTCGGGGCCGTGACCCCGCTGGGCATCGGAGCCGAGACCTTCTGGCGGGAACTTCTCGCCGGCCACTCGGGTATCCGTCCGATCACGGGGTTCGACACCAGCGACCTCGAGGTGAAGATCGCCGGTGAGGTCCCGGACTTCGTGCCGAAGGACCACATGGATGCCAAGGCGTCCAAGCGAATGGCCCGCTTCGCCCAGTTCGCCGTCGCGGCCACGCGGGAGGCGCTGGACAGTGCCGGTTTTGCCATCGATGACGACAACCGCGACCGGGTCGGCCTGACGATCAATACCGGTGGTGGTGGCGTGCCGTTGATCGAGGCCGAGACGCGCAACGCGATCGACAAGGGTCGCAAGCACGTCGGACCGTTCCTGATCCCGTTGTTTGCGCCGAACATGGCCAGCAGCATGGTCGGGATCACCTTCGGGATCAAGGGACCGACGACCACCTCCGTCGCTGCGTGCGCGGCTGGCACCCAGGCGTTCGTCGACGCGGTCCATGCGCTGGAGCGCGGCGACGTCGACGTCATGGTCACCGGCGGGACCGAGGCCGCGCTGTCGTCGGTCGCGATCACGTCGCTGGCCCACATGGGTGCGCTGAGCCGATGGGATGGTGACCCGGCCGAAGCGAGCCGTCCGTTCGACGCCGACCGCAACGGCTTCGTCTTCTCCGAGGGGGCAGCGATCTTCGTCCTGGAGATGGAGGAGCATGCCCTGGCCCGGGGCGCGACCCCGATCGCCCAGGTCTGCGGTGGCGCGTACACCGCCGATGCCTTCCACCTGACCGCGCCGGACCCCAGCGGGGAGAGCGCCTCCAAGGCCATGCGCCGCGCCGTGGAGCGGAGCGGTCTGCAGCCGGAAGACATTGACTATATCGCCGCCCACGCCACGGCTACCCCGCTCGGCGACGCCGCCGAGACGCTGGCCCTGAAGAAGGCGTTCGGTGACCACGCCTACAAGCTGGCGATCTCGGCCAACAAGTCGATGGTCGGTCATCTGCTCGGCGCGGCCGGCGCGATCTCCGGGCTCGCCTGCATCCTCGCTATCCGCGACGGCAAGATCCCGCCGACGATCAACCTCCACACCCCCGATCCGACCTGCGACCTTGACTACACGCCGAACGTCCAGCGCGAGATGCCGGTCCGGGCGGCACTCGCCAACGGCTTCGGCTTCGGCGGGCAGAATGCGTGCGCCGTCTTCCGGGCCTGGGAAGGCTGATTTCCGCCATATCGAGTTGGGAGCGTGAGCCGTTTATCGGCTCACGCTCTGTCGTTTTTCGGCAGATGTGTTCGTCGTCGTGCGCTCGAGCATCCGTTTGATATCGCGCAATGACGAGATTTGGTAATGTTCATTGGTAGAATCGCATTGTCGTCCTCAACGCGGAGCATGCCGATGTCGAGATCCGATGCTACATCCGCCGAGGAGATTTCCAACGATCCCAAGGGACTCGAGCTTCACGCACGTCTGCTCGCCGCCGACCCCACCGCCTACGACGACCTGTGGATCCGGTACTTCGAGGACCTCGTCGAGAATGCATGGTGGCAACTCCATGCGGGTCCAGAGCGTGACGATCGAGCCCGGGACATGGCAATGGCCATCATCGTCAAGATGCGGGACGAGCCCCAGCGGTTCGATCCCTCCCGGGGCAAATCGCTCTGGGGGTATATGACGATGGACCTCAAGGGCGATCTCCTGAACTACTTCGAGTGGGCGAAGCGCAATCCCCCACCCGCGAGTCTCGAACCCGCAGACGACGATGACGACGATGCTGTCGGAAAAGCCTCCGCTATCGGGAACCTCGTCTCCAACGACCCTCGGCCCGACGAGGTCCTTGAATCGCGCGAGGCGCGGGCATGGGTCCTCTCGGTCCGCGATGTGGTCGCTACGTCGGATGAGGAGAGGATCGTGTTTGATCTGCAGTATGTTCACGGGGAGAAAGCGACCGCTGCGTTCGCGGAGGGGCTTGGTGTCACGGCCCTGCCCGAAAAGGGGCAACGCGACCACGTCCAGAAGATCAAGGACCGGGTGGCCAAGCGGCTGCGCCGCCAGGTCCGGGAGACCATGCAATGACCGACGAGCCGCGGGGCCCGATCCCGGTCCCCCAGGACGACGACAACGATTACCTCGGGCTCCCGGTATCCGACCGTAGCCTTGCCTGGCTTCACCGCCGGCTGATCACCGATGACCGGCAGTTGGCCAGTGTCCTGGAGCAGTACCGGCAGCAGGAAGGCTGGGACGAGGAACAGCTCGCCGCCCATCTCGGGACGACCCTGACCGGGCTGTATCGTCTCGGTCTCAGCGGTCGGCCGCGCGCCGACCAGTTCGGCGCCGACATCCAGGCCATCGCCTGGCGGCATGGCGTCCCGGACCTCACCCTGATGCGCCTCGTCCGGGCGGTTCAGACCCGAGCCGCCTTCGTAGCGTCCCCCGGCGTCGGTCGTATGCTCGCCGCGGCCCGGGACCACGACGGCGAGCAACTGGCTCCCGCGTCCCTCGTCAGCGAGGAGCGGGCGACGTATGACCCTGATCCGTCCGCCGCGTCCGATCAGGATGCGGCGGACGGAGACCTCTCGTCGGACGACGCGCCCGGCGAGCGCGGCCCGGATGGCCGACCGTCCCGGTGACCCGTCCGGAACTGGTTGCTGCCGCACGTCAGTTCTGGGCCGACCCACGTATCCCGGCCGGCACGCCGCGCTCAGTGGAATGGGCGATCAGTTGTGTCCATCCCGTCTCGATCGAATTCCAGCCCCGCCTGTCGATCGGGACCTTGCAGGACTGGATGGACGCACACGGCTTTGGCGTGCGGCTGGACGACCGGAACCGGCGGCTCCGCGGCTGCGCGATGGCGCATGGCGGTTCCGGGCTCATCGTCCTTGATACGGACGACGATCCGGCCGAACAGGACTTTACCCTGGCCCACGAGGTCGCCCACCTCCTGCTGGATTACTACGGCCCGCGCGACCGCCTCGCCGGGATGATCGACGATCACGATGGTGCGGTCTTCGACGGGCACCAGGCTCCGTCGATCGAGCAGCAGATCTCGGCCGCGCTCCGGGGGCATGACCTTCGCCCGTTCGTCCACCTGCTCGCCCGTGACGCCAATCGGACTGCGTCGCCGGCGGTCCTGGCCCGGGAGCAGCTGGCGGACGAGCTTGCCTGCGAGCTGCTCGCGCCGATGGACGAGGTCCGTACCCGTCTCCAGTCCGGGCAGGATGTCCGGGACGTCAACGCCCTGCTCCGGGATCGGTACCGGTTGCCGGCCGGCGCATCCGACGATTACGCCCGCCGCCTCGTGCGGCGGTTCCTCCCGCCACCCACCTTCGTCGACTGGCTGAGCGGCTGAACAGATGGGAAAGGCCGACAGCGATGACCGATGACGCGCAAAGGCCCCTCCCTGGCGACGGGCCCCTCCCGGGAGACGCCGGGCCGGGCGAATCCGGCCCGATCCTCGCCGACACCCAACTCATCGGCGCCGAGGCGTTCCGGGACACCTTCGGAGAATCGCTCGACGCCGCTCTCGACCTCTCGACGTGGCCACCGGGTGGCGACCTGGTCGCGCTCTATCACCAGCTGGAAGAGGAACTGGCCGTCGCGTCCCGCGATGAGCTAAGCCACATGGACGCGATCCGGCGTTCGGTCCTGCCCCGGATCGCCAGGCGTCCCGGCGCCCCCGACGGGATGGGCTTCTTCCGGTTCTCCCTCGATGACATCCGGGGGGCGCATCGCTCGTTGCTGTTCAACGGCGGCGTCGAAGCCGTACGCGCCACGGTCGTCGCTCACGAGACGCTGGCGTTGACCGTTACCCAGCTCGGGATCAGCCTCGTCAGCTATCACGGGGATCGCGGCACCTGGGGCCACCGCCTCTTCCGGCGGGATCTCCGATCGTCGCCCGGCACGGTCGAGCAGCAGGCCGTCAGGCTGATCCAGCAGCGGCAGGCTGGGGCGGCCGACGAGGGACTCGCGGAACAGCGGATGTCGATGCTGGCACGCCGGGGCATCCTCGCCTACGCCGAGCGCTCGGTCCTGCTGAACGAGAGCAGCGCACCGTGGCGGCTCGGCGCGGGCAACCCGGTCCCGTTCGAGCTCCTGACCGGTGCCGGCAGCATGGAGCTGGCGACCAGGAGCACGGAGCTCCTTCAGCGCCTGGTCCAGGACCATGGCAGGTTCGTCTTCGTCTCACCTCAGAGCCGTGAGCGCGGGCTTCTCACCGTTGGGAACGCCTTGGCTCCACTCGAGTATGTCGTGCTGGACAACATGCTTGCCCGGATGCGTGCGCTGACCGAACGTTCCCACTTCACCGCTCACGAGAAGGGCATCGTCGACGAGTTCGTGGCCGAGATCGGACCCGAAATCGTGATGGGCATCTACCGGGCCTCGGAGATCGGGCAACCCCGGATCTTCTACGGGCACCGCGAGCGCATCCACGAGGCAGCGTTGATCGCCATCGCCGACAGCGTCCTGCACGAGCATCGCGCCTTCCCGCTCCTGCTGGATCTCGCCGAGCAGGTCTGCCGCGGGATGTTCCCTCCCGCCGAGATCACCGGGATCAGCCAGCAGGCGCATATCGACTCGGGCCTGCCGCTGAACTACGTGAGCGACTAGCGTCCGGCCAATCGCCAACGACCAGGGGAGTACGAAGATGGTCCATCGCTGGAGCGAGAGCGGACGAACGGTGACGGCCGACGTGGCGGCCGACGCGAAGGATGATCGGGCAACCCTGCCACCGCCGCTCGACGATACGGCCCCGGTGGCCCCACCACACGATCCGGTGGGCCGTCTCGACGCGACCCGGGCCGAGGCAGGTCTGCCGCCGTGGGATGCCGAGATGGGCCCAGGTGTGGTGGGACACACGATGTACGACCTCCCCAACAGCGAGGACGGTACCGTTACCGTGCTGCTACCGCGGGACAACATCCCACTGACTCCCAGCCAGTCACTCGTGCGGATCATCAGTGGCGACAAACGGGTCTACCTGGGCTTGGTCGTCGCCGGGCCGTTCGCCGAGCCGGACGGACTCCGGGCCGACGCCAGCCTTATCGTCACGACCAGCGTCCGCAGCCAGCCGTTCCAGCCCCAGTACCACGGTCGGGTGAAGATCGAGCTCCTTGGCGAGGAGGTCAGCGGGGTGCTGCAGGCGCCACGCTTCAGGCCCTTGCCATCATCGACGGTGACCGTATTGGACGACGCCGAGACAGCCCGCGTCCTCCAGGTCGACGGTGACATCCGGCTGGGCCGGGCTATCGGGCACGACGATGTCCCGGTCGGGCTCCCCTCGACGAGCAAGAACATCCTTCCCCGCCACCTTGGCGTCGTGGGAACAACGGGTGGCGGCAAGTCCACGACCGTCGCCGGCCTGTTGGGCGAGGCGCAGCGGGCGGGGCTGGCCGTCGTGCTGCTCGACGTCGAGGGTGAGTACACGCACGTCCATGAGCCGACGACTGACAACAACATGATCCGGCTCCTGGCGCTGGACAAGCGGACGCCGGCCGGGATCGAGGGCACCCACCTGTTCCACCTCGTCGGGCGTGATACGACCAACGAGGACCACCCCAGCACGACTCCGTTCAGCCTCCGGTTCAGCGACCTCTCCCCGCATACGGTCACCGAGATCCTCGACCTGACCGAGGCCCAGCAGGAGCGCTACTTCCAGGCGTGGGAGCTGGCCCGGACGCTGGTCTCGGAACGGAAGATTCCCCTGCCCGCCGGGATGAACCCGGTCGACGTCGCCGAGCTGGACGAGTTCGAGGTTGGCTGCCCGGGGGTGACGCTCAACATCATGGCCGACCTGATCGGCGCGTTCATCAATGCCGCCGATAAGTCCGACTTCACGTTCCATGAGGCGCCCCTCGTCGAGAACGAAAAGCTGATCAAGGGCAAGATCGCCGAGCGCAAGCCGACGTCGCCGGTCAGCTGGAAGGCGCTGCGTGGCCGGATCTCACGGCTCCAGCGGCTGCGGGTGTTCGACCGGACCGGGGACGGTGGCCGGCCACTCAACCTGGACCAGCTGCTCCAGCCCGGCCGGGTCAACATCTTCGACCTGTCTGATCTCGACGGCACCGATCTGCGGAACATCGTGATCGCGGACCTGCTCCGCGGGATCCAGGTCGCCCAGGAGCGCCGCTACGAGCGCTGGGAGTCAACCGGCGAGGGCGGTCCGCCACGCACCCTCGTCGTGGTCGAGGAGGCGCACGAGTTCCTCGCACGCAACCGTGTCGCCCGGATGCCGGTGCTGTTCGGGCAGGTCGAGCGGATCGCCAAGCGGGGCCGGAAGCGCTGGCTCGGTCTGGCATTCGTGACGCAGCTGCCCCAGCACCTCGCGCCACAGGTCTCGGCGCTGATCAACAACTGGGTGATCCACAAGGTCGCCGATCCGGCCGCGGTCAGCGAGCTCCGCCAGTCGGTCAGCGGGATCGACGACAGCCTCTGGAAGACTGTTCGTGGGCTGGCGCCGGGACAGGCGGTGGTCGCCTGTGGGCACATGACCCGCCCCGTCCTGACGGCGATCCACCCGACCTCGGCCCAGCTGCGCATGGTGGACTAGCGAACGGAGCGGCCCCCGCCTTTGCCAACCGGCGACCGGCGACCGGTCATAGGCGACGTGGCCGGAGCGGACGGTACCAACAGGCGAGTTCTCCTGTTGTGCGGACATTGTCGCGGCTGGCATGCTGAACTTCGCCCACGCCTCGCGCGGCTGGTCCTGTCCAGCCCCGGATATGGCACGCGCCCGGCAGCTCCCCAGTCCCGCCACCCCTCGGTGGTGGGATGGACAGTGAGTAGCCGACGCTGTCCCTGCCCCCGGATCGTGGACCCTCGGGAGTCGGAGATCGCCGTGAATCACCCAGCTGCCCCGCTCGGAGGCCAGCCACCCGCCACGCGCAGGGCAGTCCGGTCATCGCGGACGGACGACGATCGTCCGCCCGCATGCCCCGTCTGCCAGCGTCGCCTCGCCATCCTGAGCACCCATATCGATACCAACGCTGACGGCCAGCGCACGCGCTACCAGGTCTGGGGATGCCCACGAGGACATGCGACGGCCCGCCGGGTTCGCGGCGCGTTCCTGCCGGTCGAGCTCCTGCCCGAGCCCTGAACCATCGCCCCGGACGTGCCGACCAGGTTGTCAATCCTGCATATTCCTGACTGATCCTCACTGCAGAATGCCAAACCTGCGATAGGATGCCGGGACCGGAACCGACAGGCGGTGACCGGTGATGGAATATCCCCACTCCAGGCGTGAGGGGGGTCAGGGAGCAGGCTGGATGATCTTCAATACTCCGGACCGCGTCGCGGCATTGACGCCGAAGAACCCGTTCGACCGGCTGCCGGACGGTCGACCGCAGGTCCCGGACGATCTCCTGGAGCGCATGAAGCTCGTTACCAACGACGAAGCCTGGGCGACGATGGAATCCCGCCACGGCTACAAGTACCAGTTCACGCGCGACTGGATGGTCACCCACCCGGAGCGGATGCTGGTCGGCCGCGTGATCACGGCCCAGTTCGTTCCCGTCCGCCCCGACTTTCACGAGGTCGTGGCCCGGATCGGTGAGAGCGAAGGGCGCCGTGGTGGCCAGAACAACTGGGTGATCGACACGCTCGGCCCCAACGACGTCCTGGTCGTCGACATCTTCGGCAAGGTGCGGGACGGCACGGTCATCGGCGACAACCTGTCGACCGCGATCGCGGCCCGGACCAAGGCCGGCATCGTCATCAATGGCGCCGTCCGGGACTACGCCCGGATCCTGGAGTTGGACGACTTCAATTGCTACCACCGCGGCGTGGACCCGACCCCGATCCGCGAGGTCACGCTGGCCGGCGTGAACATCCCGATCCGGATCGACGATGTCACCGTCATGCCGGGCGACGTGGTGCTGGGTACGCAGGAGGGGCTGTCCTTCATCCCGCCGCACCTCGCCCAGCAGGTCGTCGAGGAGTCCGAGAACACCCGCCAGCGGGATGTCTTCGGCAAGCTCCGGCTGGCCCAGGGCAAGTACACCACCGGCCAGATCGACATCCCGACCTGGGAGGACGCCATCGAGGCTGACTACCAGGAATGGCTGAAGAGCAACTAACCGCTGCCCTCAGATCATGAGCAGGCGGACCGGTCCCTGTATTGGGGACCGGCCCGTCTTTTCCTGCTCACCGATCAGCCGACAGTACGCTCAGCCAGGCTGCCCATCACCGGGAACCGTGACCTCGTCCAGCGAGAGGTCACCCCGCTTGAGCAGCGCGATCACCGCAGAGGTCCGGTCCGGCACGTTCAGCTTGCGGAAGGCGTGGACGAGGTGCGACTTGACCGTCGCCTCGCTGACGCGCAGTTCGGCGGCGATCCCGGCGTTGGTCGTCCCGCGCGCCACCAGTCGAAGCACGTCCATCTCGCGTTCGCTCAGCGGTTGCCCGGTCGGGGTCCGGACCCGGGCCATCAGGCGATGGGCGATCTCAGGGGCCAGCACCGCCTTGACCGCCGCCGCCGCGCGGATCGCCCGGAAGACCTCCTCGCGGGGCGCATCCTTGAGGACGTACCCGGATGCGCCAGCCTCGACGGCCCGGACGATGTCGGCGTCAGTGTCATACGTAGTCAGGACCACCACCCGGGACAGCCCGTCACCGACAATCCGTCCGGTCGCCGTGGCACCGTCCATGACCGGCATTCGCAGGTCCATCAGCACGACATCGGGCCGGATTTCTGTCGCGAGCCGGACGGCCGCCTCGCCGTCAGCTGCCTCACCCACCACAGCGAACGATGGGTCGGCGGCAAGCATGCCGCGGATCCCGTCCCGGACGACGGGATGGTCGTCGACGATCAGGATCCTGATGGATCCGCTGGTCGCCATGAGTCTCCGATCACGCACCGGGTCCGCCGCCCGCTGTCACCCTCGCGTCCCTGGCGCCGGAGCCGTCCGCCGTATTCCCAAATGACCAGGGACCGGTCTCTTCAGCGTCCATACCAATCCGGGGGATAGTTACCGCGACGGTCGTTCCTATCCCCGGCGCACTCTCGACGGCGAGGGTACCCCGGATCGCGGCGACCCGCTCCCGCATCCCGACCAGACCGAGCCCGCCCCGCTCACCACCCGCCCCAGCGCTCGCGGACCGCACCGGGGCCGCCGGGTCGAAGCCGCGGCCATCATCACGGATATCGAGATGGATCGCGTCATCGAAGACCGTCACCACGATGTCCACCGTCGTCGCAGCGGCATGCCGGGTAACGTTGGCCAGGGCCTCCTGCGTCACCCGCAGCAGCGTGACCTCAACGGCCGGTGGGAGATCGATCGTCTCACCGTCCCAGCGGACCGCTGCCCGCACACCATGCTCCGTCGACCAGGTCGCGGCCAGCCGCTCAAGTGCACCAGCGACGGAGGCATCACCAAGCTGTGATGGGCGCAGCGCCCAGAGCAGTCTTCGGACCTCGTCCAGCCCGGCTCGCGCGATCCGCGCGGCATCCTCGACCGGCGCCCGCCCCGGCCCAGCGTCCGGCATCACTGTGGCCGCCGTCTCCAGCTGCATGACGATGCTGATCAGGTCCTGCGCCAGGGTGTCGTGCAGGTCGCGTGACAGACGGGTGCGCTCGGCCAGCGCTCCTGCCTCGCGCTCCGCATCCAGCCGGGCTGCCCGCTCGGCCTGGAGCTGCCGGACGAGCGCCAGGCGCTCGCCACTCTGCCGGGCAATCACGGTGATCAGCAACCCGAGCATCGTCGAGACGACGACCGAGACGGTAAAGACCGCCAGGCCGACCGGCGACAGGTCGATGCCGTTGCCCTCGGCGAGACCGGGTTGGATCCAGAGGACCAGAGACAGGCCAGCCGAGGCGATGGCGGCAAAGCCGAACGGCAGAAAGATCCAGAGCTGGAAGAACACAGCGAACGACGTGAACCAGTACCCGGGATGCACGAACAGCAGGGCGGTCAGCACGGTCACCGCCATCGCGCACCAAGCGACCGCCCTCCACGAACCGGGCCGCGCCCCGGTTCTGAACGGGCGGATCAGCCACCCGTATCCGGCAAATGCCAGCGCGACCAGGGGCAGACCGGCCCAGCGTCGCCAGGGATCGGCATCAGCATCGAAGATGGCGATCAGTGTTGAGAGGATCGCCAGCGCGCCGAAGACGACATTGAACGGGATCCAGAGCCGGTCGGACGCGTCCCGGAGGATGGTGCCGTGCCGCCCGTCGCCCGGGACATCCCTGCCCGGCAAGGGCGGTCCATGGAACAGGTCGTGAACGCTCAATGGCATGGCCCTACCGCTCCCAGCGGAACAGGCGCACGGAAACGGTCATCCCGACGAAGAACAGCACGCCCAGGTACAGCAGGGAGACGGGCCGCCAGCCTCCGCCCTCCCAGAGGGTCTGCAACTGGATGACGAGTTGCGACATCGGGAACCACTCCGAGGCGGTCCGGAGCCAGCCCGGGAACAGTTCCCGGGGGAACGACGCCCCGGACAGGAACAACTGCGGGAAGTACAACACGTTGGCGATCAGCGACGCCTGCCGCGCGGTCCGGCAGAGCGCGGCGAGCAGGAACCCACCGGCACCGAAGGCGACCACGCCGACCAGCAGACAGGCCGCGACGGCGGCGGGACGGGCCGGCATGGCGAAGTCGAACAGCAGCCGGCCGACCAGCACCATCAGGAGGGTGCCTGCAGCGGTAACGGCGACCCCGACCAGGAGTTGCGCCGCGAAGAGCATCCACGCCCGGACGGGCGTAGCCCGCAGCCGGCGCAGCACGCCGGTCTCGCGGTAGGTCACCAACTGGATCGGGATCGTGAAGATCGCCAGCGTGCCGATGATCAGGATCAGGTAGGCCGGCACCTGCCGGTCCATCGGACCGACACCATCGAAGCCATCGGCCGGATCATTCCCGAACACGCCACCGAAGACGAGCAGCAGGAGTATCGGAAAGACCAGCGTGAAGAAGAACGAGGACGGCTCGCGCAGGAGCAGCCGCCACTCCGACGCCGTCATTGCCCGCAGCATCCGGAAGCGCGGAGAGAACCCGGCTCCCGTTTCGGCGTCCCGTCCCGTCCCCAACGTCGTCTCAGCCATTGGCCACCTCCGCGGTCGTCGTGTCAGCCTGCCCATGCGTCGTCAGCTGAATGAAGACGTCCTCCAGCGAGGCCGACGCCATCCGCAGATCGGGTGGCGCCAGCCCGAGATCGCGCAGCGCCACGGCGACGTCCGCCATCACGTACTCACCGCCGGTGACGAGGACCGTCGGGCCCTCGCGGCGCACGTCCCCGATGCCGGCACGGCCCCCGAGGACCACCGGGTCAAACCGCTCCGGCGCGGTGAAGGCGACGGCCGGGACGCTGCCGACGCCGTGACTCAGGTTGGCCGGGGTGTCCAGGGCGACCACCCGCCCGGCGTCGATCACGGCGATGCGGTCGCAGAGCGCCTCGGCCTCATCCATGAAGTGCGAGACCAGCAGGACCGTCTTGCCTGCGTCGCGGATATCCCGGACCAGCTGCCACGAGTTGCGCCGCGCCTGCGGGTCCAGGCCGGCACTGAGCTCATCGAGGATGACGATGTCCGGGTCGTTGAGCAGGGCGAGCGCGACGAACAGGCGCTGCTTCTGTCCACCGGACAGCTTGCCGAACGGCGTCGACAGCTTCTCCGCGATTCCCCACTGCCGGGCCAGCGGCATCCAGGGGACGGTGCGGGCGTACAGCGCCGCATACAGCCGGAACGCATCCCGGGGAGTCATCCGGTCCGGCAGGGCCGCTTCCTGGAGCTGGACACCAAGCCGGTCGCGCAGCCGCAGCCCGTCGCGCTTGGGATCCATCCCGAGCACGGAAACGACACCCCGGTCAGGATCGCGCAACCCGATCAGGCTCTCGACGGTCGTGGTCTTGCCCGCGCCATTGGGACCGATGATGCCGAAGATCTCGTTGGAGCGGACGCTGAACGAGACGTCGTCGACGGCGACCTTGTCGCCGTAGCGCTTGTGGAGATGCTCGACGGTGATGACGTCGGATAGTCCCGCCATGGTTGCTCCCCTGTGCGACCCTGAAACCGGTCGGCAACGTTCGTACGCCACGCGACAAGGATGTCCTCGACACGGCCCGCTGCCATCGATCATCCCGGCGGGTGTGGTGATCCGGTCGTTGATGACGTGGTCAACCGATCGGTTGATGCCATCCCGGGCACGGGAGCCGTTCCGGCGAGCCTCCTCCTGCTGCCGGTACCGGTCGTGAGACGGTACGCTGCAGCGAGACCCCGACGAAGCGTGATTGGAGATCCCATGACGGCGACCACCACCGACATCCCGAACCCCGGCAACCTGATCGGCGGGCAATGGGTTCCGGCCCGCTCCGGCGAGACGTTCGAGAACCGGAACCCGGCCGACACCGACGACCTCGTCGCACTCCACGCCGCCAGTGACGCCAGCGACCTCGACGCCGCGTTCGCCGCGGCAAGCGAGGCCTTCCCTGGCTGGCGCGCGACGCCCGGCATCGCCCGCGGCAACATCCTCTACAAGGCGGCCGAGATCCTCGCCAGCCGGGTGGAGCACATCGCCCGGGAGCTGACCCGCGAGGAAGGCAAGACGCTCAAGGAGGCGACCGGCGAGACCATGCGCGCCGTCGCGATCCTGCGCTACTACGCCGGCGAGACGGCCCAGCCCCACGGCGAGATGTACCCATCGGCTTCGGCGACGACGATGCTCTACACGCTGCGTGAGCCACTGGGCGTGGTCACGATCATCACCCCGTGGAACTTCCCGATCGCGATCCCGGCCTGGAAGCTGGTCCCGGCGATCGCGTTCGGCAACGCGGTCGTGATCAAGCCGGCGTCGGACGCGCCGCTCTGCACGATCCGGCTGGCCGAGGCGCTGGTCGACGCCGGGCTCCCGGCTGGCGTCCTGAACGTCGTCACCGGCAGCGCGCGGGCGCTCGGTGACGGCCTCGTCACCGATGAGCGTTCCGTGGCCGTGTCGTTCACCGGCTCCGACGCGACCGGAAAGATCATCCGCGAGCAGGCGACGGCCCACGGCAAGAAGGTCCAGTTGGAACTGGGCGGCAAGAACCCGGCGATTGTGCTGGCGGACGCCGACATGGACCACGCGCTGACCCAGGTGATCAACGGCGCGATGATGAGCACGGGCCAGAAGTGCACGGCGACCAGCCGGGCCATCGTCGACCGCGCCATCGCCTCGGAGTTCACCCAGCGGCTGGCCGACAAGATCGGCGGGCTCAAGGTCGGCAACGGGCTCGATGGCGACACCCAGATCGGTCCGCTGATCAACGCCGCCGCCGCAGAGTCGGTCGCTGATGAGGTCGCGAAGGCGAAGTCGACCGGCACGAACCTGCTGGTAGGTGGTGAGCGCATGGCGAGTAATGGCCATAGCCGGGGCCACTTCGTCGCGCCGGCGCTGTTCGATGGCGTGACGCCGGACAGCCGCCTCGGGCAGCACGAGTTGTTCGGCCCGGTCCTCGGGGTGATCCCGGTCGACGGGCTGGACGAGGCGGTCGCCGTGGCGAACGGGGTTCGCTACGGGCTGTCGGCGTCGCTGTTCACCCGGGACCTGACCCGCGCGATGACCTTCGTCCGGGAGATCCAGGCGGGCATCGTCCACGTCAACAGCGAGACGGCTGGTGCTGAACCACAGGTCCCATTCGGTGGCTACAAGGGCAGCTCGTCCTACAGCCGGGAACAGGGCAAGGCGGCGCGGGACTTCTTCACGCAGGTCAAGACCGTCTATCTCGACCCGTCGCCGGCCTAACCGGCCCAACCGATTCGCCCGGTTGGCGCAGCACACGCTACGCGCTGATGGCAGCATTGGCAGCAGGCGTGCGCTTATTGTCGCGTCGGCTCTGACGACCGGAACCGGTCGGACAGCGCCTGGAAATACTGATCCGTCCAACCAGAAGGGAACGTGAATGGCAGCGATCGAACGAATGGCAACGGTGATCTGGGAGGGCGATGGCCCCACGGGTCAGGGCGTCATCAATGGCGCCAGTGGCGCGATCAAGGACCTGACGGTCACCGCTCCGTCCCGGTTCGAGGCGTCCAACGGCAAGACGTCCCCGGAGGAGCTGGTCGCGTCCGCCCATGCGTCCTGCTACGGCATGGCCCTGTCATTCGGGCTGACCGGCGCCGGCACGCCGCCGACCCGGCTGGAAGTGACCTCCACCGTCGGCATCGAGAAGGACGACGCGGGCTTCACGGTGAAGTACTCCAGGCTGAAGCTCACCGGGACGGTGCCAGGCATCGACGAGGCCGCGTTCAAGGCGGCCGCCGAGGACGCCAAGAAGAACTGCCCGATCAGCAAGCTGATGATGGGCAACGCTGATATCACGCTGGACGCCACGTTCCAGGGATAGTCTTCCAGTCTTCCGGCCGGGAACGCTGAGCAACGAGAAGGCCGCGACCTGCAATGGGTCGCGGCCTTTCGTTGTCCTGCTTCGCCGTTGTCCTGAACTGACATCCTGAGGCAACCACCCACAGCCCTAGATGGCCGGCGTCGCCTCCGGGTCGACCGCCCCTTCGACCGGCACCTCGGGCTGCTCCTCGGCCGCGAAGCCGAGCGTCAGCGACTGCTCGACGATGCCGCGCCGCATCAGCCCCTCCGCCTTCCGTAGCGCCGGGATGAGCGGATGGTCATCCATCACGTCGCGGAGCATGTCGCGGACCTGCCGCATCAAGTCGATCGTCTTGTTGAAGGTGATGACGAGGTCGCCCTCGCTCAGCTCGATCGTCTCACCGATCTCCGCCATCGACGCGCCGCGGCACCAGGCACGGACCGGCCCGTAGAACGAGCCGTTGTGACCGGACGAGATCTCCAGCCCGTGAGACTGCTCCTCCTCCAGGATGTCGCGCTCCAGCTCGGCGAGCCGCTCGCGGAGCCGGTCCAGCGCGGGCGGCAGGCGAAAGTGGTTGGCGTAGCGGCTGTCGCGGTCGAAGCAATACCACGAGAACAGCTCGGCCAGGTCTTCCGGTAGCAGGTGGTCCAGCCATCCGCGATCGAGCAGCTCGCAGAGGATCAGACCGTCCTCGTCGAAGACACCGGCCAGCATGTCGGCCTTCTCCGTCGGGACGCCACGGTGCAGGTAGCCGAAGCGGTGGAGCACATCGCGGATACCGCGGATCACGCCACGCACCCGGTCCTGCTCCGCCTGCTGCTCCTGCGCCAGCAACTGCTCGAAGGCCGCCCGCTCCTGGTGAAGGCGATCGACGCCGGCCATCGCGGCCTGGTAACGGCGCCGCACGGCACGGTCGTCGAGCGGATGCGCGGCCCGGAGGGCGACGAGGTCCTCCTCCTCAGCCTCCAGGGCCGCGACCTGGGCGGCGAGCTGGGCCCTGCGCCGCTCCAGTCGTCCGCCCTCCGTCTGGCGGAACTCGGCGAGCCGGGCGTCGAGATCGGGCAGGTCGAGTGAGTCCAGCTCGGCACGGATCGCGGTCAACGCATCGGCGGACACCAGTTTCGTTGCGTCCCGGATGGACTCGTCGGGCTCGATGAGCGCATCGGGCAGGGTGACCCGGGCATTGTCGGGCAGGAAATCAATGTCCCGGTACTCGGGGACCACCTCGATCCGGTCACCGAAGAGGAACAGACCCGCCCCGCCCGACGTGCCACGGCCAAGGAAGACGCCCCAGCCGTGCGTCCGCTCGTGGACGACGATGCCCGGCTCCTCCTGTCGGAACAGCCGGCGGAGGATATGGCGGCCCGGCTCGGTCCACGGGCGTCGGTCGTCAGCCGTCTCGGTGGCAACGTCGAGATCCAGCCGCGCCTGCCTGAGCCTGGCCTGGACGTCGGTGAGCGCGGCGACGAGATCACGGTAGCTACCGAGGGCACGCTCCGTCTCGTCATAGGGCGGAGACATCGTCTGCTGCGCCCCGATGATGTCTCCGCCGATCTCGAGCAGGTACCGCTCCAGCTCGCGGACCCGCTGGTTGCCCTGGAAGGCGGCGAGGCTCTCCTGCAGCAACTGCCGGACCCGGTCACCTTCGGGGGGATCCCAGAGGTTCAGGACGGTGTTGTAGCGGATGGCGAACGCGGACCGCACCGGCAACAGCGGCCCGGTCGCGATCTCCAGCATCTCCTTGAAGGGGACGAATGGCGAGAACGGCACGACGACGTGGCCGAACCGGTCCATTCCCCGGCGGCCGGCCCGGCCAGCCATCTGCTGGAACTCGTTCGGGATCAGCATCCGTCGGCGGCGCCCGTCCCATTTGGACATGCGGCCGATCACGACGGTACGGGCCGGCATGTTGACGCCGAGGGCCAGCGTGTCCGTCGCGAAGACCACCTGCATCAACCCACGACCGAACAGCACCTCGACCAGTTGCTTGAGGATCGGCAAAAGCCCGGCGTGGTGGAACCCTATTCCCCGCCGGACGAGGTAGGTGATGACCTTGACCTGCTCAAGCTCGTGATCCTCTGGCCGCAGGTCCCGCAGGACGGACGCGACGACCTCATCGATCTGTGCGGTCTGCTCCGCGGTCGCGAGCGGCGGCCTGGCCGCCGCCAACCCCTCGGCTTCCTTCTGGCAGTCGTTGCGGCTGAACAGGAAGTAGATGGCCGGTAGCCGCCGCTCCCGCTCCAGCTGGTCGACGATGTCCCGCGGCTGCGGCTCGTCACGCTGCCGATCGAACTTCGGCGTCCGGGACGGACCCACACCACCGCGCCGCTGCATCCGGCGATCCTGCTTGGTACGGCCGCGGTCCTGGCTGAAGTCGTTGACGAGGTCGCCCCGGTGATCGACGACCGTCTGGATCTCGCCGTCGACGAAATACTCCAGTGCCAGCGGGACGGCCCGGCGCAGGTGGGTCACCAGCCGGATCGGCCGGTGGGTATGCGTGATCCAGTCAGCGATCTCGGCGGCGTTGGAGACTGTCGCGGACAGGCAGATGAACTGGATGTGGGACGGACAGAGGATAATCGCCTCTTCCCAGGTCGTGCCCCGGTCCTGATCGGCGAGGTAATGGACCTCGTCGAAGATCACGCAGCGGACGTCATCGACTTCCCAAGGGGTCTGGAGCAGCATGTTGCGCAGGATCTCGGTCGTCATGACGAGGATCCTGGCGTTGCGGTTCTCGCTGACGTCGCCGGTCAGCAACCCCACATCAGCGCCGTAGATCTGCCGCAGGTCGCGGAACTTCTGGTTGCTCAGCGCCTTGATCGGCGTGGTGTAGAACACCCGGCCGGTCGGCTGGCCGATCGCGTGGTGGATGCCGAACTCGGCGACGACCGTCTTGCCGGAGCCGGTTGGGGCAGCGACAAGGACGGATTCATCGCGCAGGAAATGGCTGATCGCCTCGCGCTGAAATGTGTCCAGCGCGAACGGGTAGCGGTCCCCAAATCGCGCCAGTTCTTCTTCGAGGCCAGGAGGGGCAGCATCGGGTCCCGGCGTGTCGGAGAGCGATTCCCCACCGGCGACGGGCACCACGAGCGAGATTGCCTCAGGGTGGATCTCACCGTCCGGCACGGTCCCGGTGAGCCGGCGATCATCTTCGTGGTGGTCAGTCATGGTTGGCAGGATGCTGGGTAAGGATGCTCATGAGAGAAGCCTAGCACTCGACCCGGACTCTTCCGAAAAGGACGCCCGGCGCCACGGGCAGCCAACCCATGACGCCGGACGTTCTATGGAACCCACAGGATGGCACTCAGGCGGGCGGAGATCGATCACCCGCCCGCAGGGCGCCCCCACGCCCTGCCGGGAACCATCGCTGGCTCCCGCTGCCCGTACTCCCGGACCCCTCCCGGAGCATCCACCCTGGGCAGGACCGGTTCTTCAACCGGGACCCTGCATGTTCCCCTGTCCCTCCCGAGGGAAAGGAAGAGCACCTCTGCCCTTCCCGGCGCCAGCCAGCGCCCGAGTATGGAAAAGCACGATCCATACCTGGATTTCGCATTGTTTGTAAATGTTCCGGGAAGTCAACGGACGTTTCTGAATCGAAGCGCTCCAGATCAGGGACCAATTTTGCGCAACACCTGCCGGGCGGTGGTGCGGCGCCTCGCGGTCACCTCCCGATCTCGCTGCGATTGCCTGCCCGGGCGTCACCGAGATCCACCCGTCAGGCGGTTCCCAGTTGCCGCGCCGCCTCCCAGACCGTCCGGATCGGCAGGTCATGCTCGCGGGCGATCGCGGCGACATCGTCGAACTCAGGCATCACCTGGTCGACGTCATCACCCCGGCGGCGCCGCTTGAGGCGAACCGGACCCCACGGCGTCTCGACCGTGATGACGTCGCGGTCCGCCCGCCGCCGGCCGATCACGGTTGCCCGGAGCCCCAGCGTCGTGGTGTGCGCGAAAAGCGCTTCCTCGACGGCAGCCCGCCCGCTGATCGGTACGATCACGCTGACCATCGTTCCGGGACGCCCCTTCTTTGCCTGGATCGGTGACAGCCAGGCATCCAGCGCTCCGGCGTCGAACAGCCGCTCCAGCAGGACCGGGAGGAACTGCGGGTTCATGTCATCGATATTGGTCTCGATCAGGACCTCGTCCGGTTCTCCAACCCTCTCAAGGGCTGCGTCGGGGCCGGCAGCATCGCCGACGATCACCCGGAGCGCGTTGGGCCAGGGCAGCTCCTTTGTGCCATACCCGTAGCCGACCGTTACCGGGACCATCGCCGGCCGGCGGAACTCAGCCAGCGTGGTGAGGATGGCCGCGCCAGTCGGGGTGAGCAGCTCGGCTGGGGTGGCGTCCATGCCGGGACGGGGCGCGGCCATCGGCGCGCCTGCCCGGGCGAGCAGTGCGGTCGTCGCCGGCGCCGGGACCGGCAGTGGCCCGTGCTGGCTCCGGACCATCCCGCTCCCGACCTGCGGCGGACCGGAGAAGACCGCCTCGACGCCGAGTGCCGCCAGCCCGATACAGGCGCCGCAGATGTCCACGATCGCGTCGACCCCGCCGACCTCATGGAAGTGGACACGCTCGATCGGCTCGCCGTGGATCGCGGCTTCGACCTCGGCGAGGTTGCCGAAGATCGCCAGCGCTCCCTCGCGGACCGGATCGGGCAGCCGACTGCCCGCGATCAGCGCCCGGATGTCCCGCCAGGCTCGGGTGGGCTGCCGGTCGTCGTCGATCTCGACCCGGGCCCGCGTCCCGGCGATCACGCGGTCGGTCGTCCGCTCGGCGGTCAGGCTGTAGCCACCGAGGTCCAGTCCGGTCAACCCCTCGCGGAGCGTCTCGATGGGCAGGCCGGCGTCGATAAGTGCCCCCAAGACCATGTCGCCCGAGGCGCCGGAGAAGGGGTCGAACCAGGCGACGCGCATCGAATGGAGCTCCCGGAAATCACTGCTATCATCGGACGATCGTGCCGTCGCCCGTCCATCGTCCGCCAACCTGACCGACCGGAGCTGACCCGCCATGACGACGACCCTGACCCGCTACGGCGGTCACACGATGACCGCGCAGCTTCGCACGCTGATCATGTGGACGCCACCGTCGACGCGCGACGACGACGACTGGAAGCGGTTCAACTTCGTCCACCCGATCGACGACGGACTCGCCGCCCGGGAGCATGATGCGCTGCGCCAGTTGCTCGCCGCGCAGGGTATCGAGATCATCGTGCCGGAGATGGAAACGCCCGCCCAGCACGATGTCATCTTCCCCTTCGACCCGTCGATCATGACGGACGCAGGCGCGGTCATCCTGCGGATGGGCAAGCACGTTCGCCGTGAGGAGCCCGCCCTCGCCGAGCTGGTCTACCGCGATCTCGGCATCCCGGTCATTGGCCGAATCGAGGAACCGGGCACCGTCGAGGGCGGCGACACGATGTGGCTGGACGACCGGACCCTGGCCGTCGGCGTCGGCTACCGTACCAACACGGAAGGCATCCGGCAGCTGCAGGCCATCTTCGACGCGGCCGAACTGGGCGTGACGATCATCCCCGTCTCGCTGCCGTACTGGAACGGTCCGGACGAGTGCCTCCACCTGCTGTCCCTGCTCAGCCCGGTCGCCGGCGACCTCGCTATCGGCTACCCGAAGCTGATGCCGGTCACCTTCGTCCAGGAGCTGGCTGACCGCGGCTGGCGCCTGGTCGAGATCCCGGACGAGGAGTTCAGCACGCAGGGTTGCAACGTCCTGACGATCCGGCCGGGCCTCGTCGTGATGCTGCGGCCCAACGAGGTGTCCCGCCAGCGGCTGGAAGCCGAGGGGATCAAAGTCCTGACCTATGCGGGCGACGAGATCAGCCACAACCGGGGCGGCGGGCCCACCTGCCTGACCCGGCCGATCTGGCGCACCGAGACGGTCATCGCCTGACGCCACAAGACGCCGCCCGCGCCCACGCAGGAGATCCAATGCCGTCCCCTACCCGCCCGGTCGTCCGCCTCCCGGTCGTCCTGCTCGCGCTGCTCGTCCTCGTCGGGGGCCTCGGCATGACCCCGGGCGCCATGGCCCAAACCGGGCCGGCCGTGTCGCCGTTCGACCTCGCCGCGCTGCTGCCCGGGATCCGGGACCTGGAGGAGGCGGGGCTGGCCGACATGGTCGGCGGGTCGCCGATCGACCTCGACTCGATCGACGCCTATACGGACTGGTCCGGCGGCGGGATTCCGGACACGGTCGAAGGGTTGCGAGCGGCCGGATTCGTTCGTCACTACGGCGTGAGCTGGATCGACGAAGCGTCGGAGACTGACTACCGCGAGACGGGCGCCTACGCCCCGGTCACCCAGGTCGAAACCTACGCCTACCAGTTCACTGACCCGGCGGGGGCGGGGGCGGGATTCAACCTCCTCGAGGAGGGTTCCGCCCCGCTCGAAGGCGTCACGATTCCGCTCGGCGACTGGGCGACGGCGAGTTCGGTCCCACCCGTCGAGTACACCGACGGGACGACCGCCACTGGCCTCGACCTGACCGCCCGCCTCGGGACCATCGGGATCGGGATCTCGGTGATTACCCGGGATATGAGCCCGTCCCGCGGCGCCGAGCTGGACATCGCCACCCTGCTCCTGACCGAGGCGGTCGCCGCGATCCAGGCGCTGGGCACCCCGCCGATGACCGGCCCCGGCCTGGAAGCGGCCCGGTTCGCCGGCACCGCCTCCGGGTACCAGAGCGGGTTCTACGTGATCCGGGGCGGCCAGTCCGCATGGGCCTACGCGGCCGAGCCGGCCGACCAGCGGGAGGCATACACCGCTGAGGAGGTGGCGACCGGCCTGGTCTCACAGTACGCCATCTACCAGTACCTGGAGACGGCGACCGGCGGGTTCTACGAGATCTACACCTACGCCGCGACCTACGGCACCCCGGAGCAGGCCCGGGCCGTGGTGGAGAGCGCAACGGCGCCGGCCGAAAACTACGCCATCACGCCGCTTGTCGGCGCTCCGACGTTCGGGGACATCTCCAGTGCCTGGACGCTGAATGATCCCAACGGGACGACGTTCGAGAGCTATGTGACTTGGGCGTCCGGCGCATCCGTCTACACCGTCCGGGTCGGCTTGCCCAACCGGCAGCCGGCGCCGGCCGCCGTCTATGCGATCGCGACGGCCCAGGCCGGCTGTCTGGTGTCCGGGACCTGCTGGCGGTATCAACCCATCCCCGACGGCGTCATCACCGACGCATCGGCCCTTGCCTGAATCGCCGGAGCCTTAGCCCAGCCACTCTAGCAGGCGAGCGCACCGCCGCGGGTCCTCCGTCAGGCCGTTCCCGAGCGCCCAGAGCCAGTAATCGGTGATGCGTATCCAGGCGCATGCCCGCGTCAGATCCGGATCCAACTGGCCGGCATCGCAGAGGATCGCGAGAAACCGGTCGACATCGGCCACGGACTGCATCCGGTCGACCCGCCGCCAGAGCAACTGAGCCACACCGTACTCGGGGTCACCTGCCATCGGCCAGGGGTCGATCGCGACCCAGTGACCGTGCTGGCCCGACCAGAGGACGTTGTCATCGTAGAGGTCACAGTTGACCATCCGGGGCCGCCCCGACCACTGGAGCTCACTCGCCAAGGCGAGCGATCGGTCCAGCACATCCCGGGAGTACGGTCGATCGACTTCCTCCCAGAATCCGGGAAGATTCCCCGCCAACTCAGCGAGTGCCGCCTCAACCCTGGTCAGGCCGGGCATGGCCGGAACGGACTGGGTCCGGATCAGGTGGCCGAAGATACGGGCAGCCTCGTCATTCGGCACGTCAGCGAGCAGCGGTTCGGCGTCCAGCCGCTCGAGCAGGAGGGCGCCAACGGCGGGGTCGTCGCGGAGGACGCGAACCATCCCCCGGCCGTCCCAGTGCCGGAGCGCCGCGACTTCCTCCCGGGTCGTCGGCCCCATCCACGTCACCTTGAGCGCTGCCGGACCAGCGCTCGCGCGGACCGGGAGAACGAGCGATTTGCCGCCGTGCCGCAGCTCACCGTCAGGCGCGAGATCCCAGCGACGGCACAGGTCGGCAAAGGTATCCGGAAGCGATGCAAGCCATTCCCGGCCGTCGTCTCCGTGCGACTGCTCGATCCAGTCGGTGAAAGTGCCGGGAACAGCGATCACTGGCTCTGGTCCCCTCGTCTGGCCGAGATCACAGCAGAGGCGATCCCTTGCCATTGCCCGCTGCCAGGGCTATCGCGGGTTGTGTCTGACAAGGTGGTTAGTGGGGACAAGGTCGCCCCGGGGGTCTGACCTCTCCCCCAACCCCTCTTCGGGCCGGGTGGCGCTGAAGCCGTGCGGCCGACCAGAGCGACAACCCAAAGCCGGGGAGGGGTCTGCTCGCGACCACGTCGACTTTGGACCGACCTACGGTCAGTGCTTCCCCAATGCCTCAGTCACCGTCACGCGCTGAGCAGCAGGATCGCTCCGGCGACCACCGGTGTCGCCACGATCGCGACCCGGAGCACGATCACCGGCACCCGGGCGGTGTAGCGGGCGCCGAGGAACGACCCGGCCGGCAGCCCAATCACGGTCCCGATCAGGTGTGGGGCCGAGACATCGCCGGCCGTCGAGAAGGTCGTCGCGGCCGACGCCGACACGAAGACCAGGACGAACATCGTCGTGCCCAGCGCCTGCCGCAGCGGCAGCTTCGCGACGACCAGCAACCCAAGCTGGATGAACGGCGACATCCCGACGCCGAGCAGCGCCGACAGCGTCCCGCCGACCAGGCCGAGTCCCAGCGACGGCAGGCGGCGCGAGGCATCGACGTCCGGCAGTTGCTCGCCGGGCGGCGGAGCGACCTGCCGGGCGAACCGGGTGCGGATCCAGACGAGGAAGGCGAGAAACCACAGGCCAAGCCCGGCGAAGATCGTCAGCGGGCGCTCGGGCAGGTACTGGCTGAACTGCGCCCCGGCCGCGGCGCCGACCACGCCGGCTATCCCGACGAGCAGGCCGGCCCGGATCGCGACGTTGCCCTCCCGGTAATGGGAGAAGGCCCCCGCGACCGAGGTGAACAGCATTGCCGCCAGGGAGGTGCCGATGGCCTGGTGGATCGGCAGGCCGAAGCCGACCGAGAGCAGCGCGACGACCAGTCCGGCACCACCCGCCCCGATGAATCCGAGCAGCGCGCCGAGGACGAAGGCGACGAGACCGAGCGCGATGATGACGTCGAGCGATTCCAGCGACGCTTCTCCCGGTGCCGTGACGGGTTCCGGGCGCGTCGTCAGGCGGCGCGGGGCGGCATTGGCAGCCCGCGCCTCAGGCGGCTATCGCTCGGACCAGTCGGCATCCTGAACCCGCGAGGCATCGCTGCGGGACGGTTTGGACGGATCGGACGGACCTGGAGAAGTGCCCGGCCGGCGCCGCGGCGCGGCACCCTCGTCGGCGATCTGGCGGTCGATGTTGGCCAGGATCGCGTCGATCTCGGCATCATACTCCGGCCCGCGCCGGACCTCGGGCGTCGCCACGACAGGCTCGACCTTGTCCTCGCGCACCGAGGCCCGGGCCGCCCGCCGCGGGACGGTCACCGGGTCGTCGTCGACGTTGCGGCCGCTGATGTCGACCGTGCTGCCGGCGCGCATCGTCTCGCCGTACCGCCCGGTGACCATCATCCCGCGAACTCGTGGCTCGGCGTCACCCGCCCCGCCACCGCCGCGGACCGCCCGGACTACCCGGTAAATCAGCAGGCCAAGCGCCAGAACGATCAGGCCGATGATCAGCGGCTTGAAGAGCAGCGTCACCGTCGCCCCGATGACCAGCCCGATCAGCAGGCCGACGAGGAGTGCCCAGCGCTGCGACCGCGTCTGCTGCCAGAGCGACATCGCGCCACCCGGTCCGCCCGGTCCGCCGGGTCCACCCGGCCCCTGTTGTCCAAACATCGCTTCCGTCCCTGCCTGTCCTGCTCACGTCCGGGTATTGCCGCCGGTGCATTGCCGCCGGTGTCTGTCCGACTTCGGACATTACAGCGAAAAAGCGTCACCAGATCATGACGGCGCGTTGGCGAATCATGCCAGCCGGGACCCGATCCTGTGGCGACGGAGTCCGGACCGATCGTCCATGGGTCGTATACTCTTTCATCTGAAACACACGTTCTGTACGAACACCCCGAGGAGTCGCCCGTGGCCATCGCCCCACCCCGCATCGCCTTCCGCGACCGCTCGCCCGGTGAGCCGACGGATGATCACGTGCGCCCGTGCGGAGATGGCGATCCGGTCACGGCCGACCAGCTCCTCAGCCCGCGCGACGCCAGCCGGCTGACTGCCGACCAGCGCTGGGCTTGGGTCGGCTACCTGCGGGCCCGCGACGCGCTGGCCGAGGCGGCCGAGTGGCTGGATACCATCGAGCAGTACAGCGGACCGACCGTGCGCGCTCAGGAGGAACGCGCGGCGCTCCTGATGGCGGCGGGCCGCAACGATGAAGCGGTCGCGATCCTGCAGCGGCGCGCCGAGGAGCGCCCGTCGACGACCGGCTGGGTCAAGCTGGCGGTCGCGCTGCTGGGAGCTGGCCGCACGGACGAGGCGGCCCGGATCGCCACTGGCCTGCTCGACTCCGACCCGGACATGCGGTCGGTGCAGAACCTCGCGCTTGATATCGCCCGGGCAACGGGTGATGGCGAGACGATCGCCAGCCACGCCCACGAGCAGATCGCGGTTCGCCCGGGCGATACCACCGCGCGGCTGGACCTCGCTCAGGTCGCGCTCGATGCGGGCAATCACGACGAGGCGGAGCAATGGTTCGGGGAGGCGCTGGACCTGCGTGCCGACGGCGAGGGGCTGACGCTCCAGCGGGCGAGCGAGATCGCCCGGGCACTCGGCCGGGACCGGCAGGCCGACGAGCTGGCGGCCGAGTTCGAGACCCGCAGTCAGCAGGCGAAGCGACAGCGTGACCGCACGGTCGTCGCTCCGATCCTGGAACGCCTGGGTCGGCCAGCCCCGGCGACGATCCTGCCGCCGGCCGCCTCCCGACTCCCGGCGGACTGGCCGCGGGCCGCCGCCCGACCAGCTCCCGACCGACCGATCGACGGGCCGCGGAGCACCACCTCCCGCGTCGCCGCCGAGGAGCCGGACCTCGAGGTCGCGCCGGCCGAGGAACCGACCGATCTCCACGACCGCCACCCGGAGGTCTACGACCTGCTCCGGCGGGCGTTCGGCTACGACGACCTCAGGTCCGGCCAGGCCGCCGTGATCGCCAACGTCCTCGATGGCAAGGACACGATCGCGATCATGCCGACGGGCGCCGGCAAGTCGCTGACGTTCCAGATCCCGGCTATGCTGCTGCCCGGTGTGACGCTGGTCCTGTCGCCGCTGATCGCCCTGATGAAGGACCAGGTCGAGTCGCTGCCGGACGAGATCCGCGAGCGCACCGTCCTAGTCAACAGCACGATGACCCCGGCCGAGCAGCGCGAGGCGATGGACGGGATCGCCGCCGGCCGCTACAAGCTGGTCTACGTCGCGCCGGAGCGGCTGCGGCAGTGGACGTTCCTCCACGCCATGCGCCAGGCCGGGACCAGCCTGGTCGTCGTCGACGAGGCCCACTGCATCAGCATGTGGGGCCACGACTTCCGGCCGGACTACCTCCAGATCCCGCAGATCCTGCCGGCGCTCAACGACCCCAGCGTGCTGGCGATCACCGCGACCGCCACCCGCCGGATGAGCGCCGAGATCGGGCAGGCGCTGGGCCGCGAACTGGACCTGATGACGGTCAACCTGTTCCGGCCCAACCTGTACTTCTCGGCGTTCGAGTGTGCCAACCGCGAGGAGAAGGTCCGCCGGGCGCTGGAGGTGGCGCAGGGCGAGAAGGGCGCCGGGATCATCTACGTCGGCTCCCGGGCTGACGCCGACCAGATCGCCAACTCGCTTCGCCAGCGCGGGGTCGCTGCAGCGGCCTACCACGCGGGGCTGGCGCCGGACGAGCGCTCGCGCAACCAGGACGCCTTCATGCAGGGGCGCGTCCGGGTGGTCGCCGCGACGGTCGCCTTCGGGATGGGTGTCAACAAGGCGGACGTCCGGTTCATCGTCCACCTCGCTCCGCCGCGCTCGCTGGAGGCTTACGCCCAGGAGAGCGGGCGCGCCGGGCGTGACGGCGAACCGGCCCGCTGCGTGCTGCTCTACAGCGCCTACGATTCGACCAACCTGACGCGCCAGTCCCGCCGCGACCAGATCACGATCCCGGCGCTGCGCCGCGTCTACCTGAACCTGCGGGCGATGGCGCAGGGCAAGTGGGCGATCCTCGACCCGCGCGACCTGCTCCCCGCCGGATCGCTGGACACCGACAACAACGAGATCGAAGACGTCGATCCCAGGGTCGCGCTCGGCATCCTTGCCCAGGCCGGGCTGGTCCGCCGCCACCCGGACGCGCCGATGTCCTTCGGGCTCCAGCCCCACGACGGTTTCTCCGCCGAGGAGACGCCGGACGGGCAACTGCCATGGCGGGAGCACGTCCGCTGGTCATGGGACGGCAGCCGGGTCGCCGGCGGCCAGCTGGACACGATCACCGCCTGCAACGCGCTGGGCGTGACCCCAACCATCCTGACCGAGCTGCTCGACAACGAGTCGGAGCTGGGCGTCCGGGAGGGCAACCGCCAGGTCTGCCTGGAGCTCCTACCTGCCGACGCAACGGTCAAGAACCGGATGATGGACGTCCTCGACCGCTCACAGGCCGAAGCGGTCCGACGGGTCGCCCAGGTGATGGAGTACGCCTCCGGGCAGCGCTGCCGCCACCAGGCGATCGCCGCCCACCTCGGCCAGCGCCTCCCGGCCTGCGGGACCGCCTGCGACGTCTGCTCCGGCACGGTCGCCCGGGGCAAGTCCGGTGGCAAGGGGGGCAAGCGGGTATGGACGACGGCCAACGACGCGATGGAGGTCCTTGAGGCGGTCCGGACCCTGCCGTTCCAGATGGGCAAGACAGGGCTGACCCGCCTGTTGTCCGGCTCGGTCGAGAGTAGCGTCCGCGACGATCGGTCAGCCCAGTACGGCGCGCTGGATGACGTCTCGCCGACCAAGATCGGCAACCTGCTCGACCAGCTGATCGACGACGGCTTCCTCGACCGTGACATGAGCCACGACTACAAGCTGATCTCCCTGACCCGGAAGGGCGACAACGCCGACCGGGCCACGCTCATCGGCGCCGGTTACCCGGAAGACGACAATTCCAATCGCCGGGGCGGACGGCGGCGGTAGCGGTTCCCGGTCGGGCCGTTCGCCGGGTTCCCGGGGCTAGAGCCCCCGGGCAGATCAGGAATTAGCGAACCTGGGTTCCGGTGTCAATCGGATCAGCCGCCACCGATCAGGCCGATGACTTGGTCCCTCCGAGGCACACGACGTCGTTGGTTACACCCCGAAAAGCCCGGAGGCTTCAGTCGCTCGAGTAGCATCGTCGTGACGATTTGCCCTGGAGGGCCGTGCTATCGTTTGGATCGTCCGATGATCCGCCCGTCACCCACCACGAGGACCCGACCGTGACCACCGCAGAGGCCGCCGACGTCATGACCCAGCAGGACTCGATCTCCATCGCGCGCGCCGCCGGGGTCAACCCGCTGGACTACATGCGCGCCCGGGGCTTCGTCCAGGACGTCACGGACGAGGACGGCCTCCGCGCCGCCTTCGCCGCCGGGCCGGTCACGTTCTACCAGGGCTTCGACCCGACCGCGACGTCGCTCCACGCCGGTGGCCTGCTCGGCATCATGATGCTGTCGACGCTCCAGCGCTTCGGCCACCGCCCGATCGCGCTGGGCGGCGGCGGTACGGCGATGGTCGGCGACCCGACGGGCAAGACGAGCACCCGCGAGGTGCTGACGCTGGACCAGATCAACGCCAACCTGGCCGGGATCCTGCCGCAGTTCGCCAAGCTGGTCGATTTCGAGGGGGGCCGCTTCCTCCAGGACCCGCCCAACCCGGCGGCCCTGATGGTCAACAACGCCGACTGGCTGCTGGACATTCGCTGGATCCCGTTCCTGCGCGACATCGGCCGCCACTTCTCGGTCAACGAGATGCTGGCCGCCGAGACGTACCGGAACCGGCTGGAGCACGGGCTGAACTTCGTCGAGTTCAACTACCGGCTGGTCCAGTCCTACGACTTCCTTCACCTGTTCCGGACGGAGGGGTGTCTGCTCCAGCTGGGCGGTTCCGACCAATGGGGCAACATCGTAGGTGGCGTCGACCTCGTCCGGCGGGCGGATGGTGCCAAGGTCTTCGGCATGGTCTGCCCGCTGCTGACGACCGCGACCGGCGAGAAGATGGGCAAGACGGCGGGCAATTCCGTCTGGCTGGACGCCGATCTGCTGTCGCCGTTCGACTTCTTCCAGTACTGGGTGAACTGCGACGACCGCGACGTCGAGAAGCTGCTCCGGTTCTACACGTTCCTGCCCGACGAGCGGATCGCCGAGCTGGTCAATGTCCAGGACCCGGCGGCGCTGCGCGAGGCCAAGCGCGTGCTGGCGACCGAGGTCACCGCCCTGGTCCACAGCCGGGCGGCAGCTGACGCGGCGGGCGAGGCGGCGCGGTCGCTGTTCTCCGGAGCACGATCGGCCGCCAGCATGATCGACGACCCGAACCTGCCGACGGTGACCATCCCGGCCGGTGAGGTCGACGGCACCCTGAGCGTGGCCGACGCGTTCGTCCGGGCCGGGCTGGCCTCGTCGCGCGGCGATGCCCGCCGGACGGCCCAGCAGGGCGGCCTGAGCATCGACGACCAGAAGGTCGAGAACGTCGACCACCCGTTGGACGAAGTCCTCACCGGCCGCACCGTCGTCCTGCTCCGCTCGGGCAAGAAGCGCTTCATGCGGCTCGTCATCGAGTAGCGACAGGTCCGACGCGGAGTCACTCCATCCAGTATCCCCAGACCCGTGTGACATCCTCCTCGTTCGCGATCGCGAATGGGGAGGATTACTCACGCTACCGTCGTCTGCCGCCCATACGCTCAAATCAGGCGGTACCGCCCGGCCGCCCCATTCCGTCCCCGTTCGCGGACCACGACGGTCGCAGGAGGTCGAGCATGGCTACGGATCCACTGAGCCCGCGAGCGTCCCGCCGACACCTCATGGCCGGAGGCATCGGGGCGGTTGCGGTCTCCGCGCTTCCCGGCCGGTGGCTGGCTCCGGTCAACCCGGGGCTGGTCGCGGCCGGCGAAGACTGTGTCACGACCTACGACAGCCCGGATGTCGGGGTGCTCCCGGAGGGCACGACGCTGTTCCCGGCCGACGACGTCTGGAACACCCCGGTTGACGACCTGCCCGTGGCCGACCGCTCCGACGCCTGGATCGCAAGCATCGGCCTCGACACCGGGCTTCACCCCGACTTCGCGTCGGGGCTGTACGAGGGGTCCCCGATCGGAATCCCGTTCATGCGGGTCCCGGAAGACCAGCCGCTGGTCGATGTCACCTTTGACGTGCCGGAAGAGAGCGACGAGGGTCCGTACCCGATTCCGGTCGGTGTCCCGGTCGAGGGAGGCTCGTGCGGGGAGGGCGATCGACACGTCATCGTCGTGCAGGAAGGGACCAACCTGCTGTTCGAGCTGTACGACGCGCACCCGCAGGACGATGGTTCCTGGCACGCCTTCGTGGGGACCCGATTCGATCTGGGATCGAGCGAGCTCCGCCCGGACACGTGGACATCGGCCGACGCCGCCGGCCTGCCGATCCTTCCCGGACTCGTCCGCTACGAGGAGATCGAGGCCGGCGTCATCCCGCACGCGCTCCGGTTCCCGGCGTCGCTGACCCGCGACGACTACGTCTGGCCTGCCCGCCACCATGCCGGCGCGACCGACGACCCGGATGTCCCGGCGATGGGCCAGCGGTTCCGGCTCCGGGCCGATGTCGGGATCGACGGGTTCTCGGAGACCAACCAGGTGATCCTCCGGGCGCTGCAGACCTACGGGATGTTTCTCGCCGACAACGGCAGTGACTGGTTTCTCTCAGGGGTCCCTGACGACCGCTGGGACAACGACGATCTGCACCTGTTGCAGGACGGGATCCGGGGCGAGGACTTCGAGGCCGTCGACTGCTCGTCCCTCATGGTCGACCCCGACTCCGGCACCGTCACCTGACCGGTGCAGCATCTGTCCGGCTCACACCTCGCGACCGGTTAGCTCGCAAACGCAGGACGAGAGGACAACCCGCCGGTTCCCCGCCCCGCTCCTCCCGACCATCCGGGGCGCTCAGGACGAGCGCCCCCGGATGGTCGATCATGCAGTTTCCGGGACATTGCGGCTTCGGACCGCTGGCATACAACGTGTTTCATCCATCGCATTCGGGTGCCGATCGAAAGGCACTGCCATGGACAGGACCGGCACGATGGCGAAATCAAGATCAAAGAATGCGAATCGGCGTGCTCGCGGGCGAGGCGAAGGGTCTGAGGCGCCCCAGACGGATCGGTGGGTCGTCCAGCCTGGCACCGAGGTCTACACCTCGGACGCTACCCTGCTCGGTGGCGTGAAGGCCATCGAGGACGGGTTCTTCATCATCAGCAAGGGCGGCTGGTTCGCCCGCGATATCCGGGTCCCGGTCGACGCGGTGGAATCGCACACCGACGAGCGGATCGACCTGCATGTGACAGAGGACGCCGTGGCCCACCAGGAGTGGGAGCACATGGACGACGAGGCGCCGATGGAGGATGTGGCCGCCACCACGACCTCGGCGGTCGCCACGAGGTCGGACGATTCCATGATCTCGTCGGCGTCCGATGACGATGCCGTCCGTGTCCCGGTGGTCGAGGAGCAGCTCGAAGCGACCCGGCACCAGGTCGACCGTGGCTCCGTCCGGATCACGTCACACGTCACCGAGCACGAGGCGACGCTCTCGGTTCCGGTCACCGAGGAGCGGGTCCGGGTCCAGCGCGTCGCAGTGGACCGCCCGGCGACCGCTCGCGACCTGGTCGGCTTCGACGAGACGGTGAGCGTCACGGTCTACGGCGAAGAGGTCGACGTGACGACCCAGGCTCACGTCGTCGAGGAAGTGGTCATCGCCAAGGAGCACGTCGAGGAGATCCGGGAGGTGACGGGCACCGTGACCCGGACCGACGTCGAGGTCATCGACCAGACCACGGCGCCCGTCACGCTGCCGTCGGGCGAGACGCCGCGGGTCCGCCTGTCGGATCAGCCGGACCGGTAGGCTCACAGCACCGTCGACCAAATCGCACCCAGGAGCGCGCACCGGAGGACCATTCCCGGTGCGCGCTCCGTCTGTCTGGTCTGACAAGGCGCTGATCCGGCCCGCTGTTCCCGCGCCGCGACGGGCATGGTAGGGTCACGGGCGTATCCTCAGGCGGCCCAATGTCGGGCCGGGTACCACGGGAGGCCAGGATTCATGAGCGCGATCGAGGACCCGATGACCACCGAGATCCCGGCTACCGCGGGCCGCGCCGGCCTGGTCGACTGCGACGTCCACCCTTACCCCGTCAACACGGACGAAATCCGGCAGTACCTCAGGCAGCCCTGGCGCGACCGCTACGGCGGTGGCGGGCGCGGCTTCTTCGGCAACCCCGTCCATGGCTCGCGGCTGGACAGCAACCCGCCGCAGGGTGGCCCGGCTGGCTCCGATCCGGACTTCCTCCGCAAGCAGCTGATCGACGAGTACGGCGTCGCCTACGCCGTGCTGATGCCGCGCGCGTTCGCCAACGTCCACCCCGACCCCGACTTCGGCACGGCGATCGCCGCTGCCTACAACGACTGGCTGGCCGACACCTGGCTGTCGAAGTACAACGCCGACGGGGTGTTCAAGGGCTCGATCACGATCAACACCCAGGACCCGCCCGCCGCCGCCCGTGAGATCGCCCGCTGGGCCGGACACCCGCACTTCGTCCATGTCATGACCGACTCTGGTGCCCGCGCCCCGTTCGGCCAGCGCCAGTACCACCCGATCTATGAGGCCTGCCAGGAGCACGGCTTCCGGTTGGCGATCCACCCCGGCACGGACGGCATGGGCATCAACGTCCAGCCGTCGCCTGGCTACCCGACCCACTACATCGAGTGGCACACGGGGCTGTCGTTCGCCTTCCAGGCCCACCTCGTCTCGCTGCTGACCGAGGGCATCTTCGAGCGCTTCCCCGGCATGGGCGTGACGCTGGTCGAGGGGGGTGTCGCCTGGCTGCCGGCGCTGATGTGGCGGCTGGACGCCGAGTGGAAGGCGCTCCGATCGGAGGTGCCGTGGGTGACGAAGGCGCCGTCGGCCTACCTGCGCGACCACGTCCGCCTGTCCAGCCAGCCGCTGGAGAACCCCGACGACCCGCGCCAGCTGCTCCAGATCTTCGACATGATGGACGCCGAGCACATCCTGATGTTCGCCAGCGACTACCCGCACTGGGACTTCGACTCCCCTACCCATGCCTTCCCGCGGCTTGACCCGGCGCTGCGGGAGCGGATCTTCTCGACCAATGCCCGCGAGTGGCTCGGGCTGCCGGCGGCACCTTCAGCAGAGGTCGACGCCACGGCGGCTGGCTCATGACCCGCCACGTCGTCGGCCGGGTGAGCGAGGTCCCGCCGGGAGAGCGGCGGATCGTCGAAGCAGGCGGCCGCTCGATCGGCGTGTTCAACGTCCACGGACAGTTCTACGCGCTGCGGAACAGCTGCCCGCACCAGGCGGCACCGCTCTGCCTCGGCTCGATCAAGGGGATGACGATGCCTTCGGCGCCGGGCGAGTACGTCTGGGCGCGGGACGGCGAGATCGTCCGCTGCCCCTGGCACGGCTGGGAGTTCGACATCCTGACCGGCCGCTCGATCTTCAATCCCCACCGGACCCGGGTGAAGAGGTACGACGTCACGGTTGAGCGCGACCCGGACGAGGCCACAATTGACGGCGAGGACGAGTCGGTCGAGACGTTCGACGTCACCGTGGAGGACGGCTTAATCGTTCTCCATACATGAACGAGCCCAGTGTTCCTAGCTAGGTCTAGCCCTTGTCGTAATGATGGGTGAGTTATTTGTACAAGGCCTCAGAATCCACAGTCTTCTATCTTTAGGCCAGAATACATCCGCTTAACGACCACGGTGAAGCTTCGCTCTTGGAATCGAACCTTCTTTCCTCTATACGCCAAGTGATCCGCGGCACGTGATTTACCATTGTAAATGACGATTGGAAGAAGCGCGCTAACACCGACTCCTCTCCCAAAACCTTGGTGAGACGCTATTTTGTCAGCTCCCGCTTGGAGCTGTTGAACAGTTGAGTCGACTTTGCCTATGCGACCCTTCATATCAACGACCCCCCAAGTATATTTCAACGGCCGTTCTTTTGAAGCAAGAAACAGAAAGTCCGGCTTCTTCTCAGTCGGACCGAAAAGCTGACAGTCGTCACAAGACACTACAAGGGACGCTTCAGACGTAACCAAAAGCAACGAGGTCTTGACACGACAATGCCGCACCAAACAGCCATGTCCGTCGTGTCCTTCACGAATTGCAGCGAACTCTCTCAACTCTCTACCTCCAAAGGATCCTCGGAAGCCGCTGACATCTCAATTCGCAATGTCTCTAGTCCGATCTGCTCTGCAACTTCTACAAAATCGTCCTCCGGGATTCCATAATCTTCCTCCACCGTAATTGCTGTTATGTTGGTTCCATATTCCCCTTGCTTGAATGAATATACCGCTACCTTAGTGTGGTCAAGCATATCCACGGGCAGAAATCCCATGTTCTCTATATCCGTGCTATTGGATTGATTCGCCACAATATGATTGCTAATTTGATGAAGTATGAGAGAACTATGCGTTGGACATATCACCCGTATACCCTCATTAACTAATCGCACAATGACCTTGGCCATGTTACGCTGATTCTGTGGATGCAGGTGGGCTTCTGGTTCATCAATGACCAAGAGATCTCCGGCCTGAAGAAGATCTCGCATAAACACGTCCAGTGGCGCAAGCTCGCCCACCATAGACGATGCCTTCTCGACTGGAATTCTTATTCCCCCTGTATCGTACATTAACTCATTTCTAGCATTTTGCATCACCACTCGTCCTCCAAGGATGGTTTCCTCAAGTGCCTGCATGGAAAGAACGGGCCTAGAGCGTGGACCTCGCCTCCGACGCAGAGAAGACGGCCGGGCTCCTGCTAAACTCTGCAAGAAGTCCCCCGCAACGCCCTGCAACCCCGCGAATTCGATCGGCTCGTGCCCTAGTCTCCCCCGAACAATGTCAACAAGAACCGAAGATATAAGCGGCCAGGCTGTCAAAAAGCCAGATCTGGAAGAGGGCAGATAGTAGTGCCCAGCCTCAAACAGACCATATTCCTCCATCTTTTGAGACCATACCCGTTCGGATATAACCCTCCCCAGTTCTCTAACGGAGAAGACGTCTCTTAACGTTTTGGGCAAGTGCCTAGCAGAGAACGCGATATCTTCAATTTGTATGCTAGCTACAAAATGCCCGCCACTTAGAGAAATCCTTACCAGCGGCTCAGCAGACGCTTCACCCACCAACTCGATAGTCGGGCTCGTCAGCTGTTCCAGCAATTCGCCACTTAATGGAGACACATGCGTACTGAAGAACTCATCTAGCGACGAGGCGACAGCACGCTCTTTTAACTCGACAAACTTGTAAAATGCATCGCGGATAGCGGGGTCATCGTCCAACAGATTCGGATCTTCTGTGATCGCTGATTCAATTCCTCCTGAACCCACATAATCTCGATAAACCTCCTCAACCAAACTGCTCATATTAGCGCTATATCTAGATGACGAACTGGCAGTCAAGGTTTTGCTCAGTACATAAGCCAATTGAGCGGCATAGCTTTTCCCGGAGTTATTCGGGCCTATAAGAATCGTTAGCGGAGCTAACTCGATTACACCATCGAATATAGGCCCAAATCCGTGAATTCTGAGCAGTGGATTGCGCTTCCGAGGAGAGGTATCAGTATCTGTCATAAACATTCTCCTTCTATCATCAAGCCTATATCAAACAAACTTGACTCACGGTCTATTCTAGCCGAACAGGCCAGGCGTTGCGCAGGTACCTAGGTCGTCTCATCATCAACTAGTGCCCTTGCGAGGAAGCCCCACGGTTAGCCTTCATTCTATGCTTATGGCCGGCGTCTCGGACCGACCAACCAACGTCAGGTCCCTGCGGTCCTCCATCATGAAATGTGTGATCTACCCGGTCCTTGCCCTACAGTGCTGCGATGAAGTCGATTCGAACCATGTAGCGTCGCAACGTAGCGGGCAATTGGTAAGTCGTCGTCCGTCTCAATCGCCCAACGCAACAGTTCCTCGGTCAGAGTGAGACGGACGTCACGGTACTCTGAGTCGGCGTGGCGGTCGTGGAGCTCGCCGGGGTCCGTCTCCAGATCGTAGAGGTGGCTGTCGCCCCAGGCGTCGACGACCAGCTTCCAGCGCCCCATCCGGACCATCTTCATCGTGCCGCTCATCGTCCAGCTGTTGAGCTCGTCAAAGGTCGGTCCCTCGTAGGTGAAGTGCAGCGGCGGACGCTCGTCCTTACCGTAGGGCGCGCCACCGAAGCCGACCTCGGCATGGACACTCCGGAACGCGGCCGGGTCGTGGTCGTTGCCTGAGCCGGAGAGCAGCGGCCACAGGCTCCGACCCTGAACGCCGTAGGGGACCGGCGCGCCGGCCAGGTCGCAGATCGTCGGCATCAGGTCGACCAGCGAGACGTGCTCGTCCGCCGCGACCTGCGCCCGGACGCCCGGCCCGCAGACGACCAGCGGCACCCGGACCAGGCACTCCGGCAGCCCGGCGCCCTTGCGCTGGAGGCCGTAGTCGCCGGCGAAGTCGCCGTGGTCGGAGCAGAAGACGAGGACGGTGTCGTCCCACTGCCCCGTCGCCCTCAGGTGCTCGACGAAGCGGCGGACCTGGTCGTCGATCAGCCGGAGCATCCCGCAGTAGTTGGCCCGATAGCGGCGCCAATGCTCGTCGTAGCCCGGCCGCTTCTCCGCGATCAGCCGCTGCAGCCAGCGCCCCTTCGGCCCGAGCGCGTCGATCGTCTCCGGGCCGCCAATCCGGTTCGGAATGTCCGCCTCCGGGAACAGGCTGAAGTACGGCTCCGGCACCTGGTAGGGGTTGTGAGGCTCCGGGAACGACAGCCACAGGAAGAACGGTTTCTCCGCTGGTCGCTCCGTTGCGGCGATCGCGTCGGAAACGATCCGGTACGGCAACTGGCACTCGAGCGGGAACGGCGTCGGCTCGGGGTGGACACCGTGGTCGAGGTCGCGCAGCCAGCCGTCGAACCGCTCGTCCTCGGCCGACCGGCGATCGGACAAGCCGCCACCCTCGTGCATGTACGACGCGGCGGTATCGAAGTCGCCGCCCGGCCGGTGGCTGTGGTTCTTGCCGGCGAGGTGGACGGCGTAGCCCCGCTCCCGCAGCACGTCGATCAGGTCGCCGCCGTGGCGCGCATGGGCCGTCGCGCTGTTCTGCCGGACCTGCGTGACCTTGGGATAGCGACCGGTGAGCAGGCTGGTCCGGGCCGGAGCGCAGACGGGCGTCGGGGTGTAGGCCCGGCGGAACGTCGTCCCGCCCGCGCCGAGGCTGTCGACGAAGGGCATCGTGTCCAGCGCGAAGCCGTCGCTGGCCAGGAAGTCCGCCCGCTGCTGGTCGGTCATTACGAGCACGATGTTCGGCGTCGTCGCCATCCCGGACTCCCTCGTCCCCACGTTCTGGTCCTCTGGCCATCTTACCCGCGCGGCGCGTACATGATGATCTCGACGCCGAGCAGGACGACCAGCGCGCCGATCACGTCGTAGCGATTGGGCCGGACGCCATCGACCTACCAGCCCCAGAGCAGCGCCATCGCGGCGAACACGCCGCCATAGGCCGCGTAGACCCGGCCGAACGACGCCGACTCCGGCTGCAGCGTCGGCAGGACGCCGTACATGAACAGGACCAGTCCGCCCAGCATCCCGATCCAGACCGACCGCTCGTCCCGCAGCCACAGCCAGACCAGGTAGCCGCCGCCGATCTCGCAGAGGCCAGCCAGCAGGAACAGGACGATTGACCGGACGATGACCTGATCCACGACCGCTGCCCTCTTTCGCCGGATTGTGCCGACAGGATCAGAACGTCTCCGCGACGAACGCCTTGGTGCCTTCCGGCCCGGTCAGCCGGAGCCAGATCGGGCCCAGCCCGGGCTCGTAGCTGACCTCGATCCGGAAGAACTGACAGCAGCGGCGCTCGACGTCGACGAACTCGTCGATCCGCCGCTTCCACTCGCCCCCGGCCGGGAACCGGAACGCGTAGCCGTCGGCCAGCTCGATCCGCTCCTCGGCGCCGGCGAACAACTCCCGTCGGACCTGGTCAGACCGGCGGGCAAGCACCAGGTCGTCGAGGCTGCAGGCGACGGGTATCCGGGCGCCAGGGGCCGTGGTGGACTCACCATCCATTCGATCACCTCGCCGTCCGGGACCCGTCCGCTGACTCCCCGCGGCATCGCGTTTACAGGTGGGATGCGTCGTTGAGCATCACGATACCGCGATTGTGGAAGACGTCGTCCTCGCGCAGGTGGGTGATGGCGCCGCTCGTCGTCCGCAGCCCGATCCGGTCGGCCGCTTCCAGTGGCATCCCCAGCCAGTGGGCGACGACGAATGTGTGGGCGAACCCGTGGGTGACGATCACCTGATGCGGGGCCGGGCGGGCAAGGATCCCGTCCATCGCGCGGTAGACGCGGGTCGCGATGTCGCGGCGGGTCTCGGAGCCGTCGATCCCCTCCCAGTGATCCATCCGCCCATCCACCGGCGGCGGGAAGCGGAACCGCTCGTCCAGCCACGGCTGCGGCCGGCCCTCGGCCACGCCGTACGACTTCTCGCGCAGGTCCGGCGTGGCGACGGGAACGACGCCCAGGCGCTCACCGATCACATCGGCTGTTTGAACGGTTCGCCGGAGATCCGACGTGGTGAGGTCGACCGATTCCCCGGCCGGGATGAGAGACCGGAGCCGGTCAGCGATCCGACCGGCCTGGGCGACACCCCGGTCGGTCAGATCGCTGTCGTACCAGCCGCCAACCAGCTGATCGACGTGATGGGTAGCTTCCGGATGCAGGACGACGTAGATCTGACGAGTACCCAAGCCGGAGATCCTCCCGATCAGTGCGCCTCCGGTTCGACTAGCGGAGTCAGTGGATGGCGGGTTCGGGTGCAGGGGACGACGAGAAGATCAGGCCGTTACCCGCCACGAGAACGTGGTCGCAGGGCAGACCCTGGTTCATCAGCGGAAACTCCAGGGTGAACGTCGTCTCGGCGCCGTCAGCCAGCGTACTGAAAGCGCCGCCGTCGGTGAAGCCGGTCAGGGCCTGGGTGATCGCGCCGCCCTCATTGAAGCAGATCGCGTCGATCGACACGACCTGGAGTTCAGCGCCTGTGTGATTGACGGCCACTCCGCTGATGCCATCGTCCCCGTTGGTCAGCGCGGTGATCTCCGGCGAACCGATCCCGGGCACGTCCGCGGGTTCGCTCCAGGAAACCTCCGGCTCGATCGTGGCGTCCACCTCCCCTGCTGCCTCCAGGGGAAGCGTCCCGAGCACGATCCCGTAGCCGCCCGGCGCGATCACCGGGGGCTGGATCACCGACATGTCGATCTCGCCGACCGCATCGCCATCGGCGTTGAGCACCTCGGCGGCAACCTCGACCTGGCCGATCGGCTCATCGGTCGTGTTGGCGACCACGAAGCCGAGCTCGGTGTACTCGCCCATGACCACCGGCCCGAAGGAGATCACCGAAACGTCGTCCTCCGGTGCGGCGGGGAGCAGGGTAAAGGCGTCGCCAGCAAGCTGTCCGAGGGTGAAGGTCCCCGGGTCGGTCGTGGCGGGAGGAGATGCGTCCTGCGCACTGGCGGGGGCAAGCAGACCAAGGAGGAGAAGAAGAGTGAACGTCAGCGACACGAGACGGAACATCATGAACCCCTGGTGAATCCCGATAGCGGCCGGTCGAATTCCGGCCCGTCTCGGAGTATGCGGAGGGGTTGCCCAGAGGGGGATCCGGAAAATCACCCATTGTGATTCCCGGATCCCGTTGTTGCAGTTACACCAATGTTCTGAATCGCGTCCGTTCTGTTGGAGCTGGAATACCGGCCTGACCTGGACTCGTAATTTCCCGCTCCGGTGCCGGTCTCTCCCGGCATGATCAGACCGTCGCCAGCTCCCTGACCTCAGTGGCGACGAGCCCGGCAGTCAACGGGGAGGGTTCGGCGGGGACCAGGACGAGCAGCGAGCGCATGGCCCGCGTCATCCCGACGTAGAGGATGCGGCGGCGGCGCTGCCACTCCTCGGTCTGCTCCTCCGGGGACCGACCCTGGATGCCAGGCGGGATCTCGACGTGCAGCCCGGCGATGGCGACGACCGGGAACTCCAGCCCCTTGGACGACTGGAGCGTCGTGATCTTCACCGTCGGCGACGACAGGTCGATCTCGTCCTTCCGGACCGCCTCGGCCCGGATGTCGAGCTTCTCCAGCTCCCGCCTGAGCGTCTCGCCGTAGGACATGGTCGGGACGAGGATCGCGACGCCACCGGGACCGACCTTCTGCGCGACGGTCTGCGCCCGGATAAACCGGGCCAGCGCGTCGGGGGCGTCCTCGGCCTTCGCGATCGTCTCGATCACCGGCTCCGGACCGCGGCGGGGGAACTGGTCGGCGATCCGCTCGGCCGTCCCGTCGTCGACCGTCCGGGCGGCGATCTCGTCCAGCGGCGCGTCAGGGTCCGTCGCGAGGTAGCGGCTGGCCAGCCGGACGATCTCGTAGGTGGTGCGGTGGGATCGCGTCAGGTTGCCGGATCGCCCCTGGAAGCGCAGGTCGGCATGGACGGCTCGCCAGTTGAACGTCCCGCCGTAGATGCTCTGGTTGGCGTCGGCCGTCAGGAACAGGCGGCTCCGCGCCGGGCAGAGCTCGGTCAGCAACCGGATCGCGGTCGGATCGAGGTCCTGGACCTCGTCGACGAGGATCGCGTCGTAGTCCGCCGGCCGAGCGCCACCTCCCGCACGGACCAGCTCGACCGCGCGGCGGCGCATCATCGGCCAGGTGATCTTCTTCTGCGCCGCGAGCTCCTTGTCCAGCGCCTCCCAGACCGCCCAGACCGCTTCCCGCTGCGCCCGCCGCAGGGCCACCCGCCGTCCGCTGCGCTCGATGCCCTGGTAGGCAGCGAGGTCCGGGATCTCCCGCGCGACGATGACCGACATGATCTCGTTCTCGAGGTAGGCGTCGCTGATCTTCGCGATCGGCCCCTCCCCCGGCGGGTGGCCGGCCGCCTTGCGCGCCTTCGGCATCAGCCGCGGGACGTCCTGCCCGCCGGTCATATTGGGGGTGTTGCCGCCAGCCCGGTAGACCCGCATCATCAGCGAATCGGTCGTTACGACCTCGACCAGCCCGGCGTCGTCGCCGAGCGCCCGGGCCAGCAGCTGCCGGGTCGTCGAGACCAGCGCGTTGGTGTAGGTCGTGAACAGGATGCGGGGCTGCTCGATCCCGTCCGCCCGCAGCGACTCGATGATCTTCGCCACCCGCCGGACGGCGATCGTCGTCTTGCCCGACCCCGGGCCGCCCTTGACCATCACCGGCCCACCGGCGTTCACCGCCAGCGCGACCAGCCGCTCCTGTGTCTCGTCCAGGCGAAGCAGCAACTCGATGATGTCGCCGTCCGCCAGCTTCTCGAGGTCCTGTGAACTGCTCAACTCAAAGACCGGCGCCTGGAGCAGCTGGTCGATGTCCGGCTCGGACGTTACGTGGAACAGGCGGTCCCGAAGACGGTCGTCGATCTCCGCCAGCATCAGGTCGTCGAGGGTGGCGATCCCCTCCAGCTTCGTCCACTCCGCCTCGGGGACCTTGAGCGCGGCCAGCAGGTCGGCGGTGATCGGATGCGTCAGCGGGGTCATCAGGGCCGGTCCCGGCTCGGTGGTCGGTCCTCCCCCATCATCCTTGCTGACGCCCGGAGTGGTATCGGTGGCGAGCCAGGGAGACGGGGCAGCGCCGGTCTCGGCGATCTCGGCGTCGAGATCCGCCGCATCGACCTCTGCCGCCTCCAGTGGATCGATCCGGGGCAATGGCTCGACCACCAGGTCGTCGATGCCCTCGTAGACATCGGAACGCGCATCGACCCCGAGCAGCCGCACGAGGGTCGAGTTGAAGTGATAGAGCACCCGGTAGTTGCCGACGCGAAGGCGGTAGATTCGGTCGCGTTGATGCTTCAGCTGCTTGCGCTGCTTGCCGTCGGGGAGCGGATTGTCCCGGAGCACATCCAGCTTCCGGTTGATGAGCCGGACCTGTCCTGCCGGAAGTGAATAGAGCTGGTCGATGAACGCCTGGGTGATACTGAGTTCGAAGACCATCCCGCTCCCTGTTCTCATCGTCGAGCAGCAGATTCATGCGCCAGCAGGTCGTTCAACATCAACGTGATCCGGTATCGCCGGACGCGGTGCGATTGTGCCAGTAATCGCGGATACCGGTCGACACACGCCGTGATCGTCGAATTGCCATGGACATCTGTCGATGACAGAGCGTGGGCAAGAACCGGCGGGATATCGAAGTCTCGATGAGATTCGTCGGCGAAGCCCAGCCAGCGGTCTGGAGCCTTACCGGGGACTGTTCCCGGGTGAAAGGTCTGATCCGACAAACTCCCGGGTGGAGCGGGCATGCCAGACGCCGAGCACGCCCAGCCCGGCCACGCCGAGCGCGCAGAGGACCGTCGGGACGAAGAAGATCTGCGGGAGGCCGAGCGATCCGACGGCGACCGCCGCCACCAGCCCACCGATCGTCGACGCGAGGGCGAGCGAGCTGAAGAACATCGTCGAAGCGACTCCGACCCCCTGTGGGTAGAGCTGCTGGGCGACCGTCACGCCCAGGCCGGCCAGGGTCGCCCAGACGCCCGCCATCAGGATCTGCCCGGCAAACAACCCGATGACCCCGTCGCTGAGCGCGAACGACAGGTTGGCAAGCACGCCCATCGTCATCCCGCCCACGACCACGCGCCACGGGCCGATCCGGTCAGCGAGAACGGCAGCCAGCGGCATCACGATCAGCTCGGTCGCGGGAAGTGTGGCCATGACCGTCCCACGGACGGCGTCGGACGTCCCCAACTCCTCGTCCATGTAGATCGGCAGGTAGGAGAACTTCAGGGTGTCGCCACTGACCGCGATGCTGCACAACCCGGCGAACATCAGCAGCGGCACCATTGCCCGGAATTCGCCCCGACGCCCCACCGCCGCCACGGTTCGCGGCGCCGCAATGACGAAGCGGGCGACCCGGTGCCGGATCAGGGGGAGGATCTGGGCGCCGGTGAGCAGCGCTACCGAGACCAGCAGAACCCGGCTCCCGACGACGGACCCGAAGAATGACCCCCAGACCGGCCCGACCACCCAACCGATCGTGTAGGCCAGGCGAACCGTTGAGACGACCCGGTTATCGGCCGCGGTCGGTTTCCGGCTCAGTTCGTCCCGGACCGCGGCGAACAGCAGGGCGCCGGTGGCGCCGGACACGCTCAATGCGACGACGCTGATCGCGAACACCATCCACATCTGGGTCGCGGCCGCCATCGCCAGCCATCCCGCCATCCCGATCAGCCCGCAGATCCGGAGCAGGGGCAACCGGTCGGACTGCCGATCGGACATCCGCCCGATTTGGAATCCGACGATCGGCGCGGCCAGGTTGGTCAGGTAGTACAGCCCGGCCAGGGACAGTGACGCCCCAAGCTCCTGCGTGAAAAACAGCGTCAATTGCGGCATCGCCGCCGACACGCCTGTCCCGGCCAGAAGCAGGCTCAGCGTCGCGGCGCGGTAGAACGGCGAGTTCCAGACGATCGAGAGCACGCTGGCCGGTGGCTGGGCAATATCCGCCATGAAGAGGGACCCTGACTCCTGATGCGTTGGGGGGCAACGGCCAATGAGGATGCTCGGCAGGTCTCGACGAACGAAGCGCCGGGCAGCAATTGGGCGCTCCATGATCCGCGCCACCGGACTGTCCGGATCGGCCCACGTACTGACACCGCGGGGAGCCACTGCCCCGGTCGCGCCACCAACCATAGCAAGTGGTGTCCGCGTCCCGACCCCAAACGACAGTACTGGCACCCGCCATGCAATTGCCCACTGACAGGATGATTTATCGAGTGGATGAATCAGGCGTCCTCTTGGGCGGGGTGGGCACGGATGTCTACGGTCATCGCCAATGTGACCAGGGGCGAACTGGTCGAGAGCAGGCACCACGGGGTAATCGTCGTCGCCACGGTCGACGGGACGATCGTCTTGTCCGCAGGCGACCCGGAGCTGCTCGCCTACTTCCGATCCTCGGCCAAGCCGTTCCAGGCGGTGCCGCTCATCGAGAGTGGAGCGGCCGACCGCTTCGGCTTCACGGACGCGGAGATCGCGCTCTGCTGCTCCTCGCACGACGGGGCGCCGTGGCAGCAGGCGCTCGTGCGCGGGATGCTGGAGAAGATCGGGCTGCCGATCACTGCGCTGCATTGCGGGGTCGCGCCGCCCTATGACGAGGAGGAGGCCGCGCGGGTCCGGGCGGGTCTGGTCGAGGGGACTCCCCTGCACTGCGACTGCTCGGGCAAGCACGCCGGGATGCTCGCGTGGTGTGTCCACACCGGTGCGCCAACGGAGAACTACCTGGACGCCTCCCATCCGCTCCAGCGCGAGATCCTCCGGGTGACGGCTCCGGCGCTCGGCGTCGAGCAGGACAGCGTCCGTCTCGCAGCGGACGGCTGCAGCGTGCCGACATTCGGTGCTCCCATCGCCGCCTTCGCCCGGGCCTACGCCGCCCTGGCCGCCCCGGGGGCACACCCTGACCCGGCGGTCCGTGAGCATGAGACGGCCCTCGTCCGTGCACGGAATGCCATGGCCAGCCATCCGAAGCACATCGCCGGACCGGGCAATCTTGATACGGACATCATTGAGGTGACCGGCGGTCGCCTGATCGCCAAGCTGGGAGCCGAGGGGCTTGTCTGCATCGCGGTCCCGGATCGCCAGATGGGCGTCGCCGTCTCGATGCTGGACGGCTCCGAGCGGGCCCGCGCCACCGTCGCACTCGCCGTACTGGACCAGCTGGGTCTGTTCTCGGCCGAGGAGCGGACGGAACTCCAGCGGCGACAGGATCCGGCGGTGACCAACTTCAACGGGTGGCACGTCGGGGATATCGTGCCCGTCTTCTCGCTGGCCGAAGCCGTCTAGTCTCCGCTGTCGACCAGCGTCCTCACCAACCACACCAGAACGGGGGCGGCATCTCGCCGCCCCCGTTCCTGGGTCCCCTTCACTCGAAAACAGGCACCTACTTGCCTGGCATCCCGGATCCTGTCGTGGACAAATGCCGCGTCCGTACCGGGAACGGGCCAGCATGCATTGGGAGATTCCGGGAGCCACGGCGGGGCCGGCCGTCAGCCGCGATGATGCCAGTGGTCAGATGTGCGCGGGTTCGGGGACTGCGGCAGGCGTCCTTCCGGCGTCGGCACTTGGCCGCGATAGACCGCGACCTGGCCAGGACAGGGGGCGCGAAGAGCACGGCCGGCTCGTTCTGCTCGGCGCGGGCAGCGAGCGAGTGCCACACCTCATTCACGCTATCGACGAGAACGACGACCAGATCCCCGGGACGGCTGAGATCGATCGCCCGGTGGGCGGCAGCGAGTTCGTCCAGCACGACGGTGATCCGGTCCGGCGCCATCCCGCCCTGGATCGCCGCCTCCCGGAGAATCGCGGCGACCTCGCCCTCTGCCCGACCGCGACGTTTCGAGTCTTCCCGGATCACCAGTTGGTCGAAGGTGCGCCCCGCCAGTTCACCGAACGCCCGCATGTCCTCTTCGCGCCGGTCGCCCGGCGATGCGATCACGCCGGTTGTCTGCCGGGCGGTGGACCGGGCGATGAAATCAGCGACGCCTGTCAGTGCGCCGACGTTGTGCCCGTAGTCCATCACGACTTCGCGGCCCTCGATCGTGAGCAGGTTGAAGCGTCCGGGCGTCTGCCGGAACCCTGATCCGAACGTGTAGAAGGCGTTGCGGATGGTGGGAATGTCGATCCCGGCCCCGATCGCGGCCGCGGTCGCCGCCAGCGCGTTGGCGATGTTCACCCGGATCCGCCCCCCGGCGGTTGCCGGTATCTCACGGGCCGCGATGACGGTAACCTCGCGCCCATTCTCGATCAGGGAAATCTGCTCGTTCCCGCCGGACTGGCAGAGGACCACGGCCCGCCCATGGTCGCGGAGGTGATCGCGGAGCGCCGGACTTCCCTCGTCCATCGAGAACAGCACGATCTCGCCCCGGGCGTTCTGGGCGATCAGCGGGGTCATCGCGTCCTCGGCGTTCAGCACGCTGACGCCGTCACTGAAGACCGACGCCGGGACGACCCCCTTGACGCGAGCCAGATCCTCAAGGGTGTCGATCTCGCCCAGGCCGAGATGATCACTCGAGACGTTGGTGACGACCGCGACATCACAGCGATCGAAGCCGAGGCCGGAGCGGAGCAAGCCACCGCGCGCGGTCTCCAGCACCGCGAAGTCGACCCGGGGGTGCTTGAGCACCATCCGCGCGCTGCCCGGCCCCGCCATGTCGCCGGCCGCGATCTGGGACTCGTTGACGTAGATCCCGTCGGTCGTGGTCAGACCAACCGTCCCTCCCGCGGAGCGTGCGATGTGCGCGATCATCCGGGCCGTGGTCGTCTTGCCGTTGGTCCCCGTCACCGCCACCAGCGGGATCCGGGTGGGCTGGTCGGGTCGGAACAGCATGTCGATGACCGCCTCACCCACCGGCTGCGGCGTCCCCTCCGTGGGATGCGTGTGCATCCGGAAGCCGGGTCCGGCGTTGACCTCGACGATCGCTCCACCGGTCTCACGGATACTCCGCGAGATGTCCGGGCAAACGAAGTCGATCCCGGCGATGTCCAGCCCGACGGCCATCGCGGCCTCGCGGGCCATCTCCGCGTTGTCCGGGTGGATCACGCCGGTCCGGTCTATCGAGGTCCCACCGGTACTCATGTTGGCGGTCAGCATCAGCTGCACGGACTGGCCGCTCTCCGGGACGCTCTCGAGCGTCAGCCCCTGCCGCCCGAGCGTCTCCACCGTCTGCGCGTTGACCGGGATCCGGGTCAGCACCTTCTCGTGGGCAACGCCACGGCGCGGGTCGGTGTTAGCCGTCGTGATCAGCTCGGCGACCGTGTGTCGCCCGTCGCCGATGACGTGGGCCGGAGTCCGCTCAGCCACGGCGACGATCTGATAGTCGATCACCAGGACGCGATAGTCGGTTCCGGTGACGCATCGCTCGACGATCACGTTGCCTTCACGGCTCTCGGCGCGAGCGACGGGGAAGTGGGACCGGACCGCCGTTTCGTCGCGCAGGTCGATTCCCACGCCGCGACCCTGATTGCCGTCGAGCGGCTTGAGCACGACCGGGTAGCCGATCCGCCGCGCGACGGCGACTGCCCGATCGACATCCGTGACGACCTGGCCGTCCGGGACCGGGATACCGACCTCGCGCAGCACCTGGTTGGTGAGTTGCTTGTCACCGGCAACATCCACGGCCAGGTCCGACGTCGCCGAGGTGAGCGTGGACCAGATCCGCTTCTGGTAGCGCCCCTGACCCAGCTGGATCAACGACCGCGTGGGATCCAGCCGGAGGACTGGGATGCCCCGGCGCTCGGCCTCATCGACGATGGCGGCCGTCGAGGGGCCGAACGCGAGGCGCTCCGCCGGGATGAGGACCCGCTCCTCGAACTCGGCCAGGAAGGCGAAATCCTGCCCGGTCCCGGCGAGGATGTGATTGAGCAGCCGGATCGCAAGGTCGCCAGCCGCGCGGCCGATATCCCCCTGGGCGACCTCACAGATGACGTCGAACTCGCCCGTTACCCGGGCTGGCTGGGCGTAACTGCGCCGGACACGTGCGCCGCTCAGTCGCTGGAGCCGGGCAACGAGCTGTCCGATCAGCCGGGCCGTACAGGTGCCCTGCCGGATGTCCTCGATAAGACGGTGGCTCGCGCTTCCCGGGATATCGACGGCCATCAGATCCGGTGCGATGCGCAGGAGGTCATCGGCAAGGTCAGGGGTCTGGTCGGTCGTCCGGCGTCCCTCGGCGATCAGGACGCGCATCCGGAGAGCCGGGACCCGGGCCCAGATGCTCGGGCCGTGATAGACGCGAGTCTCGCGGAGCTCGATCATCGGTGATCCTTTTTCGCGGGTGTCACGTCGTGGCATTGCCATCACGCGGCTCAGGTCGTCGGTAGTCCGACAACACGGCGTTCGTTGAGGTCGAACGTCTGCCCTGCCCCCATCACGTGGAGCGAGCTGCCGGTCACCGTAAGCACCTCGCCCGGCTCGACGTCGAAGTAGTTGGACGTGGTACTCCGGCCATCGACGACGGTGACCATCCCGCTGCCGTGGACGACGAGATGCCCCTCACGATCGATCTCGACCGCGGTGTCCTCATCCAGCCCAATCCCGAGCAGACCCGGGTTGGCGGCGAAGACCGAGATGAGTCTCCCCATCCGTCCCCGCTGGCTGAAGTGCTGATCGATGATCACGTCCTGCAGCAGGCCGAATCCGGCGACCAGCTCGACCATCGCCTTGCGTGCCGCGGCGTCACTGCTGTTGCCACCATTCCCGGTCCCGCCTACCATCATGTGGCTGGCGACGATCGACGCCCCGGCACTGGTCCCCGCGACCACGACGCCATCGGCATTGCGAGCGCGGATCTCCTCCATCACGCGCGTGCCGACCAGCAGCGAAACGAGTCGTGCCTGGGCACCACCGGTAATGAAGATTCCCGATGCGTTACGGATCTGCTCGACCGCCGCATCGCCATTGGCATCGGAACGCTCCTTGACGTCGAGCACCTCGACGGAGCGGGCGCCGAGTTCACCGAAGACCCGGATATAGCGCTCCGCGGCCTCCTGCGGTTCCTCTGAGGCGGTCGGGATCACGATGATCCGGGCACGCTTGCCACCGGCCAGGTCGAAGAACCGTTCGAGAACGGCCGTCTCCTCATCGGTTCCCTTCTTCTCCGCCCCACCGATTGGTAGAACTGGCCCCTGGCGCACCTGCCGTACCGGTGCCGAAGACACCGGGTCCGACTGCTCATCCGAGGACTGCGTCGCTTTCCCTGATTCGCTCATATGACATGGATCCTCATGTACAAAGACGGGTACCGGCCGACGGGCCTGACATCCCGATACGCCGGGTGCCAGCCGGGATACCCTGAGCCGCCCTGGCTCCACACGCCGGACTGCACCAGAGCCGGTGGGAGTGTGCCAAGCACTACACGTGCCAGGTTAATGGTCCACGAATATTACTGTCGCATCGCCCGACACTTGACCCTGGCAACATGATCGAGATACAGGTAGGAGCCGGAGGACGCCGCCGACCCGCGTTCCCGGCACGTCGTGGCATGGTTCGTGGTCAACAACGGCGTCGGCCCCGCACCGTCAGATGACGTCGTGCCCGGAGGCCCACGGAAAATGCCGTCGGGTGTTCCGTTGGGCCACTGTCTCCGCCCCCTGACTCTGCTTTCAGTACTGCGAGGTCCACCTTGACCGTCTTCTCCGAGCTCCTCTCCCCGACCGGGACGGCCGAGCACACCAGCGCCGAGGACCAGCCGGTCGACCCGGCGGCCGTCGCGGCCGCCGAGCGGCTCGGCTCCTGGCTCGCGGGTCGGCAGCCGATGCGGGCTCCCCGCGCCACCTACCGGATCCAGTTCCACGCGGGCTTCACGTTCCAGGACGCTGCCGCGGTCGTGCCGTACCTCGCCGCGCTGGGCGTGGATACGCTGTACGCCTCCCCGATCTTCCAGGCCCGGCCCGGCAGTACCCACGGCTATGACGTGGTCGACTACAACGTGCTCAACCCGGAGCTGGGCGGCGAGGAGGGCTTTGCCGAGCTGCGGTCCGCGCTGGATGCCGCCGGCCTCGGTCTCCTCCTCGACTTCGTCCCCAACCACATGGGGATCGGAGAAGGCACCAACAGCTGGTGGCTCAGCGTGCTGGAGCATGGCCGCTGCTCTCCCTGGGGCAGCTTCTTCGACATCGACTGGGATCCACTCGCCGCCGACATGCGCGGCCGCGTCCTGCTCCCCATCCTCGGCGACCAGTACGGCGTGATCCTCGAAGGCGGCGAACTCAAAATCGAGTTCGACGCAGAGGCCGGGGCATTCCGGCTGGCCTACTACGCCAACATCCTGCCGCTCGCCCCCGAGACCTATCCGATGATCCTCCGGATGGCACTGGAGGAGATCGTCACGGAGTCTGACTCGGAGGACGAGAACTTCGACCTCCTGGAGTTCCAGAGCATCGTCACCGCACTGGAGCGCCTGCCGGACCGCAACACCAACCTTCCCGAAGAAGTCGAGGAGCGCCAGCGGGAGACGACGATCGCCCAGCGCCGGCTGGCCGAACTCGTCGCCCGATCGCCGGTGATCTCGGCGGCCATCGCGACGGCGACGGAACGGATCAACGGGGTCAAGGGTGACCCGTCCTCCTTTGACCTGCTCGACCAGTTGCTGGAAGCCCAGGTCTTCCGGCTGGCCTACTGGCGCGTCGCGGCCGAGGAGATCAACTACCGCCGCTTCTTCGCCATCAACGACCTGGCCTCGATCCGCCAGGAAGACCCACACGTCTTCGCCGAATCCCACGCCCTGCTGCTCCGCCTGCTGGCTGAAGGCGCGGTGACCGGCGTCCGGATCGACCACATCGACGGACTGCTCGATCCGGCTGGCTACGCCCGGGCACTCCAACGCGCATACCTGATTGCCACGGCCCGCCGCGAGTACGAGGCCGACGCGGCGACCGCGAACGACGATGGGCCGGAATGGGCCGCCGTCGAGACGCAGCTCAACGCCTGGCTGGATGAGCACGCGACCGACTCGCCCGCGCTGGTCAAGCCGGTCTACCTGCTGGTCGAGAAGATCCTCGAGCATGGCGAGGACCTGCCGTCCGACTGGCTGGTCGATGGGACGACCGGCTACGAGTTCGCTAACTCGTCGACCGGGCTGTTCGTCGATGGCGGCGCCCGCAAGGCCTTCGACGACCTGTACGCCGCCTTTATCGGCGAGCGGCGCGTCCGGCTGAATGACATCGTCTACGAGGCCAAGCGGATGATCCTCCGCGACGCTCTCGCGTCCGAGCTCTCCGTACTCGCCGACCTGCTGGACGAGATCAGCGCCGAGAACCGCCGCTCCCGCGACTTCACCCCGCAGAGCCTGCGGACCGGGCTGCGCGAGGTGATCGCCGGCTTCCCGGTCTACCGATCCTATGTCGCCTGGGACGAGGTGAACGACACGCCGATCGTCCAGGAATCGGACCGCCACGCGATCGAGGCGGCCGTCGCCGCCGCCCGCAAGCGCAACTCGGGCGCCGACCCGTCGCTGTTCGCCTTTATTCGCGACGTCCTGCTGGTCCAGGTCGATGGTGCCACGCCCGAGCAGCGAGCCCATCACGGCCGGTTCGCCGTCAAGGTCCAGCAACTGTCCGGGCCGGTCATGGCCAAGGGGCTGGAGGATACGGCGTTCTTCCGCTACCTGCGCCTGCTGGCGCTCAATGAGGTCGGCGGCGATCCAGGCACCTTCGGTACGACCGTCCACGCGTTCCATGCCGAAAACCGGGCCCGACTGGCGCGGTTCCCTGATGCGATGGTCGCCTCTTCCACCCACGATACCAAGCGGGCCGAAGACGTCCGGGCGCGGATCGCCGTGCTGTCCGAGATTCCCGGCGACTGGCGGGCCGCCATCAACCGCTGGGCCCGGTTCAACCGGCGGTTCAAGACCAAGGTCGAAGGCGAACCCGCTCCGGACCGCAACGACGAGTACTACATCTACCAGACGATCCTTGGCGCCTGGCCCTTCGACGATGAGGCGACCGACCCTGAAGGCTGGTCCGCCTTCGTCGATCGTGTCGTCGAGAACACGATCAAGGCGACCCGGGAGGCAAGCATCCACACGTCATGGATTGCCCCGAGCGACTATGAAGGCGCGACCGAGCAGTTCATCCGCGCGATCCTCGATGCGTCCACCCCGAACAATCGCTTCTTCAATGACGTCCGGGCTATCCGGACGGCCACCTGCAAGGGTGGCCTGTCCAACGGCCTGGCGATGCAGCTGCTGAAGCTGACGGTCCCGGGTGTCCCGGACATCTACCAGGGGACCGACAGCTGGGACTTCAGCCTGACGGATCCGGACAACCGGCGCCCGGTCGACTTCGACCGGCGTGTCGCCGCGCTGGCGGCGTTCGAGGCGGCCGGTGACGACCTCATCGGGACACTGGTCGCCGAGCCGGGCGACGGGCGCATCAAGCAGTTCGTCACCAGCCGGACGCTCGCCCACCGGCGCGACAACGAGGATCTGTTCCGGCGCGGAGACTACGACGCCCTGGACGCGGACGGCCCGCGTGGCGCGAACGTCGTCGCCTTCGACCGCCGGCTCCCGAACGGTGCCCGTGGGACCAACCCGGACTCGTCAGTTGTCGTCGTCGTGCCGCGGCTGGTCCACACCATGATCCATGCCGACGCCTCCTTCGCGCTCGGAGACGCCTGGGGCACCACCGTGCTGACCATGGCCGGTGTCCCGGTGGGCACCCGGTATCGCAACGTATTCACGGGTGAGATCGTGGAGCGCGGCGAGCGCGGGATCGCCCTGGCCGACCTGCTCGCCACCTTCCCGGTGGCGCTGCTGGAGCGGATCACCGACTGACCCGCCGCCTAACCAAAATCGGTATACGGAAGCGGGCTGGCCAGAAGGTCAGCCCGCTTCCGTATACGGGGATTACCGCCTGATCCGCCTGACGTCAGCCGGCAATCCGGGCGGACAGGGACGGCGGGACTGAGGCCTCGACGCGCCGGTTCGGTAACCGCTTCGTCACACCCTCCCGGTAGGCTGGGACCGTACGAGGACGCCGGATCTCGCGGTCCGGTCCGAAACCGGTGCCTAGCGTAGCCAGGTGGGCAACCGGAGGTCGGGAGGGGTGAGCATGTCGTCGAACGGCCCGGTACCGATGCGGCCCCTGCCACCGGACACCGCAGTTACGGCCCGGTACCTGCCGAGGAACTGGCACGGCCGCCTGAACAGCATGCATCAGCTTCTCGGCCTCCGCAGCCGGCTCCTCCGGGCGCATCGCGATGGACGCGTACTACCGCAGCATGAGGATGCCGTGGCGGAATGGATCGAGTGGATCGACGCGCGGGCGGGCGACCTCGCCCGATACCGACTGGCCCGCCGCCGCCGCGCCGAGCGCCGGATGGCCCGGGCGTCGATGTTCCTGTTGTTCTGCGTGCTCGTCGCGATCGCCTGTGGCTTCGCCGGGATCGGCACCTTCGGGGTCGGGGTCATGATGGTCGGCGTGGCGATCAGCGCGATCGTCGCCCTGATCTCGATCCCCGCCTTCTTCGGCACCGGCAACCTGGAGCAGACCGCCCGGCAGGCTGAATACTGATTCCGACCCAGTAGGGCCCAGTCGACCTTCACGGGTCGGCTGGGCCCTTCGCTGAGCTACGCGCTCCGGCAGTCTTAACGCAGCAGGTGACCCAGCGACGTCTCGACGTAGCCACGGATCGTCCGCAGGTCGGCGACCGGGTCGGTCGCGCCGTCCAGCTCAAAGACCGCCCAGCCGTAGTAGCCGATGTCGCGCAGTGTCCGGGCCCAGCCCGGCCAGTCGACGACACCCTGTCCGACCGCCGCGAACCACTGGATCTGGGTCTCGTAGATCCGCTCGTCGATCGGCGTGTCGCGTGGGGCCGGACCCGTCGCGTCCTTCCAGTGGGTCAGGGTCACCCGATCACGGTGACGCCGGAGGATCTCGATCGGATCGGACCCTCCGACCGTGAACTGGGCCGCATCCGGGCAGAGGCCGACATAGGTGGGGTCGGTCAGCAGCATAAACAGGTCAGCGTCCCGGCTGTTCCGGAGCCACGAGAACGACTCGGGGTGGACTGCGAGGTCGACGCCGTGCCGGGCGGCTGTCGCGCCCATCCGGTTGAACATCGAGGCGACCGGTTCGACGGCAGCCAGGTCGACGAACACGGGGGGACTGGCATCGCGCGAGGTCCGCAGCGGCGGCGAGGCGACCATCACGGACGCTCCGCAGGCGGCGAGAAACGCCGCGTAGCCGTCGACGGCGGCCAGGATCGTGTCGTGGTCGGCCGGATTCATCAGGTCCGTCTGCCGGCCCGTCTGTGGGTCACGGGTGGAGAGATATCCGGCGCAGACCTCCAGTCCGTGATCGGCGACGTCGCGGGCGAACCCCTCCGCCGACCCGTATGCCGCCAGGGCGCTCGTCCACCCGCCGGGTCCCCAGGTAATCTCGATCCCGTCCAGCCCGGCGGCGGCGACATCGTCGAGGATCCGTGCCCAGAACCGGGCAGGGTCCCAGGTGCCCCAGTCGAACAGGCCGTCGATGTCCGCGTACCCCTCGCCGCTCGCGCCCCAGTAACGCGGGTCGTAGAACGTGCAGAGGTCGGTCGCGAACCGGATGCGGCTGGTGGTGGTCATGGCTGAGCGACTCCCGTTGGGACGAAGACGGCTGGCAACGTGTCCGCCATTGTCCACGACCCTCAGGTCCTGTCCATCGCTTCCCAGAATGAGCGCCCGGCCGACTCCCTCACCGGCACCGGGCGCTCACCCCTCACAGATGACACACCACGGCTGGTCATGGTGTCGGGTCATGGCGAGGGTGGCGCGGCCGGCGCCTGAGAGCTTGAACCGCTTGCGGATCTGCTCGACATCGCCGGCCAGCCCACGGCGGCGGATGTCGACTCCGCCGATCCCCAGTTCGCGCAGCCGCGCGGCGATGACCTTCTCGTGCCAGGGCAGCGAATCCAGCACGCGCAGGGTCCGGGCAAACGGCGTCTCGACCGGCCGGTCCGCCGTGAGGAAGGCGACCTGATCGTCGATCTTCGACGCGCCGATGGTCCGCGCCAGGTCCTCGACAAGTCCGGCCCGGGTCACGGCCGGATTGGGATCCAGCAGCCAGCCGCGTGGCTCGCCGACCGGGACGGGATCGCCGGGCACCGGGACGAGCGTCGCGCCGGTGGGCAGGATGGTGGCCCGGCGCGGAGCGGTGGCGAGCGCCGGCGACCAGAGCGCAGCTTCCTTGAGGTCGCGTCCATCCGCGACCAGTTCCAGTTCCCACCCGTCCGGGACGACATCGTGGTCGATCCCCGGGGCTGCCTTGATTCCCACCCGCGGCACCTGACCCGTCAGAGCCACGGCCCAGTCGAGGGGCGGCTCTGACGAACCCGTGCCCATCCGGCCACTACTCGTCCGTCGGGCAGGGTCGATGAAGGCACCGTCGCAACCGGACAGGTCGGCAGCACGCACATCACCCAGCCAGGGTGTGACGCGGTCTCCGACCGCGTAGACGCCCGCGTTGAGCGTGGCCATCCGGAGGTGCTCGGGGTCGAGGTCGACAGCGAGCACGTCGGTGACGCCGGCCAGCGCGACGAGATCGCCGCCGATCCCGGTGCAGAGGTCGGCGACCCGCCTCGCGTCCTGGAACCGGCCGGCGTGGCGGCGGGCGATCGGCTCGGCGGTCGCCTGCTCCAGTCCCGGCCGGGTCAGCCACATCGCGTCGGCGCGGGTGAACTTGGTCCGCGCCGCGATCCGGAGATCATGGAGGGTCAGCGCGGCGGCGACCAGCTCCCGGTCGTGGTCGTGCCGCAGCCGCTCACCGACCCGGAGCAGGTCGCCCGGAGGAATGGGATCCGGCCCGATGGCAGCAAGGACGGCCAGCCCCTCGGGTGACGCGAGCCGGTCAGCGATCAGCATCGGCGACGGGTGTCCCGATCTCGGTGAGCAACTGGTCGGTAACCGTCGGCGTATCGACGGCGTGGACCAGGCCGGTCGCGACGTCGAAGATCAGGCCGCTCACCGTGATATCCGGCGGCAGCAGTGTCGACGCCCGAATCTTCGCAACATCCTCACCGACGCTGTCGTAGAGCCGGGTGAACGTCAGGAAATCGTGCCCCTCTCCCAGGTCAACCCCGCGGTGTTCGATCAGGTGCTCGCGGATATCTTGGTTGGTGAACCGGTGTTGCCCGCAGTCCGTGTGGTGCATGACGATGATCTCGCGGGTCCCGAGCAGGTTGGTGGACACCATCAGGGAACGGATCGCGTCATCGCTGGCCCGACCGCCGGCATTGCGGATGACGTGGGCGTCGCCCAGCCGCAGCCCGAGGACCGGGAACAGCTGGATGCGCGAGTCCATGCAGGTCAGGACCGCCAGCTTGCGCGCCGGCCGGAGTGGGACGTCGATCGTCCCATGCTCGGTCGCGTACGCCCGGTTGGCCCGGAGGATCGCCTCCATCTCCGACATCGTCCCATCCTCTCATCCGGCTATCGTTCCGGGAGGTCGCGATTCGCCAGGTACCTGGTCCGACAAACCCGGACAGTTGCGACAGGCGATGGTACAAGGTCCGCCCGCGGATTTCCCGTGCAGCCGCTTGCTGGACCGGGGATACGCCAGCCACCGGCGCCTGCTACAGTCACCTCACGGACCGGTTTCGGGCGATGTTTGCGTCGTATGACCGGGTGGATATGTCGGGATCGGTCACGAGGGGCAGCATGGTGCGTCAGATCACGCTGGTACAGATGGGCATCGGCACGGTTGGCGGCGCGGTCATCGAGCAGGTGATCGCCCACCGCGCCATGTGGCGGCAGGCACTCGGCATCGACATCCGCGTCGGCGCCATCGTTACCCGGGCCGGAGCTGTCGTCTCCGCGTCCGGTCGCGAGCTGCCGGACGAGGTCCTCCTGCAGATGGTCCGGGGGCGACGCGAGGGCTCGACCAGCGCCGCGCTGACCGGTGCCCCGATCGACGTCATCGCCCCCGTTCCCGCCATTGACCGCCTGATGGATGCCGGCCCGGTGATCGTCTCCGACTGTGGCGCCGGCGAGGGGGGCGTCCCGGTCCTCCTGGCGGCGCTCAACGGTGGCGGCGGAGTGGTCCTGGCCAACAAGGCACCGATGGCCCTGCCATGGGACGACGCCGCATCCGGGGCGATCTGGTCGCAGGCGGGAGCCGGCGGTCGCGTCCGTTACGAAGCGACCTGTGGCGCCGGCCTGCCGGTGATCTCGTCCCTCCGCTCGCTGCTCGACACCGGCGACGAGATCCTCGACATCCAGGGCACGGTCTCCGGCACCTTCGGCACGATCTTCTCGTCCGTCGCCAACGGGATGTCGTTCGGCGACGCCGTCCGGGACGCGGCGAGCAAGGGCTACACCGAGCCGGACCCGCGTGATGACCTATCCGGTCTCGATGTCGCCCGCAAGGCGCTGATCCTTGCCCGTACCATCGGGCAGACGCGCGACCTCGACGGGATGGCAATCGAGAGCCTGGTCCCATCGTCGCTAGCCGCCAACGACGTCGATGTCCCGGCCTTCCTCCGCCGGATCGGCGAGCTGGATGCGGAGATCGGCCGTCGGGCGGCGGATGCGGCGGCAACCGACGGCACCCTGAAGTACCTCTGCACCGTCGACGCCACCGACGGCCCGTCAGTCGGAGTCCGCGCCGTCCCGCGCAGGGGCGTGCTCGGGGCGCTGCAGGGACCGGAGAACATCGTCGTGATCCGGACGCGGCGGTATGACACCTACCCGCTGGCGATCTCCGGACCGGGCGCCGGGGCAGAGGTGACCGCCGCCGGCGTGCTGGCCGATGTCCTTGCGCTCGCCCCCATCATCGCCTGACCATCCACCGGCCCGCCATTCTCACGCAGAGAGGGATGCTGCCCCGTGACCGACAACGCCAACCCGAACAACACGGTGGCCTCGATCCGGATCGACCCGGACCTCGTCGACCGCTGGCTACGCGACCTGGCCAGCCACGGCGCCTATGGCGAGACCGGCGTCTGGCGAACGGTCTACTCGCCGGAGTGGATCGCGGCCGCCAACCGGGTGATGGGCTGGGCACAGCAGGCAGGCCTTGCGGTCCGGCAGGACGCCGTCGGCAACATCTGGGGCCGGCTGGAAGGTTCGGAGGGCGGCAAAGCGATCGTCACCGGCTCCCACCTCGACTCCCAGCGGCCGGGCGGCTGGTTCGATGGCGGGCTCGGCGTGGTGGGTGGACTGGCGGCAATCCGTGCCCTCCACGAGCAGTTCGGCGCTCCCCGCCGTCCCGTGGAGTTCCTCGTCTTCTGCGAGGAAGAGGGCAGCCGGTTCCCGACGGCCGGCTTCTGGGGCTCCCGCGCCATCACCGGCGACATCCCCTCTGACGGTGCTGACACGACGATCAGCTACGACGGCGAGATCATGTCCGACGTGATGCGCTCGATTGGTCTTGCCCCGGACGCAATCGACTCGGCCCGGCGGGACGACATCGAAGCATTCGTCGAGCTCCACATCGAGCAGGGCCCGATCCTAGAGCAGGCCAGGCTGGCCGTCGCGGCGGTGGATGGCATCACCGGGATGCGCCACTACGCCGTCGAGTTGACTGGCGTCGCCAACCACGCCGGCGCCTTCCCGATGGACCTGCGCCGGGACCCGATGGCGGGTGCGGCCGAGATCATCTCGGGAGTTATCAACACGGCCCACCGGATGGGACGCCCGGCCGTCACGACCGTCGGCCGGATCAGCGCCGACCCCAATGGCGCCGCGATCGTCCCGGAGCGGGTCTCGTTCGTCGTCGATGCCCGCCACCCGGACCCCGAGGCGCGCCAGCTGCTCTACCGGCGTCACGAGGCGCTGATGCGTGAGGTCGCCGAGCGGCGCGGGCTGGAGATCAGCTGGACCCTCACCCAGGACCCGGCGCCCGTGCGGTGCGATCCGGAAATCGTTGCGATGATCGAGGACGTCGCGAAGGCGCGCGGGCTGGAGACGCTGACGATGGCGTCCGGTGCTGGCCACGACACCCAGCGGATGGCCAAGGTCGCCCGGGTCGCGATGATCTTCATCCGGAGCCGGGACGGGCGCAGCCACACCCCGGACGAGTTCTCGTCGCTGGATGATTGCGTCGCGGGGATCGGCGTCCTCGCGGGAACCCTGCATCGGCTGGCCTGGTAGGCGGTCCGCGCGGCGCGCTGGGAGGGGCGAGTCTCGATCCGGCGCTGCGTCGGACGTCATCCCATCAGGATCGAGCAGTACCCCACCCGGTCTGGTCCACGCCCGACGCGGCGCCGGATGATGCGTCGTCAGGCCGACGGCCCGCCGCTCGGTCGCTGGCTGGATGGGGTGCCGTGACGTCGACCACGGCAACGGGAAGCAGGACCGGTCACATGGCTACATATATCCACCCGCTTATCAACCTCTTCGCCCATGATGTCGAAGGGGTCGCCAGGTTCTACCGGGAGCACCTCGGCTTCGTCGAGACGTTCCGGACCCCGGTGAACGGCGTTCCCCTCCATATCGCGGTTCGGAAGGACGGGCTGCTGCTCGGCTTCAGCGACATCCCGACCGCCGAGCGCCTCTATGGCGTCACCGTCGGGGGCGGGTCGCCCCGGATGGAAATCGCCGTCTGGACAGCGGATGTCGACGCCGCCTGGGCAGAGCTGATGGCGAGTGGCTGTGACGCCGTCACCCCGCCCCACGAGCACAGCCCGGGACGACTACGCGCCGCGCTGCTGGCCGATCCCGCCGGCAATTACGTCAAGATCATCCAGGACATCAGCGGAACCTAGCTCCCTACCAGACTCTTGTCCCGAGCGGTCCGGCACCGCGATGGCCGGTGAAAAGCCGGTCATCGCGGCCGATCCCGAACGCGACAGCGTGCACAGCCAGCGTTTGTCGTCACCGGCGCAATCCGGCTAGGATAGGAGGTATGGAAGATCCTGACGAACACCCTCCGTCATCTTTGGCCCATGCGGCCGCCGCCCGTCTCGCTGACGCCACCCGAACGGTGGTGACGTGAACGAGATCATTCTTCTCCTGGTCGGTATCCTCCTGACGATCGGCACCGGCCTCTTCGTGGCCTCCGAATTCTCGCTGGTCAATCTCGACCGTGGCGAACTCGAGGACCGGGAAAAGCGCGGTGAGAAGGGCCTCGGCCTCACCATTCGCGCCCTGAAGATCACCAGCACGCACCTGTCCTCCGCGCAGCTGGGAATCACCCTCACGACGCTCCTCGCCGGCTATACGTTCGAACCGGCAATCAGTTCCCTGCTGAACGCACCGCTGTCCGCCGTCGGGCTTCCCGAAGCGGCCGTCCGCGGAGTCGGCGCGATCATCGCCATCGTCGTCGCGACGCTGTTCTCGATGATCTTCGGCGAGCTGGTCCCGAAGAACTTCGCCCTCGCCGTGCCCTTGGCGACCGCCCGGGCCGTCGTTCCCTTCCAGACGCTGTTCACCAACGTCTTCAAGCCCCTGATCCTGCTGTTCAACAACACGGCCAACGCCGTGATCCGCTCCTTTGGTATCGAGCCCAAGGAGGAACTGTCCGGTGCCCGTAGCGCCGAGGAACTCAGCTCCCTCGTCCGCCGTTCGGCCCTGGCCGGCATGCTCGATCAGCAGCAGGCCCAGCTGATCAACCGCACCCTGCGCTTCTCCGAGCGGGTCGCGGAGGACGTCATGACCCCGCGCGTCCGGACGACCGTCGTCGACGCCGAGGACAGCGCGGCGCGGATCATCCAGGTCGCGGACGAGACCGGGTTCTCCCGGTTCCCCGTCAGCGGCAAGTCCGTCGACGACATCGTCGGCGTCGTGCATGTCAAGCAGGCCTTCGCCGTCCCCGCCGACCGCTGGGACGATGTCACCGCCGGCGACCTGATGACCGAGGCCCTCCGGATCCCGGAGTCCGTCGGTGTCGATGCGCTGCTCGGGCAACTGCGAGAGGACGGCCTGCAGATCGCGGTCGTCGTCGACGAGTACGGCGGGACCGCCGGAATCGTAACGCTCGAGGACCTCGTCGAGGAGCTCGTCGGCGAATTGGAGGACGAGCATGACCGGGTCCGACCCGGCGTCGTTCGCCACGGCCGCTCGATCGTCTTCGATGCCGCCTGGCGCCCGGATGAGCTCTACGATCGGACCGGTGTGCGCGTCCCGGAGGACGAGGACTACGAGACGGTCGGTGGGTTCCTCGCCGAGCAACTTGACCGCATCCCCGAGATGGGCGACGAGGTCTCCCTGGAAGGTGGCACCCTGCGCGTCGAACGCATGGTCGGGCAGCGCCTGGAGCGAATCCGCTTCATCCCCGCCGAGCCGGTCGAGGGTGAGCCCTCCACCAACCCGGTCTCGCGCCACGATCGCCTCGTGGAACGGATCGAAGAGCAGGTGACGTCACATGGGTGATTCCGTACCCGGCCTGATCTGGCTGGTCGTCCTGCTCATCGCCAACGCCTTTTTCGTCGGCGCCGAATTCGCCGTCATCTCCGCTCGCCGCAGCCAGATCGAGCCGTTGGCCGACGCCGGCAACAAGGCCGCCAAGACGACGATCTGGGCAATGGAGCATGCCACGCTGATGCTGGCGACCAGCCAGCTGGGGATCACGGTCTGCTCGCTGATCATCCTGAACGTGTCCGAGCCCGCCGTGCACTACCTGCTCGCCGATCTCCTCGAACCGACGGGGCTGGATGCGGGCACGATCTCGATCGGGTCGTTCATCTTCGCGCTTGCTCTGGTGACCTTCCTTCACGTCGTCTTCGGTGAGATGGTCCCGAAGAACACCGCCTTCTCGGTCCCCGACCGGGCGGCGCTGATCCTGGCCCCGCCGCTGGTCTTCGTGGCCCGGCTGGTCAAGCCGGTGATCTGGAGCCTCAACTCCATCGCCAATGGCATCCTCAAGCTGCTCGGCGTCGAGCCCAAGGATGAGGCGACGAGCACCTACACCTTCGACCAGGTGGCCGGCATCGTTGAGCAGTCGATGCGCGAGGGCGTGCTGCAGGACGAGTCCGGCACCCTGTCGGCCACGTTCGAGTTCTCGGCCCGAACGGTCGGTGACATCGAGGTTCCCCTGGCCAACCTCGTCCGGCTGCCTGCGACGTCTACCCCGCGTGACATTCAACGGGCGGTCGCGAACCACGGGTACTCGCGGTACATCCTGACCAACGGCGATGGTGAGCCCATGGGCTACGTCCACCTCAAGGACGTGATCGACCTCGCCAACGAGCGCGGCTTCGATCAGCCGATCCCGGCCAAGCGGATCCGCTCGCTCGCCGCGACGGGCCAGACCGCCAGCGTCGAGAGCGGCATGGCGATGCTGCGTCAGACCGGCGCCCACGTCGCCCGCGTCTACGACAGCGAAGGCCGCATCACCGGCGTCGTCTTCCTGGAGGACATCCTCGAGGAGCTGGTCGGCGAAGTGACGGACGCGACGAGCTCCGGGACGAAGCCGGCCAGCACGATCGAACTGCGGGGACCGGGCTCCGTCGCCTCCCCGTCCCGCCTGGCGCCCCGCGCCTAGCCCGCCGCTCTTCGCCAGACCAAAGAGAACGCCCCGACCATTGCGGCCGGGGCGTTCTCTGGTGCGGTTTCGGGACCCATCCCCTGTCCCGCCATCAGGCCCGCGTGGATGGAGGGGATCTAGGCCATCGCGGCGTCGACCAGCGCGACGAACTGATCGATGTCCTCGCGGACGATCTCGAGGCTGCTCTCCCAGAACTCGCGCGACCGGATGTCGACCCCGAACTCGGCGGCCAACTCGACCGGGTCGGCCTGGCCGGTCCGGCGGAGCAGCTCGGCATAGCGTGCGTGGAACCCGTCCGGGTCGGCGAGATAGGCGCTGTAAAGGCCGATACCAAACAGGCCGCCGAACAGGTACGGGTAGTTGTAGAACGACGCCTCACTGTAATAGTGCGGTTTGGCGGCCCACGCGTAGGGGTGCAGCGTCGTCCTGTCGAGCCCGTCGCCATAGGTCGCCCGCTGCGCGTCGGTCATGAGATCACACAGCTCGGCGACGCTCAGCTGGCGCTCGCGCCGCTTCTCGAAGACCGCCTGCTCGAACCGGAACCGGCTCAGGATGTCGACCGAGATCTGGTTCATCCCGGTCAGGAACGACTCGAGGATGACCAGCTGGTCGTCGGCCGAGGCCTCCGCCAGGGCCGCGCGACGGATGATCGTCTCGCAGAACGTCGAGGCGGTCTCGGCGACGACCATCGGCGCCCCGCGGCGGGCGTAGGGCTCGTCGCGCTGGACGTAGTTGTGCCAGGCGTGTCCGAGCTCGTGGGCCAGCGTGCTCATCCCGTCGTAGGACGCCGTGAAGTTGTGCAGGATCCGGCTGCTGTCCCGCTGGAACGGCATGCAGTAGGCGCCGCCGTCCTTGCCCGGCCGCGACCCGGCATCCACCCAGCGCTCGTCGTCGGACCGCTTCGCCAGGTCGCCCAGGGCCGGATCGAAGGCGCGGAAGTGCCGTTCGACGAACGCGACCGAGTTCGGCCACGCCCAGCGATCGGCGCCACTGGCGGCGTGGTCGCCGACCGGCGCGAGGATGTCGTACCAGGCCAGCCGCTCCAGGCCGAGCAGCCGGGCCTTGGCCTGCATGTAGCGGCGGAACATCGGGAAGGCGTCCTCGGTCGCGCCGACGAGCGCGTCGAGGGTCTCGCGGTCCAGCCGGTTGTTCTCGAGCCCCTGGTCCAGCGCGGTCTCGTAGCCACGTCGCTTCGAGATCGTGTTGACCTGCCCCTTGATCCCGTTCATCGCGGCGGCGATCGGCACGGCGTGCCGTTCCCACCCGGCGATCTCAGCCTCGTAGGCGCGGCGCCGGACGTCGCGGTCTGAGTCGTGGGCGAGGTTGCGCGCCTCGGTGATCGAGATGGAGCGGCCGCCGTGCGGGCCGTCACCTTCGAGCGTGATCATGATCTGGCTCGCGGTGTCCTGCCGGAGCCGACCCCACGCCGATGCCCCGGACGGATTGAGCGTCGCGAGCAGTTCTTCCTCCGGCGCGGGCAGGAGGTGGGCGGCAGCCCGCCGTGCCTGCCGGACGATATCCGGGTACTCCCCGAACAGCGCCGACCCCTCGGCCAGCTGCCCGTCCGTGTGAGCAGCGATCCACGCCTGCATCCGCGGCCGGACCTGCGTCAGGGCAATCGCGCGGACCTCGAGTGCGCTGGCCTGCGCCTGGGCGGCATCGTCCCGCGAATCGACGGAAACCTTGCCGTAGAGGTAGGCCCGGACCGGCCGGTAGACCTCCAGGGTGTCATTCAGGTTCGTCACGATCCGGTCGAATGCCGGGCCGGCCGGCGCGCCGGGGTCCGCTTCCAGCGCGTCCAGCTCGGCTGTCAGCGCGGCGACGCGCTCGGCGAACAATTCGATCGCCGCGGCGAGTTCGGGCGAGTCGACACCGGGGTAGAGGACGTCGAGATCCCAGCGGGGCAACCCGTCTTCGGAGACAACGGCAGGCTTGGGGGTGGTCGCGGTCATCGATTCTCCCTTGGAAACGGACCGGAGACCGGTTGGCACCCGCCACCGGACCGGCCCACGGGCTCGGACGGATACCCGTAGCCTAGCCCGTCGTCGCCCTCCATGCCGCCAGTCCCGGATTCAGGCAAGGGCCGATCGAAGGACCCCGAGACATTCGTCCACATCGGCCTCGGCCAGCGAATGCATGACCAGTGGTCCGTCGAAGTCGATCTCGCGGAGCAGGCTGACATAGTGCCGCCAGGGGACGATCCCGCGACCGGCGGGGCAGAACCGGCCGGCGACGTCGATGTCCTTGGCGTGCGAGGCGACGATCCGGTCGCCGAGCAGGTCGAACGCCGCATCGAGGTGCTCCACCGGGTCGCGGGTGAGGTCCCCGGCGAGGATGTTGGCCGGGTCCATCACGATCGCGAGGCGGTCCGAGGCGACCTCGTCCAGCAACCGCCGCCCGGCGACGGCATCGCGGATCACGTTCGCCGGCTCGCATTCGACGGCGAGGGTGAGGTCGTACTGGTTGGCGATCGTGAGGGCGCCGTCGAGTGTCTGCCGGAAGTCCGCCCACGCCGCCGGACTGGCGTTGTCCGGGTGTTCGCGCCACATGCTGCCGGTGTCCCGGGTACCGGTGCAGAGCGTGATCACCCCAGCACCCATGGCCGGCGCGGCCGCGGCGACGACGGCGAACCGCGCCAGGTCGTCGGCACGCCGGCTGGCGTCCGGGTGAGCCATGTTGAACGTCCCGGACAGCGCGTCGATCGTGACACCGCGCTCCCGGGCTGCCGCGCCGACCTGCTCCGCGAAGCCTACGGGCAACGCGTCCGGCAGCTGATCAGTGACCGGATCCGAGACGTCGTACTGCACGGCGCGGATGCCGTGGGAGGCGACGGCGTCGAAGGTCTGTTCCGGCGTGGAACAAGGAAAGACGACGGTGAAGATCCCCGGGATCATGGACACTCCTGTGCGGTGGTAGCGGGCGTGACGGCCATAAGGGCGGCGCACATGGTCGCATGCTCGCCCGGTTCACCGGCAGCCCGGCGATAATGAGCGTGACCTGCCAACGATCCGCCAACGGGCTAACCACGACGATGATCGGGGCACAGATCGGCACGATGTCTACTTCGCACCACCAGTTGGCAGACGCCACGTGCCCGGACGCGCAGCCGGTTCCGGTTGTCGTCCTGCACGGCATCTACGGCACCGGGATGCTGTTCGACGGCCTGCGGGCGGCCCTCGATCCCGCGCGGTACCCGATCACGGCACCGGACATCCAGGGACATGGGACGGCGCGGCTGGTCACGGGGCCGCTCGATGCCGTAACGGTCGCCGAGGCGTTGGTCCCGGCTCTGACCGCCGATGGGTTCGAGCGCTTCCACCTGATTGGTCACTCCCACGGCGGCGCCGCTGCGCAGGTCATCGCGCGGCTGTTCCCGGACCGGGTGGCGTCGCTGGTCCTGGTCTCGTCCTACACCTGGCAGCCGCTGAGCTGGTGGGAGCGGCTGGGGGGACGGATCGCCCCGCTGGCGGTCCGGCTGGCGGGGACGCGGCTGATCGGGATGACGACGCGTATCACCCGCAACGGCGGCGGTGGTCGCCGGCTTTCGGCGGTGGCGGCGCGCAACCTTGCCCGGCAGATGGCGGCCAATGACGCCCACCAGATGGCTCGCGCGCTGGCCGCGACCCGGCTGTTCGATTCCCGACCGTGGCTACATGAGATCCGGGCACCGACCCTGGTCATCACCGGCAGCGCCGACCACATGGTCTCGCCCCGCCAATCGGTCCTGCTGGCCGCGGGTATCCCGGGGGCGCGGCTGGAAGTGATTCGCCGGGCCGGCCACATTCCCCCACTGAGCCACCCCGACGAGTTCCACCGGCTGGTGAGCGACTGGCTCGCCGAAGTCGACCGGTCTGGACGACCGTTGCCGGCTGGGGCGGGAGAGACAGGCGTTCAGGGCGATCGATCGCCGACCCTGCCCTGAATGCGCCATGGGCGCGAGCCCTCCGCGTGGTCCGGCCGGGCCGGGAGCGACGGCGTACACTCACCGGACGAAGTCCCGCCGATCCATGAGGCCACCGATGACCGATTCCGCCCGCAAGCAGGACCGCCCCGCTCCGCCCCCCGTCGAGACCGACTCCGGGTACACGATCGAACCCGTCTACGCTGACTGGCACGGCGACCCGGAGACCATCGGCGAACCGGGCCGGTACCCGTTCACCCGCGGCGTCTACCCGACGATGTACCGGGGACGGCGCTGGACGATGCGCCAGTACGCCGGGTTCACCTCCGCCGAGGAGAGCAACCGCCGCTACCGCCTGCTCCTGGAGCGCGGCCAGACCGGCCTGTCCGTCGCGCTGGACCTGCCCACCCAGCTCGGGATCGACTCCGACGACCACCGTGCCTTCGGGGAGGTCGGGCGGGTCGGGGTGCCCGTCTCCACGCTGGACGACATGCGGCGCCTGTTCGACGGGATCGACCAATCGACCGTGACGACGTCGATGACGATCAACGCCCCGGCCAGCGTCCTGCTGCTGATGTACCAGATCGTCGCGGAAGAGCATGGCGTCGATGCCTGCAAGCTCGGCGGCACCATTCAGAACGACATCCTCAAGGAGTACAGCGCCCGCGGGACGTATATTTTCCCGCCCCGCCCCTCCATGCGGCTGGTTACCGACTCGTTCGCCTACTGTGCCGAGGAGCTGCCCAACTGGAACACGATCTCGATCAGCGGTTACCACATCCGCGAGGCCGGGGCGACGGCGGCGCAGGAGATCGGGCTGACGCTCGCCAACGGGATCGCCTACCTCCAGGCCGCCCGCGATGCCGGGCTGGACGTCGACCACGTCGCGCCGCGCGTGTCGTTCTTCTTCGCCATCCACAACGGCCTGTTCGAGGAAGCGGCGAAGCTCCGGGCCGCCCGCCGGATGTGGGCCCGGATCGTCCGCGACCAGTTCGGCGCGAAGGACCCGAAGTCGATGATGCTGCGGTTCCACAGCCAGACCGGCGGCGTGACGCTGACCGCGCAGCAACCGCTGAACAACATCGTCCGGGTGGCCTACCAGTCTCTCGCTGCCGTGCTGGGCGGGACGCAGAGCCTCCACGCCAACGGCTACGACGAGGCGCTCGCCCTGCCGACGGAGCAGGCCGCGACCATCGCCCTCCGCACCCAGCAGATCCTGGCCGAGGAGACAGGGGTCGCAAACACGGTCGATCCACTCGGCGGCTCCTACTACGTCGAGGCGCTGACCGACGCGCTGGAGGCCGGCGCTCAGGAATGGATGGACCGCGTCGCGGAGCAGGGAGGCGCCGTCGTCGCGACCGAGCGCGGCTTCGTCCAGGAGGCGATTGGCGACAGCGCCTACCGCAAGGAGTTGCGCCGCGAGCGGGGTGAGGATGTCATCGTCGGCGTCAACCGCTACCAGACCATCGGTGACGAGGAGACCGTCGCCATCCAGCGCATCGACCAGGAGGCCGTCGCCCGGCAGGTGGCGCGGACGACCGCCTTCAAGGACGGCCAGGACGCGGCGGTGGTTTGCTCGGCGCTTGATGACGTGGCCGGGACAGCTCGCGGCACCGGGAACCTGCTACCCGCCATGAAGGCGGCATTGATTGCCGGTGCGACGCTCGGACAGATCTGCGACACGCTGCGCGGCGTGTTCGGCGAGTACCGCCCGTCGTGACCTGAGCAAACCTGATCCGGCGGCGGCTCGCGTCCGCATGGCGGCAGTGCCACAAGGTTCCCGGGCAAGCGTCGGGAGATTGCGACCATGTCCCCGACGTGCCACCATGGACGGGATGATCCCGGCCATACGCCGGACCCGCCAACCGCGTGGAGAAGTCCCACCCCATGACCGACAACGCCGTCATCTCGTCGCTGTTCAAGGCCTACGATATCCGCGGACTCGTCCCGGAGGAACTGACCCCGGACACGGCCTACAAGGTCGGGCGGGCGCTCGTCGCCTACCTCCAGGTCGACGCCGTGGCCGTCGGGCGCGACATGCGCACCTCGGGCGAGATGCTTTCCGCGGCGCTGATCGACGGTATCCGGGACAGCGGAGCCGACGTGACGGATATCGGCCTGGTCTCCACCGACGCGCTCTACTTCGCCGTCGGGCGGTTCGGCTATCCGGCTGGTGTCATGATCACCGCCTCGCACAACCCGGCTGGCTACAACGGCTTCAAGATCTGCCGTGACCAGGCCCGCGCCCTCTCCATGGACGAGGGCATCGGCCAGATCCGCGACCTCGTCGTCGCCAACGATTTCGGCGCGCCGGCAGACAAGCGGGGTGACCTCCTGACCCGTGACGTGCTGTCCGACTACGCCGACTTCATGCTCTCGCAGATCGACGTGTCGGCCATCCGCCCGCTCAAGGTCGCGATCGACGCTGGCAACGGCATGGCGGGCCGGATGACCCCGGCCGTCTTCGACCGACTGCCAATCGAGGTCGTCCCGCTGTATTTCGAGCTGGACGGCACCTTCCCCAACCACGAGGCCAACCCGATCGAGCCGGAGAACACAGAGGAGCTCCGCCGCGTCGTCGTGGAGCAGGGCTGCGATCTTGGCGTCGCGTTCGACGGTGACGCCGACCGGATGTTCCTGATCGACGAGCGCGGCCAGTTCATCGGCGGCGACATGACGACCGCGATGGTCACCGTCTCGATGCTCGGCCAGCACCCCGGCGCCAGCATCGTCTACAACCTCGTCTGCTCCCGCGCCGTGCCGGAGACGATCGAGCGCCTCGGCGGCACCCCGATCCGCTCCCGCGTCGGCCACTCCTTCATCAAGGCGCTGATGCGCGAGCACGACGCCATCTTCGGCGGCGAGCACTCCGGCCACTTCTACTTCCGGGACAACTGGTACGCCGACTCCGGCCTGCTGGCCTGCCTCAAGGTGCTGGAACTGCTCTCCAACGCCAACCAGCCGGTGTCACAGGTACTCGCGCCGCTCGACCCCCGCGCCCGCTCCGGCGAGATCAACACCGAGGTCAGGGACGCGAAGGCCACGCTCCGGCGGGTCGAGGACCACTACGCCGCGGCAGGCGCCACCATCGACCACCTTGATGGCCTGACCATCGGCTTCCCGGACTGGTGGTTCAGCCTCCGCTCGTCCAACACCCAGCCACTGCTGCGGCTGAACGTCGAGACGGACGACCCCGCCCAGATTCAGGCCCGGACCGCCGAGGTCATGGCACTGTTCGAGGCATGATGCCGCCCGTTGCCGGGGGAGCGTCGGCGACAGGCGCTCCCCCGCTTGATCCCGCTTTTGGTCCGGCCAGCGACGTCCCGATCCTCCCACCGGGGACCCCGCTGGAGATCGTCAAGCTGGACCCGGATGGAGCGGAAGTCGTTCGCTATCCCGGCACGGTCCTGGGCCTGGTCGATGGGTGGGTCGTGACCGAGGCTCGCTGGGTCAACAGGACCGTCCAGGTCGGGGAGTTGCCATTTCAGCAGGGCGACCGGCTGATCGAGTGGTTCTCGCCGTCGCGACCGTTCAACTGCTTCACCGTGGTCGACCCGGAGAGCGGACGGGTCCGCGGCTGGTACGCCAACGTCACCTATCCCGCCCGGTTCGTCCCGGACGCCACGCCACCCCGTATCGTCTGGCACGATCTCTTCCTCGATGTGGTCTGTACCCTCGACGGCCGGCCGGCCCTGCATGACGAGGATGAACTCGACGCGTCCGGACTGAGCGCGTCACACCCTGACCTGCACGCGGCGATCGTCGAGACGGCTGCCCGCGTCATGCGGCTGGCGACGGCTCGAGCGTTGCCGTTCATCGCTTCGGGCTGGCCCGAACGGCCCGGGCCAGGTGGGCCAGCCGATCGGTGAAACCCGGGCGGCCATCCAGTACGATTGCTGCTCAGCCGAGCAATAGTCGGCACTCCCGCTGCCCACTGTCTCGCGCTTCTCCTGAACCTGCCCTATCCGCTGGAAAGGTCCTCACGTGCCGATCGATCGAACGATGTCCGTCTCGCTCTCGGACGCCAACCGTCGTCCGATCGTGACGTTCCGTCGCTCCGGCGGGCAGGTCTTCGTCGATACGGTCGAGGATGGCGAGACACGGGAGCACCCGGTCACCCAGGCCGAACTCAGCCAGCTGGCCAGCTTCATCGGTGACCTCGCCACGACCCACTGGTCCGATGCCGGACCCGCCGACGCCGATCCCGCTCCCGCCCCGGCCCAGCCGGCGGCACCTGCTGCCGAACAGCCAGCCACGCGCTCGGCTCCCCTACCGCCCTATCCCCAGTCGGCCCGGTGGGTTCCCGCACCGGCCGGTGGACAGACCACGCCGCCCGACGGCGGGCGCACCTAAGCCGGGTGAGGGACGCAACCAGGCTGCCCGCCGGAATTCCGACGAGCGTTACCCCTGGCCCCGGATTCTCCACGTCGGCTGATCGACCCGGACCCCTTCCCGGCGCGCGGTCCGTGCCCACCGACCCTGGGACGCCACGACCGGCTCGCTGATCCTGCCGTGGCGCAGCACCAGGACGGCCAGCGACGCGACGATCGCATCCCGCTCGTCGTCGCTGACCTCCCCGGCGATCTCGATCCGGGGCGTTCCCTCTTCCCTCTCCATCACAGGGGAATGTTCCCGTGCTTGCGGCTTGGCCCGGCCTCGCGCTTGGTTCGCGCAAGGTCCAGCGCGTCGATCAGGCGGCGGCGGGTGTCACGCGGCGGGATGACGGCGTCGATGTATCCGCGCGCCGCCGCCTGCCAGGGCGAGGAGAACAGTTCCTCGTACTGGCCGACAAGCTCCCGCCGCCGGTCCACCGGGTCGTCCGCCTCGGCGAGTTCCCGGCGGAACAGCAGGCCCACGGCCGCCTCCGGCCCCATGACGGCGATCTCGGCCTGCGGCCAGGCCAGATTGAGGTCAGCGCCAAGGTGCTTGGAGCACATCACCACATAGGCCCCGCCATAGGCCTTGCGGGTGATCACGGTCATCTTCGGGACCGTCGCCTCAGCGTAGGCGTACAGCAGCTTGGAGCCGTGCCGGATGATGCCGCCGAACTCTTGGTCGGTGCCGGGCAGGAAGCCGGGTACATCGACGAACGAGACCAGCGGCAGGTTGAAGGCGTCGCAGAACCGGATGAAGCGGGCCCCCTTGATGCTGGCGTCGATGTCGAGCGTGCCTGCGAGCACACTGGGCTGGTTGGCGACGACGCCGACGACTTGACCATCCAGGCGCGCCAGCCCGGCGATGATGTTCGTCGCGTGACCGGACTGGACCTCCATGAAGCTGTCCGGGTCCAGCACCTCGCCGAGTACGTCGTGCATGTCGTAGGGCCGGTTGGCCTCTTCCGGAACGATCCCGTCCAGCGCCGGCCGGTCGTGGTCGTCCGGCTCGGTCGCGTAGACGGGCGGCTCGTCGAGGTTGTTGGAGGGCAGGTAGCTGAGCAGCGTTCGCACCTGCCAGAACAACTCGTCCTCGTCGTCCGCCTCGAAGTGGGCGACCCCGGTCCGGCGGGCATGGGTATCGGCTCCGCCAAGCTCCTCCTGGGTGACCGTCTCACCGGTCACGGTCCGGATGACGTCCGGCCCGGTGATGAACATCTGGCTGGTCCCACGAACCATCAGGATGAAATCGGTCATGGCCGGGGAGTAGACGGCACCACCCGCGCACGGCCCGGCGATCACGCTGATCTGCGGGACGACACCGGACAGCCGCACATTGCGGAAGAACACGTCGCCGTACCCGGCCAGGCCTTCGACCCCTTCCTGAATCCGGGCGCCAGCCGAGTCGTTGATCCCGATCACCGGACACCCGTAGCGGGCGGCGGCGTCCATCAGCCGAACCATCTTCTCGGCGTAGGCCTCGCCCAGCGAGCCGCCAAACGCGGTGAAATCCTGCGAGAAGATCGCCACCCGACGGCCGTCGATCTCCCCGAAGCCAGTGACGACGCCATCCCCCAGCGGGCGTGATTTCGCCAGGCCGAACGCCTCGGCCCGGTGCTGCACCATCGCGCCGGACTCGACGAAGGTGCCTTCATCGACCAGCGCCAGGACCCGGTCCAGCGCGCCCCGCTTGTTGCGGCTGGTCTGCTTCTCGTGCGCGGCGGCGTGCTGGGCGGCGTGCTCAGCCTGGCGGCGGGCAAGCCGGTCGGCGCGGCGATGCGGAGCGGGACCGTCACCAGTGGACGTCACGGGGGGATGGTCGGGGCCAGTCGTCGTCACTCACTCACCCATTCTGATCTGGCGCCGGCAGGGGTCGTTCCACGCCGGTATCCGGGACGGAATCGTTGCACGCCATGGTACCGGACGGCTATCGCACTGGCGGCGGTTCTCCGGCGGGACAGGCTATCCTGTGCGGGGCAACAGCCGGATCGTACGGTCAACGGGATCGGTGCCGGGATCGGCCAGCGAGGGGGTCGCCATGTACGAGCACATCGCGATCGCGCTCGATGGGTCGCCGGCCGCCCTGACCGCGGCGGCCTTTGCCCGCCATCTCGACGCCGCCGCCTACCAGGTCATTCACATCGTCGAGTCCGGGATCGGCGGAGCACCAGGCGGCACGGCACCGGGCGCGACCGCGCGCCAGCGCGAGCAGATGGATCGCCTGGAAGCCCAGATGCGAGCCGACGTGGTCAATGCCATGGGATCGCCCGACTCCGGATTGCCCCTCTCGGTCGAGATCCGCTATGGGGATCCGGTCGAGGAACTCCTCGCCGCCAGCGTGGCGACCGATCTGCTCCTCCTCACGACGCGCGGTCGCGGGATCGCCTCCCGGACGCTGTTCGGCAGCGTCGCCGACGAGGTCTCGCGCCGGGCCAGCCGCCCGACGCTCATCCTGCGACCGGACCACGACCTGCGCCGGCCAGAGCGGGTGCTGGTGCTGCTGGACGGCCACGCCCGGGCGGAGCGGGCCATCCCGACCGCACGCCGGCTGGCCCGGACGATCGGTTGCTCGCTGGTCCTGGTCCATGTCGTCGACGAGGAGCAGCTCGACGCGTCGCCGTTCGGACCGGAGCCAGGGGACGTGGCGGGGACCGATGCGATTTCCCTGTCCATCGACCGCGCCGGGGCCTACCTGTCCCGGCGCGAGCAGGAGCTGGAAGCACCGGACTTCGACGTCCAGCACCGGGTGGTCATTGGCGAGACGGTCCCCGCCCTGATCGAGTTTGCCGACCCGGCGGATGTGGTCGTAATCGGCTCGCGGGCCCGGGCGGGACTGCGGCGGATCGTCGCGCCGGGCGTCGCCGAGCGGATGGTGCGATTCGCGCCGTCTCCCGTCCTCATCGTGCATGACGGGACAGATCTTCCCACCGACCGGGCGTCCGCAGCGCCGGCACTCTCCTCGGGCGTGCCGGGACCAGGGACCGACCCGGGAACGCGGCCAGAAAGGAACTGACCACCGGGTAATCCCGGTGGCCAGTGATCGCGTGTCGCTGTGAAAGCCGATCTCTCCCGATCAGACGCTCTGGCGGCTGTCCCGCCACTGGACCAGCTCCCGGAGCGGACCGAGATCGTAATCCGGGCCGTCGATGCCGACGATCAGGTGCGTGATCCCGTTGGCGACATAGTCGTCGGCCCGGCCAATCATGCCGTGATCGATCATGATCGATCGCTCGATGTCGGCCGGGTTGCGGTCGACCTTGCGGCACCATTCGTCCAGCACACCGCTCAGCTCGCCGGCCTGCTCTGGGTCACCGAAGCCGTTCCAGATCTGGGCGTACTTGGCGACGAGCTTGAGGGTGACCTTCCGGCCACTGCCCCCGATCAGGATCGGGAGCCCGTTCGCACCGCCGACCGGCTGCGGGTTGAGATCCTGCCAGCGCTCCTTGATCGCGGGCAGCGCCTCGCCGAGGTCGCGCAGGCGATCGGCTGCGCTGCCGAACTCGTAGCCGTACTCGTCATAGTCGCGCTGGAACCACCCGGAGCCGATCCCGAGGATCAGTCGCCCATCGGAGATATGGTCGACGGTCCGCGCCATGTCGGCGAGCAGGTTCGGGTTGCGGTAGGAGTTGCACGTCACCAGTGCGCCGAACTGGACCCGGCTGGTGACCTCGGCCATGGCGGCCAGCATCGTCCAGCACTCGAAATGCCGGCCATCCGGGTCACCGCTCAGCGGGTAGAAGTGGTCCCAGTTGAACAGCGTGTCGGCACCGGTTTCCTCGGCATCGACCCACGCCTGCCGCAGCCCGCGCCAGTCGCTGTGCTGATTCTTGATCTGTGCTCCGACGCGGATAGTCGCCACGGTCTGTCCCTTCAGGTGGAGTGTCCAATTCGGTGAAGCTGCTCGGCGCACGGGCCGACGTGGCCCGGCGCGCTTCCGTTCACCACGAGCGCAATGCAGCCGCCAGTGGCATGCCGCGGTTCCGCTTCGACCACCAAGGGCGCCGCGATCCTGGTCGCCCCGGCCGCGATCAGCCCTTGACGAGCGAGCGGACGACGAACAGCGCGTTGGCCGGCCGCTCGGCGATTCGCCGGGTGAAATAGGGGTACCACTCGGTCCCGTATGGGACGTAGACACGGACGCGGTACCCGTCCTTCCGCAGGGCGAGCTGCTCGTCCCGCCGGACACCGTAGAGCAGCTGGAACTCATACGCGTCGGTGGGGAGCGCCAGACGCTCGGCCCGCTCCCGCGTCAGCGCGATCAGAGCCGGATCGTGGGTCGCGATCGCCGGGTAGCGCGCCGTTCCGAGCATCTGCTCCAACAGCTTGCGATAGGCGCCGTCGACGGCTTCCTTTCCCTGGAAGGCGATGCTGGCGGGCTCGGCGTAGGCGCCCTTGACCAGCCGGATCCGAATGTCCTGCCGCATCAGCCGGGCGACGTCCGCCTCGGAGCGGTGCAGGTAGGCCTGGATCACCGTCCCGACGACGCCGGGATACTCCGCATGGGCCCGCTCGGTGATCGCGATCGTCCGCTCCGTGTAGGTGGAGCCCTCCATGTCGACCCGGACGAACCCGCCAACCGCGGCGGCCCGCTCCACGACCGGAAGCAGGTTCCGGTAGGCCGCGTCGTCGCCGAAATCCAGCCCGAGCATCGTCAGCTTGACGGAGATGTTCGGCTCCAGCCCCTCAGCCGCCAGCCGATCGAGGATCTCCGTATAGGAGGCGACGGCCGCGGTTGCCTCCGCGGCCGTCCGGACGTTCTCCCCGAGCTGATCCAGCGTCGCAGTCAGATCGACCTCGGCCAGCCGGCGGACCTGGACCATCGACTCGTCAAGCGTCTCCCCCGCGACGAAGCGACGGACGAGTCCGCCGCCGCTGCGGCGGATCGTCCGCTCGACGACGGAGTTGTCGGCGACCGCGAGGATGGGTCGCCGGAAGAGTTGCTGGAGGTCCATGTTCGGGGTCTGTCCTTCTGGCCGGCCGGGCCACCGGGTGAGATCGTGGCACAGCGTGATGTCGTGGACGATCGGGAAATGCGTCGAACCGGGCGATGTTGATGCATCCGGCGTGGCGCGCCAACGTTAACATCGGGCGTATGGCCGCCGAATTCCGGGCAATGTCTTGATGCACCATCGTCCCTTGGGTATGCTAACCGAGTCGCGTGGTCCATGGTCACAACGTCCTCGCGCAAACTGTCCGGTGTTGCACCGGGCAGATCGTTGTTTCTCTGCCTGCCGTTCCATGGTGGTCGGCGGGCAAAGGTCACAGCTGCGGTAGGGCAACCCAGGGCGCCCTGAACACGCGGCGGGAGCACAAAGGTCAATGGCAACCGGAACGGTCAAGTGGTACGACACGGAGAAGGGTTTCGGCTTCGTCAGCCGTGATGACGGGGCGGGCGACATCTTCGTCCACCGGTCAGCCCTCGGTTTTGAGGTTCTGGGTGAGGGCGACCGCATCCAGTTCGACATCGTCCCCGGCCCGCGCGGTGAGAACGCCGCTCAGGTCGAGGTGCTCGAGCGCAGCACGACTCCGCCGCGCCCGCGCCGGACGCGCGATAGCTACGGCGACAGTGGCGACAGCTACGGCGGCGGCGGCTCCTCCTATGGTGGTGGCGGCGGCAGCTACAGCGGCGGCGGCTCCTCCTACGGTGGTGGCGGCGGCGGTTATGGCGGTGGCGGCTCCTCCTACGGCGGCGGCGGCGGGGGTTACGGCGGCGGTGGCGGCGGTGGCCGGCGCTTCGATAACGTCGACTACGACAGCCTCCCGCAGGCTTCCGGCACCGTGAAGTGGTACGACCCGGACAAGGGCTTCGGCTTCGCGTCCCAGGACGGCAGCAACGACGACGTCTTCGTCCACCACTCCGCCCTGAGCGGTGACATCCCCGCCGAGGGCGACCGGATCGAGTTCCGCGTCAACGCCGGCCAGAAGGGTGCCCGCGCTGAGCAGGTCACCATCTCGGAGCGGAGCGGCAACCCGCCGCGCCAGCGCCGCGACAACTACGGCTCCTACGGCTCCTACTAGGCGCCGATCACCGCGGAAGACGGGCTTGCCCGCCTGAACACGGACCACAACCACCGACTTCAGACCCGAACGGGCCGGCGACGATGATGTCGCCGGCCCGTTCGGCATTCACCACGCACCCGCTCCGGATCGTTCCATGAAACCGACCGGGCAGAGATGCGACATACTTTGCCGTCGTCACACCGGTCTCTGGCGACTGGTCCCGGGTGGGGGCAGCGCGGACCGGACCCACGGAGATTCCCACCATGCGATTGGCGATTGCCGGCCTCGGCGGCTGGGGCCGCAACTGGTCGAAGCTGATCCAGACCACGGACGAATACGAGATCGTCGACGTCATCGACCCATCAGCGACCTCGCGGGAGTGGGCGATCGAGCACCTCGGGCTGGACGCGGCCCATGTCCATTCCGACCTGGATGAGGGGCTGTCGGCCAGCGCGGCCGATGGGGTGCTCGTCCTCACCCCGCCGGACACTCATCGTGACGGCGCCATCGCCGCGCTCTCGGCTGGCAAGCCGGCGCTGATCGAGAAGCCCGTCTCGACCCGGATCGAGGAGGCGCGCGAGGTGATCGCGGCGTCGGAGCGGACCGGGCTGGTCGCCATGGTCAGCCAGAACTACCGCTACAGCCGGCCGGCCCGCCAGATCCGCGAGATGGTCGGGAGCGGCGCCATCGGCGACGTCCTCTCGGTCCGCACCACCTACCGGGGCGACTTCCGGAAGCACCTGCCGCCGGGCGATTTCCGCTGGGCCATGCCGGACCCGTTGTTGTTCGACATGAGCATCCATCACTTCGACCTGCTCCGCGCGCTCACCGTCCAGGAGGTCGACCGCGTCGACGCCCGGACCTGGAACGTCGGCGACATCGCCTTCGAGCACCCGGCATCGGCCACGGCGCTGATGGATCTCACCGGCGGCGGGTCGTACCACTACTACGGTGACTGGGCGTCGCATGAGGCGACCATTCCCTGGCCGGGAACCTGGGATATCGTCGGCACCAAGGGCCTGATCCGCTGGGACGGCGAGGGCCGCGACGGAGAGCCCTACGCGCTGCTCCATCGCGACTGGTCGGGAAAGACCACGACGACCGAGTTCACGGCGGACGGGCGCGACTCCCGTCTCGGGAGCCTGGCCGAGTTCAGGGCGGCAGTCACTGAAGGCCGTGAACCCGAGACCTCGGCGCGGGACAACCTGAAGTCGCTGGCGACCGTGATGACGGCGGTCGAGTCCAGCCAGCGCCGGGCGCCTGTCGCCGTCCAGGAGATTCTCGACCCGACGTGACCGGCATCCCCGGCCATGTGGGATGACTTCCGGGCTCAACACCGTATTCGCTCCCGTGCCGGTGACCCGGAGGTGATCCTCCCGGTTCGCCGGACGGCCAACCGGACTATGGGGCTAGCTGCTTCTTGGTTAACCACGCTGCCAGCCCCGAGGGTTGCCCGGACATCTCTGCCCATCACCCCAACGGCTTACTGACATGAGGAGTAGCCAGTGGCCATGCCCGCGAGCGAGCGTGCCGAACTCATCAGGCAGTACATGGACGGGGCCTCGCTGATCGACGCCGCCCTGGACAGCATCACCGACCAGGAGCTCGACTCCCCCGAGGCTCCGGGCGAATGGTCACCCCGGCAGGTGATTCACCACCTTGCCGACAGCGAGACCCAGTCGACCGTGCGGCTGCGGCGTCTGCTCGCCGAGGATGACGCCATCATCCAGGGGTACGACCAGGATGGCTTCGCCGCCCGGCTGCACTACGACCGGGACATCGCCCCGTCGCTGGCCCTATTCCGGGCGGTCCGCGCGGCGACCGGGCAACTGCTGGGCCTGATGTCCGACGAAGACTGGCGGCGCAGCGGCACGCACTCCGAGAGTGGCCCCTACTCCGCCGAAGAATGGCTGCGGATCTATGCCGAGCATGCCGTCGAGCACGCGGCTCAGATCCGCCGTGGTCGGGCAGCGGCCGGATGAGCGGCGGGTTCGGCGGTGGCGGCAGGGGATCGGGGCGAGGGCGCGGCTCGTTCGGGTCGCGGTCGTCGTGGGGCTCCCGCCGGCCGGACCGGCGGACCGACGGGTCCGACGCCACGGGCGAGGATGATCCTCCGCCTCCTCCCCGCGGCGGAACGGTCTCGAGGATCACCGCCCAGGTCCGCGACCCCAACCGCTCCAGTGTCTTCCTCGACGGGGAGTTCGGCTTCGGGATCACGACCGATCGCGTCCTGACCGAAGGGCTGGTTCCCGGTGACGTGCTGACGGCCGAGCGGGTGGCGGCCCTGATCGCTCAGGATGACGCCGACCGCGCCATCGCCGCCGGTCTGAATCTGCTCTCCTACCGGCCCCGAACCGTCAAGGAGCTCGAGGACCGCCTGGCCCGCAACGGGTTTGCAGAACCGGCCGTCCTCGCCGCGATCGAGCGCCTGACAGGCTGGGGCTATCTGGATGACGGTGCCTTCGCCCGGCGGTGGGTGGAGAACCGGATCGAGCATCGCCCCCGTGGCGCTCGCCTGCTCGCCCAGGAACTGCGCCAGAAGGGCGTGGACCGGGACGTGATCGGCGAGACGATCGACGAGGCGGAGATCGACGAGCTAGCCGCCGCCATCCAGGCCGGCGAGCGCAAGGCCCAGTCGTACGCCGAGCTCGACCCCGCCGTCGCCCGCCGCCGCCTGACCGGCTTTCTCGCCCGGCGCGGCTTCACCGGCGGGACGGTCCGCCAGGCCGTCGACCAGTTGCTCACTCCACCGGACGAGGATGAAGACGAAGACATCCCCGAGGACGAGTAGTCCTTACACGGAACTGGAGAACACCTCCCGGCGTCCCTCCCCTTGAACGGGGCCGGACCTGCCGCGCCCTAGCCGGCGCTGCAACGGGAGCCGTCTCCGTGTCCCTCCCTCCCCCACCACGTCCCCGGATCATCATCACCGCGAACATCGCGTTGCTGCTGCCACGTGTCGGCTTCCACCTCGCCGGGATGACCGCGAGCGGGTTGGCGCACTGGATCAGCGGGCGGTCGTCGCTCTAGCGGCCCATTGCGCTGGTAGCCGCTCCCCGGACCTTGCGGCGGACCGGACGCCATGATCTGTGGCCGGTCGGCCACCCTTCCCCGGTCCTGAGGTGTCTCATTCAGGGAACACCCGCGTCACCCACGCCTCTGCCGGCTCCCCGCCGTCGTACCGGATGACCCACTCGTCATCTCCCGGTACCTGGAACCTGTCCCGAACCATGGCGAACGTAGCCTCGTCGACATCGCCCCGGGTCGGTCGGACCCGATTGCGCGCGCGCCGCGCGGCGATCTCGGCGGCCGGCGTGGTGACATGACCGACCAGCACGTCGGCGCCGAACTCCCTGGCGACACGACGCAGGCGATCACGCATCACCCGGCGGAATGCGACGCCATCCCAGATGACGCGCTCCCCGGCCCGCAGCCCGTCCCGGAGCAGCTCCTCGCCCCGGCGGTAGGCAGCGGACCACGCGGCGTCCGGGATCGGGACGAGCGCCGATCGGGGATCGTCGGCGATCACCGCGTCGATCTCGATCAGCCGGGCAGCCAAGCGGGCCGCAATGACTCGCGCCAGGGTCGACTTGCCGGCGAACGGCACCCCACACATCACGACCACGCCAGGGATGCGGTCGAGAGGGACCGTCGGCTCACTCTCCTCCACCATCAGCACCTGATCCCCTTCTGCGATTCATTCCGACCGGGATACCGGCCCGGTACGGTACCATCGCTGCCGAATGATTAGACAGCAGCCGTCGCCGGCCGGACCGTGGTGTCCGGCGGGCCGGCCGAAAGGGATCGTGGACGTGTCCGACAAGGGAACCCCGGCAGAGGGGACCGACAAGAAGGACCAGGACAAGCGGCGGCCACTCGAGACCCGTGACCCAGTGACGACCAGCCACTCGATCAGGCTCGGGCGGGGCACGCTCGACTACGACGTCACCTTCGGCGCCCTGCCGATCACCGACGAGTACGGCGAGGTCGAGGCTCACATCTACTTCACTGCCTACATCAAGAAGGGCGAGGAAACGGGCCAGCGCCCGCTCACCTTCACGTTCAACGGTGGTCCGGGCTCGTCGTCGGCCTGGCTGCACCTCGGTGGCCTGTCGCCCAAGCGCGTCGATCTCGACGACATGGGCGACACCAAGGCACCACCCCACCGCCTGGTGGACAACTCCGAGACGTGGCTCCAGTTCACCGACATGGTGTTCATCGACCCGGTCGGGACGGGCTTCAGCCAGGCCGCGACGCCGGAGCTGGACAAGAAGTTCTGGGGCGTCGAGGGCGACCTCAAGTCCGTCGGCGAGGCCATCCGCCTCTACCTGAGTCGCTACGGTCGCTGGACGTCTCCGCTGTTCCTGGCGGGCGAGAGCTACGGTACGTTCCGTTCGGCCGGACTGGCGTCGCTGCTGTTCGACCGCGGCGTCGCGCTCAACGGGATCGTGCTGATCAGCACCGTGCTGACGATGCAGGCGTCCCGCTTCATGAGTACCAACGACCTGCCGAACGCGACGTTCTTCCCGACCTACGCCGCGACCGCCTGGTACCACAACAAGCTGGCGAAGGATCTCCAGCGCAAGTCCTGTGAGGAGCTGGTCACCGAGGTCGAGGCGTGGGTGGACCGCGAGTACATCCCGGCGCTGCACCTCGGCGACCTCCTGCAGGGCAAGGAGTACCAGGCGATGGTCCAGCAGGTGGCGCGCTACAGCGGCCTCAGCGAGGACTACGTCGACCGGGCCAACCTGCGGATCAACATCCACCAATTCACCAAGGAGCTGCTCCGCAACGAGCGGAAGACCGTCGGCCGGATCGATTCCCGCTTCACGGCGATCGACCGCAGCCACGTCACCGAGCTGCCGGAGTTCGATCCGAGCGTGACGTACCCGGGGCCGGTCTACACCAGCACCTACAACGCCTACATTCGCGACGAGCTGGGCTGGAAGACGGACATCGAGTTCGAGATGATGTCCAGCACCGTCGGCAAGGAGTGGGACTGGGGCAGCGGCCGGGAAGGCTACCCGGACACCAGCGAGCGGCTCCGCTCGGCGATCCACAAGTACCGCCACCTCAAGGTGCTGGTCCAGCAGGGTTACTACGACTTCGCCACCCCGCACTACGCGGCGGAGTACACCTTCCGCCACATGGGGATCGCGCCGGAGTACCAGAAGAACATCGAGTGGGCCTACTACGAGGCCGGCCACATGATGTACATCGACCGCAAGTGCCGCGAGAAGATGTACGCCGACACGGTCGACTTCTACAAGCGCGCCCTCGCGAAGTAGCCGAAGTCCACCACCTGAAACACCAGCAGACGCCCTGGACCAGTCCTGGCCCGGAGCGTCTGCATCAGACCGATCTGCCCACGGAGCGGTGGGCAGAATGATCCCGCTGCCATGCTTGACCCCGACGCAGCGTCATGCTGTTCACTCGGGGCATGATAACGACCACCCTGTATCTCCTGTCTGGTGCCCTCTCCCTGCTCGGCAACGCCGTGATGGCAGTCGTCCTACCGCTGATCGTGCTCGACCGGACAGGCAGTGCCGCGGCCGCCGGGACACTGGCCCTCGCCGTCGCCGTCCCCACGGTCCTGGCCGCGGTCATCGGCGGCGTGGTGATCGACCGCGTCGACCGCCGCCTGGCCTCGATCGTGTCCGATCTGATCTCGGCCGGCTCGGTCGCGTTGCTGCCGATCGTTGACCGGTTAGCGGGACTGGACCTAGGCTGGTTCATTGTGCTCGGGATCATCGGCGCGATCGGCGACGCACCGGGCGTCTCCGCTCGTGAGGCGCTGCTACCGGCCATCGCCCGCCACGGCAGGCAGCCGCTGCGCAAGCTGGTCAGCCTGCGGGAGAGCATCGCGGCACTGACGATCGTCCTTGGTCCGGGACTGGCTGGCGTGTTGATCTCACGTTTCGACAGCACCACCGTCCTCTGGATCACCGCCACGACCTCGGCCCTGGCGGCTCTCACGACCGCCTGTCTGCCCAGGCTGGCACCAGACCCCGAGGCAGTGGCTGAGGCGCACGCTCCGGTCAGTGTCGGCGGGCTGATCCGGGAGACGACGACCGGGCTGCGGTTCCTGGTAGGGCAGCCACTGCTCCGCGCCGTCACCATCCTGAGCCTGTTCGTCGTCGCCGTCCTCGGTGCCCTGCAGGGCATCCTGATGCCGGTCCTCTTCACGGAGCGGGGCCAGCCGGAACGCCTCGGCACGATCCTGACCGCCCTCGCCATCGGTTCGCTGGTTGGGGCACTGGCCTACGGGCTGATGCGTGACCGCCTGGCGCCGCGGCTCTGGTGGTCCGGCGGCATGGTCGGTCTGGGCTGCGCGCTGGTGGTCATGACCCAGCAGCCGGACTACATTGCCCTCCTGCTCGCCGCCGTCGCCCTCGGGATTATGTCCGGTCCGGTCAACGCCATCCTCGGCGTCGCGACGATCGAAGCCACGCCAGACCATCTCCGCGGCCGCATCAACAGCACCCAGACCGGGTTGATCCTCGTCGCTGCCCCCGTCGCGATCTTCGGGATCGGGCTGATGATCTCCAACGTCTCGCTCGCCGCGGCCGGACATGCCCTCTCGATCGCCACGCTGGCCGGGATCGTCTATGCGCTCACCGCACCGGCGCTGCGTCGTCTCGTCGAGCGAGCAGTGACTGCACCGACTCCGGACGTCGCTCCGCCTGTCGCCGATGTCTGACGGGAAGCGCGCGAACCGGTCTGCCCCATGCGATCCTTCGCCCCGGGAACGGAGGGGCACGATGCTCACGATCGGACAGCTGGCGCGGCTGGGAGGCACAACGGTCCGCGCCGTCCGCCACTACCACCAGACCGGTCTGCTCCCCGAGCCTCCCCGCCTGGCGAACGGGTACCGGCAGTACCGGGCCAGCGACCTCGACCGGCTGATCCGGATCCGGCAGCTGAGCGAGCTCGGCCTGTCCTTGGCCGATGTCCGCCGGTTGCTCTCGGCGACGCCCGAAGAGCGCCGGGAGGCACTGCAGGCGCTGGACGCGCAGTACGCGGCGGAGCAGCAGACGCTGGAAGCGCGCCGCGAGCGGATCGCGCACCTCCTCGTGACACCCGGTGACCCGACGGTCCCGGCACCGTACCGCGCCCAGCAGGGCAGCCTGGCCGAGATGGGTGTCCCGGGTGCGCTGATCGATCTCGACTCGGCCCTGTACCGGACGATCCGGGCGATGACCCCGCTCGACGACAACGCGACGATCGACCAGGCGCTCGCCGGGCTCAGCGCCGACCCGGCCACCACCCTGATCACCGCCGACTTCATGCACCGCCTGGATGCGATCGCGCCACTCGCACCGGACGATCCCGCCATCGACGAACTCGTCCGGGATTACGTGGCATTCCTCCGGGCGACGTGGCCGGACCTGCTGGAGACCATCGACGCCGACGGGCCGGATAATCCGATGGCGACCTGGGCGATCAACGACTTGATGGCCGAGCACCTGATGCCAGCCCAGGTGTCGGCCATCCAGCGCGTCATGGCGGAACTCGTCGCATCCCGGGACGCCCCGAGGCAGGACTGATCCCGACCGCTCAGTCCAGCGTCATGAACAGGTTGTTCAGTGACTCCGACACCGTCGGATGCGAGATGGCGGCGTCACGGAGCGCGGTGTAGGGCAAGCCACCCATCATCGCGACCTGGAGGACCGTCGCGACCTCGCCGCCATCGATCCCGAGGATGGCCGCGCCGAGGATCCGGTCTGTCTTCGCGTCGACCACAGCCTTCATCAATCCGCGCGTCTCGTCGGTCTCGATCGCCCGGGCGACCGACGACATCGGCAGCGTCGCTACCCGGACCTCATGGCCCTGCTCGCGTGCCTGCTGCTCCGTCAGCCCGACGCGCCCCAGTTGCGGGTCGGTGAACATCGTGTAGGGCACGATCCGGTCGGTCGTGGTCCGGCCGGCTCCCTTGAGCAGGTTGTCCCGCACGATCCGGAAGTCGTCGTAGCTGATGTGGGTGAAGGCCGGGCCCCCCTTGACGTCGCCCAGCGCGTAGACGCCGGACACGTTCGTCTCCAGCCGCTCATCGACCCGGATGTACCCACGCTTGTCCACGTCAATCCCGGCGGCGTCCAGCCCGAGGTCGTTGGTGTTTGGCGTCCGGCCGGTCGCGACCAGGAGATGCGACGCATCCAGCGTCCCGGCGGGGCCGTCCGGTCCCTCCAGCTCCAGTGCGATCCCGTCGGCCGTCCGCGACACGCGGGTTGCCTGCGTCTCGAAGCGGAGGTCGATCCCATCCTCGGCGAGGATGTCGCGCAGCGAGTCGGCGATCTCGTCGTCCTCCCGGCCCAGCAGGCGGTCGCCCCGGACGAGGACAGTAACCTGGGCGCCCAGGCGGCGGAACAGCTGGCTGAACTCCATCGCGATCACGCCGGCCCCGATCACGACCAGGTGGCGCGGCGTCTCGCCGAGCTCCATCACGGTCGTCGACGTCAGGTACGGCACATCGTCCATCCCGTCGATCGGGGGAATCGCCGGGCGCTCGCCGACGTTGACGAAGATCCGGTCACCGGCGATTCGTCGTTCCCCGCCGTCCTCGAGTGTGACGACGAGTTCCTTCGGGTCGGTGAACCGGGCCTGTCCGTCGATGGCCTCCAGCCCCTCTACGCCGTGAACGGAGCTCGTGCTCCCGCTGTTGAAGGATGCGACCACGTCCCGCTTGCGCCGGCGAACGACGGCCTGATCGATGGAGACGTCTCCAGTCCCGACGCCGTAGTCCGCCGCGCGCCGGGCCAGGTAAGCGACGCGGCCGGACGCGATCATCGTCTTGGTCGGCGTGCAGCCGATGTTGACGCAGGTACCGCCGTAGTGCTTGCGCTCGATGATGGCGACCCGCTGCCCGGCGCCGGCCAGGGCGGTGGCAAGCGGCCCACCGGCCTGTCCGGCCCCGATGACGACCGCATCGAACTGTTCTGTCTGGCTCATGAACACGCTCCCCGCCCCGGTTCCGGGGCCACTACGCCTGATTCAACGCTCTGTCAGCTGGACGGCAATCGGCGCGCCATGGACATGACATGCCGAGTCGGAAAAGGGGCGACCCGGAAGCGAGTGGGGCTCGCTTCCGGGTCGGGACCGCTGGACGTCGGTGTGACGTCGGTGGGGTGAGATCACCGCGGGCGATCCAGCCGTGGGATGCAGTGGCGACGTGGGACCAACGCGGGACCAAATGGGAAGTCAGATGGATCAGCGGGCAACGACGATGTCGAGCGGGACGTTGGTCGTGGCCGGACCGGAGATGGCGCCTCCGCTGACCGAGGAGATGCCTACTTCGGCCGACACGTTGCCGCGAGCCGGGATCATCACTGTGAAGGTGACCCCGCTGCCGGGGATGCGGGTCGAATCGATCAAGTACCCATGGTCGGCGAACCCGGTGTCATGAGAGGTCATCGCGACACGTCCGGCCGCGGCGACGCTAACCCGGACCGGACCCGTCACGCGGCGGGCGTCGGCAGACGACATGGCCACATCAAGGGTGTAGTTGGTGGTCCCGACCGCGACGGTGGCGGTGCGATAGGTCCACTTCCCGGCCGCCTCGGCCAAATCCGGTCCGGAAAGGCCGAATGCTGCGGAGGCAACAAGTAGCAGGGCGACGACGAGCAGGGATGACCGGTGCGCGAACGACATGGCGAAGCCTCCAGGGCCTGTGGATCCATCCGGGACGGGGCTCGTCCAGCGGATCGAATGGCCGCGGCAACTCAGCCAGCGTAGCGTGTGACGCCCCAAGAGGGATGTCAGGCGCGGTAGCCCTGGAGCTTTGCGTCCCCGGCTTTCACCAGGTTTGCCACTGCGCGGGTGGCGGGACCAGCCATCAGGGCTGTCCCGGAATGATTCGGTGCTGGACTGAATTCTATTCAGCCGACCGGGCTAGTCCAGTAGTCATAGGCCATTGGCGGGGGTACTTTCGTCCCGACCTCGAGAGATGCGGTCCGCGGTTGATCGCGGCGGTCATGCCGACGACCGCACCAGATGAGCAGACATGGAACGGGCCGCCAGGAGATGTCCCGGCAGCCCGAATTGATCATGATCCTGCTCGAACTGGATCCCCAGTCAGCCTCCGGTCTCAGCTCCCGGGGGCTGCAAGCGATCAGGCGTCCCAGGTCGCAGCGAGAACCCGAACCCAGTTGCCATGGCCGATCTTCGCCAGCGCCTCATCGTCATAGCCCCGGCTCCGCAGCGTCTCCATCAGTCGGGGCAGACCGCTGACGTCGCCCAGCTCGTCCGGCATGGTCGCTCCATCGAAGTCGGAGCCGAGGCCGACCCGATCGATACCCACTGCCTCAATCATCGCGTCCACATGATCGGCCAGCACCGACAGGGGGACATCACTTCCGCGGCCACCGTCGGCCCGGAGAAAGCCGACGTGGAAGTTCAATCCGACCAGTCCGTCGCTGTCGCGGATGGCGTCGAGTTGCTTGGCCGTCAGGTTCCGGGTGCTGGGTGACAGGGCGTGGACGTTGCTGTGGGATGCGACGATCGGGTCATCGGTGATCGCCGCGAGATCCCAGAACCCCTGCTCATTGAGGTGCGAGACATCGAGCATGATCCCCAGGCGGTTGCAGGCCCGGACCAGGTCCTTGCCGGCGTCCGTCAGGCCTGGGCCGGTGTCACCGGTCCGGCCGAAGTCGAACGGGACGCCGTGAGCGAAGACATTCGACCGCGACCAGACCGGCCCGATCGAGCGCAGCCCCGCGGCGTAGAAGACTTCCAGCGCGTCCAGCTCCGGGTCGATCGGCTCTGCTCCCTCGAAATGCAGCTCGATCGCGAACGTCCCGTCGGCGAGACACTGCCGCAGTTCGGCGGCCGTGGTCACGATCCGGCAGGCGCCGTCCGATGCGGCGACGATCCGCCGCAGCCGGGCGAGCTCCTCGATCGCGTAGTGCTCGGCGTAGGCCTGGGTGAACTCCGGCGACGGTGAGATCACGCCCGGCGGGTCACCGGCCGGGCGGTCGCCGGGATCGGAGACGAACACCGCGAAGATGCCACCGGCCAGGCCGCCCTCCTTCGCACGTGGGAGGTCGAGGTGCCCCTCGGCCGAGCGATCGAGGAAGTCGCGACCGGTGGAGCGGAGACTGAGGACCGTGTCGTTGTGGCCGTCGAAGACGGGGATCAGGGGCGACTGGGCGGACATTGGAGTGATCCTCTCGCAATATGGATGAGTATGTCTGACAGGCGGCGCCTGCTCAGGCGGTCGGAGCCGCGATCCCGCTCAGGCCCAGCCGATCGGACGCTCCCTTGAGGGCGTCGATCACGTCCTGGATGACGTCCTCCAGCGGCCGGCCCAGCAGTTCGGCGCCATTGCGAATGTCGTCACGGCTGACCTTGGCCGCGAACGCCTTGTCCTTCATCTTCTTCTTCACCGAACTGACCTGGACGGTATGGACACTCCGATCCGGGCGGACCAGCGCCACGGCCGTGACGAATCCGCTCAGCTCGTCGACGGCCCGCAGGGTCTTCTCCATGTCCGAGACGGGCTCGACGCCGGTGTAGTCGGCGTGGGTCAGGACGGCGCGGGTGATCTCGTCGCTCCAGCCCTGGTCGCGCAGATAGCGGACGCCAACGTAAGGGTGACCCGCCTCGCCGGCATCCATTTCCGGGTGCCGCTCGAAGTCGAGGTCGTGAAGCAACCCGACGGCGACCCAGAGGTCCTCGTCAGCGCCCTGCTGCCGGGCGAAGTAGCCCATGCAGGCGGCGACGGCTTCGCAATGCTTGCGGAGACTGTCGGTCTGGACCCACTCGTGGAGCGTCTCCCGGGCCTGGGGAACGTACGGGGGCTGCACGGTCGCGGTCGTCGTAGATGGCTGATCGGTCACGCGATTCCTCTCGGTCTGGCTGATCGCTCGGGACCGCGCTAGTGTACCGTCCGATCCCGGCACCCGGACCGCCGGGTGTTGTCTTTCCGACCGGCCACACCAAGGGGAACCATGACGGCGACCGCCACGGCACACGACGTCGAGTTGCGTTCGATCACCAAGCGCTACGGGTCGGTCCTGGCCCTTGATGCGCTGTCCCTGGACGTCCGTACGGGCGAGTTCATGACGCTGCTCGGACCATCCGGCGGTGGCAAGTCGACCACGCTGCGGATGATCGGCGGGTTCCTCTCGCCCGACCGTGGGGAGATCCTGCTCCGCGGCCGGCCGATCGCCGATGTCCCTGCCCACGACCGGGAGACGGCGACGGTCTTCCAGAGCTATGCCCTGTTCCCGCACCTCTCGATCGGTGACAACATCGGCTATGGCCTGCAGCAGCAGGGCGTGCCGAAGAGCGCCATCCGGGATCGCGTCCGGGAGGCACTCGCCCTGGTCGCGCTGCCCGGCACCGAGAACCGCCGCCCGCACGAGCTCTCCGGGGGCCAGCAGCAGCGGGTGGCCCTCGCCCGGGCGCTGGCCGTCCTCCCCGCCGTGCTGCTTCTCGACGAGCCGCTCGGGGCGCTGGACGTCTCACTCCGGCGCCAGATGCAGGAGGAGCTGCGCGCGATCCAGCAACGGACGGGCATCACCTTCATCTATGTCACCCATGATCAGGAAGAGGCACTCTCGATGTCCGACCGCCTGGCGGTGATCCGCGACGGACGGGTCGTCCAGGTCGGTCCGCCGGAACAGCTCTACGAGCGACCAGACGACGCCTTCGTCGCCCGCTTCATGGGCGCCGGAAACATCCTGACCGGCCCGGTCCTCTCCGCGGAGGGAAACCGGTCAACGCTTCGGCTCGGGGGACAGGCCGTCGGCCTGGATGGGGTCCGTCCCGGCGCTGATGGCAAGGGGACCGTCATGGTCCGTCCGGAGCGGCTCCGGGTCGTCTCACCGGAGTCAGCCGATCCCGGCGCGGATACGGTCCAATGGTCGGCGACCGTGAACTCGCTGCGTTACCAGGGGGCAACGACGGCTGTCCGCCTGACCGCGTCGGACGGAACCGAATTGATCGCCTCGGTACGGCCGGACGACCTGGCCGGGATCGCCCCGGGGGCAACGGTCCGCGTGACGACGGAGTCGCGCCACCTCGTGCCCCTGGCGCCGTAGCCAAGGAGGCCGCGCACCTCCCGGCCCGAGCAATGTCGCCACACGGGAAAGCCCCCTGCTCCAGTCGCTGGAGCAGGGGACTATTGCAGTCGTTGGCATTGGAGCGAGGCGTTAGCCGGCGGCGCTGAGCGTACCGATCATGACGACCGTCGTCGGAGTTTCGCTTCCGCCGGCCGGCTCGGCCGAAATGGCGACGGCGTCGAACTGCTGCGCGACACTGTCTGCCGTGAAGATGGCCGTCCCATCCTCGGTGAACTCCAGGAGTCCGGCTGAGCGGGGTGCCTCCTCACCAGGAGCCCCACCGAGGTACCAGAGCTGGTAGACCCCATTCTCAGGCAGCGGGCGCAGTCCGCGAATCTCGCCGACGACGGACTGTTCCCGATACGAGTAGAACACCGTCCCGCTCGCCTCAGGTGGCACGATATCTCCGGCGCCGGGGTCCGGGTTCAGGACCCAGGCCGAGGCATTCGACTGGGCATTGGCGAGCTGAACCTCCTGCTGGAGCGCAACCGTCTGCTGGTCCAGCGTGATTACCTGGGCCCGCAGCTCTTCGACATCTTCCTGGAGCGCGCTGTTGCGGACCTGCAGCGCGACCGCCGCGACGGCGAAGACGACGAGCGCCACCGCCATCAACCCGGTCAGCCACAGGTTGGCTCCCCGCCGCGGGTCTATGATCCCCTGCCCGACCGAGGTCGTGTTGCCCCGAGAGGGCCGCGACGCCGGGATGGTGTTCGGCGACGTGCCGGACGACCGCGCCGTTCCCGGTCCCTCGGCGCGTGGCGGGGTTCGCCGCGCCGCGGGCTGGCCGGCGGCAGATCGATCGGACGCTCCTACGGATGATCGGGGTGCATCGGCCAGGACACTGTCGAGGATGCGTCCCCGCAGCGCGGCCGAGGGCGCCATGTCGCCGCCGGCCGCACCAGTTGCGGACGGCAGGCGGTCGGCATCCGGGAGTGTCAGCAAGCCGGGCAGCATTCCGACGACAGTATTCAGTTCGGCGACTTCGCGGCGAAAGGCGGCGTCTTCTTCCATCCGTGTCATCGCGGTGTCGTATTCGGCGCCGGACAAGGCACCAAGAACCAGGGCGGCTGCGTCGTCGAGATCACGCTCACGGGACGGCGGAGTGCGGCGCGACGCGTCGATCGAACTGGGAACATCCCCGGTCGCGTCGCGTCGGTCCTCTGAGCTGTGGTTGCCCAATCCGTCGGTCACGCTCGTGTCCTCTCCGGGATTACCACCGCGACGTGCTCGCGGGGGCATCTCCCGACAGATCCGGCTCGTCCGGTCTGTGTGTATCCGGTGGTCGGGGTCATCGTCGCTGCCCCCCGCTCGCCGGCCGGTCGTCGGGACGCGGAGCGTCCAGTTCGACCCACTCGGCCAGCGCCGAACGCATCTTGCGAAGTCCCAGCCGCATTCGGCCCTTGACCGTACCGAGCGGCATCCCTGTGCGGGTCGCGATCTCCTGGTGGGACAGGCCCATGAAGAAAGCCAGTTCGATCGCCTGGCGCTGCTCGTCGGGAAGGTCGAGCATGACCGAACGGATATGTTCGGCCTCGATCGACCCGGCGACCGCTCCGAAGACGTCCTCGGAGCTCCCCTCGAGCCGGTAATCGACATCGTCGAGCTGGACATCCGTCTGCTCATGCCGGAACCGACCCCGGCGCCGATCGATGGACAGGTTATGGACGATCGCCATCAGCCATGACCGCGCGGCACCCCGCTCGGGGCTGAATCCGGACGCCCTCCGCCAGACGGCAAGGAAGGCTTCCTGGACCACGTCCTCCGCGACGCCCCGCTCTCCCAGGATCCGGTAGGCGAGACCGAACGCCATGCGACCGTAGCGGTCATACAGCGCAGCCAACGCGACGTCGTCGCGCGACTGGATCGCGGCGATCAACGCTTCGTCAGTCCGTGGATCGCCTTCTGGCGGTCCGTCGTGCATGACCTCCCCCTGGCGATCTACAAAGACATACGAGCGCAGACGACGAGTGGATCAACGTCAACGAGGGTGATCTTCAGGGAACAATGCGAATTACCCAATGTCTCGGGTGTTCCGGGATCATACTCCACAGCCGGACCGATCGGCCCGCCGTCAGGGACGGGCGGAACGCGCCCGGAGGCAACCGGAGACACCCGGAGAACACCCCGGCTTCTATGGAAGCGGGCCTGTCCATGATTGACCGGGCCGGACGCATGCAATGGGCTCCGGCCCGGTCGACGACCTGCGGCGACAAGGTTCGCCGTTGACAAGATGGCCGGGGATGGTACGGTGCCTGAAACCGGAAGCATTGCGGGATCCTGTCGCGGCCAGTGGCCGTCCCCGGCCAGGGTCCCGCACCGGCCCCGGGCTACCCATGACCCGATCCCCTGCGGATCGCCAACCTGTTCGCCGTGAGCCGGCCGGTTCGCCACCAGGGTGAAATCCAGCCACTCACACCGGAAGGGGACTCGCGAATGACGCGTCGTCACGTCGCCGGATCGTTCATCGCTTCAGCTACCGGTCGGCTACGGCTGGTCCTGCTCTCGCTCGTGCTCGTCGCCGTACTGAGCGTTAGCGCCGTCGCTGGAGCCTTCAGCCGCGGACCGGCCGGCACAGGGTCTGACCTGGTTGCCCAGGACGCCACCCCGGCTGCCGAGGAGACCACTCCGGAGCCCACCGGCGAAGCCGTCGAGGTACCGGACGACGCGACGTCCGGGGCCAGCGACTCCGAGATCAATGGCGATGAGCCGACCGCGGCCATCGTCGCGCACGGCCTCGCCTACTGGCCGGGCGGCGAAGCGGTCTGGCGGGTCCGCGAGATCAACGTCGAGCCGGACTTCGCCTCCGAGCCCGCGCCGTTCTTCGGGATCGTCGTCCAGCGAGAAGGCGCGTCGATCATCCGGAACGACCTGACCAACAAGCGGGCCCGGCTGGAAGCAGGCGAAGCGTATTACATCTCCCAGGCAGACCCCTACACGTTGCAGGGGATCGGCGAGACCGATAGCGTAGCCTGGCTGATCGAGCTGACCGAGCCGGACGCACCCGTCGAGGACGGCTGGGGCGGCGAGGTCGCGTTCGAGTCCGATCCGGTCGACATCGATGAGGCGACCTTCGACGCGGAACTGAGCCGCAACGTCCTGCTTGCCGGCGAGTCCGGGCAGGTCTTTGCCGGCAATGGACCAACCCTGATCCTCGGCTCGACCAGCCAGGTCACCGTCGACCCGGGGGACGGCACGACGCTGGAGATTGGCCCCGCCGAGGGTGTCACGGTGGCGAGCGACGCGATCGTCGAGAATGGTGGGAGTGATCCTGCCGTCTACCTGACCGCTGCCCTCCGCGACGAGATCATCGATCCGGTCGCTCCGACGGCCGATGCGGCCGCGACCCCGGAGGCCGCTGGCACGCCCGCCGGCGACACGGGCGATGGCGCGGTGACCGGCCAGGGCATCCCGGAGGTCGCCGGTGACGACGGCACCGACTCGGACGGTGATGGCCTGACCGACGCGCAGGAGGCGGCCGCCGGCAGCGACGCGGGCGTGATCGACACCGACGCCGACGGCATCGACGACTTCACCGAGCTCAACGACTTCGGTACCGACCCGACCAACTCCGACACTGATGGCGACGGGTTGCTCGACGGCGACGAGGTCTACATCTACAGCACCGATCAGCTCAACCCGGATACCGATGGGGATGGCGCGAGCGATGCGGCGGAGGTCGAGGCGGGAACCGATCCGTTCGACCCGTCCAGTACCCCGTAGATCACCCAGCGAAGCGGGAACAATGAGAGGCCGGGCGATTAGTCGCCCGGCCTCTCATTGTTCCCGCCCCGTTAACCCGGTGCGCTTCCCTGCCCTGCTACCCTCTGCGCCGCGTAAGACAATCGCCTGAACCACAGAGGAGCAGCGACCCCATGTCCGCCTGGCTCGAACCCGCCGACGGTCCCTGGCCGACCGACTACCGCCGGATCCGCTGGGGGCTTTACCTCCGGCCGGACGCGATCACTTGCCGCGACCAGGCGATGATCCACGACCTCGTCGAGCGCCAGTTCGGGCTCCGGGCCGGTGGCGCGTTCATGCCCCACGCGACGGTCAAAGGATTCTTCCTCAGCCGGGCGACCACCGGCCAACTGACCGCCGCCCTCGACCCACTCCTGAGAACGTCCTCCTCCTTCCCGGTCCACAACGCCGGGCCGATCCGCTACGGCCGCGCCACGACCGTGCTCGACATCCAGAAGCAGCCCGACGGCACGAACAACGACTGCTTCACTGCCTTCCACACCGCCTGCTTCGATGCGCTGGCGCCGTTCGTTGACGCGCACTGTGACTTCACTCCACGCGAGTGGTCCCGGGAGCGATTCCATGGCCACCTGACCCTGACGATGGCCGACTGCCCTGAGTTCGTCGCCGACGAGGTTGCCACCTTCGTCGACGACCTGAAGCCGATCGGTGCCACCGGCTTCGATGCCCGCCACATCCACCTGTTCGCCTTCACGTCCCTTGACTGGGCGGGCCCGTGGTGGGAGACGCTCCGCTGGCGGCTGATGCACGCCTGGACGCTCGCCTGACCAGCCAACAACGTTCGATTCAGAAAACGCAGAGGCCCCCGCCAGGTTCGGCGGAGGCCCCTGCATTCGCGACGTGTGGACCGATGCGCGACTATCCCTTGACGGCACCAGCCGTCAGACCACCGATGATCAGCCGCTGGAAGATGAGGACCAGCACGATCAGTGGGAGCGTCACGACGACCGAGGCGGCCATGATCGCGCCCCATGGCTCGTCGAACTGCGAGTTGCCCGAGAACGACGAGATGACGACCGGCGTCGTCCGGGCACCACCGGCGGTGGTGAACGTCAGCGCGAAGAGGAACTCGTTCCAGGCGTTGATGAACGCCAGCAGGCCGGTCGTCACCAGGCCCGGCAGCGACAGTGGCAGGAGGATCTGCCAGAACGCGCGGAACGGTGTCGCCCCGTCGACCAGGGCCGATTCCTCCAGCTCGCCCGGCATCGCCTTGAAGAAGTTCGTCAGCGTCCAGACCGTGAAGGGCAGCGTGAAGACCAGGTAGCTGAAGATCAGGGCGAAAACGGTGTCGTAGATCTGCAGCTGGCGAATGACCTGGAACAACGTCCCGAGGATGGCGATGGCCGGAAAGGCGGTCATCGACAGGATCGTGTACAGGACGAACGACCGGCCCCGGAACTTCAACCGGCCCAGCGCATAGGCTGCCGATGCGCCCAGTGCGACCGAGATCAGCACCACGGTGACGGACACGATCGTCGAGTTCAGCAGCGCCGGCAGGAAGCCGGACCGCTCGCTGAAGACATACCGGTAATGCTCCCAGGTCACATCCTCCGGCCACCACTGGACCGGGATCAGTCCGATGGATTCGTTGGGCCGGATCGAGGACAGGAATGCCCAGACGTAGGGGAACAGGGTGTAGACGAACATGAAGACGATCAGCAGATAGAACACGGTGCGGTTCAGGATCCGCCCGATCGTCCACTTCCGCTTCGGGGTGTAGGCCCTCACGTCCGTCGTGCCGCCGTCTGCCGACTGAGTCGTGGCTACCATGCTAGTTCTCCTCGACCTTGACGAGCTTGGTGTAGCCGAAGACCATCAGGCCGATGCACACGAAGATGATGAACGCCACGGCTGATGTTGTTCCGAGTCTGTTCGCGTTGACGAGCCATTGCTGGGCGTAGATTGCCAGGGTCTGGGTATCGAGCGAGTAACTCTTCATGACGTAGACGACGTCGAAGACGCGGAAGCTGTCCATCGTCCGGAAGATCAGTGCGACGAGCAGCGCCGGACGCAGCAGCGGCAGGGTGATCTCCCAGAACTGGCGCCACTTGGACGCACCGTCGATGTTGGCGGCCTCGTAGACGTCTCCGGGAATGACCTGCAACCCGGCCAGGAGGAGCAACGCCATGAAGGGTGTCGTCTTCCAGACATCGACGGCAATGATTGAGAACAGCGACATCGTCGGGTCGGTCAGGAACGGGATCGGGTTGCCCGGTTCGCGGAACAGGCCGGCCAGCGCCCCGCCGATTCCCGGGATCCAGTCAACCAGCTGCGGCAGGCGGTACTGGGTGATGTCGTTGAACACGCCGTATGGCGACGCGAACATGTACTCCCAGAGTCGCGCCGAGACGACGGTCGGGATTGCCCAAGGGACGAGAATCGCGGTCCGCAACAGACCGCGCCCCTTGAAGTTGGAATAGATCAGCAAGGCGATCGCCATGCCGAGAATGGTCTGCAACGCAACGCCCAGGACCGTGAAGATCAGGGTGTTCTGAAAGGCGTTGCGGAAATTCCGATCATTGAAGATGAACTCGTACTGTGCGATCCCCACCCATTCCGTCGCGGCGGACCCGTCCAGCCGGGCGTTGGTAAAGGATGAATAGACCGTCATGATCAGTGGATAGAGCGCCACGCAGACCACGACGAGCAGACTTGGCGCGACCATCATCCACGCGAGACGCTCACGGGCCTTGGCCCAGTTGGCACGTGGGGTATCGGGATTGCCGGTCCTGAGTGCGACGCCACCGGTTGTGGTCGGCGGCGGCACGGCTGACTGGGTCATGAGACGCAAACCTCCGGGGTTGACCGGTGATAGCTGACCGCGTCGTCAGCTGGCTGGGTCACCATCGGCCCGGCGTATGCCGGGCCGATGGTAACGACGTTCGGATCGTGCTGTGGGGACGAAGGATTACAGCCCGGAGCCGGCCAGCAAGTTCTCGATGTCGGCCTGCATGTTCGCAGCAGCCTCCGCAGCGGGGATGGACCCGCTGAGGACCTGGTTGAGCTGCTGGTAGTAGACCTGAGAGACCTCGGCGTACTGGGCGCCCGTGGCCGTCGACGGGCGGGCAACCGCGCCACCAGTGAAGACGTCGCGCAGCTCGGCGATGAATGGCTGGGCGGAAACGACGCCGGGATCCTCGAAGACCGGGACCCGGGTCGGGATGTGGGACTTCTCGATGGCGAACGAGCGCTGAACACCGGCGCTGGTCAGGTACTTGGTCAGCTCGATCGCGGCTTCCTGCTGGAGACTGAAGCGGGACACGAACATGTTCCAGCCACCGAGGGTGGCCGCGTTGCGGGCGCCCTCACCGGAGCCCATCGGGAGCAGGCCAACCGCAACATTGCCGGCGACGGCAGACGTTGCCGCGTTGGCGCTGGAGTACATGTACGGCCAGTTCCGGGCGATCGCGACGTTGCCGGCGATGAAGTTGTTGAGGGTGTCGGCTTCCTGCCAGTTCACCACGGCGCTCGGGCTGATCCCGGAGTCGATCCAGCCGCGGGCCCGCTCGAAGGCGGCCACAGCCTGCTCGTTGTTGACCGTGACGTTGCCGTCAGTGTCGACGATCGAGCCTCCACCATTGGAGACCTGCCACTCGAGACCGTTGCAGGTGAGCCCCTCGTAGGCGGCGCCCTGCCAGGCGTACCCGATGAAGTTCGGGTTGGTGGCGAGCTCGCCATCGCGGATCGTGGTGGCGGCGGTGCCGAGCTCATCCCACGTCGCCGGAACGGTCAGGCCGTACTTCTCGAACAGGTCCGTCCGGTAGTACATCAGGCCGGCGTCGGTATACCAGGGGATCGCGACCAGCTGGCCGTCGACCGTGTTGTTCTCGATGATCGCCGGCAGGAAGTCGCTGACCTGCTCGCCGATGGCCTCGGTCAGGTCAACGGCGAACGGCGCGATGATGCCCGGCCAGATGACGTCGATCTGGAAGACATCGAACTCGCTGGACTCGGCCGCCCACTGCTGGCGGTAGCTCTGGAGGCGGTCGGTCGCGGACTGCTCGCCGGGAACCATCTCGACGGTGATGCCGGTCGCCTCGGTGAACTTCGGCAGCGCGGCGGCGAACCACTCGTTGTCCGGGGAGGCGGCATCCGGGCCGATCATCCGGATGGCGGCACCAGACAGATCGGTGCGGAGATCGGTCGGCACCTCGATGCTGTAGCCGACAGGCTGCGCACCGGCCGGGGTGCCTTCCGGCGTCGCCTGGGCGTTGGCCTTGAGGCCACCGAGCGCGGACAGCGCGAGAGCGCCGGCGCCAGCCATGGACGCACGCCACATCATCTCGCGGCGGGTGATGCGTCCGTTGAGGAAGTCACGCCGTGCGGCGGCAACGACCGGATGCATGATCGAAGCAGGCTGCTGGTTCTTGGCCATCGTTGGCTCTCCATCGTTGGAACGGGCCCGGACGACGTCGTCCGTAGGTGGCGGGAGCGCCATCATGACGGTCCGCGCCGACCGGGCACTACCAGGAGCACGTCCATCAGGGACGGCACTCGTAAGAGCGGCTTATACACATTCGCACAGCTTCCGTCAAGTCGAACCGGCACCAGAAGGTACCCGGATTCGTGGCGACGGACTGACCCGTGTAGGCAGCCACTGGGAAGTATCCCACCCTGGATCACGCATTCCGCGTTCCGCAATCGAATTCATCGGTTCCGAACGCGCCGGAATCCGGCACGTCCGTGCGATGCAGGGTTGTCGGCAAGGATCCTTCACCTGCCAGCAATAAGGTCCGTGATCACGACCACTACCCTTCAGATGCTGAACGAGGCGGGAGAGCGCCTTCACGCTCCACCCGCCTCGCCAATCATTGTTCGGATCCAGTCGTAGCCCCGCGACTGTGCGGGTGACGATCACATCGGACCGCGGGTCACTGGTAGGTAATCACATCGGGGGCCGGGTTGAGCAGCATCATGTCGGTTGGCTCCATCCGCGGCTCGTCACCGAAGCCGTTGTCATTGTTCAGCCAGACTTTGAACCCGGCGAAGAACGGGATCTCTTCGATCCACTGCGTGACCATCACCTCGTAGGTCACTTCCTTGCTTGCCGGGTCGCCGTGCCCGTCCGCGTGGATCACCAGTTCCACGCCCGGCACGTCGATGATGTTCTCCTTGTTCTCGATCATCGTGTAGTGGAACTGGTGGACCATCACGATCTTCTCGGGGATGCCCATCTCGGCTGACAGCTGCGCCATCCGCTCCTGCGCCCACGTGATCTCGCTCGCGTCCATCTGCCCGATGTGCTCGCCGGTAATCTCGCCCTCGTTCATCGAGAACTCGGGGTCGATCGCGAGGTGCGCGTTCGGGTGCTCGAGCAACGGCAGCATGTACTCGACCTCTTCCTCGATGGTATTCATGCCCATCTGGGTGTCGATCAGCACGATCATGTCGTTGGCGGCGGCGAAGTCCAGGTACTGCTCGACCAGCTCATAGGATGCATGGGCGAGGTACGAGCCGTCGGACTGGGCGTCGACCTGAGCGACGGCGAAGATGATTTCGAAGGCGGGGATGACCGGGCGGGACGGGTCGGCCTCCTCCCATGCGTTGACCAGGGGCATCAGAACCTCGTCGTAGAGGCCCTGGATGTCGTCCGGCCCGTACTCGCCGAGCACGCCCATGTTGGCGTCGGTCGGGAAGCCGTAGACGGCGACGATGCGGTTGTCCGGCAGCAGCCCGTCCCCCTCGTCATGGGCCTCGGGCTCGACCGGCGTCTGGTCCCCGTTCAGCCCGGCACCGCCGCCCGCGTTGGTCTCATCGACAGCTGGGGTGTCCGCCGGCTCGACGGTGGACTCTGGCCCCTCGGGCTCGATCGCACCTTCGGCAGCAGCGGATGTCTCGGCGTCGTCGCCGGCCGCCCCGTCTGCCGGCGGTGGGCTTGTCACGACCTCGGTCGCCTCGGTCGGCTCCGCAACGACCATCTCGCTGGCCGACGCCTGGGCGACCAGCTGGGTGTCGTTCCCGGTCGGACCGGAAAGCTGCGGAGCCGGCAACTCACGCTGGCCGCCGCCGGCCGTTGCAAAGGCGGCGGTCGAGAGCACGAGGATCAGGACCAGCGCCGAGGTCAGCAGCCGCTCGCTGGGGAACCAGTCCGGCAGCGTCGCCGGAAGCCAGTGATTGCCAACCGGCAATCGCCGGGGCCGCTCGGGCGGAGGGGGCGCGTCGATCCACTCGGCCGAGAACGGCGTCGGACCGATCCGCGGGCTGGTTCCGGTCGAACGGGTGCGGTTCCCTTTGCCGATGCGCATTCGGTCTGTCCCCCGCGGGCCGTGCGCCCGGGTGATGCTGCAGGAGTCGATAGGACTCCCGGTCGCCCTACTGGTAGCTGATGAAGTATGGCACCGGGTCCAGCTGGAGGATCTCCTCCGGGGTCATGTTGGGCTGATCGGTGTACTGGTTCCGGGTCGGGTCTGGCTTGTTGTAGAACACCTTGAACCCGGCCCAGAACGCGAGTTGTTCTACCCACTGGCTGATGACCACGTCGTAGGTTTCCCGCTTGAGCTCGGGGGCGCCGTGCCCATCGGCATGGAGGACCAGCTCGACGCCGGGAACATCCTCGATGTTCTCCTTGTTCTCGATCATGTCGTACCGGAACTGGTGAACCATGAGGGTCTTCTGCGGGACGCCTTCCTCGACCGCGAGATCCGCCAGGTAGCGCAGCGCCCAGTTGACGTCTTCGGCATCGATGCTGCCGAACTGGACGCCGGGCGTCTCGCCTTCCTGCATCGCGTACTCGGGGTCGATCGCGAGGTGGACCGACGGCTGGACCAGGAGTGGCCGGAGCCGCTCGACTTCGCCCTGAACGCCGCGCCGTCCAACCTGGCAGTCGACGAAAGTCAGCCCGCCCCGCTCGGCGGCGTAGTCGATGTAGGGCTGGATGACGTCGAAGGCGATGTCGAACAGGAACGTGCCGTCGGACTGCGGCTCGGGCTGCGCGACCGTCGCGATGTACTCCCAGGCCGGGACGGCGATGGTGTCCGGGTCGGCGGCCTGCCAGGCGGCAACCTGCTCCTCCAGCCCGGCCCAGGTCGCCTCGATCTCGTCCTCGCCGAGGATGCCCATCAGGTTGTTCACCGAAGTGCCATACCAGGCGATGATCCGGTTGGTCGGGAACATGTTGCCGTCGGCGTCCCGGGCGACATCGCCGACGCTACCCTGCGCAGCGGCGCGGCGGGCACGAGCGCCAGCGGGGACCGGCTTCGCACCGCCGGAGACCAGCGCCGCACCGGCGACGGCAAGCGCGGTCGAGACCACGCGGCGGGAGAAGGTTGAAGGACGATCCGGCTCCGTGACGCCCAGGGGCTTCCGGTCGTCGGATGCGGTCGTGTCCGGGCCACTCGTCATGGTGATTGGTCCTCGTCGCCGGGCGTCCCGGGTGGTATCCGGTCGCGACCGACGGCGAACGCGCCAGGGCGGGAATACGGCACGTATCGGGATTCAGGAATATCCAGCATGACAGAGTGATGCGATGCGGCGCAAACCGGGCCGGGCAGATCATCCCGTCCGGCCCGGTTCGCCCTGACTCCCGCTGTCAGGTCACCGATCAGTAGTGGCAGATGACGGGCGTCCCGATCGGCGCCCAGTCCCAGAAGAACCGGGAGTCGTCCAGCAGCAGGTTCAGGCAGCCGTGCGAGCCGGGGCGACCGATCGTCTCCTTGGTCCTCCACCAGGCGAAATGAATCGCGTGGCCACGATCGGTGAAGTACTGGGTGAACAGCACGTTGCGGAGATCGAAGAAGTTCTCCGCTCCGATGGCACCGGACGTCATGGTCTCGTTAGCAACACGCCAGCTGGTCGCAAACCAGCCCGGCGGCGTCTCCCAGCCAGCCATGCCGGTGGTGGTGACGGCGACGCGGACGGGGGTCGTCCCGTCATAGGCGATCATCAGCTGCTGGGTGAGATTGACGTCGATCCACTTGCCCCAGCCGGGCGCACCCTCCGGGATCGGCGTCGGCTCCACCGGGGCATTCCGGCCGACGTTGCGGGCGTAGACGAACTCGTTCTGGCCGATCTGGGCCCACGTGTCCGACCCCTCGTCGACCTCCTCACCCTTGACCCACGCCGTCGCCTCGACGCCGTCGCCGAACTCCAGCTCGCGAACGGTTCGCGCCTGGGTCGTCGGCTGCTCGCGGACGTTACTGTGCCCCAGCGAGGCGCCCTGCCAGACGTTGATATTCCAGTCCGACGTCGACCGCTCCGGCAGCGCCGGCGGCTCGGTCAGCCACTCGCGGGCCAGCCAGCCAGCGTAGCCGTTGACGTAGCCAGGCACCCACTCGTCGTGGTCGCCCGGGACGGCGATGTACTCGGCGTTCTCCGGCACCAGGACGAGGATGCCCGACGAGGTGTCCGGCAGCTCACGCAGGTTCAACCCGTCCGAGGCGTTGACGAGAAAGGTCTCGCCGCCGGTCGGGGGCTGCGGGGTGAAGGCCGGGTCGCCGGCAACGTCGCTGCCCATGACGATCTCGCGCCAGGCCGGGTAGAGCCGGACCCCGCCGGTCGTCTCCTGGAGGACGACGTTCTGGAAGACCTGGCGGGTCATTCCGTCCTCGTCCTCAAAGGCCGCGCTCATCGCGGTCCCGGTCAACGTGCTGCCACCATTGGCTTCGATGAAGTTCCGGAACCGGCCCTCGACGCGGGCACCCTGCTCCTGGCCGCTGGCGGGCAGGAATCCCCGCATCTGGCTGTCCGTGAAGAGCAGCGGGGCGACGACCGGTGTCTCCAGCGTCGGGTCGTAGCCGAACACGATGCCGGGGAAGAACTGCATCAGCCAGCCCGTACCGTCATCGAAGCGCTGCTCGGACAGCGGCGCACCGAGGACCTCCTCGGCCCCGAACTGCTCCCAGATCGACCGGAACGGGTCGCCGAGGTTGTGGCCCGTGTCCGGGAAGTAGACGAACTCGCCGGCATCGGTGTCGGACGTGACGCCGATGGGGACGGGATCCGGCTCGACGGGCGCCGGAGTCGCCTCCGCGGACCCGGAAGGCTGGGCTGAGGCCGACGGCTCGCCGAGCGGGATCGTCGACGGCACCGGGTCGGGGGACGGCGAGGGGGTCGGTGTGCCAATCGGGTTGATCGTGCCGGCCGCGGCGGAATGGACACCGGCGGCGAGCCCGGCGAGGGCAGGTACGGTCGCCAGCAGACGGCGCCGGGTCAGGATGCGGCTGCCGGGCGCGGTGGCCCAGCGATCGTGGTCAGGGCGCTGCCCCTGCATGGTGGGGTCTCCTTGGGGATGCTGGTCAGGGATGATTGGACTGCTGCCGATGAGGGCCGAAACCGCGCCCGGTCGCCGGGACCGGCGAGTCGTGCGCCGGCGGGCCTGCGACCGGGTATGGTCATTGTGATTGACACCGGACCCCGGGGTCACGGACGCGACGGACAATCGTCACCTTTCTGGACGGTTCGCCTTCGCGTTCCACTTTCCTGAACGTCTATCGGGGTCGAACGGTTTCGCCCGGTGCAGCCGTACTACCCGACCGGACCGCCGCCATCGCCTATCGCAGGAGTGATCGCCATGCTCCCCCCTCGCCGCAGTGCCACCCGGATCGAGCCGGCCGCCCAACCCGTTCACGCCAGCCCGAGCGGCCTGCTGACACGCTATCTCGCCGCCCGAGACACCGGCAGCCAGGATCTGTTCGTCGGCCAGCAGTGGCTGGGCACAGCCCAGCGCGTCTTTCTCCACACCCATTCCGTCGAGGAGGTGCTGGTCTTTGTCTCGGGCACCGGCACGGCGACCCTGGGGGATCAGGAGGTGACGGTCGGGCCGGGAACGACGCTCGTCCTCCCGCCGGGTGTCGTCCACGGGTTCCGCAACGACTCCCCCACTCCGCTCCACGTCCTCGTGATCTTCCCGACCGATCACTTCGCCCGGACAGATTTCGTCGAGCCGACCCCGGATCAGTCGGCGCTCCAGCCGGCCACGATCCCGGACTGGCCGTAGCGGACGCTGTGGTTGGTGGCGACGAGCCTCCCTGAACGGGTGAATGACTGCGTACCTCTCCGGCAGACAAAACGGCGCCCGGGAGATCCCGGGCGCCGTAGTTCATCGGTATTCGCGAGGTATGACGCGGCGATTACTCGCTGCGCTGCATGCCCGTGACGACCATGACGTAGTAGAGCAGGGTCAGCAGGGCGGAGGCGAAGCCGGCAATGTAGGTCCAGGCCGCTGAATCGAGGACCTTGGTGACACCCCGTCCGTCCTCGACGCTGACCATACCCATCGTGGAGAGGGCGGCCTTGGCGCGGCGGGTGGCGTCGAACTCGACCGGAAGCGTGACCAGAGCGAAGAACGTTCCCAGGCCGAACATCGCGACGCCCAGCCAGGCCAGCGGCGTCAGGCTCATCAGCATACCGGCGAGCAGGACGAAGATGCCGAGGTTCGAGCCGATGCTCACGGCCGGGACGATGCTCGTCCGTAACTGGAGCGGGGCATACTTCTGGGCGTGCTGGATGGCGTGCCCGGCCTCGTGCGCGGCGATGCCGATCGCGGCGACGGTCGGCTGACCGTAGACGCCCGGCGACAGGCGCAGGACGCGGGAGCGCGGGTCGTAGTGATCAGACAGCTCACCCGGCGTCTGCTCGACCTTGACGTCGTAGAGCCCGTTGCTGTCGAGAATGCGGCGGGCCGCCTGCGCGCCGGTCAGACCCTGGAAGTTGCGAACCTTGCTGAACCGGTTGTAGTTGCTCTTCACCCGGCTCTGTGCCCAGAGCATCAGGATGACGCCCGGGATCATGAAGAGGAGGAAGACTGGATCGAAGAACATCAGGTTCCCTTCGGCCGTCGGTGCCGCTCACGCGCCCCGACCTCGTGGTCGGAGCGGCGGACCGCCCGGCGACTGCTCCCGGGTTGACCGGGATTACCTAAGTATAGCCCAGCTACAGCTCTGATTGTGCCGGAATGCCCGTCACGGCGTCACAATTCGGTGACGGTCCGGAGGGGCCGAACACCCCACCGAACGGCCCTGCCGCACGACCCTCACCCACTTCGGAAACCTCGCGGCACGGTACTGGTAAGGTTCGGAAAGACGTACGATCCGCGCCCCGCCCGGCCGGGTGAGCCCGATCCCCGATCCATCCCTGGAGCCGTCCGGATGACCGTATCCCCGACCCGACCCGATGCTGTCCTCACCTCGTCGCTGATCGACGAGCTCCTCCAGCGGGAGATCGATTCGGCGCTGTCCATGCTGGACACGCCCGACGGCACCCTCGCAACCATCGCCCGCTACCACTTCGGGATGATCGAGCCGGATGGAACGCCGACGACCGCCAAGGTCCGGCGAACCAGCCAGGGCAAGCGGCTCCGGCCGGTGGTGGCGCTGCTGGCGTGCGCGGCCGCCGGCGGCGATCCCCGACGCGCGCTGCCCGTCGCGGCGGCAATCGAACTGCTCCACCAGTTCACCCTCATCCATGACGATATCCAGGACGACAGTCCACTTCGCCGTGGCCGGCCAACGGTCTACCGGATCTGGGGCGTCAACCAGGCGATCAATGCCGGTGACGCGATGCACGCCGCCGCGACGATGGCGCTCTACCGTCTCGCCGACACTGGCGTCGCCTCGGACGTGACGCTCAGGCTGGCGGCCGACTTCGGCCGGATGACGGTCGAGATCGTCCGGGGGCAGGTGCTGGATCTCCAGTTCGAGGGCCGGGACGACGTGACGCCGGACACCTACCTGGACATGATCAGCGGCAAGACCAGTGCGATCGTCCGCTACGCCGCTGAGGCGGGCGCGCGGATCGCCGGACTGGGCGATGAAGCGGTCGACCTGTTCGCCCGGTTCGGCCTCGCGCTCGGCGTGGGGTTCCAGATCCAGGATGACATGCTTGGCATCTGGGGCGCGTCGGAGCAGACCGGCAAGGCGGTGGCCGACGACATCCGGCGCCGCAAGCAGACGCTGCCGGTGCTGCTGCTCCGGTCGGCCGTGGACGGCGCCGAGCGGGCGACGATCGACGATCTGTTCAGCCGGGAGGAAATCGACGAAGCCGGGGTGCAGGCCGTGCTCGGTCTGCTGGAGGCCTACGATATCCGCCCGCTGGTCGCGGCGCGGGTCCGGTCGTATCACGACGAGGCGCGCGACGCGCTCCTGGCGGCGGCCCGCTCCGGCGAGAACCCGGCCCGCGATCAACTCCTGGCCCAGGTCGAGCAACTCGCGTCCCGGGATCGGTAACCAGCGCCGGTTCGTACCCGGACGACGGACGGATCAGGTACTCCCTGTACCCGGAACCGTTGACGCAGGGGGGACACTGGAGGTCGACAGGGGGTACCCGGCACGGGCCGGGCAACCTCCTGAGGGGAGGAAGCGCGGATGCTCCAGCAGGTTATCGCCAGGATCAAGGCACTCTTGGGCGGCGGCAAGTCCGGCGGGACGGGCCGCCGGTAGGCTACCGGACACTTGTCCAACACAGAGACGGGCGGGACACAGGGTGTGCCCCCCCGGGCGGTGTTTAGGGTCATGAGCTACCCCCACACGGTCGGCCAGCCTGGATCAGCCCTTGAAGAACCGGATCATGAGCGGGTAGCGGAACGGCTGGCTGTTCAGGGCCCGGATCGTCGCGACGATCAGCGAGACGAGGAAGACCAGGCCGATCACCCCGGCGGCGAAGAACATCACCAGCAGCCCCACCCCAAGCGTCACGAGCGTGACCGGGATCGCGATGATGACGCCGATGATCGCGTAGACGAACAGCGACAGGACAGCGTTGGTGGCTTCCCGGCCGTGCTCCGCGGCGAAGGGATCAGTCCCCTTCCGGAGCTGCCAGATCATCAGCGGCACGACGAAGGACAGCAGTCCGGCCGACATGAATGCGCCGAGAATGATGCCCATCGGTGCCGTCGCGGCCCAGAGCCGGGACGCCGTCGAGACCTCCGGCTGGACCAGTTCACTGGACGGATAGCGGATCGGACTCCGCTGCGACAGCGGCTCCTCCCACCACGTCGGATCCTGCTTGCCCCCCGCCGGCGCCCAGGCGTCCGGCTCGCTCCAGGGGGCGGCCCGTCGTCCCGTCCCGTCCCGGCCCGACCGGGGGCTGTGCTCGGGAACCGGCGATCCGCAGTTGGCGCAGAACAGGTCCTCGATCCGCAGGCTGGCGCCGCAGTGCTGGCAGTATTGGGTGTCGACCTTCATCGCCGTCGCCATCGTCTTGCTGGTGCTCCTCAGGGTACCGGGATGTGCCCCGGTTGGACCGGCTGGTCCCGGAGGGGAGCCTATCCGCCCCGTCCGTGTCCTGAGTGTAGCCAGCGAAGGTGACCGACCGGTGGCGAGGCGGTGAAGGGGTTGTGACAGATGTCGCGACCTGGCCCCCGGGCCTTCTCATCCGCCAGGTGGTCCAGCCAGACCCTAGTACCGGATCAGGCTGCGGACTTCGAGGTCGGCCAGCTTCTTGCGGCCATCGAGCGCTTCCAGCTCGGCCAGGACGAACACACCGGCAATCGTCGCGCCGATCCGCCCCACGAGATCGGCGGCGGCCCGGACGGTCCCGCCCGTTGCAAGCAGGTCATCGACGAGCAGCACGCGCTGATCCGGGCGGATGGCGTCGACATGGATCTCCAGCGTCGCCTCGCCGTACTCCAGCGCGTAGGCGGCGGCGTGGGTCTCGAAGGGCAGCTTGCCCGCCTTCCGGACCGGGACGACCCCGACACCGAGTGCGTAGGCCAGTGGAGCGCCGAAGATAAAGCCGCGGCTCTCGATCGCGACGACCGCGTCGATCTCACCCTGGTAATGGTGGGCGAGCGCGTCGATCAGGCGGTGGAACAGCGGTCCCCGCGCCAGCAGCGGCGTGATGTCGCGGAACAGGATGCCCGGCTGGGGAAAGTCGGGGATGTCGCGGATGGCGGCGCGAAGCTCCTCGACATCGATCCCGTCGATCGGGCGGTCGGCACTGAGACGGGGCGAGGTCGACGACACCTGCATTCTCCTGGGCATCCGGGTCGATGGCCGGGCGAGGAACACGGACGACAAACGATCGGGCGACGTCACCACCGGTGTCCGTCGCCGCCCCAAAGGGTACCGCGTCCGCCCGTCACGTCGACAATCGGCTCGACTGCCACGGCCCTCGAAGGCCAGGGACCAGCGGACCGGTCGGCGCATTCGAGCGGTCTACCTGACTTCGGGACAGCTCTTTATTCCGCCGCGACCGGTTGCCGGCGACCCTCGTCGGCGAACTGCTGCCGGTACAGCGTGGCATACAGCCCACCGGCCACGAGCAGTTCCCGGTGTGTCCCCTGCTCGACGATGCGGCCCTGCTCCAAGACGAGGATCTGGTCGGCCGCGAGGATCGTGCTGAGGCGGTGGGCGATGGCAACGGTCGTCCGTCCACCCATCAGGCCGTCGAGGGCACGCTGGACGTGGCGCTCGCTGGCCGAGTCCAGGCTGCTGGTCGCCTCGTCCAGAATCAGGACACGCGGGTCCTTGAGGATCACCCGGGCGATGGCGATCCGCTGCTTCTCGCCGCCGGACAACTTGTACCCTCGCTCGCCGACGACCGTCTCATACCCGTCCGGCAAGGCCATGATCCGGTCGTGGATGGCCGCCGCCCGTCCCGCCGCCATGACCTCGTCCAGCGTCGCGTCCGGCCGGCCATAGCGGATGTTGTCGATCACGGTCGCGTGGAACAGGTACGTCTCCTGGGTGACCATCCCGATCGTCTGGCCGATCGAGCGCAGGGTCAGATCGCGCACGTCATGCCCGTCGATCCGGACCGCTCCCTCGGTCACGTCGTAGAGCCGCGGGATCAGCGTCGCGACGGTCGTCTTGCCCGCGCCGCTCGGCCCGACCAGCGCGACGAGCTGCCCCGGCTCGGCGGTGAGGCTCACGCCGCGGAGCGCCCAGCCGTCGGCGGGGGACGGCGTGTCACCCTCCTGGGCATCCCCGGTCAGCGGCTCGTCAGGTGGTCTGTCGGCGACAACGGCGGCACGGACGGCCGGCGGCACCTCATAGCGGAAGCGGACGTCGTCGAACGTCACCCGGCCACGGGCAGTCGCCGGATCGAGCGCGATGGCACCGGGGCGGTCGGCGATCGGAACCGGCAGGTCGAGGTAGTCGAAGATCCGGTCGAACAGGGCCAGCGCGCCCTGGACCTCGATCTGGACGCCCAGCATCTGCCCGACCGGGCCGAACAGCCGCGCTTGCAATGTCGTGAACGCGACGATGTCGCCGATCGTCGGAGCGCCACCAGCACCGCCGGCCGCGATGATCTCCCGCCCGGCGAACAGGTAGACGACGGCCGGGGTGATCGAGAAGAACAGGCCGATCGTCATCCGGAACCAGCGTCCGACCATCTGCTGACGGACCTGGAGCGCCGACAGCCGGGCGCTCTCGCCCTCGAACCGCGCGGTCATCTCGTCCTGCCGCCCGAAGACCTTGGTCAGCAGCACGCCGGAGACGGAGAGCGTCTCCTCGGTCAGCACCGAGACCTCGGCCATCGACCGCTGGGTCTCGCCGGCCAGCCGCCGCCGGGTCAGCCCGACGCGGTAGGTCAGCCAGAGGAACAGCGGCATGGACGCGACCGAGACCAGCGCCAGCCGCCAGTCCAGGATCCACATCGCAACGAACGTCGACGCGATCGTGATCACGTTGGTGACGACGCCGGAGGCCGTATCGGTGACGACCCGTTGGACGCCGTTGACGTCGTTGGACAGGCGCGACTGGATCTCACCGGTGCGGGTGTTGGTGAAGAAGGCGAGCGACTGGCGCTGGAGGTGGCGGTAGAGGGCGTTCCGCAGGTCCTGCATCACCGACTGGCCGACCAGCGTGACGAGGTACGACTGCCAGACGCCGATCAGCCCCGCGACGACGGGAATGGCGACCATCAGGCCGACGTACAGGTAGAGGCGGTCCAGCCGCCCCTCACCGATGGCGTCGTCGAAGACGAGCTTGATCAGGAACGGGTTGGCGAGACCGAGCAGGGTGCCGACGAGGATGGTGCCGAGCGCGAACAGGAGCTGGCGCCGGTAGGGCCCGAAGAAGCCAACAACGCGGCGTACCGTCCGCCGGTCAATCGGCCGGTCGGCCCCTTCCGGCAGCGGCTCGCCGCTCCCCATCATCCGGCCCATGCCTCGGCCGCCGCCCAGTCCCCCACCTCGCATCATGCTTCGCCGTCACCACCCTGCTACACGCCGACCGCCCACCCCATCAGTCAGGGCAGGCGGCGTTATCGATATATCGTTATTGTCGTTCAGGAGTGGACTGAGGCGCCACTAGCCCTCCGGGCAGGTGGACCCCTCGGCGTGTTGGATCAAGGCGCGGGTGTCGACTCAGCCACCGGTGGCGGAAGATGGAGGCTCGGATAGGCGAACGCCGCGTCGTCGATCAACCAGCTCCCGTCGGGTTGTGGTCGAAAGACGATAAAACCTCGCTGATCGAACGCGGGATAGGCCAGCACCTGCTGATCGCCGGGCCGCATCCGGATAGCGACTGGATCGCTGAAGTCAAGGTAGGCCCCGATGCGGCCGTCATAGAACACTCGAAAATCGTAGATCCAGGGATTGCTCGATTCGATGACGCCATCAACACTCGCCGAGTCCTGATTGGCATCCTCCCAGAGGCCGAGCAGGAACGGGACGCCATGTCGCCAAGTCCCGGAGCCGTACAGGAACCGAAGCAGAAAATCCTCGGTCACGAGGTTGACCTGCCGCAACGGTGAACAGGCGAGGTATTGCGCCAGGATTCCGGTGGTGGCCTGAATCGTTTCGACGGGTGGTGGCGACCCATCGAGCAAGCGGTAACTCATGACGTCGGGGTACGTTGAATTTGGCTCCATTCGCACACTGGACAGTGGAATCTCGTACGAGGACTGGTTGGAAGGAACGACGAGTCGCGCCATCACTTCGTCGTAATTCGCCGGCTGCTGGTAACACTGACCGGCACTCACGAGCGACGCATCAGGTGGTGGCTCAACGGGTCGTAGTCCCGCAGCCTCGGCGCTCGGCGTTGCGGCGACATCAACGTCCCGAGGCGAGACCCCGCCTTGCTGCCCCCCGGGTGCAGTCAGATAGACCCCGACCCCACCCAACCCGACGAGCAGGACCAGCGTCAGCGTGGCGATCAGGCCCATCGTCCGGTTGCCGGCGCGGCGGAGAGCGGATGGCGGTGGGGCAGGTGGCCCAAGGCTCAAGCCGCCGGGCTGAGGACCGAGGGGTCGGCCGCGCGCGGCCCTGGAGTTCCCGATGGTCGGCCGCGGCATGACGCCGGACCCGGCGTCCCCCGGGCGCACCATCCGTCGACGAGTCCGGGGGGGCATCTCCGGGCCTCCGCGGCCGTCCCGGATAGAGCCGATCGTCCCCGCTGAATCCCCTCGCATCAGGTCCTCTCAGCGGCGACCGGGACGGGTCGCGGCGTAGTGCGCATCGGTGGTGGCGTCGGACAGGACGTGCCGCCGACGGGCGGCCGCGGCGATTGCCGGGTCGAGGTCCTCCGGGTCGGCAGCCGGGTCGTCCAGCCAGCGAGCCAGGCGATCGTGGTCGTCGTGGTCGGTCATGTCGGGTCTCCGAAGATGTCCTCGGCGGCGAGCAGGGTGCGGAGACGGGCAAAGGCGCGGTGCTGGCTGGCCTTGACCGCGCCGTGGCTGATCCCCAATACGGCGGCGATCTCCGGGCCGGTCAGCCCGGCAAGTCGTAGCTCGACCACGTTGCGATGGTCCGGCGTCAGGACAGCCAGCGCCACGAACAGCGCCCGCTCCTGATCGCTCCGGACCGCGTGGTCGTCCGGCGATGGCATGGCGTCCGGGACGGCGTGCGCCGCCTCGATCGGCCAGTGCGTCCGGCGGGCGCGGGCGGCGTCGATGACGACGTTGCGGGCGATGGTGAACAGCCAGGCCCGGACGGATCCGGCCCGGAACCCGTTCAGACCCGCCAGCGCCCGCGCGAAGGTCTGCATCGTGGCGTCGGCTGCCTGCTCGGGGTGGCCGAGGCGACGGTAGCAGTAGCCGAAGATGGCGCGGTCGTAGCGCTCGTAGATCGGGGCGGACCGGGCCGGGTCGTGACGTGCGGCGTCCAGCGCGGCGGCATCTTCAGTCTCCCGTCGCATATCCGGTGTCTCGTCGATGGTGTCGTCCGTGTCCGCCAGCGCGCTCACCGGCGCCACCCCTCCGTGCGTCGTCGATCGGTCCGGGTCGCGGTCGGTGCACCTGCCGCTATCTCACACAACGGATCAGGGCCGGAAAGGATACGGATCCCCGAGGTAAGGCCGGCCGGATCTCCCTGGCCTAATCGTCACGGCCATCCCGGCCCGGTACCGGCAGGCGGGCTGAGGGTCGCCCGCGTACGATTCCGGTTCATGCAGCGTTGCACCAACCTGGGCGGCCGGATCGCTCCCCCTGTCGTCGTGGGGTGGAACTCACAAGGATGATGATCATGAGCACCACCCGCCGACGGGCTGATATGTTCACCGAAGACGGCCGGCCGTCGGATGCTGACCCGCGTGAGCATGGCCCGAGACTGGGCGACGAGCGCACGACCCTGGTGGAAGCCCTCCGCTGCCAGCGGCTCACCCTGGAGATGAAATGCGCGGGCCTCGATGCAGAGGCGCTCGCCCGGCGGGCCGTCGAGCCGTCGACCATGTCGCTCCTGGGCTTGATCCGTCACCTGGCCGAGGTCGAACGCGCGACGTTCCGGGTCCTGATGGCCGGACAGGAGGTCCCCCGGCTGTTCTGCTCCGAGACCGAGCCAGACGGCGATTTCGACGGAGCGATCGCTGACCCCGGGATCGTGGCGGCAGCGTGGGACGCGTGGCGAACGGAAGTGGACTTCGCGACGCGGTTCGTGGAAGCGGCGCCCAACCTCGACATCACGGCAGATGATCCGCTCAACAAGCACGGCAGTGGTGGCGGGGCCATGTCGCTCAGGGAAGTGCTGGTCGGGATGATCACGGAGTACGCCCGCCACATGGGTCACGTCGATCTGCTGCGGGAGCGGATCGACGGTCGCCGGGGGCAGTAGCCGGTCCAGTCGGAGCCAATACGTCAGTCCGCCACGGATGATGTCGCGGCCCCCAACTCTGTCGTCTGCGCGATGAGGCGTGTCCCGACCGGCACCGGTCGCAGCGAACCAGCGCGTGAATCGCGACTGATTCCCGTCTGGCACCGCGTCGGCGGCACCGGGCGTGGCACAATTTGCTTTATGAGCCAGCCACCCCGCCCACCCCGCCGTCCCGCCAATCAGCCGCCCGCCGACTCGCCTAATCGCGGCGATCGACCCGATCGACCCGCCGGTGGCCGCCCACCCCGTCGCGGTGGCCCCGGTGGGGGTCGTCCGCCACGTATCGGCGGTCCCGGCTCCCGCCCACCAGGGCGAGGTCCCCGGCCGCCGCGCGGCCCGCATGGTGGTGACGGCATCACGCCCGGCACCCCAACCGATCCCGCCGTCGCCGGGCTGGGTCCGGTCAGTGGTGAGCTGATCGACACGACGATCGAGCGGATCGTCCCCGGGGGCGACGGCATCGCCCACGGTGGTGGCTTGACGATCTTCGTCCCGCTGACCGCACCGGGAGACGAGGTCCGGGTCGAGATCGACCGGCGCCGTGGGCAGGTCGCCTGGGGCAAGGTCACGCAGTTGACGACGCCCGGAGCTCACCGGTCCGAGCCGCCCTGCAAGTTTTTCGGCGTCTGCGGCGGCTGTGATCTCCAGCAACTGGACTACGCCGGCCAGCTGACCGCCAAGGTCGACATCGTCCGGGACTGCTTGACCCGGATCGGCCGGCTGGAGGCGCCGGAGGATCTGGTGGTCGTACCGTCACCGGATCCGCTGGGCTACCGCCACGTCGCCGAGTGGGCCATCGACAGTCGCAACCGACGAATCGGATACCGGATCCGTGGCACCCATGACGTGCTGGACGTGGACCACTGCCCGATCCTGACCGGGCAGCTCAATGGCGTCCTGGCCGACCTGCGCGAGCGGCAAGCCATGGGCCTCATCCCGCCAGGCATCGACGAGATCCGCGGGCTCGCCGGCGACGACGGCCCCGGCATCTCCCCCGCCCTCGGCAGCCAGAACGCGCCCGAGCTGTCCATCCGCGTCGGCGACGACACATTCCACTACGACGCCTCGGTTTTCTTCCAGGCCAATGGATTGCTGCTCGAGGAGTTGATCAACGAGGCGCTCTGGCAGGCCGACCCGGTGAAGCACAAGGACCCGGAGGCCCCGCTCTCCGGCGACGGCAAGGGCTTTGTCATCGACCTCTACGCCGGGGTTGGCCTGTTCTCGGTTCCGCTGGCTCGTCGCTACCGCCGCGTCGTCGCGGTGGAGGGCTTCGGCGGTGCCACCCGCTGGACGCGACGCAACCTGCGCGATGCGGGCCTGAGCCACGCCAAGGTCGAGACCGAGCGGGTCGAGTCCTGGCTGGCCCGCCGCGGCCCGGCACTGGTCGGCGCGTCGCTGGTCGTGCTGGACCCGCCTCGGACGGGCGTGACGCCGGAAGCCGTCGAGGGAATCCTCGCGATGGAACCGCGCCGGATCTCCTACGTCTCCTGCGACCCGGCTACGCAGACCCGCGACCTTAAGGCACTCGTCGCCGGCGGGTACCGGCTGGAGCGGGTGGTCGCGCTGGACATGTTCCCGCAGACGCACCACGTCGAGGTCGTTGCCCACCTCGTGAAGGCGTAGCCATCGGTACGCGGCCGGACGCCTCAGCGCCACCGTAGGGGCGTCCCTTGGGGCGCCCGGCCGCGCGCAGCGGTCATGGCCGCCAAGCGATAGCGGGTGCCGCCTGACGCCGTGGTGGGATGCGAACGGGATGGTCCGGGAGCAGACCCCTCCCCCGGCCCCTCCCCGGCTCCGGGTTGGCATGGAGGTCTGCCAACTTGGCTTCAGCACCACCCGGCCCGGAGAGGGGTGTCATTACTTCCGAAAGGGTGTTGAGGGACATTTCAGGAAGCGCTTCAGCGCGACCTACGACAGACCTCTCCGGGCCGGGGAAAGGTCTGTCCCCCGGGTCAGCCCTTTTCATGGAGCCTGATCCCCTACCCGGGAACACGCGTCCTCCCCTTGCTGCGGCGGCCTCTCGCTCACGACAGACAGCGTTCGCCTCGCGAACCGGCCATTGACACCAGCGACCCATCCCCCTATCCTCCACCACCGGACGGGCGATGGCGCCCGCGAACACCGCTCGGCACACGACCGGGCATGACGGAGGCGCAGACGGTGGCAGGCTAGACCGGGCGGACGATGTGGAGACGTGGCGCGGCCCAACCCCGGGGCCCTTCCGCCATGTCCACGTTCCCCCGGTCCGGAGTCTCGCCCAGGCGCCACTCCCCATCACCCGCCCCCCACTCCGCCCGGTCGTCGCAGCATCTTGCGCGACCCATCCCTCAGCCACTGGCGAGACATTATCACGGACCGGGGACGGAGCATCCCCTTGACTCACCGATCCATCTCTCCCCATACCCTCGACCTGGACCTGTCCGGCCGCGTCGCGATCGTTACCGGCGCGTCGCGCTCGGTCGGCATCGGCGCGGCAATCTGCCGGGCGCTGGCCGCGCTCGGGGCAGACATCTTCTTCACCCACTGGCACCCCTACGACCGCGACGTCCTGGACTGGCAGGCGACCGATGGTCCCGACCAGCTGCTCGCGGCACTGCGCGGGATGGGCGTTCGCGCGGCGGCGGCCGAGATCGACTTCTCGAAGCCGGGAGCAGCCGACGAGGTTCTCGACACCTGCGAACGGGAACTCGGGTTGGCCACCATTCTCGTCAACAACGCGACCCACAGCGTCCACATCCCGTGGGAGCAGGTCGACGCGGCAGCGTTGGACGACGCCTACGCGGTAAACCTGCGGACCTTTGCGCTGCTGTCGCTTGGGTTCGCGAAGCGGTGGCCCGGCGGCGACCGTGGGCGAATCATCTCGCTGACCAGTGGGCAGGATCGCGGCGCGATGCCGAACGAGCTGCCGTACGTCGCGACCAAGGCGGCGGTAGTCGCCTTCTCCCGGACGCTTGCCGTCGAGGTCGCGCCAAAGGGGATCCGGGTCAATGTCGTTAATCCCGGTCCAACCGATACCGGCTGGATGACGCCCGAGCTTCACGCCGACCTGGTCGCGAGGACCCCCCTCGGCGACGGCCGGGTCGGGCAGCCGGAGGACGCGGCGCGGCTGATCGCGTTCCTCGCCACCGACGCCGCCATGTGGATTACCGGCCAGTCGATCGCATCCGAGGGAGGCTTCGGCGTATGAGCCAGCAGGCTGTTACCAATGCCAGCACGTCGTTCAGCAACCAGATCATCCCGTGGCGCGGTGTCGTGACGGACATCCATGTTGCCCCGGTCGGCGGCGCCCCGATGGAACGACGCGACGCCGTCGAGGCCGTCGCCGGCAAGGGGCTGGTCGGCGACCGCTACCACGACGAGACCGGCTTCTACTCCTGGTTCACCGGACCGATCCGGCATATCTCGCTGATCGAGGGCGAGGTCCTGGATGCGCTGCGCGATTTCCACGACCTTGTGCTGGAACCCGGCATCACCCGGCGCAACCTCGTCACCCGCGGCGTCCCCCTCGGCCACCTGCTCGGCCGGGAGTTCCGGGTCGGAGAGGCCATCCTGCGTGGAGTCGAGATTTGCGAGCCATGCAAACACCTGGTCGACCTGACCGGTAACCGGTCACTGCTCTCAGCGCTGATCCACCGCGGCGGCCTGCATGCCGAGATCGTCGCGGGCGGGGCGATCCGGCCGGGTGACACGATTGAGGCAGTCGATCGGACGCCAGGCGACTGACACGCCCTGGGCGACCAGAAGGAATTACTCGAAACCTGGGTCAGCCCGGGACGACCCGTCGTCCGACGACGAGTCGTCCCGGATTCGCGATGTGGCGGGTGATCAAGGCGACGCATCGTCGGTCGCCCGCGATGTCGTCGGTTTGGCTGTAGGTCTGACCACGACGCTGCTCGCGCTGTCCTAGGCGCTCGGTCTGCTGCCCGGGACCAGACCGTGATTCTTCTGGCTGGCCTGGTTCATCCCGGTCGCCATCGTCGAATCACTCGGGGACTGGGTGATCTACCAGGCGTTGGGTCTGCTCGTGATCAAGCAAGGCGTCGTCTTCCATGGCACGCTTTCTTTCGTCGAGCGGTACTGACCGGTCACCGGTCACGATCCGACGCCGCGATTGACATGAGCCGCACCAACCAGGGGAAGGACGATGGCGACGCCGGACGACGACCATCGGGACGTGATGCCCGCCGACCGACTGCCACCGCTCGCCCCGGTGGTTGTTGGCCTCGGTGTCGGGCTGGTCGCGATCATCGTCTTCGTCCTGTGGTTCGTCGGGGGCCTGCAGGGATCGGGGTCGGAAACGACCCGACTGATCGACCTGCTGCCGTCATGGTCTGTCCGGAGGCTCGGTGTCGTGGGGGTCTTCTCCCTGCTCCTGCCCCTCCTGGGCTTTGCCATGACGATCCTCCTCTACGGTTTCGTCCAGCTCGTCATCCGGCTCTGGCCAGACCGGCGGCGGTAACCGGGACGTCCCGCGACCGCTCCCCGTCCGCTACCATGCACGGTCGTTGACGATGCCGGCGCCCCCACCCGCGCCGGTCCGACCGCAATGAAGGGGAGCCGGTGACATTCGACCAGGAGCGACTGGAGCACGCATTCGCCGTCGCGCAGGGATTCGTCGATGGCGGGCAGTTGCCCGTCGCGGCGCTCGGCGTGGCGACCAGCGAGACGACGACGACACGGGCGTTCGGCAAGGCGGACGACGGTGGAGCGGTCACCGACGACCAGTTGTTCCTGCTGGCGTCGATCTCCAAGCCGATCACGGGGCTGGCGATCATGCGGCTCGTCGAGCAGGGCAAACTCCTGCTCGACCGCCCCGTCTCCCAGGTGATCCCGGAAGTCGCGGCACCCGGCAAGCCGGATATCACACCGTGGCACCTGATGACCCATACGAGTGGCCTGCCCGATCTACCGTGGCAGTACACCGGACGCGAGCAGTTCGGCCGGGCCGAACTCGTCGCCCGGAGTCATGCCGCCGTCCCGCAGTTCCGGCCCGGATCCCGGTGGCAGTACAACACCCTGACGTTCTACCTGCTCGGCCAGCTGGTCGAGCGGCTGGATGGACGGGACCTCGTGACGTTTCTCCGCGAGGAGATCCTCGAACCGATTGGCGCGACCCGGATCGGGTTCGATCCGCAGGCGCTCGGGGGTGCGTTCGTCACCCCGACCAACATCACGCCGCGCCCGGATTTCCCGGCCGACGAGGCGCTGCGGATCCTGACCGAATCGGAGATGCCGGGCGCCGGCTTCTGGGCCGACATGAACAGCCTGCTCGGGCTGGGGCAGGCGCTCCTCCGTGACGCCCGTGACGGGCAGGCCCGCGTGCTGGCCCGGCCGACGCTGGAATGGATGACCCGGCTCCACACCGCCGGAATCCCGAAGTACGAGCTGGACGCGACCACGCCCGGCCGCTACGGGCTCACCTGGCACAAGCCGACGACGACCCGCGACTTCGCCCATCCTGGCTCGGAATCGGCGTTCAGCCATTCAGGCGCCACCGGGACCGTCCTCTGGATCGACCCGGAGTACGACCTGTCCGTCGTGTTCCTGACCAATGTCTGGGGCATCGGCGACGACTGGTACATGCGGTGTCTGCAGGCCGTCTACGCCGCCTGGCGCCCGTAATCAACCGGGGCCCGTCCCCGTTTTCCGACGCTACCCATCCCAACCACGAGAGGACTCGATCGCATGATCAAGCTCGCCCTGCTCGGCTTCTGGCACGTCCACGCCAAGGACTACATCCGCGAGAGCGCCGAGAACCCGGATACCGAGATCATCGCGGCGTGGGACGACGACGAAACCCGTGGGCAGGAGGGCGCCGCCGCGATCGGCGTCCCCTACTACCGCTCGCTGGATGAGATCCTCGCCCTGCCCGACCTGGACGGCGTGATCGTCACGACCGCGACGACCCTGCACAAGGACGTGATCCCGGCCGCCGCCAGGGCCGTCAAGCACGTCTTCACCGAGAAGGTCCTGGGAGTCACCCACGATGAGGCCCGTGACATCGCCGCCGTGCTGGACAGCTCCGGCGTGACGGCTGTCGTCGCGCTCCGCTGGGTCCCGACCGGCGCCGTGCGGGCCGCCCTGGCCGCCGCCCGGTCCGGCCGGCTCGGAGACCTGATCGAGGTCCGCATCCGGATCGCCCACGACGGGGCACTCCGCTCAGAGCAGAACCCGGACGGGTGGCTCCCGGTTCGCTTCTACGATCCCGCCGAAGCGGCCGGCGGGCTGATGATCGATCTCGGCGCCCACCCACTCTACCTGACCCGCCTGTTCCTCGGGATGCCGGAGTCGCTCTATGCGACGTACGGCAACATCACCGGCCGCGCCTCCGAGGACCAGGCCGTGGTGACGATGCGCTATCCCAGCGGGGCGATCGGCGTCGCGGGCACGTCGGCCGCCGGACGCGCCCCGATGCTGTTCGAGATCTTCGGGACCAAGGGGCACATCCGCTGGGACGGCCCGGGCACCCCGCTGATGTTCTTCGGTGGTGAGCGTGACAGCGCCTGGGAAGAGATCACCGACGTACCGGAGGACGAGCCGACACAGTTCAACCAGTTCGTCGCACTGGTCAAGGCGGGCGAGCGTAACCCGGAGAACATTGCCCTCTCCGTCGACCTGAGCGCGCTGGCCGCCGCCGCCAACCAGAGCGCCGCCACCGACGGTCCGGTCCGCCTCGCGCAGTAACGAAATCGTCGGCCGAAGACGCCGCTCGTCTGACTAGTGAGAAAGCCGTCCCGCATGATGCAGGACGGCTTTCTCACTGGTGCGTCAGGGTTGGCGTCGATAGGACGGGACTAGAACTCTCCGCCGCCGAAGTCACCGCCGCCGAAGTCCCCACCGAAATCGCCGCCAAAGTCGCCGCCGGTATCACCGCCGAAGTCGCCGCCGCCGTCCTCGGCGCCAGCATCCTCACCGCCGGTATCGCCGCCATCCTCGGCTGCCGTCTCTTCCGAGCCGGTGCCTGTCTCATCGCTGTAGCCGGACTGGTCGAAGAACGCGCCGGCGATCGCGGAGCCGATGACCATACCGGCGACCGTACCGATCAGCGACCCGGCGATCATGGTGCCCATGCCGGGGCCGCCACGGCCACCACCGCCCATGGCGCGCTCCATCGTGCCGGGCTGTCGCATCTCGGCACGGGTGGCGGTGCGGGCCAGCGCCTGCGGGTCGGTGCTCTGGTTCTGCGCCCGCTCGCTCTCAGGCATGGTCTGATGCAGTTCGGCGAGGACCTGCTGGCGCTGCTGCGGGGTGAGCTGGGCGAACGCCTCGGCGTGCGCCTGCTCGATGGTCTCGGGCGGCGCGGTCTTCAGCATGTAGCGGTACCGGGCGATCGCGCGCTCGTCTTCGGACTGCGGTCCGCGGCGCGGGGCCTGCTGTCCGTATCCGCCCCGGGACGGCGACGGCCGCTGCGGAGCGCCGGTGTCGTACCACGCCCGGCCGCCGTTGCCCTGGTCCTTCGGCTCACGGCCGAGTAATCGATCAAGTAGTCCCACGGTGATGTTCTCCTGCATCCGCCACGGCTGGACAGTCCAGCACGAGGCCGGCGCGAATGACGGATCCGGATCAGGTGTTCCACGCGGTGTGCGGTTCCGGAACCCGTGATGTCAGGGTATCCGCACGGGGTGTGCCGAACGTGTCAGCGTGGTCACGGTTCGGTCACGGGCTGTCGTGTGGGGAATCGGGACCGGCCCGACCAACACCCGTCCCGGCGCCGATCAGCCCGACGAGGTCGGCGACGATGACCTCGATGGTGCGCGTTCCGTCCACCATGACTGACACGCCGGGCGGCGGTTCGGCGGGCGAGGCAGCCTCCTGGGCGTCCCACCGGTCCGCAATCCGCGAACCCCATCGCCGGTCCCGCTCTCGTACCCGGCGCAGACGCTCCGCCGCCGGGACCGCCAGCCAGCAGACGATGTCGGCGCCGGGGAACGGCATCATCGCGTCGACGATCAACACGGGCCGGCGCGTGAACGTCATCCCGCCGCGTGCCGTGCAGCGGCGCAGTAGCTTGAAGTCGAAATCTGGCGTCTCCACCACGGTGCCCTCTGGCGCGAGCAGGTCGGACGACAGGCGCGCCCAGTCCCACCGGAAGCTCGCCCCGGTCGTGGGGGCAGCGTGATCGAGGTCCATGAGGTAGTGGTCAGCGGGGACACGGGCCGCCTGGTCCGGGCCGAGCGCTTGGACCAGCGCCTTGGCGAGCGTCGACTTTCCGCTCCCGGACCGCCCGGCGATGCTGATGACCCGTGGTGATCCGGCCAATCTGCGCTGCTCCTGCGGGCTGTTCCGTGCCCGGCCGGGGACCTCGATACGGCGTCTGGCATCCGGGGTGCGTCCCGTGCGGTGAAGACACTGCCTCGCGGGACCTGTGATGAGCACCGGCCCCGCTCCGGAGAAAGGATTTCCCATGAGTACGATCGGCCCATCAACCGTACATGATGCCCTGAATGGCTTGTCGTTCCCGGCCACCAAGGAGCAGATCCTCGCCCATCTTGATGATTCCGAGGCGGCCGGGCTTGTCCGCTCCAAGCTCGAGGACATCCCGGACGGCGAGTACAACGATATCGACGAGGTCGACCAGGCGCTGGGCGACGAGTCCTACTAGGCCAGTCCAAACGGCAGCGATCCGCTGTCCTCCACCGACCACCAACAGGAGATAGCACCATGGCGAAGCTCAACCCGATCGAACTGCAGAAGCACCTCAAGGGACTGGATTACCCGGCCAAGCGCGACGCCATCGTCGAGAAGGCCGAGTCCAACGGCGCCGACGATGAGATCCTCGACGTCCTCCGGAAGCTGAAGGACAGCGAGTATGAGAAGCCGACCGACATCGCCCACGCGGTGACCGAGGTCTAGCGACCGGGTCGGTCACCACGGCATGACACAGAGTGGGGGGGGGGGGGGGGGCCGGGCCGCGCCGGGGGCGCGGGCAGAGCACGA